>Ga0209598_10002680_pt1 | contig 13786 bp, 11 predicted proteins | sample M_140807_EF_Meta_FD_187317 | JGI IMG/M metagenome (GOLD analysis project Ga0209598, IMG submission 187317) | Freshwater microbial communities from Lake Montjoie, Canada to study carbon cycling - M_140807_EF_MetaG (SPAdes) (version 2) | ecosystem: Environmental > Aquatic > Freshwater > Lake... | reverse complement strand
GTCGCGGTCTCTCATGCAGTCGATCCAACCGGATGCGGTGATGCGTATCGCGGCGGCTTGCTCTATGGGCTGTCCACTGGCCTGGGCTGGTCAGTTGCCGTACGACTGGGCAGCGTCATGGGCGCCATCAAGATCGAACACGCTGGACCTCAGAACCACCGTGTCGATCGCGAGCAGGTGGCGCAACGCTATCAGCAGGCTTACGGGGCCGCCCCCTGGTGAGTCTCTATTGCGGCCAGCCTGCCCAACGATCTGGGTCAGGCTGGCTGGCGCCGCACCGAGATCAGCGAAACGCAGCGCTGATCAAACCCGGATCGAAGACGATGAGCAGGACCTGGAGCAGGATGACCAGGAATAGCGGCGACAGATCGACACCGCCAATCAGCGGAACGATCTTTCTGAACGGCGCCAGGATCGGCTGGGTAAGCTGCTGCACAGCCGGTGCAAGGGGCGCGTAGGGATTGACCCAGGACAGGATGGCCTGAAGGATGACCAGCCCCATCACCAGGTAGATCACCGAGCGGGCCAGCCAGATCACAGACCTCAGGATGATCTCTGCCGGGTTGGGAATGCGAGGGCCTCCGACCAACAGCGCGAACAGCATCGAGACAATCAGCGCGATCAGCAGCGCCGCGACCACGCTCGCCCAATCCATCGTGCGGGTAGGCGCAATCAATTTTCGCAAGGGCTGAATGAGCCAGTCAGTCAGACTGGTGAGGAACTGGCTGATCGGATTACGGGGATTCAGGTGAACGCGATGTCCATACGCGCGTAGCACGCAGGCAACTGCGAACAGACTGCCCAGGGAATCGATCAGCAACCACAGGATTTGGCTCATGGCGGGCGGATTGTCGCACAAAAAAATCGCGCCCCGAAGGGCGCGAATACCTGGCTGGCTCTGTTGTCACCGCATCATGGTGCGGCGGTCTTCTTCTGTTTGATCAGCCTGCTGGCCTTTTGGTCAGGGCTTGTTACCGGTCGGAAAGGGCCATGCTGCAGCCGGGTTCAGGGGCTTGGCAGTGACCGATGCAGCGCTGGGGCGCTCAGCCTTGCGTGCGGGCTTCTTGGCGGCGACTTTCTTGGCAGCAACCGGCTTCTTGGCAGCAACTTTTTTGGCGGCGACCGGCTTCTTGGCTGCAACCTTCTTTGCAGCAACCGGCTTCTTGGCAGCAACTTTCTTAGCAGCGACTGGCTTCTTGGCTGCAACCTTCTTGGCGGCGACCGGCTTCTTGGCTGCAACCTTCTTGGCAGCAACCGGCTTCTTGGCTGCGACCTTCTTGGCAGCCACCGGCTTCTTGGCTGCCACCTTCTTGGCGGCCGGCTTCTTGGCTGCCACCTTCTTCGCGGCCGGCTTCTTGGCGGCGACTTTCTTGGCGGCCGGCTTCTTGGCGGCGGCTTTCTTGGCTGCGACCGGTTTCGCGGCTGCGGCCTTCTTCACGACGACAGCTTTCTTGTCGGCCTTTTTATCTGCTTTTTTATCAGCTTTCTTGGCAGTTGCCATGGTCAGACTCCTGAGTTGTGATGGATCATGGAAACCCGGTCTGGCGCAGCACGAAGCTGTTCGCCATGCGAGCTATTCATCGGCGCAAGAACGCTGCAAGTGTTTCCTACGCTAATGAATGCGGTGGCAGGTGCCGCGCGATTGGAGCGGACACGAAAAAGGCGCGCGGCCATGGGGCCGGGCGCCTGCAAGCGGAGAGATTTGAATCGAGCTGAACCGTGAGACTCACAAGCCAGCCACGTCGACGGGGTCGCGGTGTCGGTCAACGAAGCGGCTCGGTTGACCTGCATCATCTGAGAACCACATGAGGGCGGTTGGCCTGACCTCGTCAACTGATGTCCTGTATGTGCGGTAATCCGCGATTCGGGGAAAACGCTTGGCTCAATCCCAATTCAACGCGCCACCGGTCTGATACTCGGTCACACGTCTTTCGAAAAAGTTCTGTTCTTTCTTCAGGTCGAGCATCTCGCTCATCCAGGGAAAGGGGTTTTCAGCACCCGGGAAGAGCGGATCGAGGCCGATTTGCTGTGCCCTGCGGTTCGCTATGAATCGCAGGTACTCCTTGAACATCGATGCATTCAAGCCGAGCACGCCTCGCGGCATCGTGTCTTCTGCATAGCGATACTCAAGGTCGATCGCCTTGTGGAAGAGCGCAACGATCTCTTCACGAAATGCGGGCGTCCAGAGATGCGGATTCTCGAGTTTGATCGTGTTGATCAGATCGATACCGAAATTGCAGTGCATCGATTCATCGCGCAGGATGTACTGATACTGCTCGGCGGCGCCAATCATCTTGTTCTGACGGCCCAGGGCCAGGATCTGAACAAAGCCAACGTAGAAGAACAGGCCTTCCATCAGGCAGGCAAACACGATCAGCGAGCGCAGCAGCTTCTGATCATTCTCAGGCGTACCGGTCACGAAATCCGGATTGGTCAGGGTGTCGATGAACGGGATCAGGAATTCATCCTTTTCACGGATCGAAGTGACCTCGTGATACGCATTGAAGACTTCGCCCTCATCGAGACCCAGTGACTCGACGATGTATTGATAGGCATGCGTGTGGATTGCTTCTTCAAACGCCTGACGCAGCAGAAATTGCCGGCACTCTGGCGCGCTGATGTGTCGGTAGGTACCCAGCACGATGTTGTTTGCAGCCAGCGAATCGGCGGTCACGAAGAAACCGAGATTCCGCTTGACCAGCCTGCGCTCATCGTCTGAGAGGCCGGCCGGATTTTTCCAGAGCGCGATGTCGCGCTCCATGTTGATTTCCTGCGGCATCCAGTGATTCGCGCAGCCCGCAAGATACTTTTCCCAGGCCCATTTGTACTTGAACGGCACGAGCTGATTGACGTCGGCAGAACCATTAATGATCCGCTTGTCTTCGACGCGAACGCGGCGTTCATCGCGAGACATCTGGGTGCCGGAATGCAGACGGGCTGCATCATTGGCTGACTTCAGCGCCGGGGCCGACATGACCCCCTGGACCGAAGGCGCAGCTTTCGCAGGCGTCGGCACAGCGGGTTTCAGATTTGTGACAGGTGTCGGTTCGTCCCAGGACAACATGTAAGGTCTCGCTTCAGGTTAGTCAGTTAACTACTTGTCCCAGCGCGAGATTCAGCTGTTATGCACAGACCGGATCTTACGTTGGGCGTATGGCGCTTGCAACGGGTTGGTACTTACAAACTTGACTTCGCGCAGGTTTTCTTGGCGCAGAAGCAACAAATCAAATCGAGATCAGGAAACCAGTCGCATGTCAAATGCGGGTTTCCTGATCGCAGGCCTTACTGGCAGGCCTCGCACTCGGGGTCATCGATCGCGCAGAATTTCGGAGCGATCGGGTCTTGCGCCGCAGCGGGCGCAACGCCCGATTGAGAAGTGTAGGAAAAGGTGCCGGCTGCGCCCTCGGCCGAAACCGCATTGAGCTGACCGAGCCGGTCGGTCGTGCTCTTTTCTGCGTGGGTTGCACCCTGAGTGCGCAGGTAATAAGTGGTCTTGAGGCCACGCAACCACGCGGTTGTGTAAGTCTCATGCAGCTTCTTGCCCGATGCACCCGCCATGTAAATATTCAGCGACTGCGACTGGTCAATCCACTTCTGCCTGCGTGAAGCGCACTCGACCAGCCAGATCGGGTCGACCTCGAATGCGGTCGCATAGATGGCTCGCAGGTCGGCCGGGATGCGATCGATGCGAGCCAGGCTGCCATCGAAGAATTTCAGATCCGCCACCATGACCTCATCCCACATTCCAAGGGCCTTCAGGTCACGCACCAGATAGTCGTTGACGACCGTGAACTCGCCCGAGAGATTGGACTTGACGTAGAGGTTCTGGAATGTGGGCTCGATGCAGGCGCCCACACCAATGATGTTGGAGATGGTTGCGGTCGGCGCAATCGCCACGCAATTGGAATTGCGCATTCCAAACTGCGCGATGCGGGCACGCAGCGCGGCCCAGTCGAGGGTCTCGCTCGAGTCGACTTCCACATAACCGCCACGCTGCTCAGCCAGCAGCCGGATGGAGTCCTGCGGCAGGATGCCTCGATCCCACAGCGAGCCCTTGAAGCTGGCGTAACGCCCCCGCTCAGCGGCGAGTTCAGTCGACGCCCAGTAGGCGTTGTAGCAGACCGCCTCCATCGAGCGGTCAGCGAAATCGATCGCCTCATGGCTGGCATAGGGCACGCGCATCAGGTGCAGGCAATCCTGGAAACCCATGATGCCAAGACCCACCGGACGGTGCTTGAGATTCGAGTTACGCGCCTTGTTGACAGCGTAGTAGTTGATGTCGATCACGTTATCGAGCATGCGCATTGCCGTGCTGATCGTGCGGCGCAGTTTGTCGTGGTCGAGGCTGTAGTGACCGTCCGATCCCCGGACCATGTGCGCAACCAGATTGACCGATCCGAGGTTGCACACCGCGATCTCGGCGTCACCGGTGTTCAGCGTGATTTCCGTGCACAGGTTCGAGCTGTGCACCACGCCGATATGTTGCTGCGGCGAACGGATGTTGCAGGGATCCTTGAAAGTAATCCAGGGATGGCCGGTTTCGAACAGCATCGAGAGCATCTTGCGCCACAGTGAGGTCGCCTGGATGGTCTTGAAGAGCTTGATCTCACCGTTGGCGGCACGCTGCTCGTAACGCTGGTAAGCCTCTTCGAAGGCGCGTCCGTACTTGTCGTGCAGATCAGTGCAGTCGGCCGGCGAGAACAGCGTCCAGTCGCCGTTCTCCATGACCCGCTTCATGAAGAGATCGGGAATCCAGTTGGCGGTGTTCATGTCGTGCGTACGACGCCGGTCATCACCCGTGTTCTTGCGCAGCTCGAGAAACTCTTCGATATCGAGGTGCCAGCTCTCGAGATAGGCGCAAACCGCACCCTTGCGCTTGCCGCCCTGGTTGACTGCTACGGCTGTGTCGTTGACGACCTTCAGGAAGGGGACCACGCCCTGGCTCTTGCCATTGGTGCCCTTGATGTGGCTGCCCAGCGCCCGAACCGGCGTCCAGTCATTGCCCAGGCCGCCTGCGTACTTTGCCAGCAGCGCGTTCTCCTTGATGGCTTCGTAGATGCCATCAAGGTCGTCGGACACCGTGGTCAGATAGCAGGAGGACAACTGCGAGCGCTGAGTCCCCGAGTTGAACAGCGTGGGGGTCGAGCTCATGAAATCGAAGCTCGAGAGCAGCTCATAGAACTCGATCGCGCGTGCCTCACGATCGATCTCGTTGAGCGAAAGGCCCATGGCCACTCGCATGAAAAACGCCTGGGGCAGCTCGATGCGCTGCTCGTCGATGTGCAGGAAATAGCGGTCGTAGAGGGTCTGCAAACCGAGGTAGGAAAACTGGTTGTCACGGTCACCGACCAGAGCACGACCCAGTCGCTGCAGATCGAATTGCTCGAGCTTTGCATCGAGCAGACCGGCCTCGACACCCTTGCGAATGAAACGCGGGAAATAGTCTGCATAGCGCTCGATCATCTCGGCGTGCAGCACTTCTTCGCCCAGCACTTCACGGCGCACCGTATGCAACAACAGGCGCGCAGTGACCTGGCTGTAGGCCGGATCGGTCTCGATCAGGGCGCGGGCAGACAGAATTGCGGACTTGTGGACTTCCTCGATGGGAATGCCGTCGTAGAGATTCTTGAGCGTTTCGCTCAGCACCGCACGAGGCTGCACGGTGTCGCCGAGATTGGCGCAGGCTGCCTCGATCAGACCCGACAGATGCGCTTCATCGAGCGGCCGCACCACACCTGCGTCCAGCACGCCGATCCGCGGGCCTGTTGCGCGACCGTCTGCCGCCTGATCGGCATGCCGCGCCGCACGCTCCTGCGAACGCTTTTCCCGATACAGCACATAGGCTCGCGCGACTTCGTGCTCACCCGATCGCATCAGGGCGAGCTCGACCTGATCCTGGATGTCTTCGATGTGGAAGGTGCCGCCAGCCGGCTTGTTCCGAATCAGCGAACCGACCACGTTCTGGGTCATCTGCTCGACCAACTCGCGCACCCGCGCGGATGCCGCGCCCTGCCCGCCACTGACTGCCAGAAACGCCTTGGTCAGCGCAATGGCAATCTTACCGGGCTCGAAATTGACGACCGAACCATTGCGACGAATCACTTTGAAGTCGATCAGGCGTGACGCATCGGCGCGGTGAGATGAGACGTCGGTCGACGCGGTGAAACCGGTCACCGTCAAGGGGGTGGAGCGCTGCGAAATGTCGGCGGCGGGCTGCATGGGTAGGGGGCTCCCTGATGTGTATTGCTGAGGTTTTACGGGGCTTTTCAACGCCTGACCGACCGAAATGCCGCAAGCGCCGAGTCATCGGCTTGGGCACTAGATGTAGGGTCAGGGGGAAGATTTGAAGCTAATTCTAGTGCCTGAGACCCGCCCAGGCAAGCGCTGGGGCGACAATTTTTTCCCGAAGACTCAGTCAGTTATCGCCACTTCCTCGCGAGCCGCATGGAGTCTGGATTTCCTGGAAAACTTTCCGTCACGAAGGGGCTTTCGAGGCAACTTTCCCCGCAAAGCCCCATGGATCAAGGGCGCAGACTTTCATTTGCCTGATTGATGCGGGTTTCGAATCAAAAGGGTCGTTCAAGACCGCATGATTGCGTCATGTCTGCGAAACATGCCCAGTCGAACAATGGGCCGGGATCGTCCTTGCGACCGGGCGCGATATCGCTGTGCCCGGCGACATGACGCAGCGGCCACCGATCGACCAGCGCTCGAGTCAGGCGTGCCAGCACCCGATATTGGGCTTTGGTGAACGGCCGGTGTGAATCACCCTCCAGTTCGACGCCGATCGAAAAATCATTGCAGCGCTCGCGTCCCTTGAAACTCGAAACACCCGCATGCCAGGCACGCGCCGCTCCCGGGACGAACTGAATCAGTTCGCCGCGGCGGCGAATCAGGAAATGTGCTGACACGCGAAGCCCTTCGAGTGAGGCAAAGCTCGGGTGGCCAGACGGATCCAGGCGGTTCAGAAACAGTTGCTCGATGGCAGGCCCACTGAAGTGACCCGCTGGCAGGCTGATGTAATGGATCACCAGCAAGTCGATGGCCATGCCCATCGGACGCTCATCCTGGTTGGGTGAGGGCAAACGGCGCGCGGTATCGAGCCAGCCGTCGCGATCGAAGGCGTCGTGCCGCTTCACTGCATGCCCAGGCGCTGCATGCGATGGCGCAGCGCTCGAAAGCTGATCCCGAGCAATCGGGCCGCAGCCGTCCTGTTTTGGCGGGTTTTCTCGAGCGCCCGCATGATGGCCTGCCGCTCCAGCCACGCCAGGTAATCGGGCAGCGATGCGGGCACACCGTCTTCCGAGACTGCAAGCGGATTGACGTGCGCTTTGGGCTGCGGCGATTCGTCCAATCGGGGGTCGCCGGACTCATCGACGGCCAGCGCTTCCGTGGCCGACTCGTTTTCGGCAGCATCCGCAAGCGTTGGCCGAAGGCCGAGGTCCTCCACGTTGACCACCTCACCGTCGGAGAAGGCCAAAGCTCGCTCAAGGATGTTTTCAAGCTCCCGGACGTTGCCAGGATAGGAATAGGTACACAGGAATTTCAGTGCAACGCTCGACAGGTGCGGTGTCTGAGCCAGGCCGGCACGCGCAGTCAATCGCCCCAGCATCGCATGGGCCAGCAAGGGTACGTCCGTCAAGCGCTCGCGCAGCGCGGGCATGCGCAACTCGATGACGTTGAGCCGGTAGAACAGGTCCTGGCGAAAGCGCCCTTGCGCGACGCAGCCCGACAGATCCTGGTGGGTTGCGCTCAGAATCCGCACATCGACCGGCTCTTCAAGGGTCGCACCGACTCGCCGCACGGTACGCTCCTGGATCGCACGCAGCAGCTTGACCTGCATCGACACGGGCAGATCGGCCACTTCATCGAGAAACAGGGTGCCGCCGTTAGCGGCCTGGAAAAACCCGATCCGGTCCTGTTCGGCACCCGTGAAGGCGCCGCGCCGATAGCCAAAAAACTCCGCCTCCATCAGGGCATCCGGGATTGCGCCGCAATTGACCGCGACGAAAGCCTGTGCAGCGCGTGGGCCGCTCTGATGGATCAGGCGTGCGGCAAGCTCCTTGCCCGAGCCAGACTCGCCGGTGATCGCAACCGGCGCCATGCTGCGCGAGAGTCGTTGAATGGTTTCGCGCACGGCCGCTATTGCCTCGGATTCGCCGATGAGCAGTGAGGTCGAAGCCTGCTGGCCCGCATCGTCCAGCTGAGATTCGGTCGGTTCGGAGCGCGACGCGCCTGCAGGCGCCTTGCGAGGGGCGGCCCCCTGCGGCACCTTGAGTGCCGATCGCACCAGTGTGCGCAAGGCATCGAGCCCGACCGGTTTGGCAACATAGTCGAAGGCGCCCGCCTTGAGCGCGGCGACCGCACTGTCCGCGCTGCCAAACGCGGTGATCACGGCCACCGGGGTATTGGGGCTGATCATGCTGATGTCCCTGATCAGCACCACGCCATCACCGTCGGGCAAGCGCATGTCCGTGATGCACAGGTCGTAGGCGCTTGCCGCGATCAATCGGCGGGCTGTGGCCAGATCGGCTGCGCAATCGACATCGAGCCCCATGCCAACCAGGGTGAGCTCGAGCAACTCACGCAGGTCGGCCTCATCATCGACCACCAGCACGCGCGGGGCGCGCCCGGGGCGAGGTGCTGCCCGCGCGGGATCGGATGGGTTGGGCGGCGTCATGTTCCGACGATGGCCTGCGGCTCGATGATGAAAGCACTGCGCATCAGTGGATTATCGCCCGTTGGCCGGTAGCGCAGGGTCGCCCCGTTGGCCGAGCACAGCTCACGAGCCAGGTACAGACCCAGCCCGGTGCCACGCGATTCGGTGGTGAAAAATGGCTCGAAAAGCTGGGTGCGATGGGCCTCCGGCACGCCCGGCCCGTCATCGCAGACCAGCATCACAGGCGCGCCATCCGAGACAAGCCACTGCAGCGACACCGCCCCGGGTTGTTCGCTGGCATGGCGCAGCGCATTGCCCAGCAGGTTGACCAGCACCTGTCGCAGGTTGCCTTCATCGAACCAGATCGTGTCTTCGCATTCGATGCGCGTCTCGATGCGATGGGCCTGCGCGCCGGTCTGCGCCACCACATCCTGAATGACCGAAGCGATGAAAGGACGCACTTCGAGCGCTTGTGGCGACCCCGCGCCACGACGCGAGATTGAAAGGACATCCTCGATGATCCGGTCGATTCGCATGCAATTGCCTTCGATGATGTTCGAAAAGCGCTGCTGCTGGGGCGATTCAAGCCCCTCTCCCAGCAGGCCATTGGCATGACGGATCGCCGACAGCGGATTGCGGATTTCGTGGGCGATAGACGCCGACAAGCGCCCCATCGACGCTAACTTGAGCTGCTGCGCGCGCTGCTCAAGGCGATTCAGATCCTCAAGCATGACCACCTGATCCGCATGCCCCTCACCGACCCGATCGTCTATTTTCAAACGCCGAGCTCTGATCCGACGCCCTGAACCAGCGGAAATACCGGGCACGAAAAACTCCACGCCATCCTGCACACCCGACCCGCGATCCCGGGTTCCCAAGGCGGCACGCAACAGCGGTAAACCGGGCAGACTGGCTTCGGGCCCTGCAAGGCCAGACAGCATGAGGCGGGCTGAACGGTTGATCGCCCTTGGGTCGCCCTGCGCGGAAAACACAACGACTCCATCGGGCAGCTCGCTGATGACGGCCTGAGTGATCGCCAACTGCCTGCGCAACTCAGCACCGCGCTGGTCGGCCAGGCGCTGCTGGGTGTCCAGCCGCACGGCGAGCCAGTTCACCACGATGACGATGGCCATCAGCGCGGCCCCCATCACACCAGCTTGAGCGACGACGGCATCGTCGACCTCGCCCCTGAACCAGTGCAGGCCGTTCATCGTGATCAGCATCAGGGCCGAGATGGCCGCAAACAGCAGCCCCCTGCGGGCAGGCATCAGGATTGCAGCGCCGGCGTTGGGCAAAATGAGCAGGACCGCCAGGCCGCTTCTGAGGCCACCTCCCGCATCGATCAGCAACGACAACGCAACCAGGTCCACGGCAATCTGGATACCAGCCATCGTTTGCAGCGGCACGCGCCCGGGTCGGGACAGCGGGAGGAACACGCCGGCAAGCAGCAGATAGGCGCCGGTGAGCACCAGAAAGCGCGGGCCTTCGAAGGCCATCGACGGTTCACGATTGCCCAGGAGCGCCGGCGCGTAGGCAAGCAGCACGGAGGCCACCACGACCCGAGCCAGCGCGAAATACCGAAGTGATCGCCAGTGAGCCCAGGAATCGCCGCGATCGGGGTCGATCGGGGCCGGGTCGCCGCTCGCACTCATCGATCAGGCAGGATCGTTCGGCTCGTGACGATCAGGGCGCACCGCAGTGTCTGCAGATCCGGCCACACCCGCATCGCGATGCGCTTCACTGCAAAAAAAACGGCCCCCGGCGAACCGGCCTTCCGTCGCGGGCAAATGGATGCCGCACCGAGCACATTGCAAGATGCGTTCAGGCTCTTCGATCTGCTCGGTCTTGCTGCCCGACGTTTCCGGCGCGCCAGACGATGAGCCCGCCGAGCCAGCCCGCCCTGAACGACGTCGACTGATCACCACCAGCCGCCAGGCCAACCAGGCCAGCGCGGCGATCAGAACCCAAGTCAGCACCTTGCCCATACGAGCCGCCTTTGCGAGATCGGGTCAGAAACGGTCGAGCACCACCTCGAGCACGAAGCGCGTGCCGACGTAGGCGAGCAGCAGAATCAGAAAGCCCCACAGGGTAAACCGCATCGCGATCCGGCCGCGCCAGCCGCGCACCACGCGCCCCGCCAGCAGCACCCCGAAAAAGGCCAGAGACAGCAGCGAGAAGACCGTCTTGTGCTCCAGGCGAAACGGCCGCCCGAACACCTCTTCCGAAAAGAGCATGCCGCTCAGAGTTGTCAGAAGCAGCAGGCCGAAGCCCACCCAGATGAACTGGAACATCACGCGTTCCAGCACGAGCAGCGGCGGCAGACCGCCCATGATTCGCGCAAGCCAGGCTGATTGCCCGGGGCGGTTCGGATGGTGCAGATCTCGTTGCGCCCACAGCATCAGGATTGCATTGAGCGAGCCCAGCAGCAACACGCCATAGGCCAAAGTGCCCGCCAGAAGATGCGGCACGAACAGCGGACGGTGCGACAGTTCGCCGAAATCAGCGCCCGGAAACGCCAGCGGCAAAAGCATCGCGACGGTGGCCAGCGGCAGCAGCAGCAGGCGCAGCGATTGCAGCGGCGCACGGCGCTCCTCGAACCAGACCATGGCCAGACCGATCCAGAACATGCCTGAGAGGGCCTTGGCAAATCCGAAATGAAAGCCGCCCGAATCCCAGGGCCAGAATAAGGACACACCATGCAGCACGATCGCCAGCGGCAGCAGACGCGTTGCGGTCGCCGCCCCGGCCGATTGGGCCGAAACCGGTTCAGGCGGGACTGCACGGTTCGGTGGTGCGCCGGCCAGATCGGCACTGGCAGTGCGCCAGGAAGCCAGCCAGGCCGCTGCATACAGGAGCGCGGGCAGCAGGAAGAGGATCAGGGCAAGTACAATCATTCGGTTTCCAGTGTAGCGCAGGCCATGTTCGAGACCCTCTCCCAACGACTCGCGCGCGTCGTCAAGACGATGCGCGGCGAAGCCCGCCTCACCGAGGCCAACACGCAGGAAATGCTGCGTGAAATCCGCATCGCACTGCTCGAGGCCGATGTGGCGCTGCCGGTGGTGCGCGACTTCATTGCCAAGGTCAGGGAAAAGGCCCTCGGGCAAGAAGTGATCTCAAGCCTCTCACCTGGCCAGGCCCTGGTCGGCGTGGTGCACCGGGAACTCATCGACCTCATCGGCGGCACCACGGCCGAGCTGAACCTGGCCACGCAGCCGCCAGCCGTCATCCTGATGGCGGGTCTGCAGGGTGCCGGCAAGACCACCACCGTGGGCAAGCTGGCCAAATGGCTTCGCGAACAAAAAAAGAAAAAGGTCCTGACGGTTTCGTGTGACGTCTATCGCCCCGCGGCCATCGAACAGCTCAGAACCGTCAGCGCCCAGGCGGGTGCCGACTTCTTCGCCTCCACGCCAGACCAGAAACCGGTCGACATTGCGCGCGATGCGGTGCTCTGGGCCCGCAACCACTATCACGATGTGCTGCTGGTCGATACCGCCGGACGCCTGGGCATCGACGAAGCGATGATGCGCGAGATCGCCGAGCTGCATTCGGCGCTGTCCCCGATCGAGACACTGTTCGTTGTCGATGCGATGCAGGGACAGGATGCGGTCAATACCGCGCAGGCCTTCAAACAGGCCGTGCCATTGACCGGCGTGGTGCTGAGCAAACTCGATGGGGATTCACGCGGCGGCGCGGCCCTGTCGGTGAAGTCGGTCACCGGCTGCCCGATCAAGTTCGTTGGTGTGGGCGAAAAACTCGACGGTCTGGATGCCTTTCATCCCGACCGTATGGCCAGCCGCATCCTGGGCATGGGCGACATCCTCGCGCTGGTCGAGCAGGCCCAATCCAGTGTCGACCAGCAGGCCGCCAAGGACCTTGCAGACAAGCTCAAGGGCGGCAGCCGATTCGATCTGAACGATTTTCTGGCGCAGATCTCGCAGATGAAGAAAATGGGCGGGCTGTCCTCATTGATGGACAAGCTGCCTGCGCAATTTCAGGCGGCAGCGGGGCAGGCCGATATGAATCGGGCCGAAAAGGACATCCGCCGCATGCAGGGCATCATCCATTCCATGACGCCGCTGGAACGATCCAAGCCGGAACTCATCAAGGCAAGCCGCAAGCGACGCATCGCAGCCGGCGCCGGTGTACAGGTCCAGGAGGTCAATCGCATGCTCTCGCAGTTCGAGCAAATGCAATCGATGATGAAGAAGATGCAAAAGGGCGGGCTGGCGAAGATGATGCGCGGTATGCGCGGAATGATGCCGGGCGGGATGCGCTGAGCACACCCCGCCCGAACTCATTCAAAGGCCAGGCTGGGCAATCACATCAGACCGACTGACGACGACGGCTCAGACCTGCAAAGGCAACCAGGCCCATGCCCAGCAGCGGCAGAGTGGCCGGCAGCGGCACATTGATGCTAGCCAGTGATGCCTCACTGCCGATGTTCGATCCTCGGAAGTAGAGCGTGGTCACGCCCGAAGCGCGATAAGCGGCTGAAAACGGATTCGAGCCATCAGCCGTGAACTCGGTGTAGTTGATGTTATCGGTCGAGACCTTGAACTTCTCTGCACCGTTGGGCTCACTGCCCCCTGTGTAGAACTTGTTCAGCGTGAAGCCCCAGATTTCGGTCGGTTGAGCGAAATCGACCTTGAGCAGATCGACATAGGTGATAGCCAGAGGCTTGTAGACACCAATTTCATCCGAATCGGGATCGGTCTTCGCGCCCTTCATGCCGATACCATAGGTGTTGCTCCAGGTCAGCTTGAGCGATGTCAGGAGACCTGCCGTGCACGAGACCGGAGGACCTGCCAGGCAAGCGCTCAGCGTCACGCCATTGCTCGTGTGGCTGTTCTGGTTATTCGCAGCGCTCCATTCGTTCGACGTGAAGTCGATGATCATTGCCGACGCACTCATCGACGAAACGGTCAGTGCCACAGCGCTGGCCAGTTGGGTAAGGGTCATCAGTTTCATATGCATTCCTTCATGTTTAGGGCAGAGCCCGGAACTCGGGTCTCTTGGGCTTTCATCAATGCATCAGCCGTGCCAGCAGCGCGCGGTGTCATTCGGTTTGTGAGCTTTGCCCCCTGCAGCGCGGACCTTTCTCACACCGGCGCCTTTTGACTCGATCTG
>Ga0209598_10002679_pt1 | contig 13789 bp, 15 predicted proteins | sample M_140807_EF_Meta_FD_187317 | JGI IMG/M metagenome (GOLD analysis project Ga0209598, IMG submission 187317) | Freshwater microbial communities from Lake Montjoie, Canada to study carbon cycling - M_140807_EF_MetaG (SPAdes) (version 2) | ecosystem: Environmental > Aquatic > Freshwater > Lake... | reverse complement strand
ATTCTTAACGGGTGAAATTTCAGAGCCTCAAATGCATTACGCTCACGAAATGGGGGTGGCCTTCCTGGCTTGCGGCCACCATGCAAGCGAGCGGTACGGGGCGCAGGCTGTGGCCTCACACGTGGCGCAAAGTTTCGGGTTGGCTCATCAATTCATTGACATCGACAATCCTGCCTGACCGCTCATGACAGTCACAACCTCGCTTTCACCTGATCGCCAAGCTTTGGCGATCACCATGGGCGACCCTTGCGGTATTGGCCCAGAAATCATTGTCAAAGCTTTTGCGCAAGATCCTCATGCGACGCGGGGTGCTTTTGTGGTCGGCGATGTCGGGGTGTTGCGGCGAGCAGTTCATGTCCTCGATGGAGCATTGCGGTGGCCGGTGATAGAACTTGAAAATGCAGCCGAGGCTTTATCGGTTCCGCCGCGCTGCATTCCTGTGCTGCAGGTCGTACCAGCCATGTCGGTATTGCCTTGGGGGCAGGTGTGTGCCGAAGCGGGCAAGGCGGCGGGAGACTGCGTTTTTTGGGCGGTGCGTGCAGCCTTGAAAGGGGATGTCAGTGCCGTTGTGACCGCGCCTTTGCATAAAGAAGCCTTGTCAGCCGCAGGCCCACCTTACGATCTCTACCCTGGCCATACAGAGTTGTTGCAGGCAGAGGCGGCTGAATTCATTCAAAAGCCTGTGGCTGAAGTCCCTGTGCGAATGATGCTGGCGAACCAAGAATTGCGCACCGTCTTGGTCAGTATTCATGTGTCCTTGAGGCAGGCCATTGAGGCTGTGACTTTGCCGAATATACTGGAGACTATTGTCATTACCCATGAAGCTTTGCGGGCCATTCTCGGGCGTGCGCCGCGTATAGCTGTGGCAGGCTTGAACCCTCATGCAGGCGAAGGGGGATTGTTCGGTCGTGAGGAGATCGACATCATTTCACCTGCTGTGGCCGTGGCTCGTGCGCAAGGTGTGAATGTGCAGGGCCCCATTTCCCCAGACACGGTCTTTATGCGCGCCAGACGTCAATTGGCGCATGAAGGCGAGTTTGATGTTGTGATTGCCATGTACCATGACCAAGGCTTAATTCCTGTGAAATACATGGGTGTTGAACATGGGGTTAACGTGACTTTGGGTTTGCCGCTGGTGCGCACAAGCCCTGACCATGGAACTGCTTTTGATATCGCAGGTCAAGGGATCGCAGACGCTTCCAGCATGTTGGAAGCGATTCGTATGGCGCGTGCGCTGTTGGCGCACCGCGGGTAATATTTACTTGCGCAGGCTGTCGCGAATCTCGCGCAGAAGCAACACGTCTTCAGGCGTAACAGCTGGTGCTTGAACCTCTGGTGCATCATCGCGGCGCATGCGGTTCATCTGTTTGACCATCATGAAGATGATGAACGCCAGAATCACGAAATTGATGGCCACGGTGATAAAGCTGCCATAGGCCAATACGGCGCCCAGTTTTTTGGCTTCAATCAGGGACAATCCTGCAGCTTGACCCGACAAGGCCAGGTAGTAATTGGAAAAATCGAGCCCACCAAATACACGACTCACCAAGGGCATGATCAGGTCGCCCACAATCGAGTCCACAATCTTGCCGAAGGCGCCGCCAATGATGACGCCGACTGCCAAATCCATCACATTGCCCTTTAATGCAAATTCTTTAAATTCTTTTGCAATTGACATAAACAAGCCTTAAATAATTAAAAACCATAATGTAACTGAAAAGCTCCCTTTTTCTTTTGCGGGTAAGGTCTCTCTGAGGCATGTTTCACTCAGCTACAATCAAAGGCTAACCCTGATACAGACTTGCTAGAGGATTCCCATGAGTGACACCCCAGTCGACAGCAGCAAGCGGACTTGGCTGATTGCCTCCGTTGGTGCAGGCGCCGTAGGCGCCGGATTTGTCGCCACCCCCTTCATCAGCAGCTTTCAACCTTCCGAGCGGGCGAAAGCCGCAGGCGCGGCGGTGGAGGTCGATATTTCGGACATCAAACCCGGAGAAAAAAAGACAGTGGAGTGGCGCGGTAAGCCCGTTTGGATCATCCGCAGAACGACCGAGCAAGTCGAAGCTTTGAAAAAGTCAGATGCTCAGTTGGCTGATCCTCAATCAGCGCGAAGTGCCTATCCTACGCCCGAATACGCCAAGAATGGACATCGCTCCATCAAGCCGGAATTCATGGTGGCTGTAGGGATTTGTACCCATTTGGGATGCTCACCAGGTGACAGGCTCAGTGCAGGCCCTCAGCCATCACTGCCTGACGACTGGCAAGGTGGTTTTCTCTGCGCTTGCCATGGCTCGACTTTTGATTTGGCCGGTCGCGTATTCAAAAATAAACCCGCCCCGGACAATCTGGAAGTGCCCCCCCATATGTACCTCTCAGAGACCAAATTGTTGGTCGGTGAAGACAAGAAGGCTTAAGGCAAGACACCATGGCTGAATTCAAAGAAATCTCTCCTAACGCGCCTGTTGGTGCCAAGTTGATGAACTGGGTGGACAACCGCTTTCCGGCAACCGAGCTGTTCAAAGCCCACATGAGCGAGTACTACGCTTCCAAAAACTTGAATATTTGGTATGTTTTTGGTGCTTTGTCCTTGCTGGTTCTGGTAATCCAAATCGTGACAGGTATCTTTTTGGTGATGCACTACAAGCCCGATGCCAACCCTGTGGGCGGCATCATCGGCGCCCCTGCCGTGGCCTTTGCCTCTGTCGAGTACATCATGCGCGACGTTCCTTGGGGCTGGTTGATACGGTATATGCACTCCACTGGCGCATCTGCGTTTTTTGTGGTGGTCTATCTGCACATGTTCCGCGGCCTGATTTACGGCAGCTACCGCAAGCCGCGCGAGCTGGTCTGGGTATTTGGTTGTGCGATTTTCCTGTGTCTGATGGCTGAAGCCTTCATGGGTTATTTGCTGCCATGGGGCCAAATGTCGTATTGGGGTGCCCAGGTGATCGTGAACTTGTTCTCGGCCATTCCTTTGATTGGCCCCGATTTGGCTTTGCTCATCCGTGGTGACTTTGTGGTGGGTGATGCCACCCTGAACCGTTTCTTCAGCTTCCATGTGATCGCCGTGCCTTTGGTTCTTTTAGGCTTGGTGGTGGCGCACATCATTGCTTTGCACGAAGTGGGCTCCAACAACCCAGATGGCGTTGAAATCAAGGCCCCGAACGCGCCCAAAGACGCCAACGGGCATCCTCTTGACGGCATTCCATTCCATCCTTATTACACGGTGCACGACATTTATTCTGTCAGCTTGTTCCTGATGGTATTCTCCGCCATCGTGTTCTTTGCCCCGGAGTTGGGTGGCTACTTCCTGGAATACAACAACTTCATTCCAGCCGATCCTTTGAAGACGCCTTTGCACATCGCGCCTGTTTGGTATTTCACGCCCTTCTATTCGATGTTGCGTGCCATCACCAGCGAGATGATGTACGCCTTGATCGCTTGTGTCGTCGGCGGTGCGGCCATAGCGGTACTCAAGGGCAAATTGCCATCCTTGCTCAAAGGCATTGTGGTCGGTGGCGCAGTGGTCTTGTCCTTGCTCATGTTGTCGATTGACGCCAAATTTTGGGGTGTCGTCGTCATGGGGGGCGCTGTTGTGATTTTGTTCTTCTTGCCTTGGTTGGACAACAGCCCAGTCAAGTCGATCCGTTACCGTCCTGACTGGCACAAATACATGTACGGCGTGTTCGTGATCAACTTTTTGATCCTAGGTTACTTGGGTGTGCAGCCTCCCTCACCCATTGGTGAGCGCGTTTCACAAGTTGGCTCACTGTTTTATTTTGGTTTCTTCTTGCTCATGCCTTGGTGGAGCCAGTTGGGCACGCCCAAACAAGTGCCAGACCGTGTGACTTTCGTTGCGCACTAAGCCCTGGAGAGACTCGAAAATGAAAATGATTCAAAAACTGACCGCTGGATTGGCTTTGGCATTGAGCCTGATCGGTGGTGTTCAAGCGTCTTCAGAAGGTATCGCCTGGGACAAAGCACCCGTCAAAACAAACGATCTGGCTTCTTTGCAAAACGGCGCAAAGTTGTTTGTCAATTACTGTCTAAACTGTCACTCTGCATCATTCATGCGTTTCAACCGATTGCAAGACATCGGATTGACTGAACTGCAAATCAAAGACAACTTGTTGTTCACGACCGATAAGGTCGGTGACACCATGCGTTCGGCTATCGATCCCAAGCAAGCTGCCCAGTGGTTCGGCGCAAATCCACCCGACCTGACCTTGATAGCCCGTTCGCGCTCTGGTCATGGCGGCACGGGTGCGGATTATTTGTACACCTACCTGCGCACTTACTACCGCGACGAAAGCAAACCAACTGGATGGAACAACCTGGCGTATCCCAACGTGGGCATGCCGAATGTGCTGTGGGAACTGCAAGGAGAGCGTCGCCCTGTTTACGACACGATTCAAGAACATGGACACGAGGTGAATGTGTTCAAAGGCTGGGAGCAAGCCAAGCCGGGTGCAATGACGCCTTTGCAATACGACCATGCGGTTGGTGACTTGGTCAACTATTTGCAATGGATGGCAGAACCTTCACAAAATAGCCGTGTGCGAATTGGTGTGTGGGTTTTAATCTTTTTGACTTTCTTCACATTCATCGCGTGGCGATTGAATGTGGCGTACTGGAAAGACATCAAGTAAACCTTCGATGCCCGGCTGTTCAGTTCGGGCAGTATGGAGTGGGTAAGCCAGACAATTGGCTTCCCACTCTTTTTTGATTTTAGGAGTCTTCGCCATGATGGTGCTTTATTCAGGAACAACCTGCCCCTTTTCTCATCGTTGCCGTTTTGTGTTGTTTGAAAAAGGCATGGATTTTGAAATCCGTGACGTCGATTTGTACAACAAGCCGGAAGACATCAATGTGATGAATCCGTATGGACAAGTTCCCATATTGGTCGAACGTGATCTGATTCTGTACGAGTCGAACATCATCAACGAGTACATCGACGAGCGTTTTCCACATCCGCAATTGATGCCCGGTGATCCAGTGGACCGCGCACGTGTGCGTTTGTTCTTGCTCAATTTTGAGAAAGAGCTGTTTGTGCATGTGGTGACTTTGGAAAACCGTGCGCTCAAGGGCAATGACAAAGCCTTGGAAAAATCCCGCGCCCACATTCGCGATCGCTTGACGCAATTGGCGCCCGTGTTTTTGAAGAACAAGTTCATGTTGGGTGATAATTTCTCGATGCTTGACGTGGCGATTGCCCCTTTGCTTTGGCGCTTGGATTATTACGGCATCGATTTAAGCAAAAATGCGGCACCCTTGCTCAAATATGCGGAGCGTATTTTTTCTCGTCCAGCCTACATCGAAGCACTGACGCCTTCCGAAAAGGTCATGCGCAAGTAAGCACACCACCCACCTGAAGACGTTTGAGTTGTTCATGAACCCAGAAGAAACCCCATCTACTCGCCCTTACCTCCTGAGGGCTTTGTATGAGTGGTGCACAGACAATGGATTTACGCCTTACGTGGCCGTGATGGTGGACGAAACAGTTCAAGTGCCGCGCGAGTATGTGAAAGATGGTGAGATTGTTTTGAATGTGAGTTTTGATGCCACGAGCTCTTTAAAGCTGGGCAATGACTTCATTGAATTCAAAGCACGCTTTGGTGGAAAACCACGCGACATCATGGTCCCCATGGACCGTGTCATGGCGATTTATGCCCGAGAGAATGGGCAAGGCATGTCCTTCCCTGTGAATCGTGCACAACGTGCGGTGCAGCAGGTTGAAGCGGCAAAAACCGTTGAGCCGCCCTCTGCAGGTTTGGCAGCAGTTCCTGCTGCCGACAAAGCAGATGAATCTGATGTTCCAACGTCACCAAATTCTGCGCCACGCCCAACACTGACGCGCATCAAATAATTCTTTTTTGGGCTTAAATGCCCTCTGCTTACAGTTAGAATACAGTCCGTTGCCGCTTTAGCTCAGTTGGTAGAGCACCCGCCTTGTAAGCGGTAGGTCGTCAGTTCGAATCCGACAAGCGGCACCAAATTAACAAACTCTTTGAGTTTTTCAATCCTGCACATGCAAATGCTGCAGGTTTTTTTATGGTGGCTCGAAACTCTGCAACTTCGAAATAACGGTTACAGCGATAAAACCTTCAATCGAATCGTTTGAACTTCGTGCCCTTTGCTTTGCAAATGCGCTTGCATTGCTGGCAACATTTGCCGCATTTTGGCTGCCGCTGCATTGCTGCTCACCAAGATACACCAATCTGACCCCTCAATGGGGCCGGCTTGAAGGGCTGTGCGCAAGTTGGGGGGTATCAGGGAATCGAGCGATCGCAAGCGTCGCCTCGATTCCTGCATCAGCGAAGTTAATTGCGCCATTGTCGGAGAGTCTTGTGCCGCTTGCAGCAATGATTGGGCTTGGTTGTGTCTTCTCATTGGCTGTGTGCTATGGATTAACCGGATTATCAGCGATTAGGCGGCGAGCGAGAGGGTAAAATGCGGGGTTTGATGGTGTTCCTTACGCAGGTGTTTTTGATTTATTCGAGGCTCTTGTATTTGGCGACTGTCATCCTCAACTTAAGTCACACCCAACAGACAGGATTTCCGGTCTTGCAGCATGCCCTTGGGTTTGTGCAGATCGTGCAGACATGGCTACCAATTTCCTCACCAAAATTTTTGGCAGTCGCAATGACCGCCTGATCAAACAATACCGCAAGACGGTCGAACGTATCAATGCCCTTGAGCCCAGCCTCGAAGGATTGAGCGACGAGCAGCTGCGAGCCAAAACCCAAGAATTCAAAGACCGAGTGGCCGCCGGAGAAACGCTGGACGCGATCTTGCCGGAAGCCTTTGCTGTGGTGCGTGAAGGCTCCAAACGGGCCATGAAGATGCGTCACTTTGACGTGCAAATGGTCGGTGGTATCGCTTTGCACAATGGAAAAATTGCCGAAATGGGCACTGGCGAAGGCAAAACGCTGACAGCCACACTGCCGGTCTACCTCAATGCCTTAACCGACAAGGGTGTTCACGTCGTCACCGTCAACGATTACCTGGCCAATCGTGATGCCCAGTGGATGGCACGCCTGTATAACTTTTTGGGCTTGTCTGTAGGCATCAATTTACCTCAGTTGCCCCGAGAAGAAAAGCAGGCCGCTTACCGTTCAGATATTACCTACGGCACTAACAATGAATACGGTTTTGATTACCTGCGTGACAACATGGTGTATGAAACTGCTGACCGTGTTCAGCGTGGATTGAACTACGCCATTGTGGACGAGGTGGATTCGATCCTGATCGACGAAGCACGCACCCCTTTGATCATCAGCGGGCAGGCTGAGGACCATACTGCCCAATATCTGGCCATGAACCAAGTGGTTCCATCCCTCACGCGTCAAGAAGGAGAAGCCGATCCGCGAACGGGTGAAGGCGTCATTACACCCGGTGACTTCACTGTTGATGAAAAATCCCATCAGATTTATTTGACGGAAGATGGCCACGAAAATGCCGAAAAAATCCTTTCAAGCATAGGACTTATTCCGGAAAATGCCAGCCTTTACGACCCTGCCAACATCAGCTTGATGCACCATTTAATGGCCGCATTGCGTGCCAATCATTTGTACCATAGAGATCAGCATTATGTGGTTCAAGAGGGTGAGGTCATCATTGTGGATGAGTTCACTGGTCGATTGATGAGCGGTCGTCGTTGGAGTGATGGGCTTCACCAGGCTGTCGAGGCCAAAGAGGGTGTGAACATCCAGGCTGAAAATCAGACCATGGCATCCATCACGTTTCAGAATTATTTCCGTTTGTATGGCAAGTTAGGGGGTATGACGGGGACGGCCGATACCGAAGCCTATGAGTTTCAGGAAATCTATGGTCTCGAAACCATCGTCATTCCACCCAACCGCAAGAGTCAGCGCCAGGATCAGTTGGATCGCGTCTACAAAACAGCCAAGGAAAAATACGACGCTGCAATTGCCGACATACGAGAGTGTCATGACCGTGGTCAACCGGTTCTGGTAGGGACCACCTCGATTGAGAATTCAGAACTCATTGCAGATTTGCTGGAAAAAGCGAAGCTGCCGCACCAAGTTCTGAATGCCAAGCAGCATGCCCGCGAAGCAGATATCGTGGCGCAAGCGGGTCGTCCGGGCATGATCACCATCGCCACCAACATGGCCGGCCGGGGTACAGATATTGTTTTGGGTGGCAACATCGAAAAATCCATTCAAGCTGTAGAGGAGGATAAAGCTTTGAGTGCTGCTGAGCAAGAACAGCAAATTGATCAGTTGCGTGCCGCGTGGTTGATCGAGCATGAAAAAGTCAAGTCTTTGGGGGGGGTGCGCATCATTGCGACCGAGCGGCACGAGTCGCGGCGGATTGACAACCAATTGCGTGGACGTTCAGGTCGGCAAGGTGACCCAGGTTCTTCGCGTTTCTATTTGAGCTTGGACGATTCGCTGATGCGCATTTTTGCGGGTGACCGCGTGCGCGCCATCATGGACCGTTTGAAAATGCCTGAAGGTGAGGCCATTGAGGCCGGCATGGTGACCCGCAGCATTGAAAGTGCGCAGCGCAAAGTAGAGGCTCGCAACTTTGACATCCGCAAGCAATTGCTGGAGTATGACGATGTTTCCAATGACCAGCGTAAAGTCATCTACCAGCAACGTAATGACATTTTGGATGCGCAAGATTTGAATGCACAAATTGCGGGTCTGCGTGAAGGAAGCTTTACGGATCTGGTTCGTCAATATGTGCCTGAGGAGTCGGTAGAAGAGCAATGGGACTTGCTTGCTTTGGAGCGTGTGCTTGCCGATGAATGGCAAATTGATTTGCCCTTGCGTGAACAGGTGAAAGTGGCCACTGCAATCACGGATCTGGACATACTTGAGACCGTCATTGCTGCAGCGCACGCCAGTTTTGAGGTCAAGTTGCAAGCCATTGGCGCAGAAAATTTCTTGCCATTTGAGCGTGTCGTGTTGCTCCAAAGCATTGACACCCATTGGCGAGAACATCTCAGTGCATTGGACTATTTGCGCCAAGGCATTCACTTGCGCGGATATGCCCAGAAGCAGCCCAAACAGGAATACAAACGCGAAGCGTTTGAGCTTTTTGGTCAATTGCTGGACTCGGTTAAAAACGAAGTCACGAAAGTGATCTTGAATGTGAAAATTCAGTCGTCCGAGGAAGCTGAGCAAGCGGCTCAGGCACTGAGCTTGCAAGCTGAAGCCATCAGCAACGTCACCTACACGGCACCCGATGAATCCGGTGTGCCACAGACCATGGCTTTAGAGCCCGTGTTGCATCAAAATAGGGTGGTCGGCCGTAACGAGCCTTGCCCTTGCGGCAGTGGTAAAAAATACAAGCACTGCCACGGTAAGTTGGCTTAGGGTACCGAAAGAAAGTGTGTCATGCCTGTGAACTTGTTGCCGCCTGAGCCGGCAGATCTCTTGCCCGTTGCCGGTGTCCGTTTGGGCGTTGCGCAGGCGGGCATTCGCAAAGTCAACCGCAAAGATTTGACAGTCCTTTTGTTGGACGAAGGCACTTCTGTTGCTGGCGTTTTCACGCGCAACCGATTCTGCGCTGCGCCGGTGCAAGTTTGCAGAGAACATTTGGCTGCGGGTGATGGCATTCGTGCCATGGTCATCAACACCGGAAACGCCAATGCAGGAACTGGAGCCCAGGGTTTGGCTGATGCGCGGGCGACCTGCGAGGCAATGGCTTTGCTGTTGAAGCTGCAGCCTTCGCAAGTCCTGCCGTTTTCTACGGGTGTCATCATGGAGCCCTTGCCGGTGGACCGCATTGTGGCGGGTTTGCCCAAAGCCTTGGCTGATGCGAACGACACGCATTGGGCGCAGGCCGCCGAAGGCATCATGACGACAGATACCTTGCCCAAGGCCTTCAGCACGCGAGTTGATATTGCAGGCGTTCCGGTCACCGTCACGGGTATCAGCAAAGGCGCAGGCATGATTCGTCCGAACATGGCCACCATGTTGGGCTTTGTGGCGACTGATGCGCATATCGCCCCCGAATTATTGCAATCCTTGACCGCCGAATTGGCGGATGCGTCCTTTAACCGTATCACGATTGATGGGGATACCTCGACCAACGATTCATTCCTTGTGATGGTGACCCACAAGGCTGCGACCCCCCTCATTACATCTTTGTCCAGCCCTGAGGGCATGGCGGTCAAGGCCGCCATGTTGAGTGTGTCAAGACAGTTGGCACACGCCATTGTTCGTGACGGAGAGGGCGCCACTAAATTCATCACAATTGAGGTTGATGGTGGAAAAACCACCGAAGAGTGCCGAAAGGTGGCTTATGCCATCGCGCATTCGCCTTTGGTGAAAACGGCTTTCTTTGCCAGCGACCCCAACCTGGGTCGCATTCTCGCAGCCGTGGGCTATGCCGGTATTGAGGACCTGGACCCAAACGGTATCGACTTGTTTCTCGATGATGTGCAGGTTGCAATTCAAGGCGGGCGTCATCCCGCTTACAAAGAAGAAGATGGACAGAGAGTTATGAAGAAAAGTGAAATTTTGGTGCGTGTCCTGCTGGGCCGTGGTTCGTGCACTGACACGGTATGGACCTGCGACCTGAGCCATGACTATGTTTCCATCAACGCGGATTACAGATCATGACCCACCCCTTGGAACAGTTGGTCGCTCGGGCAGCGCAGTTGATGGACCGTATCGAGGCTGCATTACCCCAGACCTTGTCAGCGCCGGATTGGACGCTGGCCATTGCTTGGCGGTACCGCAAAAGATCAACAGGTCATGGCGTCTTGGAACCCGTTCGCCATGTTTCCAACATGGGCTTGGCTGACTTGCAAGAGATCGATGGCCAAAAAGAAAAAATGCAGCGCAATACAGAGCAATTTGTGCGTGGTTTGCCTGCGAACAATGTGTTGCTGACGGGCGCGCGTGGTACGGGAAAGTCTTCTTTAATCAAAGCCTGTTTGAACGCATATTCTGCGCAGGGTTTACGTCTGATCGAAGTCGATAAATCCGATTTGGTCGATCTGCCGGACATCGTCGATGTCGTTGCAGGACGCCCTGAAAAGTTCATGATTTTTTGTGATGACTTGAGCTTTGAAGATGGTGAACCCGGTTACAAAGCGCTCAAGTCCATCCTCGACGGTTCCGTGGCTGCGTCGACCCCAAATGTGTTGATCTACGCGACCAGCAATCGTCGGCATTTACTGCCCGAATACATGAAGGACAACCTTTCATATACCCATACGGACGATGGCGAAGTGCATCCGGGTGAAGTCATTGAAGAAAAAATTTCTTTGTCTGAGCGTTTTGGTTTGTGGGTCAGTTTTTACCCTTTCTCTCAAGACGAATATTTGACCATCGTGGCGCAGTGGATGGCTTCATTGGGTGCCAGTCCATCGGTCATTGAGTCAGCTCGGCCAGAGGCCTTGGTGTGGGCTTTAGAGCGCGGTTCACGCAGCGGACGGGTAGCTTATCAATTTGCCCGTGATTTCATGGGGCAACAAGCTGCAAGGGCATGAGTGAGCCGCTGCTCGTAGCCGACGGGGCCATGGCGCGTGAGGGTGGTTCTGACCGTCAACCTGTTGACGTGGCTGTGGGAATTTTGGTCCGTTCTGATGGTCGATTTCTTTTAACCACTCGCCCGCAGGGTAAGGTTTATGCGGGTTATTGGGAATTTCCCGGTGGCAAGCTTGAAGCCGGCGAATCGGTTCAACAAGCACTGGTGCGGGAACTGTCCGAAGAACTGGGTATTTCTTTGCAGGTCAGTGATGTCATGCCCTGGAAGCAGCAATTGGTCGACTATCCACATGCCTTGGTGCGTTTGAACTTTTGCAAACTTCACGTGTGGCAAGGCATGCTGCAAATGCGTGAACAGCAAAGTCATGCATGGCAAACACTGCCGGTAGAAGTGATGCCCGTGTTAGCTGGAACAGTGCCTGTTTTGGCTTGGTTGGCGCAAGAACAAGGGTTTTCAGGCCAAACCCATGCAGCATGATCTGATGGTGTGACTTTTTACCAATAACCTAGGGCTTACTGAATAAGTTTGGGGTCACCAAACACATCGCTGTCAGGCGGCGTCTCTTCTGGGACGCGGAAACTTTCGCTTGCCCAAGCCCCCAAATCAATACCTTTGCAGCGTGCGCTGCAAAAAGGCCGATAGATGTTGGTCGAATTGAAAACACTGTCACCTGAACAGGTGGGGCAAGGGACAAGACGGGGTTTTTTCTCGCTCAGAGTCATGCGCACAAGGTCATTTCGAACGCAGTGTCTCCGGTACTCGCAATCAAGCGGCCATCTTCTTGTTGTTGCATCAGGCGAATAACGACCAGCAAGCGGTTGCAACTGATTTCGGGGACCAGACCCAAAGCCGGATCAATGCGCAAGCGCAGTAATTGAAAGGTTCGGCCTTGTGGCAAATTTTGTTGAAGCTGGCCCGCTGTCGCCATGACCTTTTGCGCTGAGCCTGAGTCACGCAGCATTTTGAGAAGCATTTGGATCGACTGTGCAACAGGAATAAAGCATGCCGACCATTGGTGGAGATCGGCCTGGCGTTTATCAGCACCATGGTGCTGCCAAGCATGGTAGGCCGGCAAGTCGAATTCACAAGTACCACCTGGAATGGCGACGCGACTTTTCAGACTGTTCAGGAAATCACTTTCATTTAATTTGCTGCCAATTTTCCCAGTCAGTGCGTTCAAAGATTCAAAGTTTTGCTCGAGTTGTGAAACGATCATGTCCAGCGCATTTTCTGAAATGGCGGGGTTACCTCTGTAGCCATTCATGGCCTGCTTTTGGCGATCCAAGTCCTTGAGAACATCTGACTTTAATTCGGGCCTTGAAGACACTTCGAGTATCTCGAACAAGGTGATCAAAGCAAAGTGGTGGTCGATCGCAGATTCACGCGGAATCAACTGCCCCAAACGGCTAAAAAGCTGTTGGAGTCGAAGATAAGTGCGGATGCGCTCGTTGAAGGGATATTCGTACAGAATCACGCTGCGTCTTTCAGAAACGTCATCATAGCCCGAAGCGGCTTGCCCAAATGTCCACTACTCGCTTTAATCCGGCAAGATCAATACCTTGGTTATAAATTACGCTGTCAGCGCAGGCTAACCTTTGCGATGAACTCGCTTGTTGGGCGATGATGTTGCGTACGTCATCTTCCGTCAATTGGCTTCTTTGCATCACCCTTTGGATTTGGCTCGCTTGTGTACAGTCCACCACCACCACGTGGTGAACCTTTTGACGCCAGCGCTCTCCGGATTCCACAAGCAAGGGCACATCAAACACCAAACAAGTTTTGCCACTCTCGATGGCGTGTTGGGTTTGCTCATGCGTGATTTGCCCGACCAAGGGGTGAATGATGCCCTCCAAAAGTCGTTTTGAAGTCGGGTTCGCAAAGACATGAGACCGCATGGCTGCGCGGTCCATCGCGCCTTCTGCCGTCATCATGCTCGGCCCAAAGCACTCGGCAATGGACACAATGGCGCGCCCACCCGGGGCTGTCAAACTTCTGGAGATGGCATCTGCATCGATCACTGCAGCCCCCCGTTCAGCCAAAAGCCCCGCGACCGTACTTTTACCGCTTCCTATGCCGCCTGTCAGACCGATATGGTGAATCATGTTCATGGTGTCAAGCCATCCAGTTGAAGATGTCCAGATGGCCCCAAATCATGTAGAGCCAAGCCGCCATGGCGAGGAAAGGGCCAAACGGGATGTAGTTATTTTCGCGTAATTTTTGTTGGTATTTCAAAACCAAGCCAACGCCTATACCTGCCAGTGAAGCCAGCAAGATCAGGGGAATTAAAGCAGACCAGCCAAACCAAGCCCCAAGCGCAGCA
>Ga0209598_10002678_pt1 | contig 13790 bp, 11 predicted proteins | sample M_140807_EF_Meta_FD_187317 | JGI IMG/M metagenome (GOLD analysis project Ga0209598, IMG submission 187317) | Freshwater microbial communities from Lake Montjoie, Canada to study carbon cycling - M_140807_EF_MetaG (SPAdes) (version 2) | ecosystem: Environmental > Aquatic > Freshwater > Lake... | reverse complement strand
CAGCGTCAAAACGCATTGCTCGCGGGCAACTCATTCGTTAGCGGCCGCATTACGATCCCGGGGATTTAAATCATGACAAACCATTCTTTCCGCCCTGCCAGATCGGCTCGAACCACAGATGCCTTCACCCGGAGCGTCGTCAGTGCCCTTGATGCCGGTACCGAGCGACTGCCGTATCGGATCACTCACCGACTCCAGTTGGCCAGCCAGGCCGCGATCGCGGCGCAAACCGCAGTGCTTGAGACCGTTGAGGCCAACGTTTTCGCCACAGTGCATGCTGGTTCGGGCGCGCGCGGCGGTCACGACCAACCTTCTCTGCCTTGGCGCCTGCTGGTCACTTTGCTGCCAGTGGCGGCGATCATTGCCGGGTTCGTCGCGATCGCTGATATCGGCGATGCGCTCGAAGCCGACGAAACCGCCGAAATCGACGAGGCGGTCCTGACCGACGAAGTCCCGATCTCGGCCTACGCCGATCACGGGTTCGGGGTCTTTCTCAAGAACAACCGGCCCTGAGCCGACTGAGCCAAGCGAGTATGCGCACCGGCCCCGCTATCGCGATCGGCATCGGTATCGCCGTTGCCATCGGAGCAGGGACTGGGCTGGGCGTGAAGTACGGCTCAAAGCTCGCCTCAGAACCAAGCGCACCCCCAAGCCCTGCCACAAGCGAGTCCACGCGCCCCGCGACGCGATCGGCCCTGCTCCCGGCGCCCGTGGTTCCGCGTTGGAATTCGCTCTCACCGGCCCAACAGACCCTGCTGGAACCCTTCAGGGATTCCTGGACAACCCTCCCGGACGCGGAACAGCGCGCTTGGGCGGAACTCGCCCTGCGCTTCCCGCGTTTGGCCGCAGATCAACAGGAGCGTGCTCAGAAGCGGATTCAGGAATGGGCCGCGCTTACGCCACCGCAACGCCAAATGGCGCGCAGCAACTACCGACTGGCCAAAGTATTGCCGCCCGAGGCGCGAGTCCAGCAGTACGAGGCCTACCGGGAATTATCACCTGAGCAACGCGGTGTGCTTCGGTCCGCTGGCAGCACCAGCAACACAGCGGCAGCGCTTGCGAGCCCGACGGTTGGCCTGGCTAAAAATGCCGCTCAACCGATGCCAAGGGATTTGGCGCTCCGTCGCCTGCCACCACCAGCGCCCGACGATAGCGGTGCGGGCGATGCCATTATGCTGGGTACGACCACGGGGTCGGGCGCGGGTGGATCCATGAGCCAAACCGAAGCGGCAGGAGCAGGCTCGAGCGCAGGCGCCGGATCAGCCGGCGGTTCAGGTGGCTCGAAGGACTCGGCCTCGACCGATGCAGCCAGTCAAGCGGCTGGCACCCTGTCTGGCGCAGCCAGCGCGGCCGGTGGTACGGCCAACTCGCCGACTAATTAGCTTCCCCAGTGCAAGTGGCCGGCCCCTGGCGCCGCTTGATGGCGTTTACCTACGAAGGCGTCCTGCTGTTTGGCGTGGTGTTCTTTTTTGGCTATGCCTTTAGCGCGCTAACCCGCCACCAGAATCAGTCTGAGGTCCTGCGCTGGGCCTTTCAGGCCTGGATTTTTGGGGTCCTTGCGATCTATTTCGTCTGGTCCTGGAGCGCCGGACGCCGCACCTTGCCGATGAAAACTGTTGGTCTGCGGCTGTTGGGTCCCGATGCGCAATCCTTGTCGCCGGGCCGGGCGTTCGCCCGCTATGTGGCCGCGTGGGCCTGTCTCGCGTTACCGCTTTGGGTAGCCACCCAAGTCAAGGCCTGGGTGGCTATTGCACTGTTCGCGGCCATTTTGGTTTGCGTCCTGGCGGATCGAAAACACCGAGCCCCTTGGGATATGGCGGCTAGGACGGTCTTGGTCCACGACTCAGAAGCCCCAATCGCCCAAGAAACCCCAGCGAGTTAGGGCCGTACGCAGTCGACAAAATACTGGTCGGGCTGGCCGGGATTTTTCTCGACGACCAGACCATGAACGTCGGTGCCAAATCCGGGCACGCGATGATTGAATTCACGAACGAATTTGAGGTATTCAACGATGCCGCGGTTGAAGCGCTCGCCCGGGATCAGGAGTGGGATACCCGGAGGATAAGGCGTCACGAGCATGGTTGTAATCCGGCCCTCAAGATCGTCGATCCCGACCCGATCAACCCGCCGATGCGCCAGACATTCGAAAGCGTCAGACGGTTTCATCACCGGCTCCATCGTGGTCAGGTACATCTCGGTGGTGACCCTGGCGACATCATGGCGGCCATACTCTTCGTGGATGCGTTGCGCGAGATCGCGTAGCCCCACCCGTTCGTACGTCGGGTAAGCCTGGACAAACTCGGGCATCACTCGCCATAGCGGCTGGTTGGCGTCGTAATCGGCCTTGAATTGCTGCAGCTCGGTCACCAGCGTGTTCCAGCGCCCTTTCGTGATGCCAATCGTAAACATGACAAAAAACGAATAAAGCCCAGTCTTTTCAACGATCACGCCGTGCTCGGCCAGATACTTGGTCACGAGCGCCGCCGGAATCCCCCGATCGGCAAAGCGTCCATCGATACCCAGCCCTGGCGTCACAATCGTGGCCTTGATCGGGTCAAGCATGTTGAAGCCCGACTCGACCGGCCCGAACCCGTGCCAGGCGTCGTTACTTTCAAGGAACCAATCGTCTCGGGACCCGATGCCGCGACGGGTCAGGCCCTGCGGGCCCCAGACCTGGAACCACCAGGATTCATCGCCCAGCTCAGCATCAACCTTGCGCATGGCGCGACGGAACTCGAGCGCTTCGAAAATGCTTTCTTCGACCAGCGCGGCGCCCCCCGGGGGCTCCATCATCGCAGCTGCAACGTCGCAACTGGCGATGATCGCGTATTGCGGACTGGTCGAGGTGTGCATCAGAAACGCTTCGTTGAAGCGATGTCGATCCAGCACCCGAGTCTCGCTGTCCTGCACAAGAATTTGTGACGCCTGCGAGAGCCCCGCCAGCAACTTGTGCGTCGACTGCGTCGCAAAAATCAGGGTGCTTTCACTGCGTGGACGGTTCGGACCGATCGCATGCATCTCGTGATAGAACGGATGAAAGGCTGCGTGCGGCAGCCAGGCCTCATCGAAGTGCAGGTTTTCGATCGTCCCCTGCAGCGTTTCTTTGATGCGCTCGACGTTATAGAGCACCCCGTCATACGTGCTCTGGGTGATGGTCATGACCGGAGGGCGAGCGTTTTTGTTCTTGACCAGCGGGTTGGCTTCGATCTTGGCGCGGATGGTTTCGGGCAGAAATTCGCTGTGCGGGATCGGGCCGATGATGCCCAGATGATTGCGGGTAGGCTGCAGGAAAATCGGTATGGTCCCTGTCATCATCAGCGCATGTAGAACGCTCTTGTGGCAGTTACGATCAACGACCACCACATCATCGGTTGCCACGCTGGCATGCCAGACAATCTTGTTGCTGGTGCTCGTTCCGTTGGTGACAAAAAAGAGGTGATCGCTGCCGAAAATGCGCGCGGCATTGCGTTCGCTTGCGGCGACCGGACCGGTGTGGTCGAGCAACTGTCCGAGTTCGTCCACCGCGTTACAAACGTCTGCCCGCAGCATGTTTTCACCAAAGAACTGGTGAAACATCTGGCCGACTGGATGCTTGAGAAACGCAACGCCCCCACTGTGCCCAGGGCAGTGCCAGGAATAGGAACCATCATTGGCGTAATTAACAAGCGCCTTGAAAAACGGGGGCGGCAGCGAGTTCAGATACGCGGTGGTCTCGCGAATAATGTAGCGTGCGACAAACTCCGGCGTGTCCTCAAACATGTGAATAAAGCCATGGAGTTCACGCAATACGTCGCTCGGGATGTGCTGTGAGGTGCGTGTCTCACCAAACAAAAAGATCGGCACATCGGCATTGCGCCGCCGGGTTTCCTGAATAAATTTGCGCAGATCCTGGATCGCCGCTGGCGCTACCGATCCTTCGTCCTCGTCTTCGGCCACTTCTTCATCATCGATCGAGACAATAAAGGCAGATGCGCGAGCGGCCTGATTGGCCACCATGGCGACATCGGTGTAGGTAAATCCACCTACGACCTCCGTACCGGCGTCTTCGAGTGCCTTGGCGAGCGCGCGAATTCCCAACCCGGAGGCGGAGTCCGAACGCCAGTCTTCGTCGATGATCACAACGGGGAAGCGAAACTTCATCATGGCTAGACTCACGGGTCTGGGTGGAAAGTTGAGGCGCGAACTTAGCATGACTCCCGGGTCCGCTATGTGACTGCGCCCGATGACCACGCCAGATCCCCGCGGCGGGGTAGCGCGCCGTATGATCGACGCTCTGCTGGAGTTCCTGATGTCCTTGAATCTCGAGAACCGTCTGGTCGTCGCGCTATCCTCGCGGGCGCTGTTTGATTTTGAGGCTGAGAACCGGCTGTTTGATCCAGCCGATGACCGCCCCTACATGCAGTTGCAACTTGATCGGGTGTCGGTCGCAGCCGAAGCGGGCATCGCGCTGCCACTCGTGCGCAAGCTACTCGCATTCAATGATCCTGATCTGCCGGCTGACCAGCGTCGGGTGGAAGTGGTGATCCTCTCCCGCAATGACCCGGCAAGCGGGCTGCGGGTTTTTAATTCAGCGGTTTACCACGGGTTGGGTATCGAGCGGGGCGTCTTCACGCGGGGACGAGCCCCTTGGGCTTACCTTCGTCCACTGCGGGCAGATCTGTTTTTATCGGCCGAGCCGGGCGATGTGCGCGGCGCGTTGGAAGCAGGCTTCGCCGGCGCATTGGTATTTCCGGACTCGGCACGCGCAGCCGGTCGCCACCCCCGCGAAGTTCGAATCGCCTTCGACGGCGACGCTGTCTTGTTCTCGGACGAGGCGGAGCGGGTGTTTCAGGCTCAGGGGCTGGACGCGTTTCAGAACCATGAGTCCGAGCGGGCGGATGAACCCCTCAACCCCGGGCCCTTCAAACCACTTCTTGAAGCGCTCCATCGGTTGCGGGCCGAGCGCGGCGCGACCGAACGTATGGGAATCCGGGTGGCATTGGTCACGGCTCGGAGCGCCCCCGCACATGAACGCGCCATCCGAACCCTGATGCATTGGGGCGTCGATATTGATGAGGCGATGTTCCTGGGCGGACTCGACAAGGGCGAGTTCCTGGCGGAATTCGAGCCCGATTTTTACTTTGACGACCACCCCAAACATGTTGCATCGGCCCGGCTAGTGGGCCCCACGGGCCATGTCATGGCGGGGGCCACCAATCCGGTCGAGGCTTAAAATCGCGCGGCGTTCAGTCGAGGAGCCGCTTAGAAGTCGCGCCCTCCACGAAGCAGACGGCCAGACCGCGGCGTATCGGGCTCAAGGCCTTGCGGACCCACGACACGCGCGCCATTGACCCAAACACCGTGAACGCCGAGCGCGGGCGTATCGAGTCGGGCGCCACCACCCGGCAAGTCGTGGACGCGATGCTTTGGTCCCCGACCCACTTGGGCCGGATCAAACAACAACAAGTCCGCCGGCAAACCAATCGCAATCCGACCGCGGTCGCGAAGACCCAGCGCCGCTGCACTGTCGTTGGTGAGACGACGAATCGCATCGGGCAGCGTGATCGCACCGAGCTCACGAGACCAATGCCCGAGGAGATGAAGACCGAACCCGGCATCATTAAAGAACGTCAGGTGCGCACCCGCATCGGAGAGTGAAATCAACGAAGCTGGATGCTGAAGGATCCGGGTGACGGCAGCCTCGTCGGAATTCAACAACACGGCGCTGAAGACCGTTGCGAGACCTTCCTCGATCGCAAGGTCCAGCATCATATCCAGCGGATCCCGACAGAGTTGAGCTGCGAGATCGGCGATCGTGCGTTGCTCCATCCAGGCGTTGCCCGACCGGGTTACTTCAATCACCTGCACCTTGTCCCATTCCCCGTTGAACAGTCGAAAGGTTGCGGGGCGGGCGATCTCAAGCCGAACCGCTTCTCTGAAAGAGGGCGCAGCGAGTTTCGCAATCAGCGCCTCTCCCTTCAGTGGGAGAGCCTCGCGCCAAGACTGCAAGCCTTCGACGGGATACGGGGATTGCAGCGTGAAATCATTGGTCAACGGACAGCACGACACCGCCCCCCACATCGAACGCCCCCGTTGACGCGCGGCTTCGATGGCATCGAGGTCGGCAAACACGGCATTCGGATTGGTGGAATTATGCAAAAGAGCAGCAACAATCACGGAACGACCGCTGTCAGCAGCCAATTGCTCCAGGAAATCGACCTTGGTGTGCCCACCCTTGGTCAGCATAAACACACCGCGCCCGGCGTCACGAAGGGCCATCGTGAGGGTATGCAACTCTTGATCGCAAGCCAGTCTCGAGGGCATGGGACGACCGGCTTCGCCGTTGTGCGCGGGCGAAGTGCTGGTCGCAAATCCGATCGCGCCAGCGGCGATCCCTTCGTCGACCAAACGGCGCATCGCGGCAATTTCATCGGGGCTCGCAGCCCGTTCAGTGGCGGCATCCCCCATCACCCACGTGCGCACGGACGAGTGCCCGACAAAAGCCGCAAGATTGATGGCGCTCGATCGGCGATCAAGCAGATCGAGGTACTCGGGGATGGTCTCAAACGACCAGTCGATACCGGCTCGCAACACGTCGAGCGACATCCCTTCAACCTGAGTCAGGTTGCGCATCACCCGATCACGGTCGGCGGGACGGCAAGGTGCAATCGTGAAACCACAATTGCCGATCACGGCAGTTGTCACGCCGAGCGCAGGCGAGGGAGTGCAGTACGGATCCCAGGTGACCTGAGCGTCATAATGGGTGTGGTTGTCGACAATGCCGGGCATGAGGGCGAGTCCCTCCGCGTCGACAGTCTGTCGCGCCGACGAAGAGCTCAGTGAATCGCCGAGGTCGACGATCAGTCCGTCACGTATGCCGACATCACAACGTTGCGCCGGGGTGCCCGTGCCATCGTACACTTGGGCATTCCGAATTTTCAGGTCAAGCATGTCACCCCCTCGGACCGTTGCAGTTTTGGAATCGTAACAATATGTTGCCTGTTCCCACGCTTGTTCGTGACCCCCTGGCCTCCTTGACCTGGCTAGTCCCAGTCGCGCTCCTGTTGCCTGTGCTACCAGGTTGCGCGAACCCAACGCCGAATTCGACTTCGCAGGGTCTGCTCTTTCAGGTCGATGCGGCCCGCGAGTCCCCAGCAGCGACTTCACCAATCGAAGCCCTGGGCCTTTACCGGGACGCCCGGCGCGATCTCGAGGCCGGCGAGCAAGCAGCCGCCATTGCCAAGCTACGTCGGGTTCGACAACTCGACCCGTCCTATCTCGACGCGGCCAACGTGCTTGCTGTCTTGCTGGCCGAAGCCGGAGATCTGACCGGGGCTCTGGCACAGTTGCAGGCAGTACTGGCCATCCGTCCCGATGACGCAGTGGCGACCGCCAACCTCGTGCTGGTTGCCGGACGTCTCGCCGAGCGCCGGAGCAAGGCCGTTGCACTCGCAGCCAACAATCGCGCGGCAGTCACCCCTTCGCCTGCGACCACGTCAGCGGTGCCGCCTTCGTCGATTCGTTCAGCGAACACCGTCGCGCCGGCCTCGGAACCGAAGAATGAGACGGGCAAGGAAACGGGCAAGGAAACGGCAAGGGTGACATCCAAGGCGACATCCAGGGAGCCAGCGGTTAGCGAGGCCACGAGCGCCGGAGCAAAAAAAACCAGTGGCGGGCCGACCGCGACGCCGGCCCGGATCGAGTTTCGCAACAGCACGACTGTGAACGGCCTGGCGCGGCGACTCTCCAGACATTGCGCATCGGGTTTGTTCGTTGAGCGGATCCGGATCGCCAACTGGAGCGCCGCGCGGCTCCAGCAGAGCGAAATTCAGTACCGATCGGGTCATGAGGCCGAAGCGAACGAAACGGCCCGGCGCCTTGGACTGCCTTCAACTGCCCTGCATGTTCAGTCGGGCTTGAGCGAGGGCATTGACCTGCGAATCCTGATCGGCGCCGACATGGCGCGCGGCGATCCGCGCGCGGGATGCAGTTCTCCGGCCGAGGGCCCAGCCAGCGGGTCCTCTCCGGCTAGTGCACCGTCCGTTCGAAGCTGAACTGCCCTTCACGCACATCTACCGGGATCACATCTCGCGGCCCGAATTTGCCCTCTAACATGAGGTGGGCGATCGGATTTTCGAGCTTTTGCTGGATTGCCCGTTTCAAGGGCCGGGCGCCATAAAGCGGGTCGAATCCGACTTTCGCGAGTTCATCCAGAGCGGCCTCGGACACGCTGAGCGTCAGATCCCGCGCAGCCAGGCGTTTCTCAAGACCAAGCAACTGAATCCGTGCAATCGATCGCAAATGGGCCTGAGCAAGCGCATGAAAAACGACAATCTCGTCGATCCGGTTGATGAATTCGGGCCGGAAATGAGCCCGAACCTCAAGCATCACGGCCTCGCGAATCTGGTCCAGATCGGCTTTGGCGGCTGACAAGCGCTGAATCTCGTGCGCCCCCAGATTGGACGTCATTACGATCACGGTATTGCGGAAATCGACGGTGCGGCCCTGGCCATCCGTCATCCGGCCATCGTCGAGAACTTGAAGCAACACGTTGAACACGTCGGCGTGCGCTTTCTCGACCTCGTCCAGCAAGATCACGCTGTAGGGCTTACGTCGAACCGCTTCGGTCAGGTAGCCCCCTTCTTCGTAACCGACATATCCCGGTGGCGCACCGATGAGACGGGCAACGGAGTGCTTCTCCATGAACTCGCTCATGTCGATCCGGATCATGCGGTCTTCGCTGTCAAACAAGAACCCGGCCAAGGCCTTGCAAAGCTCGGTCTTGCCGACCCCGGTTGGGCCCAAAAAAAGGAACGATCCGTAGGGACGACTTGGGTCGGATAAGCCCGCGCGCGAACGACGGATGGCGTCGGCCACCATGCGGACCGCTTCTTCCTGGCCGACAATGCGCTCGTGCAGCTTTTGCTCCATGCAAAGGAGCTTCTCGCGCTCGCCCTGCAACATCTTCGCGACCGGGATACCGGTTGCGCGCGACACCACTTCGGCGATCTCTTCGGTACCAACCTGAGTTCGCAACAGGCGCGGACGTTCAGTTGCCTTGGCCGCTGAACCATTGAGAGCGGCCCCCGTGCTGACTGCCAAAGAGGTGGAGCTTGAGCTGGAGTACTGGGCCGGTGGGGATGAAGCGCCGGAGGACGTGGGCGCTGCGCCATTACCCCGCGCAGCGGCCTGCGCGGCATCGGCTGCGCGGACCCGTGCTTCGAGTTCGGGCAGCTTGCCGTACTGGATTTCGGCCACTTTATCGAATTCGCCCTTGCGCTGAAGGTCGACCATTTGCGCGCGCAGTCGCTCAATCTCGACCTTGATTTGCGCGCTCCCCTGGACCGCGGCCTTTTCGGCCTTGAGCCACTCGTCATAGTCGGCGTACTCGCGCTCAAGCCGATGAATTTCCTCTTCGATGAGTTCCATCCGCCGCCGCGAGGCGTCATCGGTCTCTTTGCGGACCGCCTCGCGTTCGATTTTGAGCTGAATGATGCGTCGATCGAGACGGTCCATCACCTCGGGCTTCGAGTCGATTTCCATTTTGATCCGCGCGGCCGCCTCATCGATCAGATCGATGGCCTTGTCCGGAAGAAACCGGTCGGTGATGTAGCGATGCGAGAGTTCAGCCGCTGCCACAATGGCAGGGTCGGTAATCTCGATCCCGTGGTGCAACTCATAGCGCTGTTTGAGGCCACGGAGGATGGCCACAGTCGCTTCCACCGAGGGTTCCTCGACCAACACCTTCTGGAACCGGCGTTCGAGCGCCGCGTCTTTTTCGATGTACTTGCGATATTCGCTGAGCGTTGTCGCGCCGATACAGTGTAATTCGCCTCGCGCGAGCGCGGGTTTGAGCATATTGCCCGCGTCCATCGAGCCTTCGGCCTTGCCCGCACCAACCACGGTGTGGATCTCATCGATAAATACAATCGTCCGGCCTTCGTCTTTGGCCACATCACTGAGCACGCTCTTGAGGCGCTCTTCGAACTCGCCTCGATACTTCGCACCAGCCAAAAGGGCTGCAAGATCGAGCGTGAGAACGCGTTTTTCCTTGAGCCCTTCGGGGACGGTGCCGTCGACAATCCGTTGCGCAAGCCCCTCGACAATCGCCGTTTTACCGACACCCGGTTCGCCGATCAGCACCGGGTTATTTTTGGTGCGTCGCTGCAGGATCTGGATCGCCCGACGAATTTCGTCATCGCGTCCGATCACGGGATCAAGCTTGCCCTGGCGCGCGCGCTCAGTCAGGTCAACGGTGTACTTGCGCAAGGCATCGCGCTGGGCATCGGCATCGTTACTGTCCACATTGGCCCCACCGCGCACGGCATCAATCGCCGCCTCGAGTGCTTTGCGGCTGAGCCCGGCATCGTGAGCCACGCGGCCGACTTCGCTCGAGCGCTTTTCAGCCTGATCGGCCACGGCGAGCAGGAACAACTCGGCGGCCACAAATTTGTCACCGCGTTTGAGCGCCTCCTTTTCTGACGAATTGAGCAAATTGACCGTGTCCCGGCCGATCTGAAGTTCGGCGCCGGCGCCAGAAACTTTAGGCAGCCGGTCAATGGCCGCCGACAACAAGCGCTCAAGCGCGGGTACCCGGACACCGGCCCGCTCCAACAGGGAGCGACCCGCGCCATCGCCCTGCGAGGCAATTGCGGCGAGCAGGTGAACGGGTTCGAGGTACTGGTTGTCAGCGGCCAGCGCCAGACTCTGCGCATCTGCGATGGCTTGCTGAAACTGGGTCGTGAGCTTATCGATGCGCATGAGGAGGCCCCCCTGAGAGTGATCTAGCCAGTGAAAACGATTTTCCTGGCAACACCCGTGAAATAGGGCCAATCGGCGCTATTTCAAGGCCGCCCATCCCAACGAGAGGCTGCGTGATCATCCGCCGCACGGGCATCGACCCATCGAGTCCCGGCAGGCGTTTGTTCCTTCTTCCAGAACGGTGCGCGGGTTTTGAGCCAATCCATGACGAATTCACAGGCGGCAAAGGCTTCGCCCCGATGGGCCGACAATACAACCACCAGAACGATTGGGTCGGATGGCCGCATCGCTCCAACCCGATGAATCACGAGCACGTCAAGAATGTCCCACCGCTCGTGTGCCTCGCTGACAATCGCTTCAAGGGCCGTCTCGGTCATGCCTGGGTAATGCTCGAGCGTGAGCGTGCTGACAGCGGTGCCCTCATGGAGGTCGCGCACCGTGCCAATAAAACTCACGATTGCGCCGACGTCGGTCCGTGCCCCCCGCAGCGCGTTAATCTCAGCGCCAGCATCAAATGTCTCGGTCTGGATGCGGACAGTCATCGGTTCAGCCACCGGTGACGGGCGGAAAAAATGCAATCTCGGCGTCCGGCGTTAATTCGGTGTCGGGCGCGGCCATGCGCTGAGCCACGGCCGCACGGACGCTGCGTCCTTCCGCGAGAGCACTCTCCCAGACGTCGCCTCGCGCGCGAAGCCAGCCGCGCAAATCGCCCACGGTCTTGACCTGCGATGGGACTTCGACACTTTCGCGATCGAGGCCGAGTGCTTCGCGCAGACTGGCAAAGTAAAGAATCGTCAGCTTCATCAATATGGGTGCTCGAGACTCGATGCGTAACCCTAGTGCAGAAGGGCATCAAAGGGCAGGAACCGCACGCGGTCCCCATGGGCGATCGCTTGCCCGGCAGGACAATCCACCAGGCCATCACTGGCAACGGTGGAGGTCAGAACAGCCGGACCCTGATTGGCAAACAAAACCAGCCCGCCCTCGGCATCAATGGATGCGCGCAAAAATTCGCGGCGTCGATCGGGGCGCGGCCAATCAAAATGAGCTTCCATCACCAGCGACCGTGGTGTCACGTCGGCAACCCCCTGCAACCGCAAGATCAGAGGCCGAACTGCGATCAAAAAGGTAACCAGACTGGACACCGGGTTTCCGGGCAATCCAATGAAATGCGCGCTGTCAAGGCCATCAGGGCGACGCACTGCGCCAAACGCCAAGGGCTTGCCGGGCTTCATCGCGACCTGCCACAAGGCGAGCTTGCCCTCAGCCTGAACCGCGGGTTTGACATGGTCTTCTTCGCCCACCGACATCCCACCCGAACTCACAATCAGATCCGCGTGGCGGGCTGCTTCGCGCAAGGTGGCCCGCGTCGCGTCGAGTGCATCCGGAATCAAACCCAGGTCTTGCACCTCACAACCCAGGTTACGCAGCAGGTTGATCAAGACAAACCGGTTGGACTCATAGATCGCACCGGGGGGCAAGGGTTGCCCCGGCGCCACCAACTCGTCACCCGTAAAAAAACAGGCGACGCGCAAACGGCGCCTTACCAATAAAGCGGCCGCGCCCACGGCGGCGGCCAAACCCGTGGCCTGAGGCGTCAGGCGCGCGCCGGTCGGCAAAATCACCGATCCCACGCCGATGTCCTCGCCAGCGCGTCGAATCCATTGCCCCCCAGTCGGGATATCGGAAAATGAGACCCCCGCGTCCGATTCGGCCGCGTCTTCCTGCATCACCACGGCATCGGCCCCATCGGGCAAGTCAGCGCCGGTAAAAATCCGGGCGACAGTACTGGCTTCGAGCGGCCGCGCGGGTTGGCCTGCAGGAATGCGCTGCGAAATTGGCAAAAACCGGGGCGCTGAATGTGCAAGGTGCGCCTCGGTTAAATCACGGACCCGAAGCGCCCAGCCATCCCGCTCGGACTTGTCCGTTGCAGGCACATTGATCGTTGAAACCAACGGCTCAGCGAGTACCCGGCCCGCAGCATCGAGCGTCGCGATCCACTCGGTTTCGGCGACCGGTACCGAGCTCTGAAGCAGGTGGGTGAGCGCGTCGTCGAGCGACATCAAAGGAGCGGGACGATTCATTGACGATAACGATCGATCAGGGCCCGGAGTTCAACCACAGCGTTGAACGATCAGTGCCTTCAGTTGAGTCAGATCGGCTGGCATGCGAACAAATCGCTGCGCCCGGTTCTCGATGCCGACGTGTGCCGTTGGGCGGGCGGGCTCAACACCCAGCGCTTCGACCATGGTCTGCGCGAACTTCGCGGGCTGAGCGGTCTCCAGCACCACCATCGGGACACCGGCTTCACGCCAGCGTTCAGCGATGTTGAGGCCATCCGCTGTATGCGGATCAACGGCGACCCCGTAACGAGTGAATGCCGATCGAATCGTCGCGAGGCGCTCGGCATGGCTGCTGCGACCGGAAACAAATCCAAATTCTGTCGCCGCGCGAGCAAAAGCAGCGGTTCCACCCAGATCAAATTGCCCGGTCTGATCCAGAGCGCGCCAAAGATCAGCCACCTTGGCGCCGTCCCCCTCAAACAGGTCAAACACAAAGCGCTCAAAATTGGACGCTTTGGAAATATCCATCGACGGACTCGAGGTCTGCCAGGTGCGGACGGCGGAACGGGGCGCATAACGGCCTGTCCGGAAAAATTCATCGAGCACATCGTTCTCGTTGGTCGCCACGACGAGCCGGGCAATAGGCACCCCCATGCGACGCGCGAGGTGTCCGGCCAGCACATTGCCAAAGTTGCCTGAGGGCACGGCAAATGAGACTGGCCCGGGCGCATCCAGAGCATCGGTCGCCCGCAACCAGCCGTGGACGTAGTAAACGACCTGTGCGACCACACGCGCCCAGTTGATCGAATTAACGGTGCCAATCGACCAGCGTGCCTTGAAGGGGGCATCGTTTGAGACCGCCTTGACCAGGTCCTGACAGGTATCGAAGACCCCATCGACTGCAACGTTGACGATGTTGTCATCGAGCAGCGAAAACATCTGGGCCGTCTGAAACGGACTCATCCGGCCAACCGGCGAGAGCATGAC
>Ga0209598_10002677_pt1 | contig 13803 bp, 8 predicted proteins | sample M_140807_EF_Meta_FD_187317 | JGI IMG/M metagenome (GOLD analysis project Ga0209598, IMG submission 187317) | Freshwater microbial communities from Lake Montjoie, Canada to study carbon cycling - M_140807_EF_MetaG (SPAdes) (version 2) | ecosystem: Environmental > Aquatic > Freshwater > Lake... | reverse complement strand
CTGGCACTAAACCTTTTCATAAAGGTTTCTTTATCCGATTCAGATAACATTTCAAACCTATACCCTGAAGTAGCAGTTCCGCCTTTATTTACGCGGTTGTATTCTTCGGTAAGTGCAACATTGAAGCCGTCAAAGTCAGAACTCCAAGTCTGAACCACTTCTTTATAAAATCTGAAGTACACCCATGTTTCAGCATCAGCTTCCAGGTAAATATTGAAAGTATCTGGCACAGCAGATACCAACACATTTTCCTTACCATAATTGTATTCAATCCTAGCTTTAATCTGTTTGTTAATGTTCTTGTTGCCAATATTTAACAACCCAATCTTTCCTTCAGCCCACACTGAATTGAAATCCTGAGATTTATGGAAGTTGACGTTCGATAAGACAAAGGATTTATCAACGTACTCTGCAAGTTTAATATCCTCCACTTTTATAACAGATTTTATATTCTTAGCAATCGTAAGAATGTTCTTTTCCTTATTTCCGTTATCTGTAAATTCAGCTAGCGACTCCATTAATAGTTTCTGAGAAAAATCTACGTCTTCGTTTACTGAGGCATATTTTGCAAAGAACACTGCAAGCTTATCCCAAGCTTTATCTGGAATTACCTTAAACTTGGCCCCTACCATGATATCGGAACGGAGTTTATGGGATTCGACTTCATCCTTCCACAAACCTGCGAATTTGAATTCAGCAGTATTCTCATAAAAACGCATTGGCATTTTTAACAAACCCTGAGAAGATATAATATTCAATGAATCATCGTAATTCACAATATTTCCTCTGTAGGACTGACCATCAAATTTTTCCTTTGGCCCAATCCTAAATTCACGTGTTTGACGGTCAAAGGTCAAACCACCATAAGCTTGTAATACATCCCAATCATTCGGAATTCTTTTTTCCTGGAGGAAAAGTGAATAAAACTCATGACCTGTTAAGTTGTGGTGCAAGCCTGCAGAAAGTTTACCCAACTTAGCCTGATCAATCGGAATAAAGATGCTATCCGGATTCACAACCTGATCAAAATCAAACCAGGAGTCAGCAAGGAACGGGTTTCTGGACTGAATTTTAACCTGTCCTGTAAATCTTAAATACTTCCTTGCTGCAACCATTTCTGCATTACCCCGGAAGAATATCCTATCCGTTATAAAGAACTGTTGTTCTTCAGGTATTATCGCCGTTGCAACTGTCGTTGTATCAGAAGCAATAACTTTAACACTGTTAAAATTAATCACCTGTTGCACATCATTTACCTTAATATAATCAAACAACCCCGAACCAGCAAATTTGAATCTTGAAGTAATGGTAATGGTACTTTCATAGAGGTTATGAAGCTCTGTTTTTCTATCGGCAAGCACTTTGGCTTTAAGCAGAGTAGCCATGTAAGAATCCGGATTTATACTAACCTTATTGCTATCCGGTGTAATTCGTGAATCGGCCACATCTATATAAGGCACTCCTGAAACATGTAGGACTTTTTCTTTGAATCTGTATAGAGCATTATCCCCTTTAAAATTAAGAGAGTCCATACCTCTGTTTGTTGAATAAAAATAATTTTGGTCCTTAGCTGTTTTGCCAGGGCTTAAACGCACGTCATTGCTTACCTGATCATAATAACCAAAACCCAGTGAAGACTTCACCATATTCAAAGGAAAATAGGTATTGGTAGCTCCACCTGTAAGGGTTTCGAAAGTTGCCCTTGTTTTCCGGATATTATATTTAATCATTTGGTTGGTTGCAATGAGTAGATATCGGGTGGTATCATCGCTATCCGCAACTTTAAAGGTTCCATCAGGTGCTATAATATCCGGTGTATTGAAATCGATGGAATCGGATTCAATAGAAGCCATACCCATTGTCAATGTTCCAGAACCAATTACCCCCTTGGGAGTAATTTTGAGTTTTCCATAGAATACACCTGAATCATAAAAGCGAACAGGCTCATTAATAGTTTCTATTTCTATCTTATCATTTTTGGTATACCATACATACTTCAGTTCACCTGCATTAATTTCAGGAAAATAGATTCCATTGATATACCCTTCAGGCATTCTGAAAGATCGTGTGGTACATTTAACAGTATCGAAATAAAACATAAATCTGTCACTTTCAGCCATTGTAGAATAATAATCCAGTCTACCATCTCCGTGTAGTCCGGTGCCATCCATTATTATCTTTTTATAATATCGGCCTTTATTTGCATATGCTTCATATCCCTCTTCAGGAGTAACTTGTTCGAATCCCATTGTACTGTCGGGCATTGGCACAAGTGTTTGTGCAAATTTTGGAAAAATCTCAGAGGAAATAAACTCCCCATTAAACCTTACCCTTGACTCTGTAAAGGTTTCAAGACTATCAATTGCATAGGGGTAGACTGCAAAGTAGAGTTTTTCTTTAATATAGACTCCATCCGCAATATTGGGTTTAAACCAGTATACATAACTGTTCGAGTAACAGTCAAAAACGGGATATGCAGGATATCTCTTTAATCCACTTTTATTGGTCGGAGGGTTAAAGAAAATTGCACCAACAACTCCTTCAAAAATGGTATTCCTCAAAGCCCACTGATATGCGGTAAGGTTCTGGAGCATTTCAGCTCCACCTCGCACAAGAACAAATCTGAGGGAATCAACAGAATCCAGTTTTATCATAAACTGATTATAATTAAACTTAAAACAGGCTGGCTTATCTCCATAAAGATTCATTTTTCCAACTCCGATAGCTCCGGAATATTCAAGGTTTCTATCCTCTAAAACCCATACCATTTGATCCTTAGGGATGTTTCGCGCGAAAAGGCTATCAGAATAGGAAAATGTTTCAACTCCATGATAGCGCATTCGTTGATTGTTGATGGTAAGAAAGGCGTTGTCTCCCTCAGTAATTCGCGATACCAACTGTATAACATCATAATCTTTTTTCGCTCTTGCTGCTTTAGCCCATCGAACCGTTTTTGGTAAAACGGTTATTTCTCTTCTGGTTTCATCATATTCAATAAACCCTGAAGATTCAAGGTCAGGAATGGCAAGGAGAAATGCATCTTTCTGTTCCATCAACTTAGCATCCTGCAAAAATTTATCAACCAGAAAAGGTTTACCAGGCGTGCGGGTATTGTATCTATTCATTGCACCGATAGGGTTAGCTTTAAGGACACCCTTAAACTGGCCAAATCTCATTTTATTGTAAAAATCCTGAGATTCTACAGCCGCAAGTTTATTTTCCTTGTCTACAAGAGAGGTAAAGTACACTGTATCTGAATTGACATTCCATCGGATGGTTTCAAAATACATTGCGTATTCATGCAAAGAACTTTGAATAGGCTGGCGCGAACTTTTCTTCTTCGGATCTTTGATTAATATAATATCTCCCGTTTCAACACGATATGTAAGTCTCATTGCCGGGTGAAAAAGCGAGTCTGTTGGAGTTATATACATTGACATTTCAGCATCCACTGTTTTTAGGCGGAGAGAATCCAGGAAAAACTCATCCGACCTAAGATTCATAACCTCTCTTTTAAGAGAATTATAGATGCTCAGTGTGGCCTTTTCATGTTTTATAAAACGAATAGGCTCTGGTGATGCTGGTTTGTCAAAAGGATCGGGTTCAGAACCTTCGACTTCTTCCGGTTTGTCAAATTCAGATGAAACTTCCTCCGGTTTCTCAGGCATAATGACAACTTCCCTTTCATATCCAGATCCGACTTTTGTATTCCCCCGTAAAGAAAACCCACCGGCATACCGAACTCCCATGATGAGGTTTTCAATTACAATTCCTCCTCCATAACTTCTGAAAGCTGGGAAAAAAGCAACATTATTGTCCCCTCGTCCTTTATTCCTATCTTCATATTTACCCATCAAGACCTCCTTAAAAAGTGGAGTATAATGAAATTCAACAGAATCAATTTCTATAGCAGGATAATCAAAATCCAGCTTATAATTATTTAAATTACAATAAACATCTTCTCTGGGCAATCCAAGCTTTTCCCAACCTACAGTACCGCCGTAGCCATTAAAATCCCTTGTCAACACATTCAGGTTTCCTGTTGTATTGTATATAATATTACTGTCAACGGAAGATGTATAAATGATATCTGTATTTTTTAGTTTAAGTTCAGGATACTGTGACCATTTACCATTCTCATCCAAACGTGAAACAAACTTTAACGGAACCGAATTTGCGGATACCCTCCACATCGCATTACTGGTACGAAAACACACCCCACTGTCAACAAAATTTGCAAGGAAATGAAGATATGCAGATACTTGATTTCGCTCCAGCTCTATAATGCAGGAATCGGTTGTCTGCATAAAATCTGTAAAAGGAATGCTGACCTGTGAACCTTCATTTTTTACTTCTTCAAAGGTTCGGAATAAATTATAAATATCAGGATGCGGCTTATATAATTTGTTCTGCATCAAAATAGTCCGCTGAATCAATGCTTCCTTTTCATAGGGAGAGTACATGCCGCTTCCCCATTTTGCTACGAACTCCTTGGTAAAAGCCTGTGTCTCCTCATCCTTAACATTTGCCATATCCTTGGCGAAATCAGTTACGAAAATATCAGGATCTGGATTATATATCCGCTTTACCTGACCATACGCCATTCCGACAAAAAGAAGACTCAAAAAAAGAAAAAACTTGATTTTTTTCAATGGAATATTAACTTAAAGTAATTCAAAAACAAGGGCTGACCAATTATTCTCAGACTTTTCATTCAACAATGAAAATCCGGATTTAGTATAACAATCTTTAATCAGTGAAACATCAAAATCAAAAAAACCACTGAGAAAGATTTTTCCTCCAACAATAAGACTGCTTTTATAAACTAAAACATCCTGAAGCAGAATATTTCTATTTATGTTAGCCAGAATATAATTCACTTGTAGATCAGGAATTGCATTTGCCGTTCCACAAATCCAGGTAAACCCAGTAAGTTGATTTAATGTAACATTCTCATAGCAATTAAGAATTGCATGTTCCTCAATATCTATACCTGTAACTTCTGATGCGCCAAGCTTTCTGGCGAGAATTCCTAAAATTCCTGTTCCGCATCCCATATCCAATACTTTGGTATCAGTAAAAGAATGCTCAGCCATTAGTTCAATCATTAACCTTGTGGTTTCATGATGACCTGTACCAAAAGACATCTGAGGCTGAATTTTAACTATGTGCTCAAAACCCTGAGGCGTTTCATGAAATGAGGCGATTACAGCACAAAATGGAGGAATCAATACTGGTTCATATTCGGATTCCCAAACCTGATTCCAATTCTCCCATAGGATACGCTCTGTACCTGTTAGTTTTGTATTGTAAAATATAGAAGAATTTATCAATACTTCAGTTTTATCTTTTGAAAAATGCTCTTCTTCAATATAAGCTACAAGACCATTTTCAGGTTCCTCAAATGCATGAAATGAAAGTTCACCCAGCATAGCAATCAGCATCTCACGTTCTTCAGGGATAGTACTAAATATCAACCGAAGTGTTGCTGAACTGTTTTCAACAATGGATTTTACTTCTTCCTGCAACCTGCAAACCCTCGTACATCGGTATAGTGAACAGAAAAATCCGAGAATCCTTTGGTCTGTTCAATAAAAATTGAGAAATCCGCAAAGGCCCGGTTGTCGGTAAAATGCCAAAGTCCATTCTGATTCGCGAATCCTGCAACCTCTTCTTTGTACACCACAAGGTCAGAAAAACCCTCTACCGGCTCAACAAATACCTTATAATCGGCAAATCCGGCAACGCTTTCAATATACACTCTACCATATAAGTTACAGAGATTCACGTCCTTGCCTCCATTTGCATTTGGACTTTGCTTAAAGTAAAATCCAGTTAGGAATAAAAAGGCGAGTGTGGAAATGGTCAGAACTTGTCGCATAAAGTTTGAATTAGGAAGCCTAATTTAGGCATTTGAAGTTTGCGGATAAAATCAATTTATCCAGTTCCTATGACTGAAACCGGAGAACACCTAATTAAAGGGCTAAATAAGGACCAGGCAGATGCTGTTTTATCTACCTCCGGACCGAATATGATCATTGCCGGAGCAGGTTCGGGCAAAACAAAAGTGATTACCCATCGCCTTGCCTATATTCTAGACAGGAAACTTGCCGATTCATTTAACGTGCTTTCCCTAACCTTTACCAATAAGGCAGCCATGGAAATGCGAGAACGAATTGAAAAACTGATCGGGCCAGAAGCTAAAAACCTCTGGATGGGCACCTTCCACTCCATCTTTGCAAGAATCCTTAGGGTTGATGCACAGAAATTGGGATATACTAATGCATTCACAATTTATGATTCAGAAGATTCTGTTTCCTTAATTAAAACAATACTCAAAGAACTAAACCTGGATGATAAAACTTATAAACCGAAATCCATTCTTAGTGCCATCAGCAATGCGAAAAATTACCTGATCGACGCTGAGGAATTTGAAAACAAATATGTGCTGGATGATTTATCAGAAAAAGCATCAAAAGTTTTTCGGATTTATACTAACAGATGTTTTCAAGCTAATGCAATGGATTTTGATGATTTGTTGGTTAAACCAATTGAACTTTTTGAAAAATTTCCTGAAGTACTGCACAAACTCCAACACCGGTTTAAATATATTATGGTGGATGAATTTCAGGATACCAATTTTGCTCAATATTTAATTACCCGAAAACTTGCTGCTGTTCATGAAAATATTTGTGTGGTGGGAGATGATGCACAGAGTATTTACTCATTTAGAGGTGCCAACATTCAAAATATTTTAAATTTTGCAAAGGATTATCCAGATACTAAGGTATTTAAACTTGAACAAAACTACAGATCGACCGGTATTATAGTTCAAGCAGCCAATGAAATAATCCTGAATAATAAAGACCAAATACAGAAAACCGTTTTCACAAAAAATGAAAGCGGAGATCTCATTCGTATAATAGAAGCGGAAACTGACCTTACCGAAGCGATGAAGGTTTGTGATCTGATACGGGAGCAAAAACAGGTTTTGAATCTTTTTAATAAAGACTTCGCCATTTTATATAGAAACAACGCCCAATCTCGCGCTATTGAAGATGCCCTTAGAAAAACTGGAATTGCTTACCGTATTTATGGAGGACTTTCTTTTTATCAACGTAAGGAAATCAAAGACATAGTAGCTTACCTGAGGTTATCTATTAACCAGAAAGATGAAGAAGCTTTAAAAAGAGTAATAAATTATCCTGTTCGTGGGATTGGAAATACAACGCTTACGAAACTGCTTACTCTTGCTTCAGAAAAGAATGTTCCCTTAGGAGAAATTGTATTTAACATAGATAAGCATATCAGCGGGAGAACCTCAGCTCCTTTGCGTGAATTCGCTAAAATGATAGAGAATTTTACAGAAAAAGCAGAACAATTTGATGCATTTACTGCAGCAGATTATATTTCCAAATCATCTGGAGTCCTTAAGGATTTGCATTCCGATAACACAGTTGAAGGCCTCTCAAGATATGAAAATGTTCAGGAATTGCTCAATGGTATACGCGAATTCTGTCTTAATGAAGAAAATGAAGACAAATCTCTGAGAACATATTTAAGTTCTATTGCTCTGGATACGACACAAAATGCAGATTCAGAAGAAGACAAAGTTTCACTTATGACTATCCATTCAGCCAAGGGCCTTGAATTTCCTTCGGTTTTTGTTATAGGAATGGAAGAAGAATTATTTCCAAACAGCATGAGTGTTCATTCCCGTGCTGATCTGGAAGAAGAAAGAAGACTATTTTATGTTGCAGTTACGAGGGCAATGAAGCGTTTGTGTCTTAGTTTTTGTAAAGTAAGATTTAAATATGGGACTCTTCACTCCCAGATGCCCAGCCGTTTTTTAAGGGAAGTAAATCCTGCATTGGTGCACACTTTGGTTAAGGAAAAACAAAGTGAAATATTAAAGAATTTCGTTCGGCCTCAACCCTTACGTGCTGTTGTAAATCCCCTACCTGTATCTGAAACCTCTTTTCCTGAAATTATAGGAGATGACCTTTCGGATTTAGCAGAAGGAATGCTGGTCGAGCATCATAAATTCGGGAAGGGAAAAGTGCTTTCACTGGAAGGCAGCGCCACCGAAAAAAAAGCAACAATTATTTTTGCCGACAAAGGACAAAAAGTGCTGTTGTTGAAATATGCCAGGCTCAAAATACTTTCCTGATGGTTTCCAAAGGGATTATCCTTAAATTTGAGCATATAATTTTATTCCAGCACGCCCGTGCTTAACCAGTATTACCCCAATTAATGGATTACAAAAAATCCTCCAATGGCCTGATTCTCAAAGAATTTGGCCGAAATGTCCAAAAAATGGTTGAATATGCCTGTTCAGTCGAAGACAGGCAGCAACGCAATAAGGTCACCCATGAAGTGGTGCGCATCATGATTTGTCTTAATCCTCAACTTAAGGAACAGGCAGATTACGAGAAAAAAGTATGGGATTCTGTTTATGAAATGAGCGGATATTCTCTGGAAGTAGATGCACCTTTTCCAAAACCAGAAATCCCTGCTGTTGACCTAAGAAAGCCTAAGAAAATTGCATATTATACCCACAAATCCCGCTTCAGACAATATGGCAGTAATGTCGAATTAATGATTCGAAAAGCGGCTCAAATGGAAAATGAAGCAGAAAAAGAGGCCTATATTTCAAATATTGCTTCAATAATGAAAAGCTCTTTGAAGCAAAACGAAGGAGACAAGGATTTTGTTCTGGAAAAAACCGTAGTTGAACATTTAATTATTCTATCAAAAGGAATTTTAAATATTGATAGCGAAAAATTACGTTTTGCCAAGATGTCTGCAAAAGGACAATTGCCACCACCTCTTCCCTCCAAAAACAAAAACAACAACAACCGTTTTCAGAATAAAAACAACAACAATAACCGCTTCCCAAAAAAAACTAAACGGTTTTAGAAATGGAGTATTTTGAAATTCAGGGAGGGAAAAAACTTTCAGGTACTTTAACTCCTCAAGGGGCTAAAAATGAGGCATTACAGATTCTTTCTGCTGTTCTCCTTACCCCTGAGGAAGTTATAATAGCTAATGTTCCTGCAATTGTAGATGTCATTCGGTTAATCTCTCTTTTGGAAGAACTTGGAGTTATTGTTAAAGAAATTACCCCTGGCACCTGGTCCTTTAAGGCCGAAAATATCAACCTAGAATACCTTGAGTCAGAAGCATTTAGAAAAAGTGGCGCAGCATTAAGAGGCTCCATTATGGTTATTGGCCCTTTGCTAGCCAGATTTGGCAAAGCTTATATTCCAAAACCAGGAGGGGATAAAATTGGCAGAAGGAGACTGGATACCCATTTTATTGGTTTTCAAAACCTTGGTGCAAGATTTACCTACGATTCTGGGGAATCATTTTATAGGGTTTTTGCTGATAAGGGTTTGGAAGGTGCCTATATGCTTCTTGATGAAGCCTCGGTAACCGGAACCGCTAATATTGTCATGGCCGCTTCCCTTGCCAAAGGTAAAACAACCATTTATAATGCTGCTTGTGAACCTTACCTGCAACAGTTATGCAAGATGATCAACCGTATGGGCGGTAAGATTTCCGGAATTGGCAGTAACCTGTTAACAATTGAAGGAGTTTCTTCTCTGAAAGGAACCAGCCATACCTTGCTTCCAGATATGATTGAAGTAGGCAGTTTTATTGGACTGGCCGCAATGACTCAGAGCGAAATAACTATAAAAAATGTTCGAATTCCTGAACTTGGCTGTATTCCTGCAACCTTCAGGAGACTTGGCATTCTTATTGAAGAACGTGGGGATGACCTTTTTATTCCCAGTCAGGACATCTGCGAAATTGACACCTTCATTGACGGTAGCATACTCACAGTTTCTGATGCTCCATGGCCTGGATTTACTCCTGATCTACTCAGTATAATCCTTGTCACTGCAACTCAATGCAAAGGCACCGTTTTGGTTCATCAGAAAATGTTCGAAAGCAGGTTATTCTTTGTCGATAAACTGATAGATATGGGCGCTCAAATCATTTTATGCGACCCTCATCGGGCAACAGTTATTGGCCTGGGCAGACACCATGCATTAAAAGGTATTTCTATGACTAGTCCTGATATCCGTGCTGGAGTTGCTTTATTAATCGCTGCTCTTTCTGCTGAAGGTACCAGCCGTATTTTCAATATAGAACAAATTGACCGCGGTTACCAGAATATCGAGCAACGTTTACAGGCAATCGGTGCTGGTATTACCCGAAAAAATTCCTGATAGTTTCCAAACTGGCATTATAGTTGTATATCTGTCTTAATTCCTTTGAAAAATGAGGTTGTTTAAAACTATTTTTATCTTTTTATTGATATTCAGTGCTTTACCTGTTGCCCAAGCTCAGGAAAAAGCATCTGTAAATTGGGTGTTATTTGAATATGCTGTCAAAATGGCAAAAGAAAGCAAAAAACCTATTTTGATTGATTTTTATACCGATTGGTGTGGCTGGTGCAAGGTTATGGACAAAAACACGTATTCTAATCCTGAAATAATCGAATATATAAATACCCATTTCCATGCTGTTAGATTTAATGCAGAATCTAAGGATACAACCTATTTCAAAGGAAAAGCATATACCTATCAGGATGGGCTTCGCTGCAACCAAATCGCTTATTCTATTCTGAACGGAAAAATGGGATACCCTACAACTGCATTCCTATCCCCTGATGGAGATGTATTGTCTCCTGTGCCTGGTTATCTTGAACCGGAAAGTATAAAGCCTTTACTTAAGTATTATGGTGAAGGTTTTTACAAGGGTATGACATGGGAATCTTTTCAAAATGAACTTAAAAATTTACAAGGAAAATGAACGAAAATACAATTAAAGATCAACCTGAATTAAATTCCGATCCAAACCAAACACAAATGAACAATCAGGCAGAAACCCTACAGGGCAATAACTTCACTGAAGCAAATTCAGAAAACCAAAACAATTCTGTTTCAGAAATTGATACCTTAAAAAAGGAAAATGAGGAGCTGAGAGATCGCTACCTAAGATTGGCAAGCGAGTTTGATAATTTTCGTAAAAGAACTCAGAAAGAAAAAGCAGACCTGATCCGGTATGCATCAGAGGATGTACTTATTGCTTTGTTACCTGTCCTGGATGACTTTGAAAGAGCTGCAGATGTTATTTCAAATTCTGACAATCTGTCAGCAATTAAAGAAGGACTGACACTCATTCATCATAAGCTTTCTACTACCCTAAAAGCCAAAGGCTTAAAGGTCATGGATCTCCAGGGCCAGGTGTTTAACAGTGATACTCAGGAAGTTATTGCCTCTGTACCTGTTGAAGATGAAACTCAGAAAGGAAAAATTCTGGAAACCATTCTGAAAGGATATACTCTTGAAGAAAAAGTAATTCGTTGCGCGAAAGTCATCATTGGAGAATAATGGCAAAAAGAGATTATTATGAAGTGTTGGGGGTTGGTAAAACAGCCAGCCAGGATGAAATAAAGAAAGCTTACCGTAAGCTGGCAATGCAACATCATCCGGATAAAAATCCTGGTGATAAAACAGCTGAAGAAAAATTCAAGGAAGCTGCTGAAGCCTACGATGTACTTTCGGATGAAAAGAAAAAGGCGAATTATGATCAGTTTGGACATCAGGCTGCGCAAGGCGGGGGAGGCTCTGGCAGATATACTGATATAAACGATATTTTCAGCCAGTTTGGAGACATTTTTGGCAACAGTTCTTTTGAGAGCTTTTTTGGAAACACCGGCCAAAGGCAAGGCGGAAGAGGCCGAAGACCAAAAGGACAGCGAGGTTCCGATATGCGAATCCGGGTTAGTATGTCCCTCGAAGAAATAGCCTCAGGAATTAATAAAAAAATTAAGTTAAAACGCTTTGAAAAGTGCTCCACCTGTAAAGGAATTGGCGCTTCCGATGACCAGTCCTTTCAAACCTGTAATACCTGCAACGGATATGGGGAAGTCAGGCAGCAAGTCGGAGGTGGATTCTTCCAACAAATAGTTGTACAAACCTGCCCTACTTGTATGGGAGAAGGACGCATCATTACCAAATCGTGTAAATCCTGCAACGGACAAGGAAGACAAGAAAAAGAAGATACTATATCCATAGATATTCCAGCAGGTGTGGAAGATGGTATGCAACTTTCCCTACGTGGCTATGGCAACGCCGGTTTGCGTGGCGGAGATCCCGGAGATCTTTTAGTAGCTATAGAAGAAAAGCCGCATGAGTTTTTTACCCGTCAAAACAACAATATTTTTTACGAGTTATTCATTTCTTTCCCTGATGCAGCAACAGGCACCTCGGTCGAGGTTCCAACTCTGCAAAGCAAGGCTAGGTTTAAAATAGAACCTGGAACTCAATCCGGAAGAATTTTTAGACTTAAAGGAAAAGGATTGCCGCAGGTTAATAGTTACGCAACTGGAGACTTGCTAATTCAGGTAAATGTATGGACGCCTCAGTCGGTAACCTCCGAAGAAAAAGAGCTCCTCGAAAAACTTAGAAAAGCAAAAAACTTCCAGCCCAATCCTACCAAAAGTGACAGATCGTTTTTTGAACGTATCAGGGAATTTTTTGGGTAAAAAAATAACTGAGTCTGCCTATTAATTCACTCAGGATTTAGAAAAAATCAATAATGCTTGTTCTTTTGTTAAATTCGGGAAAACTCCTGGATGAAAAAGCCTTTTTTACTACTTATACTTTTTTGCCTTTCTTTGGCTTCAATCGGAATATCTAAGCCAGATTCCGAAAATAAGAATCCAAATGTCCTGTATTTCAAATTAAAAAACGGAATAGAAGAGAATATTCCTATATATACTAATGGTATAAAAAAGAACACTATTAATCCAATTATTTCTACTGAAATTACAGAATATATTAGAAAATTACCTATACTGGAATTATCCAAACCCTTTAAATCAGCTTCTCTCAGCTCTATTTACAGACTTACATTAATTCCCGGCAGAGGAATCCAATCAGAAGAAGTGGCTGGTAAATTATCAAATATGCGTTCGATTCAATTCGCAGAACCTGCAAAGATTTATCAGCAGTTTTTTGTGCCAAATGATACTACCGCCAAACAATGGTATTTGGATGATTTACAAGCATTTTGGGGATGGGATATATCACTTGGAAGTGCTGCAATAAAAGTGGCCATCATAGATGACGCCTGCAAAATTTCACATCCTGATTTATCACCAATTATCTGGACCAACACTGGAGAAATACCTGCAAATAATCTTGATGATGATTCCAACGGGTTTATTGATGATGTACATGGATGGGATGCTTCAGATCTGGATGGAAATCCTGAGCCTGTAGATTCTTTAGGGTTGTGGGAGTTTTTGGGGGTATTCACCCATGGCACACACTGTGCGGGTATTGCAGGAGCTGCCACTAACAACGCATATGGCATTTGTTCTGTTGGATCAGGAATTAGTATTATTCCGGTTAAGGCAATTCCTGACAATACACTATTTCCTGGTGGTATTGAAAATGGCATCGAAGGACTGGATTATGCAATTACCGCTGGTGCAGATGTAATTAGCCTAAGTTGGGGTAGTACTTCTGTAGATTCTACATTGGCGTATGCTATTGCAGCAGCAATTGCTGCAGATATTGTTGTAGTGGCTGCTGCCGGAAATGACGGTACAAATACTGCTTTTTATCCTGCGGCTTTTCCCGGGGTAATTGCAGTTGGTGCTACAACAAAAAATGATGTAAAAGCTGGTTTTTCCAATTACGGATTCTATATAGATATCATGGCTCCGGGAGATAGCATTTGGTCCACTTTAGCATGGAGTAATCCATTTGGCTATGAAAGTGG
>Ga0209598_10002675_pt1 | contig 13812 bp, 15 predicted proteins | sample M_140807_EF_Meta_FD_187317 | JGI IMG/M metagenome (GOLD analysis project Ga0209598, IMG submission 187317) | Freshwater microbial communities from Lake Montjoie, Canada to study carbon cycling - M_140807_EF_MetaG (SPAdes) (version 2) | ecosystem: Environmental > Aquatic > Freshwater > Lake... | reverse complement strand
CTGCCTTGAATTCTCAGATGGATTGGATGGTAAAGGCTTTCATTTCAACAATCCCAATGCTTCCAGAACCTGCGGATGCGGGGAGAGTTTCTCGGTTTAAGAGTTAATATAAAATGTGTTTAAAATAAAAAAGGCTGCCATTGGCAGCCTTTTTGTTTCTTCTGGGAAGAATTAGTGAGCTGGAGCTGGAGCCGGAGCAGCAGCAGTAGAATCAGCTGGAGCTGGAGTTTCAGCAGCTGGAGCTTCAGCTGGTTGTTCCATAGTTTCAGTTGCTTCAGCAGCACCTTCTTCTTTTTTCTCGCCGCAAGCTACTAAAGTGAACAGACCTGCGATCATCAACAAATACGCTAATTTTTTCATTGTGTGTGTGTTTTAACGGTACAAAGATAAGGAAGAAAATTAAACAACAAACAAAAAATGTCTATTATTTTTTCAAAGTGTCTATTTTAGTAGAATCTGCAGGTGCGTTTTTTAAAGCCTCCAGTTCTTTTAAAACAAGTTCTTCTGCTTTTTTATCTTCTTCCGCCTGTTTTTTTGAATCATTGCATGCCCAAAGCAAAGAGCATGCCAAAAGTATTACGACAATAAAAATATTTTTTTTCATTATGGGTAGATTCCTGATTCGGCTGTAAAAGTAAGGGTTTTTACACAGCCAGTAACAGAGGAAAAAGAATTCCGGAATCATGGCACAAAATTGTCGCTTTATACGTTAAAACTTCAGGATGGATAAACATACCCTTGTGATAGGCGTTTCTACTCATTCGGATAGATTTGCGAATAAGGCAGTCCGAATGTTGAAGGAAAAGGGATTTCCAGTCTCAGCTTTTGGAAAAAGTAATGGAGTGGCCGAAGGGTTGCCAATCATAACCCGCTTTGAGGAAGTGCAGCTTCCGGTGCATACTGTAACTCTGTATCTCAATCCCGAGAAGCAAAAAGAAGTAATGGAATCTGTGTTTTCCCTCAATCCCAAAAGAATAATTTTTAATCCCGGAACAGAGAATTATGAATTTATTGAAGACGCTTTGTCCAGAAATATTGAAGTTTTAGAAGCCTGCACGCTGGTATTGCTTTCTATCGGAAATTTTTGATTTTTGGAAATTTAGACGAATAAATTAGTCTGTTAGTGAATTTCTTACAAATCCTTGTTAATTTAGTATTGAGTAAGATAGTTTAATGCCATGAGTCCTAATATTCCTTCATTGACAACCCTTGGGGTTACTATTGAGGTGGAAACCTCTTTCCTGCCGGATCAATCTTCGGTAGATCACAATCAATTTGCTTTTGCATATAGAATAACCATTAAAAACGAATCCGATTTTACGGTTCAGCTCACCCACAGGAAATGGGAAATTACTGACGGAATTGGCTCCAAAAGAAGGGTAGAAGGGGAAGGAGTCGTAGGATTCCAGCCAATTTTAGCACCCGGACAACAGCATACCTATATAAGTGGTTGTACGTTTAACACCCGGATTGGAAAGATGGAAGGTTGTTTCAAAATGTTAAGGGTATTGGATAATTCTACCTTTGACGCTTGTATCCCGTCTTTCATTTTGGAAGATCCTTCGGCTTTAAATTAAAAAATGCCAACTGCAAAAATTGAGTATTTGGGCGATTTAAGAACCGCCGCTGTGCATGTATTTTCCGGAAATTCCATCATTACCGATGCTCCGCTGGATAATCATGGAAAAGCGGAGGCCTTTTCTCCAACAGATTTGGTATCTTCTGCATTGGTTAGCTGCATGTTTACTGTGATGGGTATTGTTGCCAATCGTCACGGAATAGATTTAAATGGCTCTTTTGGTTCGGTCCAAAAAATAATGGCAGACAATCCGAGAAGAATTTCCAGACTGGAAGTTGACCTTACAGTAATCACTCCTGGGTTGAGCGAAGAACAAAAGAGTCTTTTAAAAAATACTGCATTTACCTGTCCTGTAGCAAAAAGTTTGCATCCGGAAATTGAACAGGTTATACATATTCAGTTTCCCAATTCCTGAAAACCCAGTAAGGTTAGTGCTGATTTTTAGGTTAACTCAGAGAAAAGGGCAATAATGTCCTTATAAAATCCTAAAAAAATATTTATCCCCTTTATTATTATTGGGAAATTCGGAATGCAACCAAAAGACTATGAACTTAAATTGGCTTTACCAACAAGCACAAAGGATTGCATTCTAAAAGGTTCAAACACCTCATTTCCTGTATAAATTCCGAAAATAAGGATATGCCTTTAAATCAAGGAATTAACGGTGGTTACTGGTTTTTTGAGCCTGACAATGTTTGCCACCAAAAGTTGAGCAACCAGAGGCCAGAATGCATATTCCAGCGATGACCAAAATATAACTAAGCTTCTTCATTCTTTATTTTACGTTGAATTGGTATCAAAGTTAACATTGGAGTAATTCTAAACCACATGAAATTGACGGAACTGCTTGAAAGGCCGGATGTAAAGGACTTTATTGAAGAAAATATTTCTGAGGATCCCTCCAATCTTGCCTTAAAGTTTAGAGGAAAAACAAATTTTGATCTGGTTCCGGTACTCGATTACCTCCAATTGCTGCAAAAGGCTAAAGTAAAATTACCAACCTGGTATACTAACCGGTGTTTACTTGAGAAAAGGTCTTTAGAACAGTGTAGTTCTGAAATTACCGCCACCATGAAACAGGAATTTAAAGGAGAGAACCTATTGGATTTAACCTGTGGACTTGGGGTAGATTCCCATGCATTTGCTTCCTTTTTTTCAAAAGTTACCTCGATAGAGTTGAACACTGACCTGGCAGAAATGGTCAGAATAAATGCTTCAAAATTGGGATTATCTAATTTAAATGTAAAAAATGTAGATTGTATTAAATTTATTAAAAATAGTCAGGACAGGCCTGATTTAATTTTTATTGACCCTGACAGGAGGTTAGGGGATAAGCGGGTTTTGGATGTGCACAAATTCTCGCCAGACCTCTTTAAGGTATTGGAATGGGCAGAAAAAATGAATACCAAAGTATTGGTCAAATTAAGTCCAATGTTTGAAATAGAGGAAGGATATAAAATGTTTGAAAACATTGAATGTAGCTATATTCATTCTGTAGGAAATGAAATAAAAGAAGTTTTGTACCTAATACATCCGGGTAAAACTGAGAACAGTTCTACAGAAAGAACCATCAGCATTTACAGAAAAGGTAAAATCAGCAGGTTCAATTTTGGTGAAGAGATAGACTTTGAGCTACCTTTTACTGAAACAAAAAATTTTCTTTTTGAGCCGGATGTCGCTTTTTACAAAGCGCATCGGTTGAAGCAGTTATTTTCCCTGTTTTTTTCTGAAAAGGATTCAGGTTGGACAGGAGAAGGAGGTTATTTTTTGTCGGACACACTTCCGGTTGAGTTTCCAGGCAGTATGTATAGAATTGTTGAAACTATGCCTTATCACCCTGAGAAAATAAAGCGTTGGTTAAAAGAAAAGGGAATTAAACAGGCCTGGATTAGTAAAAAATATTTGCAGGGAAAAGCAGAGGCTTATTATTCTGCTCTTGAAATCAAAGAAGGAGGCGAATATAGAATATTTCTTAGTAAAATGTCAAATAAAGTACAGGTTTACTGTTGTTTGCCTATTTGATAATGTTGTTGGATAGATAACATTTCAAGGGCAGCATTTGCAGCATCGATACCTTTATTTCCCAAAAGACCACCAGCTCGTTCTTTGGCTTGTATGAGGGTAAAAGTAGTTAATACCCCAAAAATGACTGGTTTAGAAGTTCTCAATCCTACATTCAGAATTCCCTGTGCTGCTGCCTGACACACAAAATCAAAATGTGGAGTTTCGCCGTGAACGACACAGCCAAGGCAAATTGCAGCATCGAAATTTCCGGACTCCAGTGCAAACTGAGCTGCCAGCGGTAATTCGTATGTACCAGGAACAAAAATGGATTCTATTCCATTTTCAGGAACACCTTTTTCAAGCAACAGATTTCTAGCTCCTGATTCCAGAGCATCAATGACTTCAGGATACCAGCGGCTTTTTAAGATAACGAACCTGAATTTTTCAAAGCTGATTGTGCTATCAAATGAAAGCACTACTCCGGAACCTGTTGCCAAGGAATCAGGAATTCATTTTCGCCTGAACTCTGGTGATGTATTTTTCTATCTGAGAACCTTCCTGAGAATCAGGATATTCCTTTTTGATATACTCATACAATCTCAGCGCAGAAGCATAGTTTTCGGCAGATTCATAGCATCTGGCAGCATCGGCTAAAAACTGAGGCGAGGTAAATTTATTCTTCTGAACGTCAGAAGCTTTTTGATACAAACCGGCGGCTTTATCGAATTCTTTTTCCTGTTCTGCTATAGAAGCAAGGGCAGCATAGCAAGCCGCAGATACCATATCGTCGCTGGATTTGAAATCTTCAAAGTAAGATTTTGCATCTTCCAGTTTATTCTGTTTCAGGTAGATACAGCCGATATAAAATTTGGCAAGGTTTCCGGTTTTGGTTGACCCATATTCATCAGCCACATCGAGTAGACCTGAATTTTGGCCATCGCCATTTAAGGCAAGGTTGAGGGAATCTTTTTCAAAATATTCCACAGCCCGGTACATCTGATCACTGGCTTCTTCTTCTTTTTCAGCAGAAGAGGCGGAGGTGAAAAGGAAGTAGGCAATACCCAGAACGATTACGCCCCCGGCAATTGCGAGATTTCTTTGGTTCGATTTAACAAAGGCTGAGAACCTTGCTTCAAAGGTGGATGATTTTTGATTTTCATCTCCAGAGGAAACAATTTCTTCTGCTTCGATAATTTCTTCCTGATTTTGGTGTTTTTCGGCCATGCTTATGGAACGAAGGTGCAAAAAAACGAAAAAATCTGTTCCGGACAAAATTCATTTATGCCGGAGCAATTTCAAAAGAACGTATTTTTAGCATTCAAATCGATTTTTATGGTTTCGAATCTTCCCGGAAAAAAATTTCTACCTCATTTAATTATCCTTGCAGCCTTTCTTTTGCTGATTTTCAGCTACATGACTCCTTTGCTTCAGGGAAAGCGCCTTGATCAGAGTGATATGAATGCTACAAAGGGGATGGCAGAAGAAATTCATAAATACAATGAATCCGGAGATGAAGCCACACTTTGGACCAACAGTATGTTCAGTGGAATGCCGGCATATATGATTTATACGCCCCATCCTATGCTATTGGTAAAATATATTGGTGACTTTTTATATAACTGGATTCCACAGCCAGCCAGTCTGGTTTTTGTCTATTTGCTGGGATTTTACCTATTGGGTTTATGTTTTGGCTGGGGGCCCTGGTTATCCGCGGCGGGAGCAATCGCCTATGCATTTGCATCCTATAATTTTATTATTCTGGAAGCTGGTCACGTAAATAAGGCCTTGGCGATAGGTTTAATGCCACCAGTTATCGGGGGTGTGCATTTGGCCTTCCGAAACCGTTTTTGGTTAGGAGGCGCGGTAACTGCGCTGGCATTGGCACTTGAAATTTATGCAAACCACCTGCAGATAACGTACTATCTGATGTTTATAGTGGTGTTTCAGGTTTTAGCAGAATTGATTTTTGCTATCAGACAAGGTCAAATTCTGCCGTTTGTCAAAACGTCAGGTTTATTACTTGGTGCAGCTTTAGTTGCGGTAGGAGCTAATGGCAGTAAACTTTGGATAACCTATGAATATTCGCAGGAAACCATCAGGGGAAAAAGTGAGATTTCAGGTTCCGGAAATGAAAGTGCTGACGGGCTAGACAAAGAATATGCTCTGGCATGGAGTTATGGTAAAGCCGAGACTATGACATTGCTCATACCAAATTTTTACGGCGGGGCATCCGGAAATCCTGTTGGCAAAAAGTCGGAGTCCTATAAATTTTTAAAACAGAATGGATATGGAGATAAAGAAGCGCAAATAGTCCCTACATATTGGGGCGCACAGCCATTTACTTCAGGCCCGGTATATATTGGAGCTACTGTTTGTTTCCTTTTTGTATTAGGGTTGTTTTTAATATCCGGACCACTTAGGGTTTGGATAATTGCAGCAACGATACTTTCCTTGTTACTTAGTTGGGGTAAGAATTTTGTTGAATTCACGGATATTTTCTTTTATTATGTTCCAATGTATAATAAGTTCAGGGCAGTTGCCATGATTCTTGTTATCGCTGGATTGACCTTGCCATTGCTGGGATTTGAAGTTGTAAGCAGGATATTGTCTGGTTCTGTTTCAAAGGAAAAAATTATCAGGGCGCTCAAATATGCTGTGGGAATTACAGCCGGCATCTGTTTACTATTTGTATTACTACCAGGAATGTTGCTTGATTTCCAAGCAGAAGGGGATAGCCGTTACCCTGAGGCCTTTGTAAATGCCCTTATTTCAGACCGTGAAATGCTACTTAGAAATGATGCGCTACGATCCATTGCCTTTATACTTGGATGTGCAGGATTGATTTGGGCTTTTGCCTTAAATAAGATTAAAAAAGAATTCGTGATTGGCGGATTGGCTTTATTAGTTCTAATTGATTTATGGGCCGTTGACAAACGTTATTTAAACGAGGATAGATTTGTTAGGAAAGAAAAAACAGAAACCCCTTATGAGAAATCTGCTGCAGATGAAATGATTTTAAAGGATAAGGATTTAAGTTATAGAGTTTTAAATCTTACCTCTAACACCTTCAATGAAGCAGGCACTTCATTTTTTCATAAATCAATTGGTGGCTACCATGCAGCAAAACTCAGAAGGTATCAGGATTTGATAGAACGCAGGATTAAACCAGAGATTGAATCGGTTTCAACTGTTTTGAAAGGACAGCCAACGGAGGACAGCATAAGGATTGCACTCGCAGCCTGTCCTACTTTGAATATGTTAAACACGCGGTATTTGATTTTATCTAGCAGTTTTGCTTACAGAAATCCATTTGCATATGGGAATGCCTGGTTTGTAAATTCATTGAATGAAGTAAAGGATGCTGATGGCGAAATTGGAGCTTTGAACACACTAAACCCTATGGATGCTGCCGTTTTAACGACTGAATCAGCACAGGCTGTGGGTACTTTTACGCCATTTAAAGATAGTCTTTCAATTATAAAACTTCTGAGTTATTCGCCCAACATCTTGAAATACGAAAGCCAAAATGCTGGCGAGGGGTTTGCAGTATTTTCAGAAGTGTATTACGAACCAGGATGGAATTTGTATGTAGATGGCAAATCTGCACCTTTGGTCAGGGTAAACTACGTGTTGAGAGGAGCAAAAATTCCTTCAGGAAAGCATATGCTTGAAATGAAATTTGAACCTGAAACCTATTCAAAAGGTGAGCTGATTAGTCTGGTATTTTCAATCATACTACTTGGATGGATTGGGTTTGCCGTTTATTCAGAAGGAAAAAACTCAAAGAAATAACGTTTTCAAGGCTTAGAAAACGGGTATTTAACTAAAATCCAAATGTGGTTTAAGAGGGTTCGGCCTGTGCCAAAGTGTCGTGCCAGGACATGAAATCTTTCTTTCATAGCTTCTTGTTGATTTTTTTTGGAAAATCCTCCAACAAGAAATTTTGAAATAATCAAAGAAGCATTTCTTGTAGTACAACCAGATTTCAATATCCTGATTAACCAATCCAGGTCAGCAACATATTTTAAGGAAATATCATAATCAGGTACTTTATTTTTCCTTACGATTAAAGATTGGTGACAAACCTTTAATCCAAACTGGAGTTGATTCAAAGTGAGTTTATCAGGAACGCCTCCTTTGCGGAGTCCAAATTCCTTTCCAAAATCATCAACTAAAAGAGCATCACCGTAAATAACGTCGGTTAAAGGACCTTTCATGCAGTCTGATAAAACGGAAGAACTATATACTTCATCACCGCCATTCATAAACCATAAATACTCGCCTGTTGCATGCGCAATTCCTTTATTCATTGCGTCGTAAATTCCTTTGTCCTTTTCGCTGATAAGTAGTGCAGTTTTGTCCTGATAATTTTTAATTATTTCAAGAGTAGAATCCTTCGATCCACCATCAATAATTATAAACTCAATGTTTGGATAATCTAATGCACAAATGCTTTTCAGGGTTTTTTCAATATATTTTTCCCCATTAAAGACTATGGTTATAATTGATACTTTGGGTAATGAGTTCATGTTGAAGTGAAAAAATTAAATCAATTTTTGAACGGCGTTCCATGCCGTTTCTTGTGTAATGTCAGCAAGACTTAACCATGATCTGAAATTAAATAGTCTCCTTTTTTCGAACTCAGATAAGTCCTGAGGCATGGTTTCCGGATGCAGACAAATCATGTTTTTATTCATAGTGGAGGGGTAGGGCAAGAATCTGCCATAATGCGCTCCATTATGAAAAACAAGTACAGGTAAATCCATTGAAGCAGCCAAATGTACTGCAGCGGTGTCATTAGATATTAACGCCATCGAACCTGCAAGGATTTCCGCCATTTCTGGAAGGCTGGTTTTACCAGTCAAATCTGTTATTCTATCGGAGTTAACAAGGTTTTTAAATTCAAGTGCCTGAGATTCTTCACCTGGCCCACCAAGTAGAAAAATGGAATATGAATATTTCTGAAGGATTTGAATTGCAAGCCAGGCGAAATTTTCTACTGGCCATTTTTTATAGGAGAATCTACCCTGTGGTACCAAACAGATATATTGACCAGATTCTTTTTTTTGAAGAGGAATATTCGGACAATTTATTTCTAATTTTTCTTCCAGAACTTTTTCAAAAAAATATTTTGCTTTGAAAAAGTCAAACCTATAATTATCTGAAAATTCATTTATTTGGAAGAGAGCATTATATTTTAAAGCAGTTATTTTCCTAAGCAAAGGTCCTGATTTTGCAACATCTCCCATAAAGCCTTTTTTAACTTTTGCCAGAGCTTTGCCTGCGATAAAGTCATCAAACAATGGATCTCTTGACCATGTTGAGTTTAAAAGTAATTCATAAGAGTTTTGATGGATTCTTTTTATAATGGATTTTCTATAACTCAAATCATTAAGAAATTTATTTTTATTAATCCATATCCATTCGTCAACAAATTCAGCATCCCATGATTCAGCTAATTGTTTCCATGCTGAATTTCCAATTACTACAATTTTATGATTTTGAAATTTAGGATGTTTTCTGATTTTTTCCAGAAAATTCCTCCATAGAATATAATCTCCAATCTCGTCGGTTCGTACAATGCAAGTGGCAAAGTCAAATTGATTTAGGTTTTTTGTCAGGTGAATGACCTGCAATTCAAAAAGTACACGTTTAAGTAATATAGCCAGATTACTGACGACACTTTTTAATCCCATTTTCAAAGATTTTTTGTTGTCAGCATTTCTCCGGTTATGACATTAACCAGTGGGAGAGGGTTAATATTTTTTAAAACCTCGTGGTCGTTTTTAAAAGTGAGATTTCCTGTTGAGTCTCTGTTTTGTCTGAATTCACTTTTTATATATCCGGATTCCGGAGTATGGATTACAAACAAATCAGCATATTCTTTTTTTACAAAATAAGAATTGTTTCCATTTGTGTTACATCCTATAAAGACATAACCTTTTTTAGTTGCCAGATGACAAAGAGCACTTATTGATGCGCCATAATACAAGCCTGAATGATGGGCATTTCTAACTTGAAATGACGCAGAATATGGAATTGAAACAGGTAAAGATTTACCGAAACAGCTATTGTATTCCATAATTACAATTGCAGGATTGACTTCTGAAATAGATTCCCAAATCCAGTAGTCATTTCCGTCAATATCTATATGTAATATTCCTAAATCTCCGGAAAAGTTATTATTCTTAATTGCCTGATTTATATTGTCTTTAGTAATAAAAAGAGCTTCTGCGGTTAAATTGTGTTTCCAATAAATTGAATCTTTTTGAATAAATCTAATGTTTTCAATTGATCCGTCAAATACGAGACCACTCCAGTTGTTATTGCATAACAGAAATCTTGTGTTTGATTCTCTATAATTTTCAACTCCAAATTCAATGAATGTTTTATTGATATTTGGAATTTTATTAATAAGAAATTGAATAATACCATCATCACCCCATTGAGAGAATACTGAGAATTCGACTTCGGAAAAGTCAGAAATAGTGTTTTTTGTATTTACCATCCATGCTAACTGCTTACCGTGAAGCATTTTGATTTTATCCGTTTCCTTACGAATAAACCTTAGCACAGAATCTGTGAAAGGTAATTTATTAAGTAGTTTATCCATTATTTAGAAATTTAGTATTGATCTTAGTTTAAACCAGAATCTTACTGGTAGAATAGGATAAAAGAAAAATAATGTTCTTTCATCTGCCTTATGATTAACAAGTATTTCTTTAGGATGAATTAAGTTACCCAAGGGAGAGGTTGGAATACTAAGTCTTTTAGAGGCAGGGTCATTAGTATGTGTTCCATCTCCGTCAAAACCAATGTTTGTTACCAAATTAACCTCTGGCAAGATAGCCACTCCTCCATTTTTTAATACACTGTATGTCCATTGGTAATCCCAGGTATTTATTTTATTTTCTTTTACAGCAGTAAATTTCCTGATCCAATATTTTTGTTCTCTTTTTGTTTTAAAAAGGGACTCGATTTTTTTATCCTGAAGAAATTGGTCAAAATCCTTCATTGCAAGATCGTATTTTTCCCAGGCTCTTCTCCATGTAGCCCAACCCCAAATATGGGTATAGTGCGAAAAGTAATAGGAGTGGTTTCCGGTTTTTCGTCCAAATTGGAAATTATCCCCGGAAATATGCATTATATTAGTATCAAACCTGTATTTACTTAATAGGGTTTCGCAAAAAGTAAAAAAGTCCGGCGAAGGTAAGGTGTCGTCCTCTAAAATTATTCCTTCTTCAACCTGAGAGAAAAACCAAGTTATCCCAGAGCTTACAGCCATTTTGCAGCCAAGATTTTTATCCCTGAAAAGGGTTTTAATTTCACATTTCCAGTCAATGGCTTCAATTAGTTTTTTTCTAAGTGTTTCAACAACTTCTGTTTCTCCTGGTTTTGTTTCTCTGGGCCCATCGCAGGCTATGAATACGTGTTCTGGTTTTACAGATTTTAAGGCGTGTACGATTTTTAATGCGGTATCTATTCGATTAAATACCAACAATAATACCGGAACACTATAACCATTTGACATAATGTAAAATTAAGGGTTAAGGCAAATTATTGAAATGCTGACAAGGAATCTATTTCAGGTGAAAGAAAATCAATTGAATTAAGGACTTCCATGGGTTGAAACTTATCGTCTGTATTAATGTAAAAATCTGGGAAGTATAATAACAGGTCAGTGGTTAGTTTCGCCAGATTTTTAGCTGAAATGAATTCCTCTGTAAATCTTCCTAAATAATGTGAGGTTCTGGCATCATGTCGAAAAACAATGTCCTGAGTTATATTACCCAGCCTTTGATCAGGTAAAATTTCAATAAAACCACCGGCAAGTGCTGTTGGTAAAAGCATGTTCGATCCATGAATTCCTATAACAAGGTTACTTTGAGCATAAGCTTTGGCCCAAGTTAATTCGTCTTCATCCTTAAGGTTAGATTTTCTAAGATCAACAATCTTGGATCCCAGCTTATTCTTTTTTCCTATTCCGGCAACCTGAATGGTTATTTCGGGTATAGAATTTTTGAGTCTATTGAAATATTGAGTCAAAAATTTTTTTTGCCTATAAAGGAAAAATTGTTTGATAAGTGGGATCTTTTTCAGTATTCCTATTCCTTCTGCCAAACGATATAATTCTCTTTCGATTTTTGTAGGATGAATTAAGCGGTCTTCTCTGTAAATGAAAGTTACAACCGGAGTAGTTTTCAGCCAATTATTTAAATTATAGGAAGGTGTTTTTACATAATCGGAGATATTTAATTCCTTAAAGGAAGGATGGGAATAACCCATACCCAGATAAACTTCTTTGAACCTGTTTAATTCAACAGGAATTTCTTTTTCAAGAAAAGTAAACCATTTATTTCCCGCTTTCATTGGACAATCTACAATCCAAGCTTCGGCAGTTCCATCCGGAATTAACCATTCAAAATTCTTTTGAATCAATAGAATAAGACCGATATCAGGGAATTTTTTTAAATAATTTCCAGCATTTAATAGTTTAAGTAAGGAGTGGCCATATAAATAATCGAGGCAGTTTAGTAAAATGACTTTTTCAAAGTTTCTTTTTTTTATTATTCTGATATTTAAACTACCATTATCAGGATTGTTAAACCCATTTATTACAGGATTAGTAAGCCATTTTAACCTTGGATTTGTATTTACAGGTTTACCTTCTGTTGTTATATGAACGGGATATAAAAGACTATGCCCAATAGGGAGATCAAACAAGAAGGAGTTCTTACAGTTTTTGCAAATTAATTCTGCAAACACATGCATTCCCGGGAATCTGAGACCTGATATTTCAATCTGGTCACTAGTGCTATTGCATCCAGGACATTGAATTCCGTTATATTCTAAAGGTTTAATTTTTATCATCTAGTTTTTTTTAAACCAGAACAAACCAACACCATATCCTGATTCAGGCTGATAATGATCAAATAGACTATTTTTATAAATATATTTATCTTCAACTAAGGTTGATTGATCAAAACATTTAAGAATATATTCAGGAATAAATGCACGATGACCATTAAAATAAATGGTGTTTTGGGTATCAACAGGAACAGAAAATATCATTGATCCGCCAGGTTTCATTACGCGTTGTATCTCACGTATTGCTTTTTCGCTTCCCCATGAATCTATAGGATCTCCATATCTGCCTAAACCTATGTGTTCAACCACACAAAGTGAGGAAAGTGATTCAATTGAGTTGTCTTTAAATGGCAGGTTTAGGATAGTGCCTTCAATAAAGGACAATCCTTCGAGCTCAAGTTGAAGGGGACGAATATCAACCATGGTAACCGGAACATATTTGGCCATGATGGCTACTGTTTTAGCAGCACTGCCAATATCAATATGTGTGGCTGGTTTATTTTTAAATAATACGCTACATCCCCAGGCATCCTGATAAAAATAAATTGGATCTACAGGAGTATTAACAGTTCGATCTGCAAGACAAGGAATCCATTTGCCCGAAGAAAGGATAAAATTCGGATTCGTGTTTGACTTTTTATAGGTAAGATAATCTCCGATAAACCTTAAATATTCTTTAAAAAAGGAATAAAAAGAAAGTTTTATAAAATCTAGCGAACCAAGGTAAAAACTATATATCCACCAAATTGGTTTAATATTTTTGAGTATGGATTTCATTGATTTAAAAGTAAGGGATAGAAATATTCCGGCTTTTTTTCTCCAAAAAATGGACGCACTATTTTCTTTAATTTATTGAAGGCTTCAAACAAACGAGGAGGTTTTCCGCTTGGAATTTTATCCGTGTATTTTTTTGCAATTGCATTGAAAAACAATTCTGGTGAATCAAGAATTTTATAAGGAATTTTTCCAGTAAATTCAGAACCACAGGCAAATAATTGCGGGTAATTCGTTTCGAATCCTGCATTTTGAGAAGTTCTTAAATTATATAAAAAGGAAGTGAAAGGTTTCATTTTGTTTATTTCTGTAACAGATTTAGACAAACAGATAATTTCACCATTAACAATATCCATTAAATTTGTGTGAACAGAAAAATCATATATATAATCGTAAATGGCAGTTGGAAATTCGATATAGTATTTTTTTCCAACACGTTCAATCTCAGAAATCATTAAAGGCAAATCCTGAACCGGGACGTGTTCAAATACATGGGAGCAAATTATATAATCAAAGGACTGATCTTTAAAGGGAAGTTTGCCATTGGTAATTTTGAACAGAGGTTTCCCGAGCGTTTTCATTTGTAA
>Ga0209598_10002674_pt1 | contig 13813 bp, 13 predicted proteins | sample M_140807_EF_Meta_FD_187317 | JGI IMG/M metagenome (GOLD analysis project Ga0209598, IMG submission 187317) | Freshwater microbial communities from Lake Montjoie, Canada to study carbon cycling - M_140807_EF_MetaG (SPAdes) (version 2) | ecosystem: Environmental > Aquatic > Freshwater > Lake... | reverse complement strand
GGATGACAGCCTTGCTGGGGCCGCCCTGGTGCTGGATCATCTGGATGCTGACGATGGCGGTCCTGTGACGGTGGCCAGCCTGGGGGCACTGCTGCCATGAAGACCGCGCTATGACAAAGCTGCCCCTGCAATCAACCCGTTTCAATGGCCTGCAGCTACTGATCGGTAAGCAGTTGCTGGGCTGGGTAACCAGCGGCTGGCTGCAAAAAAGCTTGGGGTTGATCTCGCTGTTGGCGGGGGCTTACCTGGCCGCCAACATCACTTCGATCTACCTGAATTTCGTGCGCCTCCAGAGCTTGGGCGCCCTGGGGATGCTGTTGTTGGTGGAAATCATGGTGCGCTTACGCACCCGCCTGGCTGGGGCTAATCCAGGCCTGCTCTGGACTGTGTTGGACAACTTCCGGATCGGCGCCGTTTATGCAGTGGTGCTGGAGGCCTTCAAGCTGGGCAGCTAAGACCTCAGCCCTCAGCTTCTTCCTCATCGGGCATTGGATAAACGAAGCCCTGGGCCCGACCGCTCAGCACTGCCTTGCCGAGGGACATGGCCTTTTGGGCGGCCACCCGGGCCTTGGCTTTCCAGGTGGCATGGCGTTGGTTGCGCTTGCCCTTGGAGGTTTTCTTCTTAGGTACGGCCATTCCGGCTCAATCACTGCCAAACATCAATTGTCTGCTGTCGTGATCACTTTCGTCAATCGCTAAGCTCTGGGCATCGAAAGAGGCTTGTGCCCAAAAGGGATTCGAGCGACATGCCCAGCTATAGCGGGCTGCTGAAGGCCATCCGGGATGGCCAGGTGGAGCAGTTGCAGCTGCTGCCGAGGGAAGACGAGGTGCAGGTGCACTTCAAAGACGGTCGCCAGGGGCGGGTGCCGGTTTTTAGCAACGACCAGCAAATCCTGCGCACGGCGGAGGCGGCCAAGGTGCCGCTCAGCGTCAACAACGGCCAAGGGGATAGTGCCGCCACCGGCCTGCTGGTGAATGCCCTGCTGGGGCTTTTGCTGATTGGTTTGCTGGTGCTGCTGTTGCGTCGCTCCGCCTCGGTGGCCCAACGGGCCCTGGGCTTTGGCCGCAGCCAGGCGCGGCTCCAACCGGAAGGCAGCGTCAGCGTGCGCTTTGACGACGTGGCCGGCATCGACGAAGCCAAGGCCGAACTCCAGGAGGTGGTGACCTTCCTGAAGGAACCGGAACGCTTCACCGCCGTCGGGGCAAAAATCCCCCGGGGAGTGCTGCTGGTGGGTCCGCCGGGCACCGGCAAAACCCTGCTGGCCCGGGCGATCGCCGGGGAGGCTGGGGTGCCTTTCTTCACAATCTCCGCCTCGGAATTTGTGGAGTTGTTTGTGGGGGTGGGGGCCAGCCGGGTGCGGGACCTGTTCCGCCAGGCCAAGGCCAAGGCGCCTTGCATCATTTTTATTGATGAAATCGACGCCGTGGGCCGCCAACGGGGGGCTGGCATCGGCGGCGGCAACGACGAAAGGGAGCAGACCCTCAACCAGCTGCTCACCGAAATGGATGGCTTTGAAGACAACTCCGGAGTGATCCTGCTGGCGGCCACCAACCGGGCCGACGTGCTGGATTCCGCCCTGCTGCGCCCCGGCCGTTTCGACCGCCAGATCCTGGTGGAACTGCCCGACCGCCGCGGGCGGGAGGCGATCCTCGGCGTCCATGGCCGCAGTCGGCCCCTGGGGGAAGACATCTCCCTGGCGCTCTGGGCGCGGCGCACCCCGGGCTTTTCCGGTGCCGACCTGGCCAATTTGATCAACGAGGCGGCGATCCTCACGGCCCGGCGCAACCGCTCGGCCATCGATGAGCAGTCGATGAACGACGCCCTGGAAAGGGTGACCATGGGGCTCAGCGCCAAACCCCTTCAGGACAGCGCCAAGAAGCGGCTGATCGCTTACCACGAGGTGGGCCATGCCCTGCTCACCACGCTGCTGCCCGCCGCCGACGAACTCGACAAGGTGACCCTGCTGCCCCGGGCCGGTGGCGTGGGCGGCTTTGCCCGCACCACCCCCGATGAGGAAATCCTTGATAGCGGCCTGATCAGCAAGGCCTATCTCCAGGCCCGGTTGGTGGTGGCCATGGGCGGTAGGGCCGCCGAAATCGTGGTGTTTGGCCCCAGCGAAGTAACCCAGGGGGCCAGCAGCGACCTGCAGATGGTGACCCAAATCGCCCGGGAAATGGTTACCCGCTATGGCTTCTCGGTGCTGGGGCCTTTGGCCCTGGAACAGGACGGCGGCGAGGTATTTCTGGGGCGCGACTGGACCCGCTCGGAGCACCAATACTCCGCTAGCACCGCCAAGGTGATCGACCAGGAGGTGCAGCAAATGGCCCGCGCTGCCCTCGACCGGGCCGTGGCCATGCTGCAACCGCGCCGGGAACTAATTGATGGCCTGGTGGAATCGCTGATCGAACAGGAAACCCTCGATGGCGACAGCTTCCGGGCCCAGGTGGCGAGCTTTGAAAACCACCGAGCGGAAGTTTCAGTGGAATTATCAGCGGAACTGAATGTCGAGGCTGCGCAGGTAGCTGTGCAACCCGGCATCTTGAATCGGGAGTAACCGGGCCGGGGTGTCCGTGGGGTTTACGTGGCTATGCCACCAACCAGGGGGGGTAAGGAAGGCCCCTGCAGGCTGCCAATCGATCCGATGGGGGTTGAGGATCAAACCATCGGCACCCAGCTGGGGGCCGGTGAGCGTGTGGGTGCCGGGGCTGCAATCGATGATCAGATCAAGGGCCACGGATTGGTGGCGGTGGGGGGGCTGCACCGCCCCCGGGGGCACGATGCCAAGCATGGCCCAGAGGGTGTGGCTCACGGTGCGGGTGGCGGGCAGGTCTGCATGGCCCAAGAGGATGCTGACCCGATTGGCCTTGGCCGCACCAGGGTCTGCGGCCACCGCCTGGAGCTTCTGCTCCAGCTCTGGGGCGGCGTAATGGGCGGGCCCAAAGCGCGGCGCCCCGGGCACAACCCCGAGGTAGCTGAGCAATGGCCCGTCGTGCACCGCATAGAGCAGGGCATCGCCTGTGGCCCGCAGCTGCGCCGACACCAATGGGGGCAACACAAAAGCATCCCCAGGGCCCCAGGGCATCCCTATGGCCTCGCCGCCAAGGCTGCCCGTGAGTTCACCGCTGCCGCTGAGGGCATAGAACACAGCGCTGGCCCAGGGGCCAGTTAAGGGGAGGCTTTCGCCGGCGTTGATGCGTAGGAAAGCCGCCGCCAGGCCCGGGCTAGTGGCGCCAGGAATCAGGCCCTGCTGGGGGCCTGGCTCCAGGGGAATAAGTGCCGTGGGGCCAGGGCCATGGATGCTGGCGGGCCACTGGCAGGGGCGGATCGGCTCAGTGAGCCCAGGCCGCACCGGATTGGCCGCTTCTTGGTAGCTGTAAAGGCGCGCCTTTTTTTGAAACTCCACCTCAGCCGCCGGCCACAGCGGGCACGATGCTTACCTCATCGCCTTCCTTAAGGGCGGTGGCTTGGTTATCAAGGAAGCGAATGTCTTCGCTGTTTACGTAAACGTTGAGGAAACGGCGCAGCTTGCCTTGCTCATCACAGAGGCGTTCCTTGAGCCCGGGGAAGCTGCCATCGAGGGCAACGATCAATTCATCCACGGAGCTGGCCTCAAGGGAGACCGTGGCCTGGTCGCCGGTGAATTTCTGCAGGGGGGTGGGGATCAAAACTTGAATGGCCATGGCAAGCAAATGAATGGGGTGGGGGTGATATCCCAGGAGGGGCTATTTCAAGAGGGGCACTGCCAGGGCAGCAGTGCCAGCTAAACGCCCACCGATTCCCAGGTGGCCCGCTGCAGGGACTGGGCCCGTTCCCAGGCGGCATTGAAGCTGGCCAGCTGCGGTTCGATGGTGAGTGGTTCGCCCACCACAGAACTCACCGCCTCGGTGGTTTTAAGGCCATTGCCGGTGATGTAAGCCACGGTGGTTTCCTCGGGGTTGATCTTGCCCTGTTCCACCAACTTTTTAAGCACGGCAATGGTGGTGCCCCCTGCGGTTTCGGTGAAGACGCCTTCGGTTTCGGCCAGCAACTGAATGCCCGCAACGATCTCCTCATCGGTAACGGCGGCAATGGTGCCACCGCTCTTGTAGGCGAGGTCGAGGGCATAGGGGCCGTCGGCGGGGTTACCAATGGCGATCGACTTGGCGATGGTGTGGGGCTTCACCGGGGTGATGAAATCCCGGCCGGCCGCAAAGGCCTGGGCGATCGGTGAACAGCCCTCCGCCTGGGCACCGCTGAAACGCACGGGCTTCTCATCCACCAAGCCCACCTTGATGAATTCATCAAAACCCTTGCGGATCTTGGTAAACAACGAACCGGAGGCGAGGGGGGCAACGATGTGATCAGGCAGTTGCCAACCGAGCTGTTCGATTACTTCAAAGCCCAGGGTTTTGGAACCCTCCGAGTAGTAGGGGCGCAGGTTGATATTTACAAAACCCCAGCCGTAGGTGTTGGCCACCTCACAGCAAAGGCGGTTTACCTGGTCGTAGTTGCCCTTTACCGCCATCAGGGTGGGGTTGTAGATCAAGGTGCCGAGCACCTTGCCGGCCTCCAGGTCTGAGGGGATAAACACACAGCACTCCATGCCGGCATGGGCGGCGATGGCGGCGGTGGAATTGGCGAGGTTGCCGGTGCTGGCGCAGCTCACGGTGGAGAAACCCAGCTCCCGGGCCCGGGTGAGCGCCACGGAAACCACCCGATCCTTGAAGGAAAGGGTGGGCATGTTTACGCCGTCGTTCTTGATGTAGAGGTGCTTAAGCCCGAGGCGGCGGGCGAGGCGGTTGGCCCGCAGCAGGGGCGTAAAGCCAGTGCCCACATCGATGGGATCCCCCTCAATGGGCAGGAAATCGCGATAACGCCAGATCGAAACCGGACCCGCTTCGATCGAAGCACGGGTGGTGCGGGCCCGGATGGCGTCGTAGTCGTAAACGACCTCGAGGGGGCCAAAACAAACGTCTTCACAGACGTGGCGGGCGCTGGCCTCGTAGGGGTGGCCACACTCCTTGCAGCGCAAGCCCTTGAAGGTCACCGAGGAAAGGGTCGTGGTCACGGCGCCAACACGAATGGCTAAACGCTAGCAGTGGTGATCGGGGGCCCGCGCTAATCCCGACCGTGGTAGTCGGGATTAAAGAGCTTGTGCTTTTAGGGGCGCTGCCTAGCCTCGCCCCATGCGCTCCTTTCCCCGTTTCCGCCCAGCCCCCAGGCCGCTGTTAGTGGCCCTGGCGGCGGCCCTATTGCTGGCCCTGCTGTTGCTGCCCAGGCTTTGGGTGGAACAGGCCTGGTTTGATCAGTTCCAGTTGCGCGCCATGTTGCTGCGGCGCTGGGGCCTACAACTGCTGGCCTTCCTGGCGGTGTTAGGCCTCGGCATTCCCCTGCAACTTCAACAGCTGCAGCGCTGCTGGAACCTGCGCCAGAGGTCAAAGACCCAGGCGCCCGCTCTCGGCCGGCCGGGGCGTAAACCGCTGCTGGCCCTGGAGGGCTGGCCCCTGGCCTTGGCCCTCGCCCTGCAGCTGGCCCTGCTGGTGGGGGGGCTCACCTACCTGCTGGTGCAGGCCCGGGGCTTAATCAACGAACCCTTTAACGACGCCGTGCTCAGTGGCTTCCCGGTGCTGGCCGACCTACCGCTGCCCCTGCTGGCCAGCTTGGCCGTGGGCTTGCTGCTGCCGCTGCTGCGCTGGCCACTCACCAGCCTGCGGATCACCCTGGCGGCGGCCCTGGTGGGGTCTGCCACCGCCCTGGCCCGGGGCTGGAGCCTCTGGTTGCCGGCGCTGCTGGCGGCGCCCTTTGGCCAGGGGGATCCGGTAACCGGCCTCGACCTCAGCTTCACGGTGTTGCGGCTGCCGGCCCTGCGGCTGGTGCTGAGTGTGTTGATGGCCCAGGGGCTGGTGGGCTTGGCCGGCTGCCTCTGGCTCAGCTTTAGCCAGGGCAGCAGCCTTTCCGATTGGCGTTTTAGCGGCCTCAGCCGCGCCCAACAAAAGACCTTGCAACCGCAGCTGGCGGTGCTGGCCCTGGTGGCGGCCTGCATCGCCTTCCTGGCGCCCTTTGAACTGATGGTGCAGGGCAGTGGCGTGGCGGCCGGGGCGGGCTTTGTGGACCTGCAGGTGCGGCTACCGCTGCGGCTACTGCTGGGGGCCCTGCTGCTGCTCACCGCCCTGGGGCTCACGGTGCCCCTGCCCGAAGGCTGGTTGCGGCGGGGGCTGCTGCTGCCCTTGGCGGGCACGGCGCTGCTGGTGCCCCTGGCGGAACTGCTGCTAGCCCCTGTGGTGCAACGGCTGATGGTGCAACCGCGGGAATTGCAGCTGGAACGCCCCTACCTGGCCCGCACGATCAAGGCCACCCGGGCCGCCTTCGGGCTGGAGGAGGTGCAGCTGGAAACCCTGCAACCGCGCCAGAACCTCACGGCGGCAGACCTGGCCGAAGAACCAGGCACCCTCGACAACCTGCGGCTTTGGGACACCCAACCGTTGCTGGCCACCAACCGACAACTGCAACAGCTGCGCCTTTACTACTCATTCCCTTCGGCGGCGGTGGATCGCTATCGGCTCAGTGCCGACCCCAACCGCAGCAGCCAGCAGGTGCTGATCGCCGCCCGGGAACTAGACACCAACGCCCTGCCCACCGCCTCGCGCACCTGGTTAAACCGCCATCTGGTGTTTACCCATGGCTATGGCTTCACGGTGTCTCCGGTGAATGCCTTTGGCCCCGATGGCCTGCCGCTGTATTTCGTGAAGGATTTGGGCCTAAGCGGCCAGATCCAAGGGATTCCCCAGCTGCGCGTGAGCACGGAAGAAGTGCGGCGCCAGCTGCCCATGGGCCGGCCGCGGCTCTATTTCGGTGCCTCCCCCGCCGACTACGCCGTGGCCCCCACCCACGTGCGCGAATTCGACTTCCCGGAGGGGGATCTGAATGTGTATTCCAGCTACGGCGGCCACGGCGGCATCCCCCTGGGGGCGCACTGGCAAAAAATGCTGGCCAGCGCCTACCTGCGCGAGCCGCGGCTGCTATTTACCGGGGCGATCCATGGCAAAACTCGGCTGCTGCTGCGGCGCCAGGTGCAGGCCCGGCTCCAGGCCCTGGCCCCGTTTCTCAAGTTTGAAAGCCAGCCCTACCTGGTAACGGTTTCAATCCCAAACCACCGGGATTTCCGAGCGGAACAACATCAGTACTGGTTGCTGGATGGTTTCACCACCAGCCGCAGCTATCCCTACGCCGAGGCCAACCCAGCAGGGCTGCGCTATTTCCGCAATCCGGTGAAGGTAGTGGTGGATGCCTACAACGGCAAGGTATGGCTTTACGTGAGTGAACCGGGGGAGCCAATTCTGCGCAGTTGGCAAAAGGCCTTCCCGGAAATGTTTAAACCCATCACGGAGATGCCCCAGGAACTCCGCCAACACATTCAGGTGCCCCAGAGCCAATTTGCAGTGCAGGCGGAAAGGCTGCTGCGCTTCCATGTGACTGACGTGCGCACCTTTTACAACGGTGACGACGTGTGGGGGATTCCCCAGGAGATCTACGGCAACAGCAGCGTGGCGGTGCGGCCGTACCACGTGACGTTGCAACTGCCGGGGGAACAACGGCCGGAATTTGTTTTACTGCTGCCCTTCTCACCCCTAAAACGACCCAACCTGGTGGGCTGGCTGGCGGCCCGCAACGATGGGGCCGCCTACGGACAACTGCGGTTGGTGCGCTTCCCCCAGCAGCGCCTGCTGCTGGGCCCCCAACAGATCTCCGCCCTGATCGAACAGGACCCGGGGATCAGCCGTCAATTTGGCCTTTGGAACCGGGAGGGTTCAAAGGTGGTGCAGGGCAACCTGCTGGTGGTGCCGGTGGGCCGGGGGCTGCTCTATGTGGAACCGATCTATCTGCAGGCCCGCAATGGCGGAATACCAACGCTGGTGCGGGTGGTCGTTACCGACGGCCGCACCTTTGTGATGGAAAACAACCTGCAGAAAGCCCTGGAGTTGCTGGTGGCCCAGAAGTCCTAGGCGGCTACGGCCACCTTGGCGTCTAGGAGGCCCTTGGCATAGAGGCCGGCGTAGTAGTTGATATCGCGCTGCTTGATCTTGCTGGCGTTACCGGCGGCCCAGAACTGCTGGTAACGGTCAAGGCACACCTGCTTCATGTATTGGCGGGCGGGCTTGTTGAAGTGGCGGGGGTCGAAGTTGGCGGGATCCTTGGCGGCGGCTTCCCGCACGGCGGCGGTGAAGGCGAGGCGGTTATCGGTGTCGATATTCACCTTGCGCACGCCATTGCGGATGCCCTCTTGAATTTCTTCCACGGGCACGCCATAGGTTTCGGGGATGGCACCACCGAACTTGTTAATCATTTCCAGCCATTCGTGGGGCACGGAACTGGAGCCGTGCATCACCAGGTGGGTGTTGGGGATCGCCTTATGGATTTCGGCGATGCGGGAGATGGCCAGCACTTCGCCGGTGGGCTTGCGGGTGAACTTGTAGGCGCCGTGGCTGGTGCCGATGGCAATCGCCAGGGCATCCACGTGGGTTTTAGCCACGAAATCAGCGGCTTCGGCGGGGTCGGTGAGCAGCTGGGAATGGTCGAGGCTGCCCTCGAAGCCATGGCCGTCTTCGGCTTCACCCTTGCCGGTTTCGAGGGAACCGAGGCAACCGAGTTCGCCTTCCACGCTCACGCCGATGGCGTGGGCCACGCCCACCACTTCCTTGGTAACAGCCACGTTGTAGTCGTAGCTAGCGGGGGTTTTGGCGTCGGCTTCCAGGGAGCCATCCATCATCACGGAGGTGAAACCGTTGGCAGCGGCGCCAAAGCAGGTGGCGGGGCTATTGCCGTGGTCTTGGTGCATCACCACGGGGATGTCGGGATAGGTTTCCACCGCCGCCAGGATCAGGTGGCGCAGGAAATTTTCACCGGCGTACTGGCGGGCACCGCGGGAGGCCTGCAGGATGACGGGGCTATCGGTTTCGTAGGCAGCCTCCATGATCGACTGCACCTGCTCCAGGTTGTTCACGTTGAACGCTGGGATGCCGTAGCCGTTTTCAGCGGCGTGATCCAGCAGCAGGCGTAGGGGAACGAGGGCCATGGGAAACCTCTAAGGGGGGTTGGGTTCCGGCGGCAAGCCACCGGAAAGACGGGGGGAGTTTAACGCGGTGGTCTGCGGCCCTGGCGTTTTGGCGCCCCACCCCGGGGCCGCGAACTTCTGGCGCCGGGGGGGGGCCCCACGGGCAGGGAGGTGTCTGGCTCAAAGCCAGGGATCACTTCGCGGGGCAGGGGGGCACCGATCAGTTTTTCGATGGCACCGAGCAGATCACGCTCCTCGGCACTCACCAGGGAAAGGGCATGGCCACTCATACCAGCCCGGCCGGTGCGACCAATGCGGTGCACATAGTCTTCGGGCACGTTGGGCAGATCGAGGTTCACCACGTGGGGGAGCTGGGCGATGTCGAGGCCCCGGGCGGCCAAGTCGGTGGCCACCAGCACCCGCAATTCACCGCCCTTAAAGCTGCTGAGGGCGCGGGTGCGGGCCCCTTGGCTTTTGTTGCCATGGATGGCGGCGGCCTGGATACCTTCTTTGCTGAGCCGTTCGGCCAACTTGTTGGCGCCGTGTTTGGTGCGGGAAAACACCAGCACCTGCTGCCAATCATTACTGGTGATCAGGTGGCTGAGCAGCGCTGATTTACGGCCCTGGTCCACCGGGTGAATGCGTTGGTCCACCGTGTCGGCGGTGCGGTTTTCCGGGGTTACCTGCAGCTGCAGGGGTTGGTGCAGAAAACCCTCGGCCAGCTTGCGAATTTGGCCGGAAAAAGTGGCCGAAAACATCAAGTTTTGGCGCTTAGAAGGCAGCCAACTGAGGATCCGGCGGATGTCGTGGATGAAGCCCATGTCGAGCATGCGGTCGGCCTCATCCATCACCAGCACCTCGAGCCGATCAAAGCTGGTGATGCCCTGGCCGTGCAGGTCGATCAGGCGGCCGGGGGTGGCCACCAGCAGATCAACGCCCTTACGCAGGCGCTCGATCTGGGGCTGGAGACCAACGCCCCCAAACACAACGGTGGAACGCAGATCCAGGCCTTGGCCATAGCGGGCGGCGCTATCTGCCACCTGGGCGGCCAGTTCGCGGGTGGGGGTGAGCACCAGGGCGCGCACCTGGCCGGCCCGGGCCTTGGCCCCATGGCGCAGCCGTTCGAGGATGGGCAGGGTGAAACCGGCGGTTTTACCGGTGCCGGTTTGGGCTGCCGCCATCAGGTCCCGGCCGGAAAGCACGGCGGGGATCGCCTTCAGCTGAATTTCAGTGGGTTCGGTGTAGCCGCAGCGGGCCAGGGCCTGGAGCAGGGGCTGGCCCAGGCCCAGCTGATCAAATCCGTTGGCAGGGGCCTCAGCCCCAGGGGAAGGAATACTCACTTAGTAAAAGTTTTGAACTGGGAATTGGAGAGATATGAAAACAATGAAAGAACCAAAGAAGGCAACCAGGCTTGAACCAAAACAATTAGCTGTAGTTAAAGCTTAGCTGCGCCTAGGGCTGCGCACCAGGTGGGGCCAGGAAGGGCAAGGGGTTTTGGTCGCGGCGATGGCGCTGGGGCAGCTCGGGGCCCTGGCGATCACCCACCAGGGCGGCGGTGTCCTCCAGGGCCTGGCGCAGGGCCCGGGCCGCATGGAGGCCCATGTCGCGCGGCACGCAGATGCGATCGCGCAGGCTGCGCAGGCCCAGGTCGCTGCCGGGGGGCGGCGCACAGGGCTCAGCGGTGATCAGGCGGGTGAGCGCCGCCCGCAGGGCCAGCTCAGGCAGGGAGCTGTACACATCCAGCAGGGTGTGGCGGTGCTTGAGCACCCGGGCCAGGGCCTCCTGGGGGGCATCGGCGGGGGCGGGCTGGCGGCTGTCACCGAGATCTATGAAGGGGCCCTGGTCGATGCGGGGGGCCCACTGGCGGCTGCTGGCCGGGCCAATGCCATGGCAACCGCCCATCTGGGGGGGCAGGTCGTGGGCGTGGGTGTGGTGGTCGCTTTGGGTGCCCCGGTAGGTGCTGCGTTGTTCGAGGGCGGCAAACCAGCGGTCTATGGCGGGCCACAGCCGGCAGAGTTCATAGTCTTTGTAATAGAGCAGGCTGCTCACCATGCGCTCCAGGTAGGGCACAAAAACGAGATCAGCGCTGCTGAAATCCCCTAGGAAAAAATCCGTGGGGCTTTGCTCAAGGGCCGCACACACCCGGGCAATTTGCAACTCAAAGCGACGCTTACCTTCCGCTTCATGGCCGGGGCTACACAGCCATAGGCACCAGGCCCTAAACAGATCCCGTTCCAGCTGGCGCAAGGGCAGCACTGCGGGATCCAAAAGGGACCGGCCCAGGGGGCCAAAGCTGTCTTCCAGGGCCTGGAGGATCACATCGCTTTCGGTGATCAACTGGCCATCAAGGGCCAGGGCCGGCAGCAGGCCGGAGGGCACCAGGCGCGTAAACCAAGTTTCCTTGGCGCCATAACAAAACATCGAAACCTTTTCGATCCGATAGGGCACCTGGCGTTCCTCCAGCCAGAGCCAAACCTTTTGGCAATAGGGACACCAGGCGTAGTGATCGCGATAGAGCACCACCCGCACGCTGGCGAGGGGCTTACCAAAAAGACGCAGGCGGGCCTGGCTGCTGGTGGGGCCCTCGGTGCGATCGGGCTCCTCGGGGGCCAGGGCTTCTAGGGCCTCCCAGCTGAGCGGCGGCTGTAGGGGCGCTAGCGGGGAATCCTGCGGCAAAGATGATGAACTTTCAAACACAGTGTTGCCAATTAAGGATCAGGTGATTAGACAAATAGAACCGGCGACGCAGCCCCCCGTCGGCCCAGAGCACCTCACCCTCCATGGGTGCTCCGAGAAAACCCCCGGCCAGGCTGGGGGTTTTCTTGTATGGGGCCAGGGGTAAAGGCTGTTGGCCGCAACTTATCCCTGGGCAGCCTGGGAATCGAGGTGCTGGAAAACACTTAGGTCGCCCAGGTCTGCCTCCTCCGGCATCGGAAACTTACGCAGCACTAAGACCAACAGCAGGGCGGCCTCCACCGCCAGCAGGGCCATGGCGGCGCCGGCGGGCAGCAGCTGGCTGAGCCAACCGAGCAGCAGCAACGGCAGCAGCAGGGTGAGGCCAATGGCCTCGGGGCGCTGGAAACAGAAAAACTCCTTGAAACCGAGGCCCGCCAGGGCGGCAAAGAAGGGGCCAATGGCCCAGATCCAGAGGGGCTGTGCCACCAGGGTGGGCAAGATCTGGCCAGGGCCCACCTGCCAGGCCAGCACTGCCATGCCCAGGCAACCGATCAGCCAAAACAGCTGCAGGGCCCGGTGCAGGGGCCGTAAATAGATATGCACCCACCGCAGGGCCCCACCAAGCCCCAGGGCCATCAGTAGCAACCAGGGCCAGGTGAGGGCGGGGCCAAACTGGCGCCATTGGATCAAGAGGGCCGCCTGGGTGAGGGCGAGCAGCAGCAAGGAAAGCCGATAGGCCAACACCTCGCGGCGGTGGGCGGCGGTCACCGTATAGATGCCATACACACCCTCGTAGCTCACCGGGGCAACGGTCATGGCTGGGGGGCAAAGGGACTACTGGAAACCAGTGTGGCCAGGTCTGGGCCGGCCGGCACGATCCCAGAGGGGTGCAGCGGAAACAGGGCGCCGAAATAATCCCGGCGCCAGGCATCAGGGAAACAGGTGGCGGCCACCCCCGGCAGGCCATAGAGCCGCGCCCGCCAGGCCCAAAGGGCGGGGAACATCCAGAGGGGCTTCCGACTGCAACCAAACAGGGGCGCATACACCTGCTCCCAGCGGATCAGCGTGGGGAACAGGCGCAGGTCGGCCAGGGTGATTTGATCACCACAGAGCCAGGGGCGGGAATCGGTGGTGAGGGTGGTTTCGAGGTCTTCGAGCACCTCAAACAGGGCGGATTCGGCCCGGTGGTAGGCGGCCTGGTTGCGGGCAAAGCCACAGCGGTAAACGCCATCATTCACAGCGTGTTGGAGCCGTTCACTCCAGGCGTCACTGGCGGCCGCCAGCCCTGGCGGGGCGAAATCTGGGGGGCTGGCGGTGCTGCCAGCGGGCAAGGGCCAGCGGTTGAGCAGTGGCACCAGGTCTGCACTTTCGTTGCAGATGATCCGCGGGGCGGGGCCAGGGCCAGATGCAGCCGGCAAACCTGCATCCAGCAGCACCGGCACCGTGGCGCGCTGCTGGGCGGAGGCACCACAGAGGGCGTAGAGATCAAGCAGGGCCTGGCAACCGAGCAGTGGTTCCGTAAAAACCCAGCGGCCGGCCTCGGGATCGGGCTCCACCACCACCAGTTCGATGGCGCCAGCCAGCTGGCGCAGGCTCCACACCAGCCAGGCCCGGTGGGCCCAGGGACAGCTGCGGCCCACGATCAAGAGGGGCCTGGTGGGGCTGGGCTCGAGGCTGGCGCTGCCGGAAAACTGGCTGGGACGGCGGCTGAAATTGCCATCTGCGTCGGCCCGGGCCAGGCCATCCATCAGCCGTTGCCATTGCCATTGCCAGACCCAGCGAACGCTGGCCACCAGCTGGGGGGGCGGAACGCCCATGGGATGCCCCTTTGCAGTTAACAGTCAATGTCTAATCAAGGCGGGGGCAATACCCTGGGGCCTCGGCCTTGGCATGGAGGGTTGAGCAATCGTTACCTCATGGAGCCACTGGGCCACAACCTCATTGGAAAGCATTTTCGACAACACCCGGCACTCAAATTCGTTGGTGCTGTCGTCGTCTCCGGATAATTATCGCCAGGGCATCCTCCGAGGGAATAAAAGATCTGGAAAGGATCGAGAGCAGCGGCTCAGGCAGCAATGCGGCCGGATAGCGCTCTTGGATCACAT
>Ga0209598_10002672_pt1 | contig 13824 bp, 11 predicted proteins | sample M_140807_EF_Meta_FD_187317 | JGI IMG/M metagenome (GOLD analysis project Ga0209598, IMG submission 187317) | Freshwater microbial communities from Lake Montjoie, Canada to study carbon cycling - M_140807_EF_MetaG (SPAdes) (version 2) | ecosystem: Environmental > Aquatic > Freshwater > Lake... | reverse complement strand
CGGTTGCCGTGGCTTCACAGGGCCAGTCCCTCTGCCACTCTCGATAAGATAGAGCTGTATTTGGCGTTGGGCCGGGTTTTCGTCAAGGTGAAATTTTCAGCGCCTGTGCTTTTGTCATCGCCCGCAGTCGGTGGAGGGTGTTGATTGGCGCGTAACTCATATATGCTCTGTGGACCTTTCGCGTTACCAGAATCCTGAATTTTCCCGAGGCGTTCCTTTTTGGAAGGAAGTGCTGTGGTGGTTTGCACGGACGATTTTTTTCGAGCCATGGTTTCCCCAGCCCTCCGGCTTTCGTTGTGCGGTCCTGCGCGCATTTGGTGCCAAAATCGGGCGTGGGGTGGTGATCCGCTCCCAGGTGAACATCAATTTCCCGTGGCGTCTCGAAATCGGCGATCATGTCTGGATCGGCGAGGAGGTGATGATTCTGAGTCTCGACCGCGTGCGCATTGGCTCGCATGTGTGTATTTCGCAGCGGGCGTTTCTTTGCACAGGGTCGCACCAATTCAAAAAAGAAACCTTCGATCTCGTCACCAAGCCCATTTTCATCGAGGACGGATGCTGGATCGCAGCGGGGGCATTTATCGGGCCTGGAGTTACGCTGCGGCGCAAGACTGTTTGCGCGGCCGGAGCTGTGGTGATGAGGGATGCCGGGCCGGATGTTGTGCTTGTGGGAAATCCTGCGGTCGCGCGTGAGAATTGATTTGCGGCTTTTCAGGAGGGGTTGAAACAGGCACAGTCTCCTGATGATTCTTAGGATTTCGCTTCAAGGGAGGTTCGTCGCGTGATGCAGGTTTTGCCTGGTTTTAGAGATTTCTATCCCGAGGAGTGCGCCAGACGGAACCACATCGTGGCGACTTGGCGCGAGGTCGCGAAGCGCTACGGGTTTGTGGAATTCGACGGCCCGGTGCTCGAAAGCACGGACCTCTACCGCAAGAAGAATGAGGAGGGGGCTGAGATTCTTGAGCAGCTTTATTCGTTCACCGATCGCGGTGACCGCGAGGTGGCGTTGAGGCCGGAAATGACTCCCACCCTCGCTCGCATGGTCGCCGCCCGCGAGAAGCACTACCGCAAACCGATGAAGTGGTTTTGCGTGTCGAATTTCTTCCGCCACGAGCGCCAGCAGAAGGGCCGCCTGCGAGAGTTTTTGCAGTTCAACGCCGACATCATTGGTGAGAGTTCGCCTCAGGCTGACGCTGAAACCATCGCCTTGGCGATCGATCTCATGCGGGCATTTGGCTTCACGGCCGAGAACTTCGTGGTGCGCCTGAGCGACCGCAAAGCGTGGATGGATTTTTTGACATCACGCGGCTGTGATGAAGCAGCTGCCCGCATCGCTTTAGCCTGTGCGGACAAGCTCGAGCGGGAGCCTGAAGAAAAGCTCAACGCAAAACTGGCTCCAACCGGCCTCACTGTTGCCGATCTCAAAGCCTTCATCGCCGGTGGCAGTCCCGAGGCTTTTGCGCCCGTGCTCGAGGCCCTCGCCGCGCGCGGGCTTACCGGCTTTGTGCAGCCCGATCTCTCGATTGTGCGCGGCCTCGCATATTACACTGGAGTTGTGTTTGAAATTTTCGATCGCTCCAAAAACCTGCGCGCTTTGGCGGGCGGTGGCCGTTACGATGGGCTCATCAAAGGCCTCAGCGACGGCCATGTCGATTTACCTGCCATCGGATTCGGCATGGGCGATGTTGTGCTCGGCCACCTCATTGACGAAACGCCTGCTGCCGCCGCCCAACTCCATTCCGCACTCGCCGCCTCGTGCGATGCCTATGTGATCATTGCCGACGAGTCTCGCCGCACCGAAGCACTCCATCTCGTCCAATCCTGCCGCGAGCTGGGCCTCGCCACTGATTTTCCCCTTAAAGCCGCCAAAATCGGGAAGCAATTCCAAGAAGCTGAAAACCTCGGCGCCCGCCACGCCATCGTGGTCGGTCAGGAATGGCCACTCGTAAAACTCAAACACCTCTCCACCCGCACCGAGGAATCCCTCGACCACAGCGCGCTGGCTCCGAAACTTAAAACTTACAAAATTAACCTTTAAAACTCCGCCATGTCCTACCGCACCCATCATTGCAACGCTCTCCGCTCCGAACACTCCGGCCACGAAGTCACCCTATGCGGCTGGGTCGCCTCGCGTCGTGACCACGGCGGGCTCATCTTTATCGACCTCCGCGACCGCGAAGGAATCACACAGGTGGTTTTTCGCCCCGAGGAACACGCCGATGCCTCCAAAAAATCCCACGAATTGCGCAGTGAGGATGTCATCCGCGTGATCGGCAAAGTCTCTCCGCGCTTGGCCGGGACCGAGAACGCGAAGTTGGCCACTGGTGCGATTGAAGTCGTCGCCTCCGCGCTTGATATCTTGAATGCCGCCGATGTGCTGCCATTTCAGCTCGACGACAAGGTTTCCAACGAAGACCTCCGCCTGACTTACCGCTACCTCGACCTGCGCCGCGAGCAAATGAGCCGCAACCTGCGCCTCCGCCACCGCGTCGTGAAAACCATGCGCGATGTGATGGACTCCGAGGGCTTTCTCGAAATTGAAACGCCAATCCTCTCGAAGAGCACACCCGAGGGGGCCCGCGACTTCCTCGTGCCATCCCGCCTTACGCCCGGTGCCTTCTACGCCCTTCCGCAGGCTCCGCAGCAATATAAACAACTCCTCATGGTTGCCGGCGTTGAGAAGTATTTCCAAGTAGCCCGTTGTTTCCGTGACGAAGACCTCCGCGCCGATCGTCAACCGGAGTTCACCCAACTCGATGTCGAGGCTTCCTTCGTCACGCAGGACGACATCCTCGGCCTCATGGAAAAAGTCCTGAGCGCCGTCTTCCGTGAGACCAAAGGCATAGACATTCCGACGCCCTTCCCTCGCCTGACCTACAAGGAGGCAATGGACCGCTTCGGCAGCGACAAGCCGGACATCCGCTTCGGCATGGAAATCACCGACCTCGGCGACATCTTCTGCGACACGCAGTTCAAGGTCTTCCGTGGCGCGCTCGATGGTGGCGGAGTCGTGAAGGCGATCAATGCTTCTGGACTAGCTTGCATCACAACAGGCCAAATCGAAAACCTTACCGAACTCGCCAAACAAGCTGGTGCAAAAGGTCTCGCCTTCATCAAAGTCGAAAACGGGGAGTGGAAGTCCCCCATCGTCAAATTCTTCACCGATGCCGAAAAGGCAGCCCTCACCGAGCGCCTCGCCATCAAGGAAGGCGACCTCATTTTGTTCGGCGCCGACAAATGGGAAACCGCCTGCGAAACCCTTGGCCGCGTCCGCCTGCGCGTTGCCGAAATGCTGGATACCCTCAAAGGTTCGACCGCCCTCAATTTCCTCTGGGTTGTCGATTTTCCGCTCCTCGCTTGGAGCGAGGAAGAGCAGAAATGGAACGCCGTCCACCATCCGTTCACCCGTCCTTGCGCGGACGACCTTGCTCTCCTCGAGTCCGGCGAATACGGAAAAATTCGCGCCGTGGCCTACGATGTTGTTCTCAACGGTGTTGAAATCGGCGGTGGCAGCCTGCGAATCCACGAGTCTGATCTCCAATCGAAGATGTTCAGCGTTCTGGGCGTCAACGAGGAGAAGCAACAACTCCTCTTTGGCCACATCCTCAAAGCCTTCAAATTCGGCGCGCCACCGCACGGCGGCATCGCTCTCGGCCTCGATCGCCTTGTCATGCTCATCGCTGGCGAGGATAGCATCCGCGATGTGATCGCTTTCCCGAAAAACAACCGTGGCGTCGAGATGATGACCCAGTCGCCTGCCGAAGCAGATTTCAAGCAACTCCGCGAGCTTTACATTCAGAGCACGGCAAAGAAGCCAGCGTGAGGTGATCGGATTGACTTTGTTGACCTGACTGACGAGCCGTCAATTTGGTCAACTGGGTCAATCAAGTCACCCCTTCCAGAAACTTCGCTGCCTCGTGGCGTATTATCTCGCGTTCGGCTTCCGGTCGTTTGCGCCAGGAGCTCACCATCATACTTGTGCGGGGATTCGAGGCGAAGCGGTCGGCGTGGCGGTCGTAGAAATCCCAGTAGAGCAGGTTGAAGGGGCATGCGCCGGGGCCTAATTTCTTGTTGGGGTCGAAGCTGCAGTTGGAGCAGTAGGTGCTCATCTTTGAAATGTAGGCGGCAGAGCCGGCGTAGGGCTTGGTGGCCATGAAACCGCCATCGGCGTGGAGGGCCATTCCAAGAACATTCGCGGCCATGACCCACTCGTGGGCATCGATATACATCTCTAAAAACCAATCATGCGCCTCTTGCGGACTGATCCCAGCGAGGAGGAGGAAATTTCCAAGAATCATGAGCCGTTGGATGTGGTGGTTGTAAGCGGTATCGCGGACTTCGTGAATCACGCATCGCAGGCAGTTCATTTCCGTCTCTCCGCTGTAGAAAAAAGCGGGCAGCTTGCGCGTCGCACCGAGTCCGTTGGATTGCAGGTAGTCGGGCATTTTCAGCCAATACACGCCATTCACGAATTCCCTCCAGCCGATAATCTGCCGCACAAATCCTTCGACGGCGGCGAGAGGGGCTTGGCCTGATTTGTAGGCCCGCTCGGCCGCTGCGACGCATTCTAACGGTAGGAGAAGGCCGAGATTCAGCGGAGCTGCGATCAGGCTGTGAAACATTGTCGGCGAGTCCTGCAGCATGAGATCCTGGTAGTCCCCAAAAAGCGGAAGCCGGGTCTCGATAAATTGCTGGAGCGCCTCGAGTGCGCCCTCGCGCGTGGTTGGCAACCAGCAATCTTCCGCGCGACCGACATCCTCCGGAAACCATTGCGTTACCTCGGCGGCGACTGCTGCTGCGACTTCACTCTGATTAGGTCTGCGGGTGATTGCTGCGGGCGGCTTGGGCGCTCCATCCTTTTTCCAATCGCGCACGGTTTTCCGGTTCTCGGCATCGTAGTTCCACGCGCCTCCTTCGGGCTCTCCATCGTCGCGCATGAGGATCCCGAGTTTTTGCCGGGCTTGGCGGTAGTGCGCTTCCATGAGGAGTCGCTTCTTCCCATTAGCAAAACGAAAAAACTCCTCGCGCGGGGTCACAAATTGGCATGTGGGAGTGGTCTGAACCTTGACCCCGCTCGTGGTGATGGAATTTACGATTTCCTGTTGAGACCAGTTATTCGGCTCCATGACGAGCAGCGAGTCCGGACTGTGCCGCTCCAGATGGTCTTTCAAGGCGTCCGCAAAGAACGGCGTATCCCCCATTTTTCGGTAATCCACCTCCCAGCCATTTTTACGAAGCAACTCGGCAAACTCGCGCATGGCCGTGAATTGAAACACCCGCTTGATCTTGTGGGCCCTCGCTGAATCCCTTGCCTCCAATAGCACAACGACATCGCGTCCACATACTCCCGCCCCAAGTGCCGTATTTTGTAAGGTGAGCTGGTCGCTAAAAATGAGGACGGAATTTTTCATAAAATGGAATATCTCGGGACCGCTGTGGTGATTTGGAATCAGGAAATTCTCACAAACCGACTGCCGGGGAGTTGGCGGACGAGCTTTTTCATTTCGAGGGTGAGAAGGGTTGCAGAAACGGTGTGGCTTGGGAGGGCGCTACGCTCGATGATGGTGTCGACGTGGGCTTCGTCGTCGCCGATGGCTGCGTAAACCTGTGCTTCGTTGCCGGTGAGTTCAGGTGCGCGTGCCGGGATGAGCTGGGGTTTCTCGGCGAAGAGGATTCCCATGTCGTCGAGGATGTCTGCGGCGGATGTGATGAGCTTGGCCCCTTGCTGGATGAGGCGGTTGGAGCCGATAGCGTTCGGGTTGTCGATGCGGCCTGGAACGGCGTAGATCGAGCGTCCTTGCTCGCCGGCCTGGTTTGCACTGATGAGTGCTCCGCTGCTCGCTCCAGCCTCCACGACAAGCACTCCGAAGGAACAGCCGCTAATGATGCGGTTGCGCATAGGGAATGTTTGGCGGTCGGCTTTGACTTGCATGGAAAACTCGGTGATAACTGCACCCGTTGAGGCGATTTTTTCGGCGAGTTCTTTGTTTTCCGGTGGATAGAATTCCAGGAGTCCGCTACCGAGCACGCCGATCGTTCGGCCTTTTGCTGCGAGAGCAGCTTGATGGGCTAGTGTATCCACACCTCGGGCGAGTCCGCTTACGACCGTTACTCCGGCATACGCAAGCTGGTAGGAGAGTTTTTTTGCGCAATTCGAGGCATAATGAGTGGGCTTGCGTGTTCCAATGACGCCGATGGCATGGCGGTCGCGTTCGAGAATTTCACCCATCATGTAGAGCACAGTCGGGGGATCGTGTATCTCGCGCAGCAGCGCGGGGTAGTCTGGAGAGGCGAGCGTGACGACCTTTGCGCCGTGTTCTTTCACGAGGGCGAGTTCGCCGCTGAGGTCCACATGGCTTTCCCAATCTTGCAGGGCTTTTGCCGCTTCGGGGCCGATCCCTGACACAGCTTGCAAACGCGCGATGGGAGCCGTGAGCACTGCCGAAGGCGACCCGAAAGTCTCCAATAAACGCCGCACCCGCACCGGACCGATTCGGGGCACCATGTTCAACGCAATGTAGGCATCCGATTCGGTCATTGGTGGGGCAGTAAAGACGCGGCTCCGCTCATACCCAAGAAAAAAGCGAAATCGGGCAAGGGGAGGATAAACTGGAAAATTCCCTGCTCGGGATTATGTTTTTAGGTCAGAATATGGAGATGTCCGAGATTCAACGCATCAAAGCTGCCGTGCCCGGGCTTGTGTGGTCCAATACGAAGGCCCCGTTGGAAGCCTATGTTCGCGCGGCCCTCTTGCGTCCGCGGTTTTTGGAGATTTTAAAGATCGTTTCCTTGATCGGGTTGGGTCGCGTGAAAAACGAATGGATCGTCTTGGAAAGTGAGCAATCGCCGGAAGTTCAACGCGCATCCTCCTACACCAATCGGATTCTACAAAACATCGAGCAGGGGTCCAAGCTATGAACGATGAGAGCTTGCCGCCGGCCACTCGGGCACTCTGGAGGCAGCTTGAGAACGAAGAGGCCTTGAGAGGATTTATTCTCGTTGGAGGCACGGCCCTCAGTCTGCGAATTGGACACCGCGTGAGCGAGGACTTGGACTTTGCTTTTCCCGGCATGAAATTGCCAAGCGGCCAATTGGCGGCTCTGAGAAAGAAATTTCCCGGATGGACACCGAACGACAACTCCGCCTCTTATGATGAGTTTCTCAATGCGGGGATGAGCCTGTATGACTTTCAGCAGGACTACCTGACGGAGGAAAATGTCAAAATCACCTTCTTCGCGGAAGATAGAGATGCATTGAGTGTGCTGGGCTCGGGAATGGAATCTGGCCCCAGAGTGGCGGAACTCGCGGAAATTTTTTCTCTCAAGGCACTCGTCTCTGCGAAACGCTCAAACTCGCGCGATTGGTTGGATCTTTACACACTCATCCAAAACCATGGATTCACCCTTCGCGAGTTCCAAAAAGCATTTGAAAAATCCAACAGAATAAAAATTTTGGATATCGCTTTCCAGCGCTTGTGCTCGGGGAAGCCCAGCGAGAGTGACCCGGGGTTTGAATGCCTCACGCCCCATCCTCCATCCGTGAATGAATTGGCAGCTTTTTTCAGGAAGGCCGTCGATGATTACATGGTGGCAGAAAGCGCAGCGGTTTTGAAAACGCATTCAGTCTCGTAAAAAAATCTTATCACGCGTCAGGCGGCTTTCTTATTGCAGGTTGCATGCATCATAGCTCGGTGGATGCCGACTCGGGAGTGATCATCGATTTTGATGCGCTTCATACCAGGGAAGGACTCGACGCCTCATTCGCGACACTGCCCAACGCGAAAAGCCGGATTTTGAGGGATGCCAATCTAACCTCGAAACGGATCGCCGCACGCCACGCGATGCTTCTTTCGGCGCTCGAAGCCTATGGCAAATTCTACGGTATCGAAATTGAAGAAACGGATGACATCTTGGAAGCGGACGCCGCTGTCGAGCACCTCATGAATTTCGCGCAACCCTGCCCACTGCACCCAGTGCTGACAGCAGTTTGGCCTTTGCGCACTTGTCACGGTTCACTTTTGCGTTCAATTGGAGCGAGTCGCCATTTATGAATGGTGCGTGTCGTCCACTTTTGATCCGTCCCGTGTTTTTATTACATCCTGCGGCGTGCTTGTCGGCGGGTGTGATTCCGTAGAAGGGCTTTTTGATGCATTGTGTGCCGACAGGCATATCGGTGGTGGGCTTCCCGAGTCGGAGGCTCTGGGAGAGGTTACCGGATTGGAGGCGGGGGATGTTGCCATTCTTTCGAGGCATCAGCTTCTTGCATTGGCCGTTGTGGAACGCGCTTGGAGAGCTGCTGGGCTTTCGCCTGAGCGAAATCGTCTGCGCGGGGAGGGAGCGAAGCACCGGTTGCCGGCTATCGGGTGTGTGAGTGGAAGTTCGCTTGGAGGGCTGGTGGCGATGGAGGAGGACGTGGCAGAGTCCGGGAAATTCTCACCGTATTCGATCAGCCGATGGAGGGGTAATGCGATTGCAGCCGCCGCGACGGTGCGATACGGCCTTGGTGGGGCGGATTTTTCGTTGAACGCTGCTTCGGCGACGGGGGCGCAGATTCTCCATCTGGCGGCTTCACTCGTTGCCTCTGGAATGCTCGATGCAGTGGTGGCGGTGGCTGCGGATGCCGCAGTTTCTCCCGTTCTGAGATCCGCCATGGGCCGTGGTGGTAGTGTGACGCGAAATGCCGAGTGCAGGCCCTTGAGTGCAGGCCGCTCAGGAATGCTGCCGGCGGAGGGTGCCGCATGTGTGATTCTGGAATCCGCCAGCCACGCATCGAGGCGCGGCGCTCTGATTCTCGCGGAGTGGTGTGGGGGTGGCTGTGCCAACGAGGCTAGGCATCTTATGGCTCCTGATCCGGAGGCGCGTGTCCTGGAGGAACTTCTTGTTGCTGCGAAAAATCAAGCTTCGCGGCGGCAAGGTCGGGAGTTGCCGGTGGATTGGATTTCGCTTCATGCCACAGGAACGCCTCGGTTTGATGCTGCGGAGATTTCCTGTGTTCGTCGGGTTTTCGGGGACCAACTGCCTTGGATTTCCGCCATGAAAAGAACGACCGGCCATGCGTTAGCCGCCTCCGGGCTTTTGGAGGCAAGCCTTCTCACAGAAGGGCTGCGGGCTGGAAAATTGCCGGCCTGGCCTCGGAATATCGATCCTGCCTTTGGGCTGCCAGAAAACCCATCTCGGCCGTCTGAATCGCCGTCTACAGCGGTTCAGATTGGCCAAGGTATGGGGGGGACTGTGGTGGTTAATGTTCTGGGGCGGGTGTGAAGATTCCAGTGGTTTTTACAATCTGGACGAGGTGTCGCCAATCCACTGCTGAAGAAGTTCGCGCCACTCCTCGGACATCGTGAACTGCAGCATGGCTTCATTGATTTGTTTGTAGTTTATGTGTCCCTCCCGGACTGGAATGGCTAGGAACGCTTCGCGGAGGCGGAAGGAGGGAATGTTGATATGGATTGGCGGTCTGCGCCGGGCGAATTCGCCCCGCACATAGGAGAGGGTATTGCGGTCGCCCACGACGGCTTCGATTTTACCAGCAGCCAGATCATCGAAGGCTTGGGGGATGCTTTCGTATTCATGTGTCATGACCCCGATGCGGCGGAGGATTTCCGAAGAGAGGGAGCCCCGGAGTGTTCCGCAGGAGAGGTGGTTGAAGTCGGAGATGCTTTCAATGCTATTCGCAATCTGCGCGGAGGACATGCTGGAGGTGACTGTGGCCGTGAATGCCGAGACGAGCACCACGCCGAAGATCATCCAAAAAACCGCGATGATCCTACCGGCTATCGTTGCAGGGGTTTTATCCCCGTAGCCGACAGTGGTCATGGTGACTGCGGCAAACCAAAGTGCGGAACCAATGCCGGTGATGCCCCCATGAAAGTGGCCTGCTCCATGATGGCGCTCTGCAAACCAGAGCAGGATGCTGATTGTGAGCATGGCCAAAAAAATGCCGACGAGGTATTTCGCGATCGTCCAGTTGAAAAAATCTTTAAGCACGCTTTTCCAAGCCGATTCCCAACTGACTTTGCTGAGCGCGATGCAGAGGCTTGAAGTGAGGAACGGTTGGGTGAAATCCACGAGTTTCTCGTCTTCTGGAGTGACTTCGATCTCTCCTGCCGCCGCGTCGATTTTTCCATCCGCCACCTGCTGCACCAAGTCTTCGTAGGGAACTTCAACAAACACGATGCCAAGGCCTGTGGCATCGCTGATTCCCTTCCAAAGACCGGGAGCTAGACCTGTCCAAGTGCCATCCGGGTTTTTTAAGGCATATGGTGGCTTCTCATGAATGCCAATGCGCAGTGGCGCCTTGGCGTCGGCGGCTTGCGAACACAGGGGAGTGCAAGCCAGAAGCAGAAATATCAAAGCATGGAATGCGATGAATCGGCTCCAGCCACTTTGCAAAAAAATCTCCCGCATTATTGGCCGCGCCGGATACGTGATCCTGGGAAGTTCACAATGAAACGCCACACGATTTTCTCGCGATTTTCGATTTCCCAAGTCTCGGGATTCACCTTGTTCGGGACTTCATAGCGGCGGATGTCGATGACCGTGTCGTAGCCTCGGTCAGCAAAAATATCGATGATCATCGCCAGCACGAGAGGGTCTGCAAGTAGGTGATTCTCGGAGTTGATGTGTGCCCGGCCGGACATATTGTGTCGGCGGATGATGGGCATGAATTTTTCATCAATGAGGGCCACGGATTGCTCGAAGAGGTCGGGGTGCTCGGCATTGTAGGAGTCCAACCGCATGACGAGTTCCTGGCGGGCGTGGATGCTGAGTTCGCGGGCGATCGGGATGCGGGAAATCCGGTCGAAAGTGCTCTGGTCCAATTCCAGTGAGCTTTGGTAGCGGAGTTCGTCCTGAATGCGGCGCTGCACCTCATCCACCGTGCCGTGGGCGTTGACATAGTGGTAGTGGAAGACTTGGCGCAGGGTTTTCAGCGATTCGTAGGTGACTTCCTTGAAAGTGCGGTAGCGGTTGCGGGCGGCCTCATCGGACAAATCCGTAGCGCGCGTCTCAACTATCTCGCCTACTCCGGAGGCTTCCACGGCGGCATTGTGGGCGCGGGCGCGTTCGCCACGGAGAATCTGACGGCGGACCGACTCGGCCTCATCCACGAAAAGCACAACGATATGGAACATCGGTTTGCGGAACTGAGCTGCCAGTGGCGTTCCGATATACTGGTGGCGGAGGGTATTGAGTTTTTCGTGGAGAAGGCGGAGGCAGAGAACTTGGACTTTCGTGCGCGGGTAGCCATCCACAACGACGCCTGTTTGGTTTTCAGGATGCAGGAGCGCTCGCAAAAGCAGGCCGGTCACCTCGCGGTCGCCAACCATCATTCCGGCATCGATGAGCTTGCGCGCAGCCGGGCTGTGGAGAAGCGAACTGACCACGATCGGCTCGGCGGTGAGGCTGCGATAATTTTGGATGAAGCGGGTTTGAGTTCCTTTGCCGGCGCCGGGAGCGCCGTTCAGCCAGATCACTTCATTCGGAAACTTGAGGCCCTCTATGCCGACTTCATCGACCAAATCCTGCCAAGCGGCATTGAAGATGAGATTTGCGTCTTTGACTTCAAGATCCACGGCGTGCGAAGTGGAGGATTTGGATGTTACTGCAGGAGGAGCGGGGTCTTTAGCGGTTTTCATCAAAATACAATTCAATATTGGCAGGGATTCCCCCGAATCTCAATGTGTTTCACCCTATAAGCTCGCCGACAATCTCGGTGCTTAGTTCTGTAAAAGAATCTGGGTCTAAAAGTTCCATGCTGAGTGTTTTCTTTTTGGCCTGCATTTCGAGCACTCGCTCTTCCACGGTGTCGCGGGCGATGAGTTTGATGGAAGTGACGACATTTTGTTGCCCTATGCGGTGGGCGCGGTCGGTGGCTTGGGCTTCCACGGCCGGATTCCACCAAGGGTCGAAGTGGATGACTGTGTCCGCGCCAGTAAGATTCAGGCCCACGCCTCCAGCTTTGAGGCTGATAAGAAAAACGGAGATCGAGGGATCGGACTGAAAGCGCTCGACCACGGCGCCGCGTTCCTTGGTTGATCCATCCAGTCGGCACCAGGAAATACCCGCCTCATCCAGTGAGGGAGCGATGAGGTCGAGCATGGAGGTGAATTGGCTGAAGACGAGTGTGCGGTGACCGCCATCCACTGCTTCCCCGAGAAGTTCCAGCAGAGCTTCGATTTTCGCCGAGGGCGCATTGGTTTCCCCATTCAAAAGGCGGAGGTCGCAACATGCCTGCCGCAGGCGTAGGAGGGCGGTCAGAACCTTCATGCGGGCGGCTCCGCCGGATTCGCGCATGGCATCGACCTCTGCCCTGGCGGCGATCTGGAGCTGTGTGTAGGCGGCCTTTTGCTCGGCGTTGAGTTCCACCTGCACGACTTGCTCGATCTTCGGAGGAAGTTCCTTGAGGATTTCCGACTTCGTGCGGCGGAGCATCCAGGGCCTCACGCGGCGGAGCAGTCGCGGCCAGATCCCAGCAGACTCCCCAGCTGCGAGGGGCTTTTCGTAGCGATCCTGAAAATCCTTCCGCGTGCCGAGATAGCCTGGCATGAGAAAGTCAAAGAGAGACCAAAGGTCGCGGATGGAGTTCTCAAGTGGAGTTCCAGTGAGGATGAAACGAGCCTTCGAGCGGATGGCGCAGGCCGCCCGTGCATTTTGGCTGCCGGGATTTTTGATGTGCTGAGCCTCGTCTAGTATTGTCGTCGAAAAGGCAAATGCTTTGTAGTGCTCCGCATCTCGGCGCAACAAAGCATAGCTGGTGATGACCAGATCGTGCTCCGGAATCTTGGAGAATTGCTCCGAGCGCCCGGAGCCTTCGATCGCCAGCACGCGCAGATTGGGGCAGAAAGTTGCCGCCTCGCGGCTCCAATTCCAGACAAGGGACGAAGGGCACACAACAAGGTGCGGGCCGGGCAAGGCTTCCATCATTGCTAGGGCCTGAATAGTTTTTCCAAGGCCCATCTCGTCTGCAAGCAGGCCCGCAGACGCACTACGGGCGTTTTTTAAAAGCCAGAGCGCGCCTTCAACCTGATACGGGCGCAGGCGTTCTCGAAGTGGTCCGAGGGCATCCGTCTTTAGCAATGGAGAGATTGGTGGAGGTTGCCGCGTCCACTCGGCAATGCTGGATTCGATGTATCCGCGCTGGGATTCGCGAAGCTTGTATGTGCCGCGTTCCTGTGAGGGGTCGCAGTCTCGAAGAACCTCCTCCAAGTCGGTGGCAAGGTCGGCATCCGGCACGGCAATGCGTCCGCCAGCGAGGCGGAGTTGGGGTTTTCCGCTCTGAAGAAGGCGTTGCAGGTCTTGGGCGCTCAGAACGGCTTCGTTCCCGGCAGTGAAGTGAACATGAAAATCCAGCCAGCCATCGCTTCGCTCTTTTAGCGCAAAACGGGGTTCGAAGCGGACGATATCCTTGGTGACATGTTGAAATCGCTCACCCTCTTGGACGCTCCATTCCTTTTTGAGGCGTGGCAGCTCGGCAGCAAAAAACCTCACCACGGCATCTTCGCCGCGCAAGACTGCCTTGCCTTTGTCGTTTTCGAATCCACAGCCCACGAGCTTGGCAAGCGCTGCGGCTTCTGCCGATGGATTCTGGACGCCTGGCTGAGAGTAATGAAAGGAAATCGCCCCCTCGAGATGGCGGAGCGAGCCCTCGATGGCAAATTCGACGCGCGGGTGCTCGGATGTCGTAGCGCCTGGGGCTGGGTGAAGGATCGGTGCATGGACAGGAATCGCACGTCTTGGAGCCGGGGCGATGATTTCGAGAGCGGTGGCAATGGAGTGGGCGCATATGAGCCCTCGCTGGCGGGAGTCACGGCACGGGCAGAGATTT
>Ga0209598_10002670_pt1 | contig 13835 bp, 1 predicted proteins | sample M_140807_EF_Meta_FD_187317 | JGI IMG/M metagenome (GOLD analysis project Ga0209598, IMG submission 187317) | Freshwater microbial communities from Lake Montjoie, Canada to study carbon cycling - M_140807_EF_MetaG (SPAdes) (version 2) | ecosystem: Environmental > Aquatic > Freshwater > Lake... | reverse complement strand
CTTTGTCGTCACCTTTGTGATTCCCTTTTCCTTTCCCTTTGCCCTTCGAGCCTTTCGAGCCTTTGGAGCCTTTGAAAGGAATGTTGACTGTAAGAACAGGCTTGCCTTTGCCTTTGAATCTGCCCTTCAGGTTTCCTTTGCCGTTTGGTATGGCAAATTGGACCTTCTTGACATGTGATTCAGTGGTGTGCGAGAAGTGGCACTGCGAACCGCGGTTGCATTTGCCCTTCTGGAAATTGAAGCAAGGTTGTGGTTGACTGCCACCGTCCAAGTTCAAAGTGGTGACCTGTTGTTCATCCCGCAAACGCTTGTTTGGGTTGGCCGTCGTGACCGATCTGAGTTTGTGATGTTCCAAGACAGCATGCACTGTAGTCAGCAACTCCCAGAACTTGTCAATGCCCGGAGGTTCCGTGTTCTCACTGATAGCCGTTGCACGCAGCTTGTCGAACTTGGTAGACATCTTCTCCTTAAGTTTGCCATCACCGAGTAGGTGTAGAAGAAACTCGATCTGTTCCTCTCTCCCCTCCTGTGTGTCGACCCATTTCTGAATCGAGGAGCAAGCGTTGTAGTCCTCCAAGGCGTTCGTGTATAGGACTTTAAAGTGATCGATCGACATATCTTTCGACAGTTTCACATTGCCGAGTGCCTTGTCCAATTCCGCTCGATCGGACTTCGCAGTCATGTAGCCTTCGGACTTGTCATCGCTAAGCATGAGAGCAATTATGCCCGCAGCTGGCAGTCTGTCTGCCGCGAAATCTTTGCTGACAAAGTTCATCCGAATAGCGAACGATGGCGGCAGAAACATTCGAATTGATCTGCGTAGAAACGTGTCGATGATCAGGGCGACTTTAGCATCCAACGCAATCAAATTTGTGTAGCCTTTGCTCAATAACGTTGCCTCCCTGTGGAGGTGGGTGCTCCGGTAATTCGGCCATCCCGCTGCAATCGTGCAGATGCTCTGAACCATCGATCTGATTTCACTTGAGGCCAATGTTGACATGTGATCCTCCTTCTCCGAGTAGATCAGGCACTCGCCTCGAGAGAGTGCGAAGAGAATAGGCTGGTAGCCAACTTCCCTAAGGTATCGAAGGAAGTCGGCTTGCTGTTTGAATCGATCTGTACGGGTTGTAATCGTCATCGCAGCAAGGTAGCTGAGAGTGCCAAAACCAGTCGGAGGATTCACTCCAATCCGTTTCTCCATGGTATCAAAAGTCGTCGTCTGAGTCTTCATCGACGACATGCTGTAGTAGCCAGCTCCGCAGCTGACATTTAATCCCGCACATACTGCAGCCTTGATTTGCTCTGGAGTGCAGAGCGGCCAGCTTGGGAAATGCGTGATGTATTTGTTGTTGGCCTGGGTTTCGCGATCCGTCGCAGACAACCCCATGCCCGCCATGATCAGTTCAACCGGTGTGGGAGCAGACACTGGGAATCTCGCCAGCACCGATTCATCATAGTGGATATCCTCATTGATCGCGTATTCCACGGGAAGGCCCAGAGGTGTGTTACACGTGAGGCAGTTCCGCGGTATCATGCGATTGGACGGTTGCACTAGTTCACCGCAGTTATCGCACTTCGAGATGAAGAGTATGCGCGACTCGGCTGTCACACATCGGCTTGTGTGTTGCAAGTGTGAGCCTTTGACCGGAGTCAGGTGGCTCAGTTCCAGCTTGCGACAGATGTTCCGTGTCGGTGTCACTGACCGCACCTCCGGCGTCTCGTTGACTCGTGTCGGTGTCATTGACCGAGGATGCAGCGTCTCTAGTGCCCTGATCACCATGGCATGATGCGCATTGACTAACCAAAGTCGAGTGGCCACGGAGAAGTTGGCACAGCTCGGACACGCCACAAGAAGCTCTCGAGTGTGGGAGTCATCTCCAATGAAATGCTGTCCACACTGGCAGCATCGGTAGCCGAATGAGATGAAAAGAAAGAGAGCATCAGCGGTGCGTTGTCCATCCCATGTTGCCAATTGTTGCCACGGTGGATACTGCTGGTTGAAGGTCGCATTCATCGTCGTGGCATTTATGTCGCATTCAGGTACCGGTGATGCACATGCATCGATGGCATCTCGAATTGGCAAGGTGATGGGAATCCACATCGGACCGTCACCCATACTGTTCGAAGAATATCCCGAATCCAGACCTTCAAGGATCGGTTCACCCGAAGTTCCATTCTGGAGCACGTACCCAGGTAGGTGCCAGGGACCGTCTCCCTCGGAGTCCGAAGAATACTCTTTGCCAAATGACCTTTGCATGCCTCTGCGAACGATGTTGACTAGTTTCTTCGTTAGTTCTCTGTGAGTCATGCCCAACGTTCGCTCCAACAAGAAGAAGATGCGACTCGTTGGATGCACAACCCCATCGACATCCATCATCAGCGGATGTCTCGCACTCGGAGTGTTGCCTTGGTGATGCAGAAGTTGCTGTCGAACTAGACGCTTCACAAGGACTTTCACCATCTTCGAGTAATACATGTGGCGAATTATCTCATATCGAGTGTACGTCTTCTTCCCAATTCGATCAGCTTTCATCAGAGACTCAGGCTTCTTCCAATCGATGAGAGATCTCCATCGTGGTTCTGCCTGATGGGTGCATCGATCTACCATGCAAATGATGAATTTCAATGCGTTGGTAATCTTGTTTCTGAACCGTTTGAAGGCTTCCCTCTGTTCGTCTATGACGGTCATGTGGGTTGCCTCCTCCGGAGACCACGAAAAGTGAACTTGCGAAAGTGGACGGTTTTCATAGTCATCGTCACGGTCCGTGCGAATACCGTCGGAGTAGCTAGAGCCATCTTGACAGTATGTCCACTGACTCGCGTACAAATCTGGAGATTTTCGCAGATAGTGGTTGGTGTCGCTGAAACTGGTCTTATGTGCGACAACTTGAAGAAGACCATTGCGCCACATGTTCTCCCATTGGTGATTACGTTTGTGAATTTGTTCTCGAGTCATCTCATCAAATTCGTAACCCATCAACCATAGGATGTTGATCTTCATCCAAACTTCATCATTGCACGACTTGTTATGATGAATCGTCATCCCGTGTTCAAGTGGGATGCAGAGACTGTAAGCACAGAGTTCGCGAATGATGTTGGCAATCTTTGCTCGATGGAACCTCGAGAGATTGTCGTTTCGTTTGAAGTGTAAGGACGCATGCGGAGGTACATCGGTGAGCACAGTCTGTGCCACCGGTGTGGCCGAACGTCCCCTTTGAGGTGGATCAACAAACTCAACTCGACCAGTGCGAGTTGTGCACGACATGATCGCCTCCCAAACACCCTCCATCTCAAGAGCTCGTCCCCTTGCCGATAGCGCAAATGCTAGTGGGAAGATCGGGTTCTGAATGTTCATTTCACGCCGAAGCGCATTCAGACGGTCGAAGTGAGCTTGGTGCATTCGTTCCATCCACTGCTGTGCTGCACTCACGTTCTTGCAGCGATTGGGAACTTCTCTGTTCCATAGCAAAGCATGTACAGCTAGATAGAGTTCCCGTCTCTTTGCAAGTTTCGTTGGATTCATTCGATGCCGTTTCTCGGGCACATCCTTCGGGAAGTCAGTTTGTTTCCCGTGTTCCTCATCCAGGAGCGCACGGTTTCTCGTGAAACTGTTGTCCCGTTTGTCATCCCACGAATACAGCTTGTGAGGCGCATCAAAGTCAACCTCGAATTGATCAGCTGCACTCCGATGGATCCTGAGTAAACCGTCCTCGTTGGCCACCAGGAGGCATGGGATCAGGATTTTCTCTCCATCCGGTTGATCGGTGAGATCCAGCGTGCAGTCCGGAATGCATAAGCCCCGATTAATCGATAGAAGACGATTCGGTCCATGCCATTTCTTCTTATCATCCGTATGGAGTTGGCCATCCGACAGGTAGCCGCCGTCATCCATAAAGTGAGGAGTTCCATCGACAGTCTGTTCTCTTCTCGAAAATGGTCTCCATGCTAGCAACTTGCTGAACGCAAATTGGTTCTCCTCAATGGACAGTTCAGCGTCGTTGACAAGCTGAGAGCGAGGGACCAAAGTGGTGCCGTCGCACAATGTCAATGGTGCTGCCATTGTCTCAACATCCCCTGTCACCTCGCTGAGCTCGAGCTGGTTGAGACCAGTCACATGGCCGATCTGGCTGTCGACGGCCGTGGTCGTGACCTGGTTGAATGTCATGGCGTCGGCCGTGGACACGACGGGACGCACATCTTGGGAGCTTGCCTCTGAAGGGCAAGACATCGCCGCATCTTGAGGGCTTGCCTGTGAAGGGCAAGACACCTCGACACCCAGCCTTTCGGCCCCTCCCGCATCATACATTGGAGGCCGAGTCGTCACATCTGTCAACGTAAGGACATCTGACTGATCTCGAGAGCCTTCCCAAGAAGGGGTGGGCTTTCGTTTTGCTGAACTCAGTTCGATTGCGTCCGCTGGAATGACCGTCTCCTGACACCGATTGCAGTTGCACTGAACGAAGCTAGGCAATCGCACAAGCGAGCCTGTATAGTCAGATCTGAAAGTCAAAGCTCTCTTCGGATGTAGCACATTCCCGGGTCTCCTACAGTCGTAGCTTGTCGCATCCGAAAGTGGAATAGATTGACCAGACCGCCGGGGATCCGTAGTGTCTAGCATCTCCTGGCAACGCCGGTTCAGATCAGTGCTGATGAAATCTTGGTCATGCACAACCGGTATCCAACTAGTCGGGCGTGAGATCGTGGATGTGAACAGTCGTTCGTCTCGGTCGAGTCCCGGAGGAGTCGTTCCGAAAGTGAAATCGTTGCCCACCGAGACTAGCTCCTCTGCAGTGAGTCCGAGTGTCCCAGTTGGCTCGACGTTGTAGTCATCCGGGGACATGCCAGAGTATGGATGTCGGAGTTCAGTACTCAGCATTGGTCCTGGATGTTCTGCCACGGCACCGGAGGCGTCGTCCGAAATCGGCGATAGCTTCGCCGTCCGGAGCCCAATGGCTCCATATGACTCTGAGTCCGAGTCATCGGGACAAAACGAAGTCAGGTTCGAGGGCACGAATCCGACTTGTTGTTCGAGTTCTGGTTGGTTCGAGACTGCACCAGAGTTGAAAACTCGTTATTCATTAGAATGTGTATGTGTACACAGACGAGATGATACTCATGTACTGCCAGACCAATCGGAGAAGTGGACGAGCCCGAGCGCTCTTTCCAGCTTCCGATTGTTCTGTTACACCGGTGCGGAGACTCAGTCCCGCAAGGGGTGTAAACGCTTGCATGCTCTGGCAATCGACCCCATAGCGACTGATAGTTGACCGTACTTAGGCGAAGCCAGCGGTGCAGAGCACCAAACTGGAGCCCAGTCGTGTGAACTGATCAGTGCCAGGTGAAGTGCTCACTGAGTTTCTGATCATTTTGATTTTGATGGCTTTCTGTGCCATGATGCCGATTCCATGGCATCGAGACTTGCTGAGTCAGCGCAAGTCTTTTGAGGCATGCTTCAAAAGCAAGAGGCCTCGGGTTGTAAATGATCCCGCATTCGGAATTAACCCTGGGTCGTACTGTTCCGTAAAGGAATGACCGCTTTTTGTGTCCACCGATCCTATTCCCAACTTCGCCGCATAGGGTGCGACCCCACACGGCTGAAGGAAGTCGGAAAACGGTGTGTTTGGTTTGTGGTCGTTAATGACGCGCACAGAACCAAACAACCATGTTTGAATACCTGACGCGTCTGCGTCGGTTTCCATGGCGACGATCAGATAACTTCAGCCTTGCTCGTGGTGATGTTCAGAAAATCTGATACAAACACACGTTACGATGTTCGCAATTTGGATCTCGATCGTAACTGTTCCCTGATCGGCTGCCATTGTGCAGGGGGTTTTACGCATCCGCACGTAAAACGTGACGGATGCTTTGCGCAGGCTTCCAATACCAGTTGTGGTGATTAAAGCATACGGGCTGTATCTTGGGTGCTTGCGAGCACCCATCAAGCACCGTATTGGATCGTGGATCCAAACATCGCACCGGGCGCCACGGTGTCGAGCCGAATGGCTCAGTCCCGGTAAGGCAGCGCCGGGGAGTTGCTTGCCTGGCGCCCCGATCGTGTGGGACACGAGGCCCTTTAATGGGTACGACACAAGGGGTCGCACCGGGCCTTTGGCAAGGGAGTGCAGCGTGCACTGTACAATGAGAAGTTCTAACGCGATTCTCGAATCGGCGTCTAGAAGACTACGCTAAAATGGCATTATAGCCGACCGTTCTAAAATGAAGGTCTGCGTAATCCGGAGTTATAAAAGACTCCAAATAGGTACAGACATAAGGTGCAGTGTTTTGCACAAGCCTGTAGTTTTAGTATTGCAACGCTGCAGTGGCATACTCCTGTGCCAGGACTTGGTCCTGAGATCTGTCTCGCCTTCCCACGTCCATGGGACTGTGTTAGTGTGACAGTGGCACTGGGAGTCTCCTCTGTTCTGGTATCGGGACTGGCAAGTGGCAGTGGTACGAGAGCACCCCTGTGGCCGATATTGCCGTCAACCGACACCCGAGTGGTATCAGTAGCCTTGAGAGTTTAAGTACTTCGAAGTACCCACAACTGCCCCCCACGGAGCAAACTCCAGTTTGCTTCGAAAAGACAAAAGGTAGGTGTGTGGTGTACCGAAGCCCCCCATGACTTGCAGTGACCTGGTGGATCGTAGAACGACCACTTGAACCAAGTCTTGTGAATTATCCGTCCTTCAACAGTGTCGCAGCATCGGCTGGTACCAGCTTTCGTTGTCCCTTTGGAATTGAAATAGGACGAAAGTGAGTGTGGCCCAGCACTTCTTTGCGATGTTTGAAGAATCCCTCCATTTGTTGTCCCTTAGCAGACGTCGACGCACCAAAAGGTTTCGTCATGATGTCAGTACAAAGATCGGGGCCCTTGATATAAGCAAGCTTGATATCACCCGAGGCAATGTAGCTTTTGATGAAGAACATGGAGTATTTAATGTGTCGCATACGGTCAGAGATCCACAACTTTTCCGCTACTGCCTTGGCAGACAAAGAATCAGTGAAGATCACAATTGGCGGTGGTAGATCCAAGCCGACACCGTGTTGTGCACGAAGTACTTCAAAAGCACTGTCATCGAGCACTGGTGTGCGACCGAGTTTTGCGATATCCGAATCATCCATGATTCGAGGACATAGCCCAACTGCTGGCAAATGTTGACCATGAATGCTCTCGATGAGCCTCTTGAGGTACACGAGTTCAACAGTTAGACTTGCAATTGCCATGAATTCGGCTTCAGCTGTGGATCGGGCTGATGCAGTCAGACTGCGAGCAGCCCAGCTGAGAGGTGAGGCACCGTGAAATACAATCCATCCTCCAGTGCTCTTAGCCTCACCCGTCCCGTTCCAGTCGGCATCGGATTTACCGATGAGTGGACCAACAGTACCGCAGATAATCAACGGAAGATCTTTGGTCTGATAGAGGTAGCGGACAAATGACAGCAAGGACATGCAGTGCTCGACATCGTAGTTCGAAGCGAATCTGCCGTGTGACTTGTAGCTGTATGAGCTGTCCGGACGAGTGCCGAGGACGACATAACCAATGCCGCCCAGTATCTCACGAAAAGGAAACCCAATTAGCCATTGTTGTGTGCTCGCAGACATTGCATGCACATCAACTGGTTTTGCTGAGTTGAGTATAGTGTCCTTAGCGATCGGAGTTGTTGTCTTTTCCTCAGAAGTGCCGAAAGGCATGTGCTTCTTGGCCGAAATGAAGATCTTCTCGATCAGCGGAGTCTGTGTGAGGATGAACCCCCTTGGATCTCGCTGGATATCAAATCCTAAGAACCGAGAGATCGATCGTTCGAGATGACCGAAGCGAAAGTTGCCACCAGCTGGTGTTTCACAGTGCTTGTAGAAGTCATCTAAGGCTTTCTCGCTGATGTGGACCGACGCCGAGTCGTCCACATAGCACAGAACCAGCATCAGAGAGTTATCAACCATTTTTGTGAATAGACAGCAGTCGTATTCGTTCGGTGTGAATCCCTGTGCCAGCAGGCTGTTCGACAACAGACAGTTGAACTGAAACGGAGCCGTCGTGCTGCCGTAGAGGTTCTTCAGCAGAAACATGACTTTCCCATTAGGATCTTCGTATCCCGGCGGAAAGGTACAATAGATTGGTTCAGCAGGTGCTGCATTTAAGAAGGCCTGCTCAACGTCTGCTGACCACACATGTGCACCAGTCTTGGCTGCATAGCTCAAAAGATATCTGAACGTTGATAGTCGAGGCGTGGGGCTCGCAAAGTCTAGGTCTGAAGCAAGCATTATGTTGCCAAGAAGACAACAGCGAGCCTTGAACCTTCCAATTGTCTCACCGGCCAGAGGCTGTTTTATTTTGAACACCCAAACAAGTGGTATGCATCGAACCCCACTGGGACGATCGACCAATTTGTAGGTGTGAGCCTCTTTGATTCCTCTCATCTCAGCATCACAAGCATCATTCCACCGCTGGCGGATGACTGGATCTTCGATTTTCTGAATGGCCTTCCAACTCTTGGGCTCCTTCAGCATGACTATCTCATTCAGTTCGTTAAAGTAGCAAACTCCTTCTTCGTTATTACCCGGAAGTCTCCATCGTGTGTTGCACAGATTGACTGATCTGGTTCCAGCCTCATCTGCAAACTGGACTTGGACTTTGCCGAATTTCGAAGTCTGATTAATGTTCAGCACCGTGGCTGTGACAAAGCTGGTTCGTTTAGACTGCTTGCGATTCGATGTCGTCCTCTTGATTTCGATGATCGTGTTGGGTTCCTTGCCGAGGCATTTAGAACAGCACCAACAGTCTTCTGGAGGCGACATCCATGTTTGCCCAATGCATTTCCTGTGAAAGCCCTTGTCGCAAATGTCGCAGAGCAACATCTGATTCGCGCTCTGATTGAAGTGTTTGCCTTTACAAATATCACAACATGTGTCGAGGAACGTGCCGCTGGCAATGTCCTCGCCTCTAAGAGGTAGTTGTGGAGGTGACTTAGAAGCAGCCGGAGATTTCTTGAGAGGTTCCGCCATTGGAGTATCCGTGGATTTCACATTTGGTGGAACTGCATCTGCAGGAGTCTCGTCTGCCTCTTCAGTGTCACTATCATAGTCTGCAAGTAGAGAGTCAAGGTAGGTACCCCGATCGATTGGATCGTACTCTGTGTTGAGTCTCTGAGCTGCCTTGCGACGCCATTCTCGACTGATTAGGCTCTCGATTTGCCAAGCGCTGAGATCACCGCGGTTGCGAAGGAAACGGTTCCGTCTCCGGATGAAGCGCTGAGCTGCTGCGAACATGCCAATGTCTTGGTCAGCAGGCAGTTTGAAATCGGTTTGCAGGTATTCACGAATGTCGACAGGATCTGTCGGATCTGAAACGTCCTGAAAGCCGTATTTCGCATAGTCATCCAAGCTGAACTTTGAGTCACGAACATCAATCACACTTGACTCAATATATGTGCGTTGGAATTCCTCACTGGTTCGGCGAATTGGAAGTTCTGAAAGCGATGTGTCCAAGACCCAGATCGCATACTGGTCAGGGAGCACACCCAAGAATACAGCCGTGTGACCAGGAAGGTCGTATTGATGTTGCTGAGTTGGTTCCGCATGTCGAAATGCAACTCGACAACCGAACACAGGCAATGACATGTTGGATGGCAGTTTATCGTGCCAATGAAGGTACGGAGGCTTGCCATCCGCTCTGGGGATGAAGTCATAGATGTACGCTGCGTATTGAATTGCCCATGGCCAAAAGCAGGGGTTCATTGCAGCCGATGCCAGCATTGTCATGCTGGTGTCTCTCATGGTTTGTATCGAGCGTTCAGAGAGGTTCTCAGTGTGCATCTCCTTCGTCGTATAGACAGGATGAATGCAGTAACTGTAGCACGTTTCCAAGAACTGCTTTGACATATTTTCACCTCCCGAGTCAAGAACCATGGTTTCCGGCAGAGTCCGAAGTCTTGCCAGAAACTGTCGCATTACTTCAGCGAACTGTGACTTCTTGAGAAGTGGGAAAACTAAGATTTTGCCACTAGAGTCATCTGTGAAGAATGCTGCATATCTGCTGCCGTCCATGCCGATCACATCCCCTGACGACATTAAGTCAGCATGCCAGATTTGTCCCGCATATTCAGCCCTCCTAGTTTTGCCTCTGTGTGGGCGTCGACGGGCTTTCGCCAGATCACAGGCCACGCATGGAATGTGTAATGGAAGCTGGTACTTGTCCAACCATCCGAACAGTCGCAGTACTGCGAGGAGTCTGTTGCGACCTGGGTGAGTGAACCTAGCATGCAGCTTCTGTGCCAGCGCAATCGGCATCACTGGAAGCTTGCGTTTCCCGTGAGTTGAATCGCGAGTCGAAGTCTGTGCTGCAGCTGCCGTAGCCCTGTTGCGGGCGGTCTGCGATTTAGACCCTTTTCGCATTCCCTTGGTGGTTGACAAATGGTTCACGTCTTCTTCCTCATCATCATGTCGTTCAGGCTGTATGTCAGTGCACAGCAAGTGACACACTTCTTGCAGCTGTTCAAAACGAAGCTCGTGCAATTCAGAAGTGTCCTCTTCCGCGAGGTGGAGTAGCCTGGCTATCTGAGCAATCTTCAGATTGTCATAGTGAGTCAGAAGCTGCTCGATGTCGCTGTTACTGGCAGAGCGATGGTTGAACTTGAACTTGATGAGATCAGGGTTGAGATCAGGCCAAGCCGAGATGACGGTGAAATTACCACCGACACATTCTGTTCGAAGACATGCTGTCGACGACGGCAAATTGGTCAGCAACCCCATGAGTGATGGACCTCCTTCGCTGCACTCGTGGTGAATGGTCAGGACTTGTCTCAGTGAAACGAGCCCTTGTGTAAGCACCGACGAGATTAGGTCTGCACTCATGTTAGCCTCCTGGATTCGATGAACCGTGAATTGACACCACATGTCAGCATTCACCAGGCTGTATATCTCGGTGACAGGAGACTCCGTGAATATATGGATGTGAGCTCGCCGATCCGAGTAAAGCAAATTAAAGAATACCACGGACGGTTTGCCTATCCAGATGTGAACTTGGCCGAGAGGCTGGAGCGAACTCGAAGTGTTAACCTCACAAAAGCTCAGCTCCGCGTTCTCTTCCGATTCGAAATGTTGAAAGTCACTAAATTTGTGATTGAGCGAATATATCCGATGCTTGAACTCCTCTGTCGGCAAACCGAGAAAGGGTAGATGTAACGGATCTTCGCGTCCATGTTGAAAAGCTGCAACCTGAGTGCTGCTTTTGCCCAGTACCCCCGGAAAGCCCAAAAGTTCCTCATTTCGCAGGTGTGCGGGCAAGTTGTTTCCAAATCCTGCCTGGACTGCACATTCCTGTAACTGATTCAGCGATTGTACATCGGGCTCTCCGGAGTCACTTAGACCGTCACCGAGTTCTTGAAGTATAGACAATACTTTCTGGACTTTGTCTTGAGCTCCGTGATGATCCAGATGAGTTCCCTTGAGAAATTGCTCATCTTGTCGAAGAAGATTGTCAGCCGCAGCCATGTGCAAGCGTTCGATCTGTGACATGATGTTGGCAAGCTCAGTGCAATATTGAGAGGCAGACACCCCGAGATCCTCAGCCGTAAGCATTGGATCTATGACAGGTACGTGAATCGGTACTCCAGTCATGGTGCGACTGAAAGTCTGAGATGCGAGCGGTCGTTGAACATTGGCCGCGATCGCAAACACTGCATTAGTGGTTTGGAAATCCCTCTGGATCTCCTCGGGATTGAAGAAGTCAGGGTCGACAACACAGTTGTGGCCCCGATCTGCGCCGATGTCACGCAGTAGCGAGATTTCGACATCCGTCGCCTCTTGAATCGCATCAGCCAGCTCCGAGTCGGTGCTGTCCAAGATCGAGAGGACCACTAAGCCTTTCCCGATGGGTGGACAAATGATGGCATGACCGATTGGGTCGATGATGTACGCTTGAGTGGACGGTCCGTACAAAGTCGAAGTCAGTTCCGTGCCTGAGACTGTGATCTCCCTCGGAGTCCCATGCATGAACGTGAAGCCGAACGGTGTCATGGAGCCGGGAGAATAAATTCTCCGATATTTGCCCGTGGGATCGACGGCTACGAACGCTCTTGCCACGATGACAACAACTTCTTGTGTGAGTGAACACCGCATTGGAAAGCGATGCCATGCCCATCCCAGAACCCTGAGCGCACATTTGCCTCCACCGTAGATAGTGAAGGTCGATGGTCTCTCAAGTTGCACGATCTTGCTCACGAGCATGAATACACCGTATTTGCCCTTAGACCGTGGGTCGTTGTTGATAATGTTAATCGACGAGGTGGCTCCGGAGTCCGCCAGAAACCCATCCTCTGTGATGGCCTGAAGTGAGTTCAGAGTCTCCTCGTTGCTCCTATCCCCTATGGGCAACTCGTCCGTAATGATCCGATCGTGGTCCGGAGTGTATTGCTCGAATGCATACATCAAGTTGCGTTCAGGCATGTTCACACTGTTCATCACTCTGTATCGTTCCATTGAAGCTAATTGGCGCGATAGAGCGTGGACAGGTGCTGTGAACGGCACGTCCGTGATGAAGGATTGGAGATCGTGATCGTAGTTTGCTAGAGCGATCCATTCGCAATCAGATAGGTCATCAGATTCGCTGATAGCTGTCGTCATGCTGTCAGGTGTAGATGACACTTCCGATGGATCTGTGAAGCCTATCGAGATGCTGGAGACCTTCCCAACACATACTGGCCGCACGTACGCCTTGTCCTCAGGATTTAAGAAGTTGACCGAAGTTTTCTGAGTGGCGTGTAGACCGCTACAACTAGGTTGTTGTGGTTCAACTGCCCTCGGAGCAGAATCAAAGTTGAGTTCAATGGTGGTGACCACATGTAGGCCATTCCAAGAGAATGCAAGAGGATCCTCAGTCTCATTGGAGATGATGAGTGACTCCTGTTTCTGGTGTCCACCGAACTGTGAACTGACTTTGGCTTTCGCCTGCCGTAACAACTCCGCATGCGACGTTTTATTGGGTGAACGAACCACCGCTCCGACCCTCGCAGTTGGCTGAACGGGAACGATATGCGTCGTTTCCGCAGGCTTCGCCGGTGCTGTCGGCTTAGGCGCAGCTGTGTACTTGACGACTGCTGTAACTTGCTCAGCAGGCTCCGAAGGTACTCCTATGCCTTTGCTGAGATCATACTCTGTACCGATCATGTAAGTCCTCTGTCGCATCGTGTCAAAGTCTTTGACCGTGGCCGTTTGAAGCCATGCGTCGGCTGAGACTTTGGCAACCTTTGCGGGTGTAGGATTGTCATTCGCAAGTGGAAATGGTCGTTTTCCCGGAGGTCTCGTATTCGGCACAAATTCGTAATCCGCCGGTCGTTGTCTGCAGTCCTTCAGGTGATGGTTCGTGGACTTCGCCTTAATGGACAGACAGTAGCGACACGGAGGCATGACACACAGCTTGCCAGTGGCACCATGATGTGACGACTCACATCGATTGCAATGAACAGGCTGTGAATCACGACTGCCCTTTCCCTTGCCGTCACCTTTGTGATTCCCTTTTCCTTTGCCCTTCGAGCCTTTCGAGCCTTTGGAGCCTTTGAAAGGAATGTTGACTGCATGAACAGGCTTGCCTTTGCCTTTGAATCTGCCCTTCAAGTTTCCTTTGCCGTTTGGTATGGCAAATTGGACCTTCTTGACATGTGACTCAGTGGTGTGCGAGAAGTGGCACTGCGAACCGCGGTTGCATTTGCCCTTCTGGAAATTGAAGCAGGGTAGTGGTTGACTGCCACCGTCCAAGTTCAAAGTGGTGACTTGTTGCTCATCCCGCACACGTTTGTTTGGGTTGGCCGTCGAGACCGATCTGAGTTTGTGATGTTCCA
>Ga0209598_10002669_pt1 | contig 13837 bp, 11 predicted proteins | sample M_140807_EF_Meta_FD_187317 | JGI IMG/M metagenome (GOLD analysis project Ga0209598, IMG submission 187317) | Freshwater microbial communities from Lake Montjoie, Canada to study carbon cycling - M_140807_EF_MetaG (SPAdes) (version 2) | ecosystem: Environmental > Aquatic > Freshwater > Lake... | reverse complement strand
GACGATTGAACGAAGGGCAAAGGCGCTCACCATCATCCCGGCCACGAACAACGGGACGCCAAAGCCGCTGTAGGGCAACGCTCGCTTCGTGGGTGCGCCTACAAACCAGCGCATCAATGCGGCCTGAGCAGCCAGCAGCCCCCCCACCGAACATGCGTGCCATGGCCGCCCCCACATGACGAGTAGCGCGATGACACCGAGCTGTGGCAACGCCATCGTCCAGCAGGCAGAATGAGCCGCGCCGTCGATGCCAAGTTGCACCGGCAGGGATTCAACGCCCATGACCCGATCACCCTCGACAGCTTTGAAGTCGTTCAGGGTCATGATCCCGTGGGCGCCCAGGCTGTACAGCAAGGCCAGACTGATCGAGCGCCCGTCCGGCGTCGCACCGCCCGCCATCACCGCTGCCCCAGTGATCCAGGCAAGCCCTTCGTAGCAAAGCCCGCAGGCTGCATTGCCAAACCAGCCGTTCTCTTTCAGTCGAACCGGGGGCGCGCTATAAGCCCAAGCCAGCATGAGTCCAGCAATGGCGGCGCCGAATCCCCAGCGCCCAAGCGCACCCGCCACCAACAGCGAAATTACAGTCCAGCCGACCGCAATGTAGAGGCCCCACTGGCCGGGCATGCGGCCCGACGGGATCGGACGATTGGGTTCATTAATCGCGTCGACATGCCGATCGAACCAATCGTTGACTGCCTGACTGGTCGCACAAACGAGCGGTCCAGCCAGCAAAACTCCCAACCCGATCACTAGCCAACGGTCGGCAGTGGACACCCCGGAGGCCACGACACCACACGCGAACGCCCACATCGGCGGAAACCAAGTGATGGGCTTCAGCAGTTCGGTGACTGTGGAGAGCGCGGGACGATTCATCCCGGCAGTTTGGTGTTGACATTAAAGAATGTCAACTCAGGTTTACACTATGGTCCAGATCCTGCCGACAGATGCGGCCCACCGTTCAGGAACCGGCGGTACGCGGAGGCAAACCCCAACGGATCCTCAAAATGGGGAAAGGCTCCGGTGGCAAATGACTCCACCGTCCAGTTCGGCTTCGCCCGCGCCCAGTCGGCCCCGGAGAAATCTCGAAAGTCGCCGCGAACCCCATGCGGCATCCAGACCGGCAGTTTCAGCGCTTGATACATGGCAACCACGTCGCGACTGAACAATCGCCCGCAAACAAAGGCGAGTGGCGCGAAGCGGGCGCCCGGTTGATGTGAAGCCACCCAGGCGTAGTCCATCAAGCCAGGATCAACTGCCGTGGCCCCGAACGTCCCGCGCAAAAAAAACTGGATGCTGGGCCGTGAAGTGAGTGCCTCAAAAAGCCCTCGAGTCCAGAGGCGGCAAGATAAAAACGCATGCAGACCGGGCACTTCGAACGTGTCGCCCCAATCCTTAGCCCAGTCCCCGGTCCCGGCCCCACGGCCGTGATCTGTCGCCGAAGCCGAGGCCGAGGCCGAAGCCGAGGCCGCAGCGGCGTTCCGGGCCGCGCGCGCATTGAACCCGGTCGGATTGACCAGGGTCAAGCTACGAAAACATTCGGGGCGACGAAGGGCCAAACGGGCGACAAACTCGGCTGACAGCGAGAGCGCCAGGACGTCAACCGCACGCTCCCCTGTCGATTCATAGCTTGCGTCGAGGACTGATTCGATCGCATCCACGAACATCGCCCGGTCATAATGACGATCGGTACGATCAGAGAGTCCGAATCCTGGAAGATCGGGTGCCCAGACCTGCCGATCGCTTTGCATGGCCTCGAAGATCGGCTTGATCTCGTAAGCCGAGGCCGCGGCATTCATGCTGTGAATCAAAACGAGAGGCGGACCATCTCCTGCCACATAGACAGTGAGCGGCCCGACGCGCCCATCAAGCACTCTCCTCGATGCGTTGAGCGCGGGGGGCAACGTCGGGTGCACCGTCAGCTCGTCATTGGAAAAAATCTTTTACGCGATCCATAAAGGACTTTGCAGCGGGATTGTGGCGAACATCCTTGAGCGATTGTTCGAGTTCACGCAACAAGACCTTCTGTTTCTCGGTCAGCTTGACCGGTGTCTCAACGGCAAGGTGGCAGTAAAGGTCGCCCGGGTAGCTGGAGCGTATCCCCTTAATACCCTTGCCGCGCAAGCGGAAAGTCTTGCCCGACTGCGTTCCTTCGGGCACATCCATTTCAGCTCTACCGGCCAGAGTAGGTACTTCGATCTTGCCCCCCAATGCGGCCGTGGTGAACTGAATTGGAATCTCACAGTGCAGGTCGTCCCCGTCTCGCTGGAATACCCCGTGCGGCTTGATCTTGATTTCAACGAACAGGTCGCCCGATGGCCCGCCATTGACACCCGGCTCGCCGTTGCCGCTGGATCGGATTCGCATCCCTTCATCGATGCCCGCGGGGATCTTGACCTCGAGTGTTTTGTTCTTCCGGGTCCGGCCAACGCCTTCACAAGCCGTACAAGGATCGGGAATGATTCGGCCCGAGCCATGACAATGCGGGCAGGTTTGCTGAATTGAAAAGAACCCCTGCTGGACGCGAACGGTTCCGCCCCCGCCGCACGGCCGACAGGGTTGCGGCTTCGTGCCCGGCTTGGCGCCAGTACCCTTGCAGGTCTCACAAGCTTCCCAGCTCGGCACACGAATCTGGGCCTCGTGCCCATTAGCGGCCTGTTCGAGGGAGATTTCCATGGTGTAGCGCAGATCAGATCCGCGATACACGTTGGAACGCCCACCGCCGGCACCACGGGCGCCCGCCTGCCCAAAGATGTCGCCAAAAATATCGCCAAAAACGTCGGCGAAGCCGCCAGCGCCAGGACCGCCGGGGCCCCCGCCCATGTTGGGGTCAACACCAGCATGGCCGTAGCGGTCATACGCGGCCCGCTTTTGCTCGTCGGAGAGCATTTCGTAGGCTTCTTTGACCTCTTTGAACTTGCCTTCGGCTTCTTTACTATCCGGATTGCGATCCGGATGGTATTTCATCGCCAGTTTGCGATACGACTTCTTAATCTCTTCGTCAGAGGCGTTTTTCGCGAGGCCGAGCACCTCATAGAAATCCCGTTTCGCCATCGGTGCTTATTCACTCATGTTGACCGGTCGAGACGACCGGTCAGGTTAAACGCTGCAGATTAGCCTCGACGCACTTCCTTGAAGTCGGCATCGACGATGTCATCGTCTTTAGGGCGCGAACCACCTGCACTGCCCGAGCCGCCACCTGAGCCACCCGATGCACCGCCACCATGTCCACCGTTTGCCCCTGGACCGCCAGGACCTGGCCCCATTCCGTCGCCTTTCTGCATTTCGGCCGCCATAATCTCACCAATCTTCTGTGAGGCAGTCATCAGTGCCTCGGAGGCGGCCTCGATCCGGGCCTTATCGTCGGACTGGATCGCCGCTTCAGTTTCCTTGATAGCCTCTTCAATCTTGGTCTTTTCGGCTGCATCAATCTTGTCGGCATGCTCGGTCAGGCTCTTGCGAACCTGGTGGACCATGGCATCGGCTTGATTGCGGGCCTGGGCTACCTCGGCAATGCGACGATCTTCTTCGGCATTGGCCTCGGCGTCTTTGACCATGCGCTCAATTTCGGCCTCGTTGAGGCCCGAGTTGGCCTTGATCGTGACCTTATTTTCTTTGCCGCTCGCTTTGTCCTTGGCCGACACGTGCAGGATGCCATTGGCATCGATATCAAACGTCACCTCGATCTGGGGCGTACCGCGCGGGGCCTGGGGAATGCCCTCGAGGTTGAATTCACCGAGCAACTTATTGCCAGCAGCGATTTCGCGCTCGCCCTGAAAAACCTTGATCGTGACGGCGGGCTGGTTATCGTCCGCGGTTGAGAACACCTGGGCGTACTTGGTCGGGATCGTCGTGTTTTTGTTGATCATTTTGGTCATCACGCCGCCGAGGGTTTCGATCCCTAGGGACAGTGGCGTGACGTCGAGCAAGAGTACATCCTTGCGCTCGCCGGACAACACCGAACCTTGAATCGCGGCGCCGACCGCGACCGCCTCATCGGGGTTGACGTCCTTGCGTGGCTCTTTGCCAAAGAACTCTTTGACCTTCTCCTGGACCTTGGGCATCCGGGTCATACCGCCGACCAAAATGACGTCCTCAATGTCGCCGACTTTGACGCCCGCGTCTTTGATCGCAATCCGGCAGGGTTCGATCGTGCGCTGAATCAGTTCATCGACGAGCGCCTCGAGTTTGGCCCGAGTCAGTTTCATGTTGAGGTGACGCGGCCCCGAAGCGTCTGCGGTAACGTAGGGCAGATTGATTTCGGTCTGCGCCGAACTCGAAAGCTCAATCTTGGCCTTCTCGGCGGCTTCTTTGAGGCGCTGCAGCGCCAACACATCGCGTGCCAGATCGACACCGGACTCTTTCTTGAATTCACCGATAATGTGCTCGATCAAGCGCTGATCGAAGTCTTCACCGCCCAGGAAGGTGTCGCCGTTGGTGGAGAGCACTTCAAACTGCTTCTCGCCATCCACGTCAGCAATCTCGATGATCGAAATATCAAAGGTGCCGCCACCGAGGTCGAACACAGCAATCTTGCGGTCATGCTTGGATTGCTTGTCAAGGCCGAACGCCAGCGCGGCGGCGGTCGGTTCGTTGATGATGCGCTTGACTTCGAGCCCTGCGATCCGACCGGCGTCTTTAGTGGCCTGACGCTGGGCATCGTTGAAGTAAGCCGGAACCGTGATCACCGCTTCGGTGACGTCTTCCCCAAGGTAGTCCTCAGCGGTCTTTTTCATTTTGCGCAGCACTTCGGCCGACACCTGCGGGGGCGCCAGCTTGCGACCACGTGACTCGACCCAGGCGTCACCGTTGTCGGCTTTGATGATGGCGTAAGGCATCAGGTTGATGTCCTTCTGCACTTCTTTTTCGCCAAACTTACGGCCGATCAAACGCTTCACGGCAAACAGCGTGTTGGTTGGGTTGGTCACAGCCTGCCGCTTGGCGGGCGCGCCCACTAGGATCTCGCCGTCCTCCATGTACGCAACGATGGACGGCGTGGTGCGGGCTCCCTCGGCGTTTTCGATCACGCGCGGCTGACCGCCTTCCATGATGGCGACGCAGGAGTTGGTGGTGCCGAGGTCGATGCCGATGATCTTGGCCATGATTTGGTTCTCTTGAAGTAATTAACTGGATACGGTTTAGATGGGGACAAAGCCGGCAGGTTTCAAGCCTGCCCGGCGGGGCCGCTGGAGACCGTCACGAGCGCGGGTTTGAGCACCCGATCGGCGATCACCCAACCCTTCTGGAGCACAGCCACAATGTGTTGCGCGGCGACTTCAGCGGAGGGCACCATCGAAATGGCTTGATGCCGGTTGGGATCAAAACGATCGCCCTTGGGATCGATTGGGGTCAAACGAGCCTTTTCAAAGGCCGATAGCAGCTGGCGCAGGGTGATCTCAACCCCGGAGCGCATCTGCTCGGGCGTAGCCGCCGGCGTTGCGAGCGCGGCCTCGAGGCTGTCGATTACGGGAACCAGCGCTTCAGCAAAGTTTTCGATCGCGTACTTGTGCGTCTTGGCAATGTCTTCTTGGGCGCGACGGCGGATGTTTTCCATCTCGGCCTTCGCCCTCAGGTAGGCCTCGTGGTACTCGGCCACACGGGCTTGCGCCTCAATCAGCGCGATCGCATCGGAGGCGACATGAAGATCGGCGCCATCGACGAGACCAGCTGGGTCTACCCCCACCCCTGGGCCCACCCCGGAACCGACCGCTGCTCCGACTCCCGGGCCCGCCGCAGCATCCGACGTAGCCGAGGCGACTGGAGGCGCAGTTGCCCCGGCGCCAGACGGCGACGGCGACGGCGACGGCGAAGGCTCGTGTTGTGGCAACTCGGGATCTGAAGCTGAGCGGGCATTGGCCATGGATTTTGTATCCTATTTCTAAACTTGGAGCTAATTTGAGGGCGAGTTTAGGGGTTTCAAGTCCCCCATCGCAAAACCAACACAGACTCGGCGTACACGAGGGACGATGGTCTGCGATAGCATCAAAACCTGCCCTTTAGCCTGCCCAAAAGTGCCCACCGCCGCGAGGAGAACATCCATTGATCGTCAAGCAAATCTGGACAGCCAACGCGTATCGCAATTTTAATTACCTGATCGCTTGCAGCGAAACCGGTGAGGCGATTGCAATCGACCCACTCGACAGCGCCCAGTGCCTCCAGGTGGCGCGCGAAGCAGGGTGGGAGATCACGCAGATTCTTAATACCCACGAGCACCATGACCACACTGGGGGCAATCAGGCGGTGGTCGATCAAACGGGGGCCAAGGTTTTGGCCCATGCCCGCGCAAAAGGCAAAATACCGGGGCTATCGCGCGGCCTGGTCGCGGGCGATATCGTGCGGGTCGGGAAGACTGTCGAGCTTGAGGCGCTGGATACGCCTGGCCATACAATGTGCCACATTTGCTTGCGAGCCCATGGGCAACAATCCGCGATCTTCACCGGGGATACGCTCTTCAATGCCGGCGCCGGCAATTGCCATAACGGTGGAGACCCGCAGTCGCTCTACAACACCTTTGCCGAGCAACTCGAAAAGCTACCCCCAGAAACTCGGGTCTACCCTGGTCATGATTATGCGGAGAACAACTTGCGGTTCACCCTAGACCGGGAGCCGGACAACGAAAAGGCTGCGGACTTACTCGATCAGGTGACCGGTCAGGATCCGGCGAACGCCTCCGTCAGCACGATCGCTCAAGAACGCGAGGTGAATACGTTCTTTCGATTAAGAAGCCCGTCGGTGATTGCTCAATTACGTGAGCGCTTTCCAGACCTGCCTGAGCATCCCGATCCGCGCACCGTTTTCATCAAGCTCCGGGAACTGCGCAACAGTTGGTGATGTAGCCAAACGCCGGAAAACCCTAGGCCAGCGCGCCTAGTGCAATTGCGCGCTGGGCAGCAGCGGCGCGTTCGGCAGCATCGGCGGCCTCTAAGGCTGAATTGGGCTTCGTAATGTCCCATCCGCCGGTATGTCGCTCGACCAAGCCGACAAGCGTCTCGACCATCGCGGGGGAGTCATTTAGACAAGGCAGGTAATTGAACTCTTTTCCGCCTGCGTTGAGAAATGCGTCGCGCGCTTCCTGGGCGATTTCTTCGAGGGTCTCGAGGCAATCCGACACAAACCCCGGGCAGACGATATCGACCCGCCCAACCCCCTTGCGGGCCAGGGCCTCGAGCGTCGGCTCGGTGTAGGGCTCGAGCCAGGCAGCCCGGCCAAAGCGAGACTGGAACGTAATCATCCACTGGTCCTGGGTCAGGCCCAGACGCTGCGCGAGCAACCGAGACGTCTTATGACACTCACAGTGATAAGGGTCGCCCTCCATGAGCGTGCGATGCGGCACCCCATGGAAGCTCATGACCAGCCTATCGGGCCGTCCCTTTTCATCCCACGCCCGGCGAATATTCGCAGCGAGGGCCTCGAGGTAAGCGGCATCGTCATGGAAATTCCGAATCAACCGGAGCTCTGGCAAATTACGCCACGACTGAAGCTCGCGGGCGATTTCATCGAAAACGGTTCCGGTGGTCGCACCGGCGTACTGCGGATACATCGGTAACACGAGCAAGCGTTGCAGGTTGCGGTCGCGCAAGGACCGCATCACACTGCTCATCGAAGGGTTACCGTACCGCATCGCCATCGCCACCTCGACCGCATGGCCGCGGGCATCGAGTGCGGCCTGCAAACCCTGCGCCTGGCGATCAGTGTGGACCCGCAACGGCGAACCTTCGGGCAACCAGACGGATGCGTACTTGGCCGCAGATTTGGCGGGACGGGTTCGCAGAATCACGCCATGGAGCAGAGGCTGCCAAACCAACGAAGGAATTTCGACAACCCGCGGATCCGAGAGGAATTGCGCCAGATAACGCCTTAAGGCCGCTGCGGTGGGCTCGTCGGGCGTACCGAGTTGCACCATGAGGACCGCCGTCAACGGCGGTTTCCCGTGGGCGAACTGTTTCGGCGAAGAAAATCTGGGCATGAAGCAAAAAGCCTGTTAAGCGCCGGGACTCAGTTTGCCGCGCTCAGCGCAGTCGAAACCAGGCGTGCTGTGATGTCGACAATCGGGATCACCCGTTCGTAGTCCATGCGGGTTGGGCCAATGACCCCGAGCGTACCCACGACGCGACCATCCACCAGATATGGCGCAGTCACTACACTCATCTGCTCCATTGGAACGAGATCGGATTCGCCTCCAATAAAGATCTGAACCCCCGATGCGCGCCCCGATGCATCCATCAATTGAATCAGACGGGTCTTCTGCTCAAACAAGTCAAACAGCGAACGCAATCGATCCATATCCGCAGTCAATTCGGTCACGCCGATCAGGTTTCGCTCGCCAAAAATAACGACATCGTCGGGATGATTCAGCATTTCGCCACTAGCGGTTACAGCCCGTTGCATCAAAACCCCAATGTCATCGCGCAGTGCGGAGAGTTCGGCCGAGAGGGTGCCTTGAATTGAGCGAAAGTCCTGCCCCGCGAAGTGGGCATTAATGATGTTGGCGGCCTCAATGAGCTGTGCCGGAGAGTAATCGCGCTCTGTCGCAAGAATTCTGTTCTGGACGTCGCCATCAGGGGTTACCAAAACCAGTAGGGTCCGTTTGTCGCCTAAGCGGATGAACTCCACCTGACGAAACACCGAAGCCCGCCTCGGGGTCTGCACCACGCCCGCAAAATGAGAGAGGCTCGAGAGCAACTGAGCTGCACTGGCCAATACGCGTTGTGGCTGATCGACCTGAAGCTGGCCCTGCATCGCCTCGGTGTCTTCAAGCCCTAGGGGCTGGACCGTCACCATGGTGTCGACAAAGAGTCGGTAACCGCGTGCGGTCGGGATCCGCCCCGAAGAAGTATGCGGACTGGCAATCAGTCCAAGCTCCTCGAGATCAGACATCACGTTACGGACGGTCGCGGGAGACAGGTCAAGTCCGGACCAGCGCGAGAGGGTCCGTGAGCCGACAGGCTGACCTTCAGCGATGTGTCGCTCAACGAGCGTTTTGAGTAGAGTGCGGGCACGGCGATCTAACATAGATGCTGATTCTAGTGCGCCCGCGCCAGTGTGGTGTAATCGGAGCTATGGGAGCATTTCAAACGGTGGCCTTGGTAGGACGGTTTCGCTCAAGCGGGATCGTGCAAACCCTTGACCGGATTGAAATTTTTCTTCAGGAACGCGGACTGGAAGTTTTCCGGCCTGCCGGCAGCGCCGAGCACGCGAGTGACGTCAAATCGATCGTCCATCGGTCTGGCTCGAGCACCGAGCCTCCCATTGACCTGGCAATCGTTGTCGGCGGCGATGGCACGATGCTTGGGATCGCGCGAGAACTCGCCCCGTGGGGCGTGCCGGTGATCGGGATCAATCATGGTCGACTCGGGTTCATGACGGACATTCCGCTCGACCGATGGACGGACGCCTTGGCTGCCATTCTCGACGGCCACTACGAGGCGGAGGAGCGCACGTTGCTCGACGCGTGCGTGCTGCGCGACCCGGATTCGTCGATCCCGTTTGCGGCACGGGCCCTGAACGATGTCGTCATCGGACGCGGCTTGGTTGGGCGCATGATCGAACTCAATGTCGAGGTCGATGGCAAGTTCATGTACACACAACGTGCGGATGGGCTGATCATTGCCACGCCGACTGGTTCGACCGCGTATGCACTATCGGCAAACGGCCCGATCCTGCATCCGCAACTGAACGGAATCGTGTTGGTCCCCGTAGCCCCGCAAGCGCTCTCGAACCGCCCCATCGTGCTGCCGGATACTTGCAAGGTGACTGTGCGGATTGGCGATGAGACCGATGCGCGGGTGAATTGCGACATGCAGACCTTCTCGGATCTGCACCCGGGCGACCGGATTGTGATTGAGCGCTCGGCGTATCGAATCCGCTTTCTACACCCAAGTGGATATAGCTATTTCGCGACCTTGCGCGGCAAACTGGCGTGGCAAGCACTCCCGGTGCTCAACGTCCGCCCCCCGTCGCCCTGACTCGCTAAAACGCCCGAGAGAACCTCATGCTCCGCACACTTCGATTGCGCGACATTGTTCTGGTCGAAGTGGCTGAAATTGAATTTGGTCCGGGTTTCAACGTGCTCTCGGGCGAAACCGGAGCCGGCAAATCGATCTTGCTTGATGCACTCGGCCTCGCGCTCGGACATCGTGCGGATGCCAAGCTCGTGCGGGAAGGTTGCGCGCGCGCCGACGTGGTGGCTGAATTCGCCAGTCACGAGGGGCTCGATGCCTGGCTTGCCGAGCGCGAGATCGCCGGCGACCCGGGCACAGTCCTGTTAAGGCGAGTGCTCGAAAGTGACGGTCGGTCGCGGGCCTTCGTCAATGGTCAACCCGTGCCGGCGACATTACTGCGCGAGACGGGCGAACAACTGCTGGATATCCATGGGCAACATGCTCATCAGCGTTTGCTGACTGGATCGGCTCAGCGCGCGCTCCTGGATGCTTTTGCCGGAATTGAACCAGACGTCTTGCGCTTGCAGAATGGCTGGGACACCTGGCAGGACGCCGAATCCGTGCTGGCGAACGCTCGCGAAGCAGGCGACCAAATCCAGCAGGACCGTGAGCGGCTGAATTGGCAAATCGATGAACTCGCTGCATTAAAACTGGCCCCGGACGAATGGCAGGAACTCGAGACCGAGCAGAAGCGCCTGGCGAATGCAGCGGCCCTGATTGAAGGGGCTCGTGGCGCGGCCGAAGCCCTGCAAGAAGATGATTCCGCCATCAATCGGCAACTTTCCCGTTTAGTAGCGCGCCTTCGCCCTCTGGCGCTGATCGACCCCACGTTGACGCCCCCTCTCGAACTTCTGGAAGGGGCTGCGATTCAGGCTGCAGAGGCAGCGGGCGCAATGTCTCATTATGCTGACCGGATTGATCTGGATCCTGAACGACTGGCGGAGGTCGACCGTCGACTTGGGGCGATTCATACGGCGGCCCGCAAGTATCGACTCTCTCCTGAGGATCTGACGGTCGAACTGCATCGACTCCAGGAGCGCCTGATCGAACTGGACCGCTCGGTCGATCTGAAGGGGCTGCAAGAGGCAGCCGACCGCGCGCGGCAGCAATACGATCAATTGGCGCTAAACATCGGCGTGGCCCGACGCGAAGCGGGCGGGCGTCTTGCGGCCGCAGTTAGCAGCGGAATCGCTGGACTTGGCATGGCCAGCAGTCGGTTCGAAGTCGCAATTGATTCAGTAGACCCCGGACCCGCGGGGACCGAACGCGTCGAGTTCCAGATTGCCGGGCACAGCGCGAGTGCGCCCCGACCACTGGCCAAAGTCGGATCGGGAGGCGAACTGTCCCGAGTGGGTCTGGCGATTACGGTCGCGGCCGCGACGACCCAACCGGTTGGAACCCTCGTCTTCGATGAGGCCGACAGCGGCGTCGGCGGCGCAGTCGCTGAACTGATTGGCCGGCTGATGCGTCGCCTGGGCGAAGTGCGTCAAGTGCTATGCGTCACCCACCTTCCGCAGGTGGCAGCGCGTGCGCATCGACACTTTGAGGTGATTAAACGAACTTCCCACGGCCGGCCACTTACCTCAGTCAATGCGCTCGATGAGGACGCGCGGATCGAAGAAATCGCCCGCATGCTTGGGGGCGTTGAGATCACGGCCACCACCCGAAGTCACGCCCGCGAGCTGCTGGCTCCCTGAACGAGGTCGCTGAAACTAACCCCGCGAAGCGCTCACCGGGAGCATGCCGGCGCTGAGGCGATGTTGGCAATCGGGTTTGACGCAGACCGCGTAGAGCGACAGGGCATGGTCCTGAAGCTCAAAACCGCGCTCCGTCGCAATGTGTTGCTGACGCTCCTCAATCTGCGAATCGAAAAACTCTTCGACATGTCCACAGGTCACGCAGACCAGATGGTCGTGATGCCCACCCTCTTGAAGCTCGAAGACCGCTTTACCGGCCTCGAAATGACTGCGCGTCAAGAGACCCGCCTGCTCAAATTGGGTCAAAACACGGTAGACCGTCGCCAGCCCAATATCCTGCCGCTCGCCCACGAGCACACGGTAAACATCCTCAGCCGTGAGGTGGCGCCGATCGCTGCGCTGGAAAACCTCAAGGATTGTCCGCCTGGGCAAGGTGGCTTTGAGCCCGAGATTCTTCAATTCGTTAGAGCCAGTCATTCAGACACCGGGGATGGGGTTTTGGTCAGACTTCACATTCCACTCAGAGACCGTATGATAGGCAGTCATTGCTTCGGATTGGTGAGACCTGTGTTCTTGCGCGAATTGATCCCTCAGAAAATCGGGAATAGTTGTGGCCTGGCGCTGACGCTCAGCATCGCACTGTGTTCTGGCGCCTGTGCGCCCATCCTGCCATCCCTCCCTTCGGTTCCGAGCCTGTCGAGCCTGACCGACAGCAACGTATTCAAGCCGTTCAGGCTCGATATTGCCCAGGGAAATTATCTGACCAGGGATACCGTCGAGCGGGTCCGCCCCGGCATGCGACGCCAGGACGTTCGGTTTGTGTTGGGTAGTCCGCTGTTGCTTGATCCATTCCATCCCAATCGGTGGGACTACATCTTTCGCTTTCAACGCGGGACTGGGGAATCTGTCACCCGTCGGGTCACGATTCACTTCGACGGTGATCGGGTTGAACGGATCGAGGCCGACGCGCTCCCAGGCCGCGACGAAACCAATGACCCGGCGTTGCCGCGCAATCGACGCAGCTAGGTTCCAAAGGTTTAGAGGCCGCAAGCATGATGAACATTGCGATCGCCGGAGCCGCCGGACGAATGGGTCGAATGCTCATTGAAGCGGTTCTGAACTCCCCCGATGCCCAGCTAACAGGCGCCCTGGAGGTCAATGGGTGCCCGGCGCTAGGTCGAGACGCGGGCGAGTTTATGGGCCGAGAGACTGGGGTCGTGTTGACCGATGCGACTGAGGCCCCAGACCTCGCACTGGCCAATGCGAATCTGCTGATCGACTTTACTCGGCCGGCAGCCACCCTCGCGCATCTCGAATACTGTTTGCCGCGTCAGATCGGCATGGTGATTGGCACGACCGGGTTTGATCCGCATCAGCGGGCGCAAATTGCCGCCGCGGCCGAACAGATCCCAATCGTGTGTGCGCCCAATATGAGCGTTGGCGTGAATGCCACGCTCAAGCTCCTGGAACTGGCCGCAAAAATTCTGTCCGCCGATTACGACATTGAAGTCATCGAGGCGCACCATCGACACAAGGTTGATGCCCCATCCGGCACCGCACTCGCGATGGGCGAGGCAATCGCGCGGACCTTGGGGCACGAGTTGCCAGATGTCGCCCTGTTTGCCCGCGAGGGCGTGACCGGGGAGCGCGTCAATGGGACGATCGGCTTTTCAACGATCCGCGGTGGCGACATCGTCGGCGACCACACAGTTCTTTTCTGTGGCACGGGCGAGCGGGTCGAAATCACCCATCGTTCGTCGAGCCGGATGAACTATGCCCTGGGCAGCCTGAGGGCCTGCAGATTCTTGATGGGGCGCAAAGCGGGCCTGTTCGATATGCAGGACGTCCTGGGTCTGCGCTGATCTAAACCGGGCGTTGCTTAACGTCCGGCCACCAGTGCATGGCGACCATCGACCACAACCCGACGCCATGGCACCGCGTAGGCAGCGGCGAGTATCTGAGGCTGCAAGATTCGATCAACCGGGCCGTGAGCAGCCGATCCGTCCACCGCAATCACAATCGCATGGGTGCAATGCCCCAAGACCCAGTCCGGATCATGCGCCGTAATCACGACGAGTCGCCCCTGGCCGGCCTCTGCAGCAAAGGCATCGGCCAGTCGCAAACGCTCTCTTGGGTCTTGATGGGCAAGTGGCTCGTCAAGCAGTAGGGCATCCGCATCACTCGCGAGCGCGAATGCCACCC
>Ga0209598_10002668_pt1 | contig 13841 bp, 14 predicted proteins | sample M_140807_EF_Meta_FD_187317 | JGI IMG/M metagenome (GOLD analysis project Ga0209598, IMG submission 187317) | Freshwater microbial communities from Lake Montjoie, Canada to study carbon cycling - M_140807_EF_MetaG (SPAdes) (version 2) | ecosystem: Environmental > Aquatic > Freshwater > Lake... | reverse complement strand
GCTCGCCCTTACATGCGGGCTCATCAGCGCGGCGTGAAACTCATCGGCGCCACTGCTCATTACGTCACCGCCGAGCTGGATGCCGGGCCGATCATCGCCCAGGGCGTGGCCACGGTCAGTCATCGCGACGAGGTCGAGGACCTTGTGCGCAAGGGTCGGGATGTCGAGCGCAAGACCCTCGCTGATGCGGTTCGCTTGCATCTCGAACACCGAGTGCTGGTGTGGGACAACCGCACCTGCGTGTTCGGCGAATAGCGCTCAACGGAACTGCGTTGTTCCCGCTGGCTGGTTCTCACTGGCCGATTCGTCGAGACCCGAATGGTCAGCGGATGTCGCGGGCGAACACGGCGAAGAAATCGCGGGCGTCGTTGCTCAGATAGCGATCGCCGGGCTTCCAGGATTCGGGCAGCATCTTCGTGCCGGTCACCGACGTCGGGTCGAGATACCGGCTGGCGCCGTAGAAGTTGTAGGTGGTCCAGACCGTGTTGATGTCGAGCTGCATGGCTCGCACGCAACCGGCGCGAAGCATGAGCTGCGAAAGCGACAGAGCGCCGAGGCCGTTGCCGTAGCCGTAGACGATCGCTCCGGTGCCGGTGATGCAGACCGCAGAGCGCCAGGTGAGGATTTTGTTCCCGAACGTCGCACCCCATGCTCCATCGGAGTTGTCATTGAGGCCCTGCGCAGGGACACCGGGCGCCGCAGTGCCCGAAGGGGATCCGCCCGGGTTCGGCAGGCCGCCGCCGTTGTCGAGGATGAGGTCGAGGTTCTGTCGAACGGACACGATGTCATCGTTCATGGTGAAGTCCCGACCCCACATACCCACCGAGGCGGTGCCGTTCTTGAAGATCACGAACGCTGCAGCGCCATCACGCAGTGGCCGCTGCGTGATGCCATTGAGGTAGAACCCGCCACGGGCATCATCCATGCGGAATCCGCTGTTGAACGCGGCGAGCAGTTGGAGGCGCTGGTCCACTGGCACCTGCGAGGGGATGTCCCATTTGCCGCCCGGTTCCTCGGTGCCGGGATGCAGATCGAACTTCACAAGTTTGGGATCCATCCACGCCAGACCATCGAGGATGCTGGTGCGTACCGAGTCGGGACGAACCTGGGTGGTGTAGATGGCCTGGGCGCCGCCGACCTGCGGACCGACCGGCTGCCAGATCCCTTCGTTGGCCACAGGAGTGACCCCTTCGGGAACGGCGACATCAGCGGGCTTGGGAAGGTGATCTGCGACCCTCACCACCGAGGAGGAGGGGCCCGATTCCGATGGGCCGTTGACCGAGATCTCGCGATCGGGTTCGCCGCCGGCCTTGGGCTCATTGCGTTTGAACCACCAGGACTCAACCGTGTTGAGCACGCCTCCGAGATTGTTGTCACGCATCCACTCAGCGGCTTTCTCGGTGGTCGAGAGATTCGCCGGCCGGACAATGGCTCGAACAAAGGAGAAGGTCGGGATGAGGAGCACGGCGATGATGACGCCGACTGTGACCTTGAGCCACAAGGGTCGGTGGCGCCGATGCTGGGGTCGACGATGGGGAACGGCCGGATCAATCGTCAGCCCTGACAGCAATTCCGAGAGTGGATCGCTACGGAGATCGCCGGCGGGATCACCAACAGAATTGCCGGCCGGATCCCCTGACAAGGCATCGAATGCGTCGGGAGGTGCGGGCAACCTGCGCAGCTCGGGATCAGCGGCATCGCTGTGCATTGACTCGTCGGGACGATCCGATCCGGGTGGAGTTGTGGCCGTCATTGGTCGCTGCTTCGCTCGGTGAGTGGATGGCGTCGAATCGCGTCGCAATGTTAGGCGAACGGCTCGAACCGATCAGATCATGCTTTCACGCATCTGACACGAACCTGCGGTTCGATATGGGTCATTTCATAGCGCTCACTCAGAGCGGAAGCGCGTAGACCGCCACGAAGTCGCGAGTGTCGTTGCTCAGGTATCGGTTGCCGCTCTTCTCGGAATCGGGGAGCAGTTTCGTACCCTTCACTGACGTCGGATCACCGGCAACGGTGGGTGCATAGAAGTTGAAGGTGGTCCACGATGGATTGATGTCGAGTTCCATGGCCCGGACACAACCGGCTCGCAGCATCAGTTCGGCCAACGACTGCGCACCGAGTCCGTTGCCGTATCCGTAGACCAATGCCCCGGTGGCGGTGACACACACCGAGGATCTCCACACCAGCACCTTGTTGCCGAGTGTGTCGCCCCACGCGCCGTTTGCGTTGTTATCGAGACCGTCAGCCGGCACACCGGGGGCAGCCTTCGCGGTAGGGGTGCCCCCGGGGTTCGGTGCGCCACCACCGTTATCGATGATGAGATCGAGGTTCTGGCGGACAGCCTGGATGTCATCGCGCATCGAGATATCGCGTCCCCACGCGGCCACGGTGGCCACACCGTTCTTGAACACCACCAACGATGCTGCGCCATCACGAAGTGGCTTGTAGGTGACGCCGTCGAGATAGAAGCCGCCGAGGGCATCTTGCATCCGGAAGCCACCGTTGAATGCGGCGATGAGCCCGAGTCGCTGGTCGACCGGCACCATTGATGGGACCGCTGATTTCCCCCCGGGTTCCTGGGTGCCGGGATGCACCTCGAACCGCACGAGCTTCGGGTCCATCCATACCAAGCCGTCGAGCACGCTGGTATGAATCGAATCTGGCCGCACCTGCGTTGTGAACATGGACTGTGCGCCGCCGACGAGGGGGCCGATTGGCTGCCATATGCCCTCGTTGTCCACGGGGGTCACCCCGTCGGGGACGGCTACATCGGCCGGTTTCGGCAGATGCGGCACCACCTTCGTTCCAGCCGGAGTGGTCTCCTGGGTGGTGGCCTCGATCGCCCGGTTCGGGTCACCGCCCTCTTTCGGAGCGTTCCGGTCAGCCCACCAGGCTTCGATGGAGTTGAGCACCCCTCCGAGCCCGTTGTCGCGCATCCATTCGGCGCCTCGCTCGGCTTAGGTGAGCGTTGAAGGGGCCACCATGGCGTGGGCGAATGACAGGGTGGGGACGAGAAGCAGAACGAAGATCGCCCCGGCGACCACCTTCTGCCACAGCGGACGGTGATTCAAGGAACGTTTGGTCTGCTTGGGGTTGACCGGCGTGGGTCGGGGCTCACTCGGAGCGGGAACGGGACCGCTCGTGGTGGCGATCCGGTTCTGTTCCTCGATCAGGGTCCGCCATTGATCAAGGAACTCATCGGGATCGATGTTGGTTTCGTCGGGGGGGTTCATGGTCAGGAATGCCTGCAATGGTCGGTCGACGCGTGACGGCTCTGGGAGCCAGAGGAACTCAAGGTGACGGTCATCGCGACCGCTGAGGATATGTCACGGTTCTCGAACGCCGCTGTCGCGACTTCGATCGCGAACGCCCTGTTTCTGACGAGGGAGTGAAACCACGGGGCCGATGACGTTCGTCTGAATGGACGCGTACCATCGCCGTCACGGCCGTCATCGATCCGGGGGAACCGCCATGAGCCTGTTCGGAATGAGATTCGATATGCGCACGCCGGGCTTCGCTCCCGGTACCGGGACCGAGCGATACCGGGCTGCGGTCGACATGGCGGCTTGGGCCGACCGAGTCGGGTTCCTCATCGTGGTGCTGTCGGAACATCACGGATCGGCCGATGGCTATCTGCCGTCACCGATTCCGATGGCAGCGGCGATGGCGGCTCGCACCGAGAACGTGCGGTTCATGCTCTCGGCGATGATCGCCCCGTTCCACGATCCACTCCGACTGGCCGAGGATCTCGCCGTTGTCGACCTGCTGAGCGGCGGCCGCATCGATCTGGTGCTCGCGAACGGGTATGTCCAGGGCGAGTTCGACATGTTCGATGTACCCATGGGGGAACGAGCGCGGCGTACGACGGAAACGCTTCGCACACTCAAAGCGGCCTGGACCGGCGAACCCTTCGAACATCGGGGTCGCACGGTGCAGGTGCTCCCGATGCCGGCCCGGCCGGGTGGTCCGAGCATCTCGTTGGGTGGATCAGTTGAAGCGGCGGCTCGCCGGGCAGCGCGCATTGCTGATGGTTTCGTGCCTTCCACCCCGGAGATCTGGGAGTTCTATGTGGATGAATGCCTGAAGGTCGGCAAGCCCGACCCCGGCCCCCATGTGGGTGGCGATACCTCAGTGGTGCATGTCGCCGCCGATGTGGATGAGGGATGGGAACAACTCGCCCCGTACGCCATGCATGAGGTCAATGCCTATGGAGCCTGGTCGGCGGCCGCCGGCCTCGACACCCAGGTCGGGTACGCGCTCTACGAAGGTCCCGAGGATCTGCGTGCCTCGGGCCGGTATCGGGTGATGACGCCCGAGCAATTGGTGGCCGACATCACCGGCCGTGGCCCGTTCGCGTTCACCATGTTGCATCCGATGGTTGGCGGTCTGCCTCCGGAACTTGCCTGGAGCAGCCTCGAACTGATCGAGAAGGAAGTGTTACCGGCCCTGCGCTGAGCCATTCGGAGTGGGCCGGTTCCGACCGGCCACCGGAGAGCGAGCGGCGCCGAAGGGTCAGTGGACCTTCCAGGCATCCGGGGTGTCAACGATGCTGGTGATATTCGCCGGAAGCTCGTCATTGACGATCTGGGCAAGGGTGACATGTTCAAGGACTGCGCGCAGGCTGGCACGTGCCGCGATCCAGACCTGCTGGAGGTTCTCGGCCGCCCCCTCGTACGCCACGGTCTCCGGACGCCGACCCCGAACCTCGGCGAGTGGACCATCCACGGCGCGAACCACATCGGCCACCGTGATGAGATGCGCCGGTCGACCGAGCCGGTAGCCGCCGGAGCTGCCGCGCTGACTCTGGACAAGACCTGATCGTTTGAGGTCGCCCAAGGTGTTCTCGACGAATTTCGCCGGCATGTCCTGGGTGTCGGCGATGGTCTGTCCCTTGACCGATGTGCCCTCGGGCACCGCGGCGAGCACGAGCAGGGCTCGCATCGCGTAATCGGCCTTGGCGGAGATCTGCATCCCACCATTGTGCCGGTTTGCGGGCGGCACCGCTCTACCGGGCGCGAGCGCAGCGATCAGGTGCCGAGACCCCGGGTTCGGCGGACCCGACGGTCGATCGCCCCGAACACCGCATCGACACAGAGACCAACGATGAGGATCACGATCATGTAGGCCAGCAGCAGCGGCGCATCGCTCATGGTGCGGGCGAAATCGAGGCGCACTCCGAGGGAACTCGTGTTCCCCACGATCACCAGAAGTTCGCCGGCCATGAGGCTGCGCCAGGCGAAGGCCCAACCCTGCTTGAGCCCGCTCACGTACGACGGAAGCGCGGCGGGGAGGATCACGGAGCGGAACAGGGTGAATCTGCGAGCCCCGAGCACCCGGCCGGCCCGGACCAGCAGCGGAGGTACATGGTCGACGCCGAAGATCAGTCCGTTGGCGATTGCCGGTGCAGCCCCGAGCACGACCACGAACAGGATCGCCGATTCGGTGAGTTTGAACAGCAGGATGGCGAACGGGAACCACACGATCGACGGCATGGTCTGGAGACCGGTGATGAATGAGCCGAAGGCCCGCCGCACGATCGATGATTGTGAGACGAAAGCTCCGATCACGGATCCGATCACCAGGGCGATTGCGAATCCGAGAGCGGCACGACGCATGGTGATGCTGACTGAGTGCCAGAACGACCCTGTTGTCACCAACTCGCCCAACTGTGAGAACACAGTGGTGGGCCCGGGCAGCACATAGGTGGGTTTCCAACCCGACCACACGAGGATCTGCCACAGCACCAGGGCGAGAGCGACTGCGCTCAGCTTCGGCCAGAGGACCGAATAGATGCGAGAGGCCCGTGATGTTGTCGGACTGGTGACCGTGTCGAGTTTGTCGAGTCCGGCAACGGTGGAGTCCGGTGTCGAGCTCTGCATGGAACTCTGCCCGGAGTTCTGTAGTGAACCCGGCTTGGGTTCACCGGTGAGTTCAGTCGTTGGCATGACGGCGCACCTCCGTGCGAAGGCAGTCGGTGACCTCGGCGGCCAGCGCGCTCACCTCGGGCGATTCGATCCGTCGGGGGCGCTCGAGATCCACCGGGTATTCGGCGATGACGCGGCCGGGCCGACTGGCGAGCACGAGGATCCGGTCGCCGAGGCGGGCGGCCTCACGCACATTGTGGGTGACGAACATGATGGTCACGCCGGTCTCGAACCAGATTCGTTCGAGCTCGTCATGGAGGACGTCGCGGGTCATGGCGTCGAGGGCCCCGAAGGGTTCGTCCATGAGCAGCACCGAGGCATCCTGGGCAAGGGCGCGAGCCAAGGACACCCGCTGGCGCATACCGCCACTCAGTTCATGCGGATGGCGTTCGGCGGCGTCAGTGAGCTGGACGAGACGGAGCAACTCCATGGCCCGCTCGCGTCGGTCGGCTCGGCTTTTCACGCCGGCGAGGCGCAGGCCCAGCTCGACGTTCTTCCGGGCTGAGAGCCACGGGAACAGGGCGCCTTCCTGGAACATCAGCGACACCACGCCTGATCCGGTGTCGACCGAACCAGAGGTGGGATGGTCGAGCCCGGCGATGATGTTGAGCAGCGTGGTCTTGCCACAGCCCGAGGCCCCGACGATGCAGACGAATTCACCGGGGGCGATCTGCAGATGCATATCGCTGATCGCGGCGACGGTGGTCGAGCCGGTGGTGAAGGTACGTGAGAGGTGATCGATGGTGATCGGGGAACCGGAGGAGATCCGGGTCGATTCTCGTGTGGTGGTCACACTCATGTGAGGCTCTCTTCCAGCATCAAACCCATAGGAGTACTTGAGATTAGGGGAGAAGTGTCAGGAATTCCATTCTTTACTTGATCCGTCCTCAATCTGAATCTCAATCGGAAAACTTGACATAGCCGGCGCCAGTTCCTATTGTCCCGTTTTCCCATTGAATTACTTCTGAATGAGAGACCCCTGATGACCCGATTGCGAACGCTCGCCGCAGTGAGCCTCGTGGCCCTTCTCACCCTCACCGCCGCAGCCTGCGGCGGCTCCTCCGATTCAACGAGCGCTGGCTCCTCGAAGCCGGAAGCGCCGACCACCATTCATCTCGGGTACTTCCCGAACCTCACCCACGCCACCGCCATCGTCGGGGTCGAGAACGGGATCTTCGCCTCCAAGCTGGGTGACAACACCCTCGAGACCAGCCTGTTCAGTGCCGGCCCGGCAGCTGTCGAAGCGCTCTTCTCCGGGGCTCTCGATGCCACGTACATCGGTCCGAATCCGACGATCACCGCCTATGCGAAGTCCAACGGCGAGGCAGTTCGGGTCATCTCGGGGGCAACGTCGGGGGGCGCGGCCCTCGTTGTGAAATCCGATATCAACTCTGCGGCTGATCTCAAGGGCAAGAAGGTTGCCTCGCCCCAGCTGAGCGGTACCCAGGACGTGGCGCTGCGCTGGTGGCTCAAGGACAACGGTCTGAAGACCGACCCCCAGGGCGGTGGCGATGTCTCGATCGTGCCGCAGGACAACTCGGCGACTCTCGACGCCTTCAAGAGCGGCTCGATCTCCGGTGCCTGGGTTCCCGAGCCTTGGGCCACTCGTCTGGTGCAGGAGGGCGGCGGCAAGATCCTCGTGGACGAGCGCAGCCTGTGGCCGGGCGGTGAGTTCGTGACCACCCAACTCGTGGTGCGCACCGAGTTCCTGAACAAGCATCCCGAAGCGGTGCGTCGACTCATCGAGGGTCAGGTCGCGGCCAACGAATTCGTCAATGCCAATCCCGAGCAGAGCCAGAAGATCGTGAACGATGCGATCACCAAGTACACCGGCAAGGGCATCCCCGCCGGTGTGGTGTCGGCGGCATGGAAGAACCTGACCTTCACGAACGACCCCTATCCGACCACGCTCATCGAATCGGCAGATCACGCCGTGGGAGTCGGGCTACTCGATCCGGTCAAGAACCTGACTGCGCTCTACAACCTGTCGATCCTCAACTCGGTCCTCGAAGCCCAGGGCCTGAAGCCGATCGCCACTCCCTGACGCACCGGTTCCTCCTCGGAAACAGGAAGGCCGCCCTCATGGGCGGCCTTCCCTGCATCTCGGTCGATCTCCGCGCAACGCCGGTCACCCGGCGTGTTGCCAAGAACCGGTGATCAGACGATCTCGCTGATCTGCATCTCCGGAACGATTGTCGTGTAGTTGGCGACATCGGCCTGCACAGCAGCGGTTCCTTCGTTGGCCATGGCCGCACCCATCGCATCGAGCGACTCGAAGGTGAAGTGCACGGCAGCCTCGTACGGACCGTTGATGCCCTTGTCGATCTCGGCGCCCGCAAGGCCCCAGGTCGATACGGCCAACGGCACATGGCTGTTGGCGTAGTAGTCGTGATCGAAGGACGCGCCTTCGGTCTTCGGATAGAGCACGCTCACACGGATCATGGTGTCCCCCTCAGTGGAATTGGTGGGGGGATTGTGACACGTTGAGATCAGGCCCGTTCGAGGATGCGGATGGGAAGGCTGCGTGGACCGCGCACCTGACCCTGGGAGAACGTGACCGCCGAAGGATCGGCGAGTTCGAACTTTGGGAAGCGGGCGATGAACTCTTCGAGGGCCACGACCATCTCGAGGCGAGCCAGGTTGGAGCCGAGGCAGCGATGGATGCCGAGACCGAATGCCGCATGCCGGTTGACCTCGCGGTCAATGAGTACCTGATCGGCATTGTCGAAGAACTCAGGATCACGGTTGGCCGCCGGGAAGCTGAGCAGGATCCAGTCGTCCTTCTTCATGGGGCAGCCCTCGAACTCGAAGTCGTCCTTGACGAGTCGGGCCATGGTGACCGGCGCGTACGCGCGCAGGAATTCTTCGATGGCCGAGGGGATGAGCTCGGGATGCGCGACGAGGCGGGCGAGATCATCGGGGTTGTGGGCGAGATGCCACAGCGAGGAACCGATGGCCGACCATGTGGTGTCGATGCCAGCCACGATGAGCAGGATGATGGTGCCGAAGACATGCTCGTCGAGCAGCTTGTTGCCGGCGATCTCGGCATTGAGCAGGTAGGTGATCAGGTCATCGGCCGGATTCTCGCGATGGTCCTCGATGAGCTTGACGATGTAGGCCTCGATGGGGGCGAAGCGCACGATGCGCTCCTCGACCGGCAGGTCGACCGCTTCGATGATCTCGTGCACGAAGGAACGGAAGAGATCGCCGTCCTCGGGGGGCAGCCCGACCATCTTGGCGATGAGGCCCACCGGGATGTGCTGGGTGTACTGGAGGCTGGCGTTGATGACATCGGCATCGCCCATGTCGTCAAGGAGTTGGTTGCAAAGCTCACGTGAGAAGCCCTCGAGGGCATTGACCGGGCGGGGAGCGAATGCCGGGAGCAGCAGGCGACGGGCCAGTTCATGGAACGGCGGATCGGATGAGATGGGAGGAGCCACCCCGATGGGGGCGGGAGGGGCATCGTCGCCGGGGCGACCGTTGTTGATGATGATCGTGCGCGAGGTGAAGTGCTCGGTGTCGTTGGCGATGGCCGAAACGGTGGCGTGGGTCATGGGGGCCCACATGCCGCCGTAGCGCTCGCTATGGGCAACGGGGCAACGGTCGCGGAGGTCTTCCATGATCGGGTACGGGTCGGCCACCCAGGCATCGTCGGTGTGATCGAAGTCGGTGGCGAAGTCGAGGACGGGGGGATTTTCCATGGTCAGTCTCCGATCACAATGGCGAACTCGGGGCAGTTGCTGGCTGCGAGCGTGGCCTTCTTGAGTTGGTCGTCGTCGAGTTCTCCAGTGACGACAACAACGGCGGTGCCGAGGTCGTCGCAGTCGAACAGTTCCGGGGCGAGGCTGTAGCACCGGCCGTGGCCCTGACACTTGGCCGTGTCGAGATGGATCTTCATGAGACTCCCTGAAATGAGACGAACGTCACCATGCTGTCATGCCGAGTGTCAGAACATGAAGTGCAGGCGCTGAAATGCCTTTCTTGGGCAACCGGGATGTTCAGGCAATTCGCAGGGCAAAGGTCATCTCGACCGCTCCGCCCAGGGCGTCCTTGCGTGAACCGTCGAAGGTGCCGGTGCCTGTAGCTGTTGCGTACTTGCCGGTGCCTGCAATCACGACGAGGTCGCTATGGAAGGTGGCATCGGTTGTATCGCTTGCGGCAACAGCGGTGCCGTTGCGTATGTCGAACCCGAGGGTGGATCCATCGGGATAGGTGAACGTGAAGACGCCAAGGAAGGAGCCGCTGCCGTTGGTGTAGTTCACGGTGGTGAGCATCTCGACGTTCACGGGGTCGGTTCCGTTCGTCCCGTCACCGACAAGATGATTCCATCCGTAGATGTGTTCCCCGGAAGCTCCGGCGGTGTGGAGGATTTTCTGAGCGGATGTCGTCAGGACAGTGATGGTCTGTGTCGGGGCGGACGACGCGATCGTCGTGCTCGCCACGGAGTCGGTTCCGGAGACCGAACTCGAATCGGACGAGCAGCCGGCACCAAACGCGAGTGCGCAGACGGCGAGTAGCGGGACGATGAGGAGGTTCCGAATCGGCGTAATGGGGACGTTCGAAGAGAGTTGCATGGAGACGAAAGTAACACTTGTCAAGTGTTACTGCTCGGGGGGGAGGTAGCATCAGAATTTCGATCACTCGAAGAACAAAGGAATCCAAATGGCTCTGCTCGCTTTCGGAACGCATGAATCCCGCCGAGCTCAGGTCGCTGCCATGCGGCTCGTGGCCACTGCGCTCGAGACTCGTCCCTTCGACGGAAGTAGTTCCGAACTGGTGCAGATGTTCGCCGGTTTGATGGGTTGCGCGGGCTGCCATGGCTTCGAGGAGTCTCTCGACTTCTCCGATCTTCTCGGCGAGACCCTCCCTTGGTCCGAGATCGACGAGGCGATCGCCATGATCGAGGCCCTGCTCATCGGTGATCGGGACCGGACCGAGGTGGTGAACTCCGGTCTTCTCGTTGCGATGTTCGCGGATTCCCCCGATCTCGATGCGTTGCTGGCTGCTCGCCAGATCGCTCGGTCGCTCGGTTGCGATGACACGCTCATCGACAACATCGTCGCCATCGCCAACGAATCGGCAGCCACAGCGAAAGCTGATCTGTTCCGCCGCTTTCTCTCCGAACGGATCGACGTCGAGTCGGAGACGATCCGTGAACACATGGATCGACACGACCTCGACGCCATTTCCCGCCCTTCGGACATTGAGCGGTATCACCAGCTGATCACTGAGGCCCCCGAGGGGTCGCTCGGAGCGGAGATGCGCTTTTTCTACTCTGATGCGAAGTTCGATATCCCGGGGACCCCCGGCGTGCCGCTGCCCGTCGAGTTCCTCGGATCACATGACATCCATCATGTGCTGGCGGGCTACAACACCTCCGCACAGGGTGAGGCGTACACCGCTGTGTTCAATGCCGCCAACGCAGAAGCGGGCATTGGTTGGCTCTCGGTGGTGCTTCTCCAGTGGCATCAGGGCATCAAGTTGGGGGTCTTCCCTGAGGGTCATTCCCACCTCGACCCCGCCCAGATGGCAGATGCCGCATTGCGCGGATCACAGACCACCACCGATGTCTACGACGCCCACTGGGACTGGATGGCACTGCTGAGCCTGCCGCTCGATGAGGTGCGTTCCTCACTCGGCATTCCATCTGGCGGACAGGTCAGCGCAGGGTCGTCTTGGAACAACTGACACCCGGTTTCAGGCGAGCTTGTGGGCCGGGTCGCGCGGCGGCAGGAGTCGGCCGGTGACTAACTGCCACACGGTGCCGACAATGAGAACTCCGATGACCAAGTTTGCGACGACCATGGCGGCGACAGACAACCAGTCGAAGAACCCACCCATCCCCCGGGCCCGAGCGAGCACGATGTCGAACGCGAGCGCCCCGATGCCGAAGCTGAACGCCCAGTAGGAGGCGTTGAAGGGTTGGGTGAACAGCCAGTGCAGATCGCGGACGATCACCAGCAGGCTGAACAGTCCGTAGCCGATCAGGGCGAGCGCAAGGGTGTCCGGGAGCGCTCCCTTGGGTCCGCCGGTGATGAACAGGTAGGCCATGCACGCGACTGCTGGTGGGGCGACCAGAATGCCGATCGTCGCCCGTTGCGCGGGTGGAAGCGTGGCGCTGTATGCGAGACGGAATCCGATCTGCGATTCCAACATCAGCCAGCAGAGCACGCCGATACCGAACAGGAGAACGGCGAGCGTGTGAAACCCGAGGAACGCGGCCGCGAACGATGCCACGAGGTTGGCGGCCACTGTCGGCAGATAGGCGGCGGGAGTGAGCGTGGTGGCATCGAGGTGACCGTGTCGTAGGCGCGTCGTGAAGTGTGCGGCGAAGGCGAGTTCCGCAGTCAGTGAAACCGCGAAGATCGCGACTGCAAGGCCGTGGGACTTTTCGTCGGCGAGGTAGGCGATCAGAAGGGTTGACACGCTGACAAGAGCGATGAAGCTGGACTGCACGGGATGACGGAACTCCGCCAGTGCTTCCTCGCGTGCCAGCACCCACTTCGCGACGAACAGGATCATGAGCACTGCCCAAACCGCAACTGCGGCGATCATGATGATGTCGGGTATTACCGTGGACGTTTCCCACGCGAAGTGCGCGGCGCGCCAGCAGTCGCCGAGGGCGATGAGGCCGAGCACGATTCCGAAGAATGATGTGGGGATCGCGGAAAGACGTTTTCGCATCAATGTTCCTTAGGGTCAGTGGTCTGGGGCGATGCCCAGTCGAGTTTCTTCTCGATCAATGGGAGTTCATTGCGCAACGCGACGAGCGCAAGCACGACATCGGCGCGTTGGTCCATCGACAAATCATGTGTCGTTTCGAAGACCGAGATTCCTTCGACGATCAACGTCGTGATCGTGGTCCAGACCGCAGCCATTCGCTCGTCGACCTGCAGTGCGGTCTTCTGGAAGGTCATGAGGGTCTCGTCAGCAAGCAGGCCACTCCGAAAGCTCGCTGCGTCGTGGCCGTTGAGGATCAGCCATGCGACCAGTCGATTCCGGAGTACGACATCGGGGTCGTTGTACTCGTTCGTGGGACCGGCCAGGAGCAGTTTCTTGTCGACGTGTCGTCGGACGAGGTACTTGGCGGTCTCGGCAAGGAGCCCGTTGAGCGAGCCGAAGTGTTGGAGGATCGTCGACGGGTTCAGATCGGCTTCGGCGCAGATCTTCGAATTCGTCACCTGATCGAAGGGGAGTCTGCCCAGCAGGGTGATCGTGGCCTCGATGAGCAGGGTCTGTGCTTGGGCTTTGGGAAGCCGTTTGCGACGTGGCCGACTTGCCGTGGATCCTTGCGTGCTACTCATTTCCATTCCGTTCTCTTTGATCGCGAAGGGGAGTCATCCACTCCATACGTCAAGTTTACACTTCATGAGTGTTACGATTCTCGAAGCTCTTAAAAGCTTTTTCGGAGGCAGTCATCGGCCGCCGCTGCGGCCTCGGAGCAGTCGCCGCCAAGTTGGCATTGCGAGTCCCACCACCAAGGAGAACCAGTGAAAGCACGTCTTGCGGTCTGTCTCGTAGCAGTACTTGCGGTTGTCGCTGTCGGGGCTGGCTGTTCATCCTCGTCTACCTCGTCCTCCTCAGCGGCGAAGACGCTTCGCATCGGGCTCGAGGCGCCGCTCACCGGTGAACTCGCTGAACTCGGCACCGGCATGTTGAACGGCGCGAAGCAGGCCGCCGCCAAGCTCAACGCCGCCGGTGGCGTGAACGGCAAGCAGGTTGAGATCATCGCCATCGACGACAAGGGCGATCCCGAAGCCGGTGTTGCGGCCGCCAACGCGGCGATCAAGAACGGTCTCGACGGCATCGTCGGTCCTTACAACTCGGGCGTCGGCCTCAAGACTCTGCCGCTCTACATCGGGGCCGGGCTGGTTCCCATCCGACTCACTTCCTCCGATGCCACTGCCGGCCTTG
>Ga0209598_10002667_pt1 | contig 13844 bp, 6 predicted proteins | sample M_140807_EF_Meta_FD_187317 | JGI IMG/M metagenome (GOLD analysis project Ga0209598, IMG submission 187317) | Freshwater microbial communities from Lake Montjoie, Canada to study carbon cycling - M_140807_EF_MetaG (SPAdes) (version 2) | ecosystem: Environmental > Aquatic > Freshwater > Lake... | reverse complement strand
CGTGAGCCTCGGCGCACAGCGTTTCGCCGTAATGCAAAGTGCCAACAGTAAAAATTTTGCGGCGCTCGACGCGCTCTACCCAACCGTTGAATACCAATGGTTTGTTAATTGGCGTTGGTGAGCGATAGTCCACACTCAGGTTTACCGTCATGCCCGGGTTTCCCGTGGTGTTCACATAGACGCAGGAACCATCGGTAACAATGGTTCTGTGCCCTTTGAGGAGCACCACTACTCCGGTCTGGCGAGCCAGACGTATGGCTAATTCTTCGCGATTGGCCTGAACTGTTGGAATATCGGTCCCCGTCAGCCGGGCGAATTCACCGGGATGCGGTGTAATGACAATCCGAGAAGAGGAGTGATGTGTCCCAAGAAGGTCGGGTGTGAGCACATTCAGGGCATCGGCATCGATAACCAGCGCGCCAGAATGAGTTGCCAGCAGGTTGCACACCAGATGTTTAAGGGATGGCGGTTTTCCGCATCCCGGTCCTACCACCACAACGTTGCGACTTGATGCTTCTAGAGCCACACGATCGGCGGCTGTTTGATTCAGTCGCCCTTGGTCGTCTTCATCCAGCGGAATGGTCATGTAGCAGGGAGAACCGCAAGCCACGATCAGTTGCTGCGATTTGGGCGTGGCTACTGTCACAAGGCCGGCCCCGCCGCGCAGGCAAGCGCGGCCCGACAGAACTGCTGCTCCAGCCATTCCCATGCCGCCGGCTACGATTAATACGCGTCCACAATTCCCTTTATGGGCATCTGGTTGGCGTTCCGGCAATTGACCTACAGAGTCGAGACGTTTGATGTTGTCCACATAATCCCCATGGGTCATTCTTTGTCTTTTTCTTTTGCTTTGTCCATTTCCTTGGCTTCACCTGGGGGAGGCATTGGAGGGGCAGGTGCCGCGGGTTTGTAGTCGATGGCGGCCTTTGCTTCGAGCGGCCGACCCAAGTGTACCAGCGCCCCGCTTAACAAGACTTTGAGGACAGGTTCAGTCGCCTTGTCTCGAGCATCACGCAACCGATCCACCTGTTCGCTAGGAATGAGACGCGCGTACTTCCGGGCGTGCTTCACAAGACCATCGGCAGCAGATTCACGTACCGGTAATGGAGCGGCAGCATTGCTGGCAATTGTGGCAAGACGCGACTGAGCAACGCCACCGGGTAATTCTGCCAACGAGGCTACCAATCCCAAAAGGGCTTCGGGGGGAAGGTCGTTACGGCTGCTGGCTTCGTCGATCGATCCGGCTACTGACCGAATATCGTATCCACGGATCTCGCCGCGAGCCATTCGTCCGATGATGATCGCGGAGCGTATGGTCAGCGATTTCTTTTCCTCGTCGGAAAGGGCTGTTTCACCGGCTTGAACCCACGACGCCAATTCCAGCCGCAGAAGGCCGGCATCGGCAGCAACACCTTCTCCCACCACACGTACACCGTCACGCCCGGCCAGATGCCGTTCCAGCCGCTGCTGTCTCACAAGGACAAGATCGTTGCGTTCAGCGCGCAAAATTTTCTGGACATTACCAATCCGCGCCATCTCAGCTTCGGCATGGCGGCCCAGCATGTTGATGGAATTCATTTCTTCCACTTGGCGGGCATGCAATTCGCGCAGATCTTTCACCCGAGCGTTATAGTTCGATTGCTGGTCATCTGTGAGTTTGCCTTTATTTTCGCGGCGGAACTGCGAGTAGCTCGCTTCCAGTTCAGCGCGATCCGCGGCTTGGGCTTTGATCAGGGCATCGCGTTCCCGCAGGTAGATCCGAACAGATTCTTCCTGCTCGGCACGACGTGATTCGAGTACCTGATAACGGGTCGAAATGGACGAGACAGATGATTCCGTTGCACCCGGTACCACAATCACCGGCAGTTTGGAACCGGCAGGATCAGCGGCAACCTGAGCCAGCACACTGGCCAAATCGGGATCTGGAATATTGCTGTCGATCACCACAAGATCAATATTGGAGGTAGCGCGAATCCGTCTGATCAGTTCTCGGCCGGTATCCACCGTATCTACTGCGCGACCTGCGCTTTCGAGAGCGCGTGCCACTTCACTTCTTACGGCTGGGCTGCTCATGGCTAGAATGGCACGCCCCTTGGGGCCACTTGCCATGTTCGATGAAGCCAGAAAACGCCCAAGATTTTCTACAACCTGGGCTGCAACATACTGACTGGGTGGTTTTGGTAACCGAATAAGCGCTTCGATGGCTGCCATGCGAACACGGCGGTCGCCATGGTTCAGAGCTGCAGTATAAATGGGTGACGCACCAGCATCGGCTCGTGAAGCCAGGGTTTCGAGAAGGTGGCGCGCCATGCTACCGCGGTTCAGTTCAAGCACTTCCCGCAACATGCTTTCCAGCGTGCCGATTTCCTGCCCGGCTAGAAGTGCCATGAGGTCTGGTCGCGCGGTGGCCAACTGGGCGCTTGCGGGCACCGCGGCCGATTGAAGCATAAAGGCCAATAACGTGCGCTTTGCCAGAGCACTGGTGGGACGCAATGTCAAAGCGCCACGGGCGCACTTCTCGCCCCAATATTCTTCTGCTTCATCTCGGCGCACCAACGCTGTGGTGGCGGCATCGGTCCTGCCTGCCACGAGACCTTTGGGCGACCATCTCCAAATCTGAAGATTTTCAGGGTCCGAAAACGGGAACTTACGGCGGAAGAACAGGTCAGACATCTCGGCCAGTCTGGTTGCTGCGTCTGGCAAACGGTTTTCTTCCGTCTTCCGCAGTCGGGCCAGCAAGCGCCGGGCAAACAATTTATGGGAAGGTCCCACCTTTGGATCGGCAAGAACCAGCCAGAGCGCTGGTTCAACAGTGCCCAGATCCTGACCAATTTCAGCACGTGCTTCCAATACGGCCAAAACCTGCTGCCGCCATAATGAATCGGGGATATCAAGTGCGCCAATCAGAGCTGGAATGGAATTAGCATTGAGTTCCAGCAGCGCGCGGGTGACGATCCGCCTGTCACCTTCTTCCTGAGTGCGCATGGCAACGTCGAGAAGCAAGGCAATACCGCGGCCACCCAGCTTATTGAGACCTTCAACGGCCTGTTTGTAACTGGAAGGTTCTATAACCAATTCAGCAAGTTTCACAAGATTATCGATGCTGTTATTGTCGCGGATAACTTCCGCCAACATTTCCTCGAATTCCTTTACGGAAGCCTTCAACCGTTCACTGCGACCTTTGTCTATCTTGGCAACCTCACGCACCAGAGAATCAAACCGATTGAATTGCTGGTTTGATTCACCCGTCAGCAAAGGCGTGATTTCTGCTGGGCGCTTGGCGGCATCAACAGCCTTGGCTGCTGCAACAAGTTTCATGAAATAACGCGCTGCAAGGTCGTGTGAGCCAAGTTCGCGCTGGAACGCAAAGGCCTCTGCCAGTCCACTTACGGTGGATGGCAGTTCACCGAGAGCCTTGGGAAGGTCGTCGCTTTCGTCCGCTTCCTTTGCTGCCTCTTTAGCGGGAGCTTTCCCTGGTTTTTCGTCCTGACCATGGGTCCACGATGCCTGGAATACCAGAGCACTGGACAGCACCATTGCGCCACTTAAATGTCCTAGTCGCTTCATGGTCGTTCCCCTATCAGCCCAAGTCCCGCTCGCACGACACCAAGTCTTCAAGTGTTTCCCGACGGCGTACCAAGCGGTGAGTACCGCCGCTCACAATCACTTCAGCAGCGCGCGGGCGACTGTTGTAATTGCTGGCCATCGACATGCCATAAGCACCGGCCGAGAATGTCGCCAGCAGGTCACCTCGCGTCAATGGAGGCAATCGACGATTCTTGGCCAAAAAGTCGCCCGATTCACATACAGGACCGACAACATCCACTGCTTCGGTTCCAGGAATCTCGCTTTCGAAATCTTCGGGGGGAGCCGGCATGTGGCTGGCAGGCGCTACCGGCCAGATCCGATGGAATGAATCGTAAAGAGTTGGACGGATCAGATCGTTCATGGCGGCGTCTTGGATCACGAACTTTTTGCCGCCCGATTCCTTTCCATAAATCACCCGGCTGACAAGAATGCCGGCGTTCCCGGCAATGAATCGACCCGGTTCCAGCACTAAGGAACAACCGAGTTTTTTCACCGCGGGTACAATGACATCCGCGAATTCCTGCGCTGTGCGCGCTTCGTTTTTGCGGTAATTGATGCCAAAGCCGCCACCCATGTTCAGGATGTCGAGTGGGTGCCCTTGGGCCCTCAGTGCGGGTATCAGCACTTCGGCGCGGGCAAGCCCCTGTCGGTAAGGTTCAACCGACAAAATGGGTGAACCTAAATGCATGTGCAGGCCGCGCACTTGTAAAGACGGATTCGATACCACACCCTTGGCAACATCGAGAACGGTTTCGATATCGAGGCCGAATTTTACGCCTTTTACACTGGTGTCGGTTTTGGCATGTGTTTTCGGGGGAAGGTCGGGGTTGACCCTCAACGCGGCACGCGCCACAACTCCCAATCGCTTGGCTACCGCGCCAAGCGCGTGAAGTTCTTCTTCGCTTTCCACATTGAACAGGTACACACCAGCAAGCAGTGCGCGTTCCAGTTCTGCGTCGGTCTTGCCCACCCCGGCAAATACAATTTTCCGGCCGGGTGATCCTGCCAAGGTGGCACGGTAAAGCTCGCCCGCGCTGGTAACGTCGAATCCGCTGCCATGTTTGCACATGACTTTGCAGATCCCGAGGTTGCCGTTCGTTTTCACGCTGTAGCAAATTAAGGGTTGAACATCCGCAAATGCGGTCTGTATGCGCTGTAGGTGGTGAACCAGCGTTGCTTCACTGTAAACGTACAGGGGTGTGCCATAGGCACGCGCCAGTTCCGAAACCGGAACATCTTCGCAGTGCAATACATGGTCACGATAATGAAAGTGATCCATCCGCTCCATTCCTACAAAAACAACGATCAGCGCGCCGAAAGGCGTGCCTGCCAAGCAGCCAACGCTGCCTTCACCATAGTGGGGCCAGTTGAACCTTCGGTGCGGAATGCCGCCAACGCGTTTTCAACTCCCAACACTTCATATACCCCCGGCGCCAGATCCGGGACGACTTCGTTGAAGTGTTCGGGGGCTAATTCTGCAAGCCGGCAACGGTTCTCTTCGCAGAGACGGACCAGTTTGCCCACACTCTCATGTGCCGTGCGCATCGGCATACCGTGTTTGACAAGATGTTCCAGCAGAGTTGTGGCATCAAGGAAGCCCTCTTCAAGCCGTGCTTTGATGCGGTCGCTGCGAAGACGACTGGAAGCTACCAGGGGCGCTGCAACCTCCAGCGAGCGCTCCACTGTGTCTGCCGCGTCGAACACGGCTTCTTTGTCTTCCTGGAGATCGCGGTTGTAAGCTAGTGGCAGTCCTTTTAAGAGCATCAAGAGGCGTTGAAGCGATCCCGCCACGCGCGCTGTTCGTCCGCGCATGAGTTCCAAAACATCCGGATTCTTTTTCTGTGGCATGAGGCTGGAACCGGTGCAGAACGCATCCGACAGTTCGAGGAAACCAAACTCGGTTGTGGCCCACAGAACCCATTCCTCTGCCCAACCACCCAGATGGACGGCCAGCAGAGTCAGTGCCGAGACGAATTCCACCAAAAAGTCTCGGTCCGACGAAATGTCGAGGGAATTGGCAGCCACGCCATCAAATCCTAGCTCACGGGCCACAAAGGCTCTATCGAGGGGAAGCGACGAACCTGCCAAGGCACCAGCTCCGAGTGGGAGCAAATTCAGGCGGGCACGCGCATCGAGCAACCGTGTGCGGTCCCGTTCCAGCTTTTCCACGTAGGCCAGAAAATAGTGGGTTGCCAGTACCGGTTGGGCACGCTGCAGATGCGTGTAACCGGGAAGAATGACTCCCTGCTCTCGAGCCGCAGAATCGACAAAAGCTTGCTGAAGCGCGGTAATGCCAACAACAACACGATCAAGCGTGTCACGTGTCCACAGCTTCATTGCGGTGGCAACCTGATCGTTGCGGCTGCGGCCCGTATGGAGTTTTCGGCCGGTATCGCCCAACTGGCTGATCAAGGCGACTTCTATGTGGGTGTGGATGTCTTCAAGGTCGCGGCGCCACGTCATGCGACCTTCGTCGATTTGAGTCCCAATGGCATCGAGTGCGTTTATCAATGCGATTGATTCATCAGGGCTAATCAATCCCACATGGCTGAGCATGCGGGCGTGTGCCTGACTGCCACGGATATCGTGGCGGTAAAGGCGCTTGTCGAACGAGATCGATTCCGTGTAGGCCTCAACCAAGGCGTCTGGCCCTGCTGTGAACCTGCCGCCCCAAGTTTTGCCTCCCTGCGTACTCATCCGTGATCCCTTTAGCTGTGCGTTATTGCCTGTCTACAGATCCTAACTTACCACGCAAAGCGAGAGATGCTGTGGAAAACGGGATGGTTTGGGTGGTGGAGAAGCAGTTGTAGCCGGTAAGATAGGTAGTAAGGAAGCCAGCCACCATGCGCCTGCTGATGCCCATCACCTTCCTGCTCTTCTCGTTTTCGTGTGCCATAGCCGTGGCATCGGGCGAAACGCCATGGGCACTTACAGGTTGGAACCAGTCTGCACCACCCATTCTCAATGGCGATTTCAGTAGCGTTCGTAACTTCATCGACCAGTTTGTGTTGGCAAGATTGAAGCAAGAAAGTCTCACCCCGTCGCCAGAAGCAACACCAGAAACACTTTTAGGGCGCCTTTATCACAGTTTGACCGGCCTTGCACCCACAGCAGACCAGCGCGAAGCCTATTTGGCTGACAAGAATCCGCGCCGATATGAGGCGGCCCTAGAGCGTCTTTTGGCTGACCCTGCCTACGGCGAGCGTTGGGCCAGGCATTGGCTCGACATCGCCCGCTATGCCGACAGCAAGGGTTACGCGTTTCTGGAAGATCGCCATTTGCATTTCGCATGGACCTACCGCGACTGGGTGATCGATGCGCTCAACCGCGACATGCCGTACGACCAGTTTGTTCGCGAGCAGATTGCAGCCGACCGATTGCATCCAAAAGGTTCTAGCGGGCGGGAGAATCTGGCGGCACTCGGATTTCTGACGGTTGGCAGGCGCTTTCTGAATAACCAGCACGACATCCTCGATGACCGGATCGACGTCATAACCCGTGGTCTGCTGGGGCTTACAGTTGCCTGTGCCCGTTGCCACGATCACAAAAATGATCCGGTTTCGATGGAAGATTACTACTCTCTCTACGCCGTTTTGGCTGGCAGCCGCGAACCGGATGACCTGCCTCGTCTTCGTTCCGAGCCGTTGAGCCAGGCCGAGAAAGATTTTCAGACAGAGCAGCAACGTCGCGACGATGCTGTTGATCATTTTGTAAGCCTTCGGCGTGCCGAGGTGCTGTCTAGATTGGCCCAGCCTTCAATGATTGCGCCACATCTGCTGGCCGCCTCTGCAGACGCTGCCACTCAGACAGTGTTGTCGGGTGAGTATGATCTGAATCCTGCTGTGGTATCTAAATGGCGCGACCATATTGCGGCCCAGTCGGACGCAGATCCACTTTGGGGGCCATGGAAGGCCTTGGCGGTTTTGCCCGCGGAAGGGTGGCAGAAGGCCGCCAATCTGTTGGCTAGCAATTCTGTTCGTCAACCCGAATGGTCCCGCGCTCTTTTGCAGCCCGTTCCTGTCGATCGGATGGATTTGGCCCGTCGAGTCGCAGAAGTGCTGGAGCGAGCACGGCGGGGCGAACCGGCGCTTGCTGAGTACAAGCTTCAATTAACAGGGCCGAAATCGCCCTTGAATATCCCGCTCGATCAGACAGGCAAGTTGCTGGGTCGGGTCGATCGCGATCACCAACGCGACTTGCAAAGGCAGGCAGATGAATGGCGCGCAGTCACGCCTCCTTCCTTGGCCCGTGCCATGGTACTTGAAGAGCTTCCAGATCCACCAATCGCGCGGGTATTCAAGCGGGGCAATCCTTTGCGTCCCGGCCCGGAAATACCTCGGCAATTTGTCGATTGCTTGGTCACCGGCGCGCCGGTTGCTCTTGAAAAAGGCTCCGGCAGGTTGGACTTGGCCCATGCGCTTACCCGGCCAGACCATCCGCTTCTGGCGCGTGTGATCGTGAACCGGGTCTGGATGCACCACTTTGGCGAAGGCCTCATTCGAACTCCCGGAGATCTGGGCAACCGGGGTGAAGCTCCAACCCATCCCGCACTGCTCGACTGGCTGGCCCGAGATTTCATTAGCCATGGCTGGTCGCTCAAGCACCTTCATCGAACGATTCTGACATCGGCAACCTACCGGCAATCGAGCACCCGCAGGCCGGAACTGGAAGAGCGTGACCCAGATAATCGACTGCTGGCCCGCCAGAATGTGCGCAGGATCGACTGGGAGACCTTGCGCGACCGGTTGTTACAATCGGCTGGCAGGCTTGATAACCGACGCGGTGGCCCGCCTGAGCCTGTGCTTGCGTGGCCTCATTCCAATCGCCGTACCATTTACACCTATGTCGAGCGCCAAAATGCTCCCGGTGCTCCGCGTGCGTTCGATGTGGCCAGTCCCGATACATCGACGCCTCGTCGTCATGAGACGCTTACTGCCGCGCAGGGGCTTTTTCTGCTCAACAGTCCATTTGTTATCGAGCAGGCTGTTGAGCTTGCCAAGCGAGCAGAATCGGACAACGAGCCTGTGAACGCACTCTTCCGGATGGCATGGGGGCGCGCTGCCACGGAAAGGGAACGGGCCGAGGGTGTGGTATTTTTGAAAGGATCGACACAGGCGAATTCTGGAACGCCCTCATTATGGTCATGCGGTCAGGCCACGCTTCGCGATGGTGCCGTCACGGAATTTGTGCCGCTGAGCCATTTCACTGGATCAGCATGGCAAGCAACAGCCTTATTGCCTGCTCCCAAAACGGGTAAGATGCACCTGACAGCTTCGGGTGGACACCCTGCAAGTGATACCTCCATGGTGGTGGTCCGCCGCTTCAAATCGCCGGCCGACATGACTGTTTCTGTTTTGGGCACGTTGGAACATCCCGATTATCGTGGAGATGGCGTGATTGCGTCGGTGGTTGGCCCCGATGGCCGAGTCATTATTTCATGGTCTGCCAAACAGCTGGCTATTGACACTATTGCCGGTCCGATTCGTTTATTAAAGGGGCAGTCGCTCGATTGCGTGGTGGCTCCGGGTAAAGATCCCGGTTACGACACATTCCTTTGGTCGCCTGTATTGATAGATCAGGCGACAGGAAAACGGTACGACTCGGCGCGTGAATTTGACGGGCCACCTGTGCCTGCCATTACTCCCATGGCGCAGTTGGCGCAGGCATTGCTGCTCGGGCACCCTTTTCATTTTGTGGAATAGGCGCATGAAGCATTTTCCGGATCGCCGTTGCCTTTTGCGCCAGTCCGGGTTGGGATTGGGCGCGCTGGCGCTCGGGATGATGGAAGCCAACACGGTTCGTGGCGCCGATCCATTGGCTGCCAAAGTTTCCGGACACCGGCCACGCGCGCGCAGGCTAATCCACCTGTTCATGAATGGCGGCCCATCCCATATCGATTCTTTCGATCCTAAACCGGAATTGGCAAAGTATGCAGGTAAACCTTTGCCCGGACCGGTACCAGTCACCGAACGTGTGACCGGCGCGGCGATGCCATCGCCTTTCCGCTTCAGAAAATGGGGCCAGTCTGGTACTGAAATCAGCGATATGTTTCCGCTGTTGGCGCGGCATTGCGCCGACGAGCTATGCGTGGTCCGGTCGATGCGCACCGACAGCCCCAACCATGAGCCAGCCCTTATGCTCATGAACTGTGGCGAGCAACGGTTGGTGCGTCCCAGTCTTGGCAGTTGGCTCGTCCATGGTTTGGGCAATGAATCCCGCGACCTTCCTGGCTTTGTGGTCCTGTGCCCCGATGGACTGCCCGTGCAGGAAGGACAGAATTGGCAAAGCGCCTTTTTGCCCGCCGCATGCCAAGGCTTACCGCTCGACACTGGCCGTCCTAACACAGATAGTCTTGTCGAATATCTCCATAATCCAGCATTGGCCCCTGCAGCCCAGCGGCGTCAGCTTGACCTTGTCCGGCGGCTTAATCCTGTTGCAGATCCACTGGCCGATCCCCGGCTCGAGGCGCGGATTGCTTCGATGGAACTTGCCTTCCGCATGCAGGTCGAGGGCGCCGATGCCTTTGACCTCGACCGGGAAACCACGGCTACCCGCAGACTGTATGGCGAAGGCACCCAAGGCAGACAGATGCTGCTGGCGCGTCGGCTCATAGAACGCGGCGTGCGCGTGGTGCAGGTCTGGACGGGTGCCGGTCAGCCGTGGGACAGCCACGATGACCTTGAAGCCAATCACAGGCGCTTAGCCCATGACTGCGATCAGGCCATTGCCGCGCTTCTGATCGACCTGCGTCGTCGTGGACTTTTGGAAGACACATTGGTGCTTTGGGGCGGCGAGTTTGGCCGAACGCCAACAGTGGAGCTGCCCACTCCTGGTTCAAACTTGGGCAAGCTGAATGGCCGCGACCACAACCCTTACGGTTTTTCGGTTTGGTTGGCAGGCGGTGGTGTGCGTGCGGGCACCGTTGTGGGCGCTACAGATCCGTTTGGTTTCCATGCTGTCGAAAATCCTGTGCATATCCACGATCTACATGCCACCATGCTGCATCTGATGGGCTTCGACCACGAAAAACTAACATTCCACCATGCGGGTCGCGATTTCCGCCTGACCGATATCGCAGGTAAGGTAGTGAAGGAGATGATGGCTGGTTCATTAGCCGGTTAGTTTCAAGCAAGCGTGCGATCGGTTGGGAAAGAGGCTTCCAGCCATGGTGAACCCAAGGTTGACCCGATCCTCGATTAGGCTTAGGGTCAAGTGGCCTGCCACAACCAACTTCAAGGCATCCATCATGCCACGTTTCTGGATATGCACACTCCTGCTGGCCGCCTTTTCGTTGCATGGACGTGCCGACACTGAATTTGAATTGCGTATCCGTCCACTTTTGGCGGAACACTGCCACCGCTGCCACGGCCCGAAGAAACAACAAGGTGGTCTGCGGCTCGATACTCGCGATGGTGCCATGAAGGGTGGCGACAACGGGCCCGTTATTGTTCCTGGTAAACCGTCAGAAAGTCGATTGCTGGCCGTCCTTCAGCCCGATGCTGAACCGCGTATGCCGCCAACGGCGCCACTGAAGTCCGAGGCCGTTAAGGCGATTGAAGCATGGATTGCCCGTGGCGCTCCTTGGCCTGCTGATCGTTCAACCCAATCGGCGGCGACCGCTACTCCATGGGGGCTTAAGCCTCTATTACCCGTAAAAGTTCCGGGCGATGGCCGCGGCAATGTTATCGATGCTTTCATTAATGATTCCTTGGCACGCGCTGGGCTGAAATCTGCTCCACAGGCTGACCGCCGTACCCTGCTGCGCCGTGCCTCGTACGCGATAACTGGTCTGCCTCCTGCGCCAGAAGCTGTGGATGCATTCGTGGCAGATACCAAGGCGGGCGCCTGGGACAGGGCCGTTTCCCGGCTGTTTGAAGGTCGTTCCCACGGTGAACGCTGGGCCAGACACTGGCTCGACGTTGCTCGCTATGCCGACACCAAAGGGTATGTGTTTTTTCAAGACGGTGCATTTCCGTGGTCGTGGGCCTACCGCGACTGGGTGGTTTCAGCGTTTCAGTCGGACATGCCTTACGACCGTTTTGTCAGGGCGCAACTCGCCGCAGACCGTTTGCAGGGTAAAGAATGCAGCCCAGCCGACTTGCCAGCACTCGGTTTTCTTACTTTGGGTGGCCGCTTCATGAACAACCAGCACGATGTCATCGATGATCGCATTGATGTCGTTACACGCGGCTTGCTGGGGCTGACGGTGGCATGCGCCCGGTGCCACGATCACAAATTTGATCCGATTCCCACGAAAGATTACTACAGCCTCTACTCGGTCTTCGCGGCTTCCGTTGAACCAGAAGTGCCGCCATTGTTTGCACCCGCTCCCGCCACGGCTGATTACGTGGCTTTTCAGAAAGAGCTGCAAACCCGCGAGTTGGCACTTTCAGATTATGTCTCGCAGCGGCATGGCAAGATGCTCGATTCGGCGCGTGGGCGATTGGCAGAACATTTGTTAGCGGTTGCCCGGTTACGGGGAAAGCCGCCGCAGGATGAATTCATGCTGGTAGCCGATCCGGATGATCTGAACCCAACCTTATTGAAACGGTGGCGCGCTTGGCTCGATGCGCCTGCGCGACGCGATGATCCAGCCTGGAGATTGTGGACACGCATCGAGGCCATAGGGCCGGGCCGTTTTGCTGCTGATCTTGCTGCCCTCTTGGCCGGGCCGGATGGTCTGGCTGCGCCGGATCCCGTGCGCCGCGCAATGCGATCCCGCCCAACGCCCAGCATTGCGGAAGCGGCGTCGGCCTATGCCTCGGCTTTTGCGGCACCAGAGCGTGTTCGGGAACCGGTGCTCGTACGGTCGTGGGCCGACGATGCTTCGCCTTGGAACATGCCATTATCGTTCTTTTCCGATCTGGAACTGTTCCCGGATCGTGCCGGGCAAGATGTTCTCAAAAAATTGCGCACCCAAGTGGAACAGTGGCGGGTGAGTGGTAAAGGAGCGCCTCCTCGTGCTCACTCGTTGGTGGATACTCCGTTACCACAAACGGGGCGGGTTTTTCTCCGCGGCAATCCGGTTCGCCCCGGTGAACTGGTTCCACGGGTTGTTCCAGCGAGCATCGGCAGGCAGGCCAAGGTGCCGAATGGCTCCGGTCGCCTAGAACTGGCTCAATCGGTCACACATGCAGATCATCCACTTCTGGCGCGTGTTTGGGTCAACCGGGTGTGGATGAACTGCTTTGGTGATGGCTTGTCGCGCACACCGGGTGATTTCGGAATCAGGGGTGACATACCATCCCACACCGAACTGCTCGACTATCTGGCAAAGGACCTCATCGACCACGGTTGGTCGACACGCAGATTGCTTCGGCTGATTTTGGCAAGTGATACTTGGCAGCGTTCGTCGAATGCGCCGGAAGAATTGCGCATTAAGGATCCTGAAAATCGTCTGTTGTCCCGCCGTGACACCGCGCGTGTCGACTTTGAGGCGCTGCGGGATTCGATGCTTGCTGTATCTGGCAGGCTTGACGCCACTTCGGGTGGAGCATCTTCAGCAGATCTTAATAGCACTCGCAGAACTCTTTACCTGCACATCGATCGGTTGCAGGTGCCTGGCCTATTCCGCCAATTTGATTTCCCCAGCCCTGATGCAACCGCGGCCAAACGCGACGTAACCACGACCCCGCTTCAGGCTCTATGGCTAATGAATCATCCGTTTGGTCTGGCTTGTGCCGATGCCTTGGTCCGGCGGGCGGGGGATTCAGGCAAACGGGAAGTCTGGGTCAAGTCTATCTATCGCATGGCATTGCAGCGCGACCCCGAACCCGATGAAACCATGTTGATGATTCGTTTTCTGGAGCAAGCCGGTGCCGATGCTCCGCGTCAGGCAGCCCAAGTTATTCTGGCTGGCAATGAATTCTCGTTCATCAACTAAGGAACCACCACCATGGACATGACAGGCGTTCCTTTTTCGCGCCGCGACTGGTTGGCTGGACTACCCTTTGGGATGGGTGCAACCGCATTCGCGGCAACTACCGACTCTCTCACGCCTCGGGCGCCGCAGCGACAGGCGCGTGCCAAGCGGTTGGTCCATCTTTTCATGAATGGTGGACCGAGTCAGGTGGATACCTTTGATCCCAAGCCCAAGCTCGATGCTTTGCATGGTAAGCCTGTGCCAGATGCTTCCCTGCGTACCGAACGCAAAACAGCGGGGGTGATGCGCTCTCCTTTTAAATTCAGCAGATATGGCCAGTCCGGTCTTGAAGTAAGTGAACTGTTCGCCAAAACCGCATCGCGCCATGCCGATC
>Ga0209598_10002664_pt1 | contig 13847 bp, 14 predicted proteins | sample M_140807_EF_Meta_FD_187317 | JGI IMG/M metagenome (GOLD analysis project Ga0209598, IMG submission 187317) | Freshwater microbial communities from Lake Montjoie, Canada to study carbon cycling - M_140807_EF_MetaG (SPAdes) (version 2) | ecosystem: Environmental > Aquatic > Freshwater > Lake... | reverse complement strand
GCATCTGCATCTGCATCTACATCTGCATCTGCGTCTGCATCTACATCTGCATCTGCGTCTGCATCAGCATCCGGCTATCCGGCTATCCGGCTATCCGCTTGTCTAGTTGTCTAGTTGTCTGGCTATCTGTATCCATCTGGCTTTGTTTATGATATTTCGTCTATCTGCGTTGCTCGATTTCTGTCGGTCAGTGTTTGTAATTGTGCCTTAGTTGAAGCTGTTGGCGAAGTTTGTTTTTGCCAAAGGCTCCCAGTCCGAACCCTATAGAAAATGACCCTAGTCATCTGACCCTGGTCATTTTCTATAGAGGTGGCGAAGCATGGTTTTCCTTCTGGGCATGGGTAGCTTTCGGGGCATAGTTTCCCTTCGAGCATGGGTTCCCTTAGGAGCCTGGGTAGCCTTCGGGGAATAGTTTTCCTTCGGAGCATGGGTAGCTTTCGGGGCACAGTTCCCCAGATACGCATAGGTTGCAGGGCCAAGGGCTCAGGGGTCGCCAGCCCAGCCCAGGGCGGGGTTTGATTTGGGGGCCAGCCTGAGGGTGGATTCAGCGTTGGCTTTAGCGCTGAAACCAGGCGGTGAGGGCCACGGCTAGGGCGTCGGCGGCATCATCGGGTTTGGGACGCTTATCTAGGTCGAGTTCGCGCATTACCGCATCTTGAACTTCGCTCTTTTCGGCGTGGCCCGAGCCCGTTAGGGCCAGCTTTATTTGCATCGGCGGGTATTCCACCACCGGAATCTGAAAGCGACTGAGGGTCATCATCAACACCCCCCGGGCCTGCACCACGGCGATTGTGTTGCTGGATTTGTAGAAGAAAAACTTTTCCACCGCCGCCAGCTCCGGTCGCATGCTGCGCAGCAGCTGGCGCATATCCCTGGCGATTTCCACCAGCCGTTCCCCCTCCGGTCGGCCGGCTTCGGTTTGGATGATGCCGCAATCCAGCATCCGTTGGGGGGGACCGGTGTCAATCAAGCCGTAGCCCACCCGAGCTAGCCCAGGATCAATGCCGAGAATGCGCACCTCAGCTGGCTAGGGCCAACTGGAAGGCATCGCGGTCTGCGGGGTTGAGGCCAAACACCTGGCAAAACACCTTGATTACCCGGTCCCCGGAATCCACGGCCTCGAGGGGATCCTTGCGCAGGCGATGGCGTAGGCAGCAGGCCACCACCCGGGCCACGTCTTCATCAGTTACTTCAAGCCGTTGTTCAAAGGCGGCCAGGGCCCGGGCCGCCCGGTTGGTAACGATGTCGCCGCGCAGGCCATCCACATTCAGCTGGCCGCACACCTCAGAAATCTTCAGGCGCAGGTCTGGGTCGAGCTGCACCTGGGGTAGCCGTTGCTGGGCCGCCACCACCTGGCCTTGGAGCTGTTGTTGGGCGGCCTCCACCTGCTGCAGGAAGGCGTCGGGGTTTCCGTCAAAACTGCTGCGTTGGTCCACCACCTGCACCCGTTGTTCCGGGTCGCGCACGGTGCGCACCTCCACGCTCATGCCAAAGCGGTCGAGCAGTTGGGGGCGCAGTTCCCCCTCCTCGGGGTTGCCCGAACCAATCAGCACAAACCGGGCCGGGTGGCGCACGGAGATGCCCTCCCGTTCCACGGTGTTCCAGCCGGAGGCGGCGGAATCAAGCAGCACGTCCACCAGGTGGTCGTCGAGCAGGTTCACCTCATCCACGTAGAGCAGGCCGCGGTTGGCCTTGGCCAGCAGGCCCGGCTCAAAGGCGCGCACCCCTTCCCCCAGGGCTTTTTCGATGTCGATCGTGCCGCAGAGCCTGTCCTCCGTGGCCCCCAGGGGCAGGTCCACCATCGGCACCTGGCAGCTGGCCTCGTTCAGGGCTTCGCCACGACTCAGCCGTTCACGCACCTCGCTGCTTTGTAGGTCGGGGTCGGTGGGGGAACTGTTGTAGGGATCGCCTGCCACCACAGGGATTTCCGGCAGCAGATCGGCCAGGGCGCGGATCGTGGTGCTCTTGCCCGTGCCCCGGTCCCCCATGATCATCACGCCGCCCACGCGGGGATCGATCACGTTGAGCAGCAGGGCGAGCTTCATCTCCTCCTGGCCAACGATGGCGGTGAAGGGGTAGACCCTGCGCTTGAAGGCCTGAGTCACGGACAACGCTCAAACAACTGGGAAAGCATCCCCCATGGGGGGTCGCTCAATTTCCGGATTGTTTCACAGGCGCCCCTGGGGGCGAAGGCGAAACTGGGGTCACCGGGTACACACTGAGCACCTGCACCGGGGTGATGTCTGCCGGAATGATCAGGCGCAGGCGCAGGTTGCGCTGCTCGCCGGGGGCGAGGCCCACGGTGCCCAGGGGCGGCGCCTGTTCCCCCTGGCGCAGTACCAGGTGGAAGAAGCGGCGGCCGGGGGCGCCATCAAGGCCGCGCACTTCCACGGTGCCCCGGAAAAAGATCGGCTTGCCCGGTGGCGTCTTGAAGCGCAACCCCCCTTCGGCCCGGTCGCTTTTAAGCGGCGATTCCAGGGCAATCGCCAGCTGTTGCGGCTGTTTGCCGTTGTTGCGCAGGGGCAGATCCAGGTCGTATTCCACCCCGTAGTTGCCGTGGGCCTCCCAGGCGGTGTTGGGATAAAACACCTTGAGGGGCGCCGATTGCACCTGGCCGGTGCCAAAGCTGCCCCGCTGCAGGCTGGCGATCGGCCAGGAGATTGGCTGGTCGCCAATGCTCAGGTGCTGGCTGCCGGGATCCGTGAGCCGGGCCTTCCAGAGGCGCCCCACCTGCACGCCGCTAACGCGGGAATAGATGATCGGCCCGCCGCTGCCCTTGGGGCTGGGGGCGTGTTCCTTTTCACTCAGCTCCCCATCCAGCAGGGCCAGCCACTGCTCCTTGCTGGGGGCGGTGTCGCCGATGCTGGCCAGGGTGGCCAGGGATACGGGGCCGTCGCTCTCAAAGCGCACCTGCAGGGTGCGGCCGTTGAGCAAGGGGTCGAGGCCCTGCACCGGGATCGGCAGGCTTACCAAAAGATCCGTGGCCTGGGGGGCCAGGGTCAGGCTGCTGGGGAGCGTCGGCGGCCGGGGGGCGCCGGCCAGCAGATCGCCAGCCACTCGGCCGCCGGGGCCCGAGTAAACACTGCTGCCGTCGTGCTCCAGCTGGCCCGGCAGGGGCAGGAAGGGGGCATCCGGTTGGGAGAGCCAGCTGGCGCCGGAGGGGATGCGCAGTACCACCGGTTTGTCGCTGCGGTTGCCCACCAGCACCCCCAGCCAAAGGGTGCTAGCCGCCTTGGGGCCGGAGCCAGCAAAAATATGGTGGCTAAATAGCTCGAAGCTGCCCTCCAGCGGCTGGTTGAGGTGGGCTGCGGCCTGGCCGCGGCCTTTGCCGTTGAAGGTGGAAAGCAGGATCCCTGGGCCCTTCACCACCTCGGGGTTGTTGTCATTTACCAGCAAGGTGCGGTCCAGCTGGCCGGGCAGGGCTCGCACCTGCTGGGGCCTGAGGATCTCGCTGGGGGCCGGGGCGGGGCTTTGGCCTGGGGCCAGGGTTTGGGCCTTGGCTGGCATTAGAAGGGCCAACGGAATTGCAAGAGCCAGCGGCCCAGCCAGGGCAAGGGTCATTGCTTTCTTTGGGCAGCCGCCCCAGAGCGCAGCAGAAACCATGGGGCGGCTCATTTCACTAATGCCTTTGCGGTGGCCGCAGCCATGGCGCGGATCAGGTCGGTGCTGCGGGGGTCATTGAACGGACCCTTCACCATGAAGGAAGCCACGGCCCTACGGCCATCGGGCAGTTCGATCAGGGCTGAATCCACATAGGCGATGCCGATGTCGCCGGTTTTGTTGTAAGCCCGCACCCCTTTGCTCTGCAGGGCTTCGTTGGTGCTGCCCTCACCGCCGCCCAGGCCGTTGAGCAAGCCAGTGGGGATAAGGGTGTCGGTGTGGGAGGTGCCGAGGGTTTCGCGGAATAGGTCGCGGCTGCGCACCGAGAGGTTTTTGCCGGTGTCCACCAGGGCAATGGAGCGGGCCTGGTCCCTGGGGGTGGTGGTATTTCGGCCCTCCAAATCTGGGAGCCAGTTATTGATCACCGTGCCGGTGAGGCCCAGTTCCATAAACCGGGCATTAAGGGCGGTTTTACCGCCCAGCCGTTGGATCAGCAGGTTGGTGGCGGTGTTGTCGCTCACCCGAATCATTTCGGTGGCCACCTCGTGGAAGCTGAATTTGCTGCCCAACGGTTGGCCGCCCATCCAACCGGAACCGCCCGCCGCCACGGTTTTGTTGAGGCTGAGCCGTTCATTGAGCCGCACCTTGCCCTGGTCCACCGCCTCGAGGGCCGCCAAGAGGATCGGCGTTTTGATCGAACTGGCCGCCGGCAGGGGCTGGTCGGGGTGCAGCTGGGCAAAGCTGCCGTCGTCTAGCACCAGCACAAAGGCCCCCACCTTTAGATCCGGTTGCCGGGCCGCCAGCTGGGCCAGCTGGGCGCTGAGCTGGCTGTTTTCCTGGCGGGCTTCAAATTGGCCCAGGCCCTTGCTGGGCACCACGCTGGTTACCTGGCGGCTGGCGCTGCTGAGCCTTGGCGCCAGCAGCTTCAAGGCGGTGCCGGTGATTACCCCCAGGGCAATGCCAAGGATCAACAGCCGTAACAGCAGTAACAGCGGCTTACTCCAGCCGCCCTCCGCCTTGGTGAAGCCGCGCTGGCTGGGATGAAATCGCTTCGACACGGCTAACCGCTTGCGCCGCCCAACTTACCCAGATCCAAGGGAGCTGCCACCGTTGCTGCCATGGCGACTGGCCCAGCGCAGTTGGCGCACCATGCCCCGCAGCAGCGCTACATCGTCTGCGCTGGCTTCGGCCCGCAGCAGCAGCTGGCGCAGCTTTGCCATGCGGGCCCTGGCGGTGTGGGGGTAGAGGAAGCCCACCTCCAGCAGCAGGGCCTCGGCGTCGGTGAGGGTGGCCTCCAGGGCCCCCTGGGGGGGCAGGGCACTGGCGCTGGCTGCGCTGCTGGGGCCAAGGCTTTGGCGTTGCTGCTCCAGGGTTGCCAGGCAGATGGCCACCGCATGGGAAAGGTTGAGGGAGCCGTAGCTGGGGCCGGTGGGAATCCGCAGCAAACGGCCGGCCTGGTCGAGTTCGCTGTTGTGGAGGCCGTGGTCTTCGCGGCCGAATACCAGGGCAACGGTGGCGGGGCCCATGGGCGGTTGCAGCAGCCAGGCCAGGGCTTCCGCTGGGGCCAGGTGGGGCCGTTCCTGCTGCTCCCGGCGGCCCGAGCAGGCCAGCACCCGCCCACAGTCGGCCAGGGCATCGGCCAGCCGATCAAAGCATGGGGCCGCCGCCAACTGCGGGCCGCCCCGCACCGCCATCAGCCGGGCCTGGGGGTCGGTGGGATCGCAACGGGGGGCCACCAGTCGCAGCTGGCTGACCTCATAGTTGGCGCAAAGCCTGGCGACGCTGCCCACGTTGAGGGGGCCGGCGGGTTCCACCAGCACCAGCACCACCTGGGGATTCACTGGAGGCTGTGCAGATAGGCCAGCAGGTCGGCCATGGTTTGGGGATCCGGTTGGAACTTGGGCATGGGCGGGGTGCGACCGCTGATCACCTGCTGGATAAGGGCGGGATCGCGCTTGCGTTGGCTTACCCCATGCAAATTCGGCCCCACCAGCCCCTGGGCGGCAATGCCATGGCAGCCGGCGCAGTTGATCAGAAATAGCTTGGTACCCCGTTCCTCGTCCCCCCGCAGGGCCAGGCTGCTGCGGGTGTAAGGGTCTTGGGCGCTTTGCCTCAGGAGCAGCAGGCCCAGGCAAAGGGCCGCCGCCAGGGCCACCAGCACCAGGGCGGGGATTAGGCCGCGCCGGGGCGGAGGGGTTAAAACCTCGCTACTCGTCAAAGGGTCACAAGTGGGCGACATCGCTCACCAGATTGGCGTGTCGGTCGATAGATTGCAGGGCCAAGTTCTCCCCTGGATCCGATCCATGATCGAACCCCTGCTCTGCGGCATCGTTCTGGGTCTGGTTCCCGTGACCCTGGTGGGCCTGTTTGTGGCCGCCTGGAACCAGTACCGCCGGGGCGGCAGCGCCCTGGGCGGCTGAGCCCTCAGGGGCTGAATCCTCCCTAAGCCATTGCAGCACCAAGGTGCGGCCGTAGCGGCGCCGGCCCTTTTCCCGCCAGCCCCTGGCCAGGGTTGGCGGCGCTTCCACGGCGGCCTCCAGCCAGACTTCACCCCCCGGGGCTAACCAATCCCCAGTGCTAATTCCCTCCAGGATCGCCCCGTAGAGCCCAGCGGCGTAGGGGGGATCGGCATAGATCAGGTCAAACTTTTCAGGGGCCGTTTGCTTTAGCCAGCGGCGCAGGTCGCGGCAATCCAGTTGCCAAAGGCCGTTAAAGCGGGGGCCTAGCCCCTCCAGGTTGCGGCGGGCCACTGCTGCCACCTCGCGGTTTTGCTCCACCGCCTGCACCCACACTGCCCCATGCAGTAGCGCCTCACAGGCCATGGCGCCGCTGCCGCTGCAGAGATCAAGCCAGCGGCACCCCCGCAGCCGCGGGGCCAGCACATTGAGCACCGCCTGGCGCACGAGGCCGGTGGTGGGTCGGGCCCCAAGGCCGGGCGGACTCTGCAGGCGCTGACCGCTGCTGAGGCGCAGGCTCATGGCAGATGGCGGAGCCAGCGCTCCAGCAGGGCCAGCCCCTCCTGGCCGGATTTTTCCGGATGGAACTGGGTGGCCTGCAGGGCTCCGCTGCCCACGGCGGCCACCACGCTGCTGCGGCCATAGGGGGCCCTAGCGGTGATGCAGCCGGGGTCGCTGGGCACGGCGGCAAAGGAATGCACGAAATACATCCAGGGGGCTGGGGCCCCCGCCAGCAGCAACGGCGAGGGGCTGGCCGCCAGCAGCGGCGCCCAGCCCATGTGGGGGCACTGTTCATCGGGCTCGCTCGGCAGCGGTTCCACCCGCCCTTTGAGTAGGCCGAGCCCGAGCCTTTGCCCCTCGGCACTGCTTTCAAAGAGCAATTGCAGCCCCAGGCAGATGCCCAGCAACGGTTTTCCCTGTTGGTGCCATTGGCGCAGCGGTTCCACCCAGCCCGTGGATTCGAGCCGTTCCATGGCTGGATCAAAGGCGCCCACCCCAGGCAGCACCAGGGCCTGAACGCTGGCTAGTTCGTTGGGCTGGCTGAGCCGTTGGGGGTGGGCGCCCAGGTGGCTGAGGGCCTTCTCCACGGAGTGGAGGTTGCCCATGCCGTAGTCGATTACGCCAATCATGGGGCGCACCCCAGCCTTTGTTCAGGGTGCTCCAGGGGGGGGCAGGGGGGCAGATCCAGGCCGTTGAGATGCTGGATCAAGGCATAGAGGCGGCCCATCTGGCGCTGGTTAAACCAGAACTGGAGGCAATCGCCCAGAGCTCCGCCGTTGGGGAGGTGGGGGACCCGGCTGATCTCGCCCCCGAGCACCAGGTCTGAGAACTGGGCGTTTATTAGCTCTAGCTCCGCCTCCGGCAGGGGGCAGTGGAGCAGCAGCTGCAGCTGCTCGCCGCGGAAGCGGCTGGAGTGGAACACCCGGTAGAAGTGCTTCACCTGGCCCAGGGCTTCCCCGGCGCTGTGGGCGGTGCCGTAGAGGCAGTTGTCTGGGGGGGAAATCAGGGCGCGGTCGCCGAGGGCCCGGTCCACGTAGGTGTGCCAGTGCTCCCAGTAGGGGTCGCCCTCGGGGCAGAGCAGCACGATGGGCACCGGCGGATTCTTGGCGGTTTGAATCAGGGTGAGCCCTTCAAACAGCTCATCAAGGGTGCCGAAACCGCCCGGTAACACCACCACCGCATCGGTTTCCTTGAGGAAAAACAGCTTGCGGGTGTGGAAATAGCGGAAGGTGAGCAGCCGCGGGTCCCCTTCGATGAAGGGGTTGGCCGATTGCTCAAAGGGCAGCTGCACATTGAGGCCAAAGGACTGGCCCGGGCCCGCCCCGCGGTTGGCTGCCTCCATCACGCCGCCGCCGGCGCCGGTCATCACCTCAAAACCAGCGGCCACCGCCTCGGCGGCCAGTTCGATGCTGAGGCGATAAACCGGGTCGTGGGTGGGGGTGCGGGCTGAGCCAAACACCGCCACCTTGCGGGTGTGGCGGTGGGGATGGAAAACGGCAAAGGCGTCGGCCATGTCGGCCAAGGTGCCGCTAATTAGTTCCCAATCGGCGGCATCGGCCTCGGAGCGGCTGATTTGCACCAGGGTTTCCAGCACGCGGCTGGCCACGGCCCCATGGGCGTGGTCATCGAGTTCCTGGGCGAGGCTGCTGAGGTGGGTGCGGATGGCCTCCGGCAGGGGACCAGCCACTCAGAGATATTTGGAGATCGTGCCCGAAAGGGTGGTTTTGGGCACTGCACCCACCACGGTGTCTACCTTCTGGCCGCCCTTAAACACCATCAGCGTGGGGATGCTGCGGATGCCGTATTGGCTGGCCACGTTGGGGTTTTCATCGGTGTTGAGCTTCACCACCTTGATGCGGCCCTCAAATTCCTTGGAGATTTCATCAACGATGGGCGCCACCATGCGGCAAGGGCCACACCAGGGGGCCCAAAAGTCAACGAGCACAGGCACGTCGCTTTGCAGCACGTCCTGGTCGAAGGAAGCATCCGTGACAGCAGCGGCGCTCGACATCGCAGATAGGTGATCGGGCTAGGAATCTAGCAATGGTGCCAGTAGCTACCTGGGGCCGCCGGGGGCAAGGAAATTACAAAAGCCCGGACGCGCCGGGCGGGTGGTGTGAGGAGTGTGAGGCCGAAGCCGCACCGGCCAAGGCTAGCGCCAGCGACCACCAAGACTCTTAATAAGACTCTTGACGAGACAGGTTGAAGGCTTTATTTGCCCATGCCCAGTTGCTGGGCCTTTTGGTACACCTTGCCCTCGGTGAGTAGGGAAGGGGCCACCACCACCTCCACCTGCTGCATCTCCTTGAGGGTGCGGGCCCCCAGGGTGCCCATGGAGGTGCGGATGCAGCCCAGCAGGTTTTGGGTGCCATCGTCGAGGCCGGCGGGCCCGCGCAGGATCTGTTGGAGGCTGCCGGTGGTTCCCACCTTGATGCGGGTGCCCCTGGGCAGCACCGGGCTGGGGGTGGCCATGCCCCAGTGGAAGCCCCGCCCAGGGGCTTCCGCCGCCCGGGCGATCGGGGAGCCGATCATCACGGCATCGGCACCACAGGCCAGGCATTTGCAGATGTCGCCACCGGTAACGATGCCGCCATCGGCCACCACCGGCACATAGCGGCCGCTGCGTTGGGCGTATTCATCGCGGGCGGCGGCGCAATCGGCCACGGCGGTGGCCTGGGGGATGCCCACCCCCAGCACGCCGCGGGAGGTGCAGGCGGCGCCGGGGCCAATGCCCACCATCACCCCGGCGGCCCCGGCTTCCATCAGCTGGAGGGCCACCTCATAGGTGACGCAGTTGCCAAGGATCACCGGCACGCCAAGCTCGCGGCAAAGCCGGCCCAGGTCGAGGGTTTCCCGGCCTTCGGGGCCGATGTGTTCGGTGGAAACCACCGTGGCCTGCACAAAGAACAGGTCGGCGCCGGCCTCAGCCACGGCCTTACCAAAGCGCAGGGCCGCAGCAGGGGTGGCACTCACGGCGGCGATGCCGCCCTGGGCCTTGATTTCTTGGATCCGTTGGCGGATCAGTTCCTCTTGCACCGGTTGGCTGTAGAGGTCTTGCATAAGGGGCACGAAGCCCTCTTTGCCCACGGCCGCAATTCGATCGAGGGCGGGGTTGGGGTCGGCGTAGCGGGTTTGCAGGCCCTCGAGATTGAGCACCCCCAGGGCGCCGAGCCGGGAGAGTTCCACGGCCATGGCCCCATCAACCACGCCATCCATGGCACTGGCGATGATCGGAATTTCCCGTTCGATGCCCCCCAAACTCCAGCGGGTGTCGGTGACCTCGGGGTCCACCGTGCGGCCCCCGGGCACTAGGGCGATCTCATCGATGCCGTAGGCGCGGCGAACGGTGCGTGACCGACCCAGCTGGATGTTCACCAAGAACCCCTTCCGTAGTGAAACGTCAAGTTATCAATCAGCCGCGACCACTAAACGACTTCCAGGCGTCCTGGGTAGTGGTCAACAGCTTTTTTCGCTCTTCGCTACGCAACAGGCGGGGGCCTGCGCCTAGGGCAAGCCACAGCAGGCCCACCAGTTCCAGCAGGCCGGGCACCAGCGGCAGGGCATCAAGGGTGCCGAGCACTGCCCCCAGGAGGCGCAGTAGCAGCAAAGCCAGGATGGCTAGGCCAAACGCCTTTAGCGGGCCCTTGCTTTGCCCCCAAAGTTCAGCGGCCTTGCCGCCCCCCAGCCAGTCGTTGAGCTTTGCCAGGAGCAGTTGCCATTCACCGCCTTCCTGTGTTTCGGCGGGAATTATCACGCTGGTTTGAATGGGATTTGGGGCTGGGGTCTGGGCGGTTTCTGCTGCGATTTTTGCGGTGTTTTCAGGGGTGCTTGTTGGGCTTGAAACTGGGCTTGAAACCGGGCTGGAAATCGGAGGAGTAACCGGGGTGGCAATCGGGGAGGACGTCGATAGCGCAGCCCCTGCCCCTGCCCCTGTGCCTGTCCCTGGTTCTAGTTCTGGTTCTGATTCCACTGCTCTTGAGTCCAATGTTGGCAACTCAATTTCTGGGGCAACCACGGGCTCAGTGGTGGGGGGGTGTTCCTGTTCCGGCGTGGCTTCCATGGGGACTAAAACTCTGGAGGAATTTTATGGGCGGGGGCAGGTGGGCCATTGCTGGCTTAAGCGATTCCCCACGGATTCACTCAGACCCATTGGGATCCATTCAGAAGCAGCTGTGCGATGGGGCTGTGCTGTGGGGCTGTGCTGTGGGGCTGTGCGGTGCAGCTGTTCAACGCAGCTGTTTTCAACGCCCCTCAGTGCAGCTTCTGACTAGCTCGCCCAGGCAGCGCTTCGAGATCTGGATTTCCTAGTTTCGCTTGCGTGGGCCAAGGAAATGGTTTGGCCGAGTGTAATGAAAATGACTAGGGTCAAATGACTAGGGTCATTTTCAATAGAGCACCTCGATCAACAATAAATCCCGCAAGCAGAATCCCGCAAGCAAAAGCCCCTAAGCAAGCCTGAAGGAAAAAGCCTTAACGAATAAGCCTGAACGAATCAGGCAGAATGAAATAGGCAAAATGAAATAGGTAGAACGAAGCAGGCAGAACTAAGCAAGCAGAGAGAAACAACCTCAACTCAAAACCCTGAACTCAAAACCTTTAATGCAGCTGCCTCAGAACAGCAGCCTTAAAGAAAAGCCTGAATGAAACAGCCTCAAAGCAGCAGCCGTAGAGCAAAAGTCTCAGAGCAGCAGCCTCAAAGAAAAGCCTAAAAGAAAAGCCTGAAGGAAAAAGCCTTAACGAAACATCCCTAGAGCAGCAGTCTCCAGGCAGCAGCCCTAGAGCAGCAGCCCTAGAGCACCAGCCGTAGAGCAGCAGCCCTAGAGCACCAGCCCTAGGACACCAGCCGTAGAGCAAAAGTCTTAGAGAAGCAGCCTCAAAGTAAAAGCTCCAGCGCGGCGTAAGCAGAGCCCTTGCGGTAACAGCGACCGTCTTCAGTCGAGGGGATGGAGACGGCCGTTGGTGTCTAGGGGGCCGTGGTCGGTGATGGGGAAGCTGCCGTTTTCTAGGGCTTTTAGTAATTCTGCGGCGAGGCTGTCGCCAAGGTGCAGGCTGCAGGCTGGCGCCGCCCGCAGCCTGTGGCCGTCTACCTGGATGCGTCCTGCCAGCAGCTCGCCGTAGCTCACGGTGCCGAAGCCCGGACGGATGCGGCGGGGAATCGAGAAATCCAGCACCGGCGCCTCCAGGGCGCTGTCGGGTACCGCCGCCTGGCGGGCCTGGCGTTCCCCCAGCAGCAGCACCGGGGCGGCGATGGCCACCAGCAGGGCGGCCCCATGGCCCTCAAAGAAACAGGGGCGAATCCAGTGGGGGTTTAAATCGCGCAGTTCCACGGCCACCGCCACCGTGGCGCCGGGGGCCTTGGCCTGGCCACTGGCCTGGCGGCGGCAATGGGGTTGGTGGCCACTGCCGGGCCCCAGCACCCGGCCGATGGCGCCGGCCACCAGCACCGGCTGGCCCGGGCCCAGCTGCGCCAGCCCCGGCATGGTGAGGCCAATGCTGCGGGCGCCACTGCAACTAAACAGGGCATTGCTGAAGGGCCCCTGCAGGGCGCCGATCGGGCTGGGCAGCAGGCCTTCACTGCTGCTCACCGCCACCACCCCGTTTTCTGTGATCGCCCGGCTCAGCAGCAGGCGGCCACTGCCCAGCCGTTCCAATTGCAGGGTGGTTTGCAGGTCGCGGCGGGGATGGAGCTGGCTGCCCTCCCCCTGTACCTCCAAGGGCACGGCCTCCCCCCGCAGGAGCTCGTGCAGCACCTGGGCGCCGCCGCGCCGCAGGGGCGAATTGAGGCCCCCACCGATGGGCAGGCAGAGCTCAGCGGCGCCAAAGCCTCCGGCGGCAGGTACGCCGCCCAGTTGGGCCTGGCGCAGGCGCAGGGGCGGATCGCTGGGGCCAAGGCTGATCCAAACCATGCCCTGGTCGGTGAATTCACAGCTGGCGGCGGCCAACACATCGGTGGCGGCGTAGGCGCTGGCCAGATCCGTGGCTTCTACCCGCGCCCGGAATTCCAGGGCCGTACACACCCGCAGGCTGCCATCCCGCTGCTTTTCGCGGAGCTGCTGGGGGGTGCGGGGCCGGAAGGCCATGGGGGAGGGGGTTTCGGTAATGTTGGGTGTTCTTAAGGCTGGACGCAGCAGGCAGCGGCATGGCGGATCCCAGCGAACCCACGAACCCCAGCGGTTCTAACGAACGAATAATCCAGACCGATCTGCGCAGCGAGATGTCGCGCTCCTACCTGGAGTACGCCATGAGCGTGATCGTGGGGAGGGCCCTGCCCGACGCCCGCGATGGCCTCAAGCCAGTGCATCGCCGTATCCTGTATGCGATGTACGAGCTGGGGCTCACCAGCGACCGCCCCTACCGGAAATGTGCCCGGGTGGTGGGGGAAGTGCTGGGTAAGTACCACCCCCATGGCGATACGGCCGTTTACGACGCCCTGGTGCGCATGGCCCAAAATTTTTCGATGCGGGCGCCGCTGATCGATGGCCACGGCAACTTCGGCTCGGTAGATAACGATCCCCCGGCCGCCATGCGGTACACGGAATCCCGGCTGCAGGCGCTCACCACCGACAGCCTGCTGGAGGACATCGAAGCTGAAACCGTCGATTTCATCGACAACTTTGATGGGTCCCAGCAGGAACCCACGGTGATGCCGGCCCGGGTGCCGCACCTGCTGCTGAATGGCTCCTCCGGCATTGCCGTGGGGATGGCCACCAATATTCCCCCCCATAACCTTGGCGAATTGATCGATGGGGTGTTGGCTTTAATCGCTAACCCGGAGATAGAAGATCGCGCCCTGATGGCGATCATTCCCGGGCCAGATTTCCCCACCGGCGGCCAGATCCTGGGGCGCAATGGCATCCGCGAAACCTATACCGGCGGCCGCGGTTCGATCACCATGCGCGGGGTGGCGGCGATTGAAACCCTGGAGGTAACGGGGCGCCCAGACCGCGATGCGGTGATTATCACCGAGCTGCCCTATCAAACCAATAAGGCGGCGCTAATTGAGCGCATTGCCGAGATGGTAAATGATAAAAAGCTTGAGGGTATTTCCGATATCCGTGATGAAAGCGACCGCGATGGCATGCGGATCGTGATCGAGCTGCGGCGGGATGCCTATCCCCAGGTGGTGCTCAATAACCTCTACAAACTCACACCGTTACAGAATAATTTCAGCGCCTACATGTTGGCGTTGGTTAAATCAGAGCCGGTGCTGCTAAATCTGCGCCGGATGCTGGAGGTATTCCTCGATTTCCGGATTGAAACCATTGAGCGCCGCACCCGTTATCTGCTGCG
>Ga0209598_10002663_pt1 | contig 13848 bp, 4 predicted proteins | sample M_140807_EF_Meta_FD_187317 | JGI IMG/M metagenome (GOLD analysis project Ga0209598, IMG submission 187317) | Freshwater microbial communities from Lake Montjoie, Canada to study carbon cycling - M_140807_EF_MetaG (SPAdes) (version 2) | ecosystem: Environmental > Aquatic > Freshwater > Lake... | reverse complement strand
CACTCTGGCCAATCCGCCTACAGGAAAAACTTGAGAAGGCCTTTGGGCTTGTTATCAAACAACATCCAATCGGGATTCATCTCCTTTGCGTATGCCATATGATCATAGCTCAAAAGGGGTGATCGCAATTCAACACCCTGTTCGGCTGATGCCCGATCGGCCTTTGCAAACATATGGCCCAAAAGCGAAAACCCTGTCGTGAACCGTCCCCATGGACTCATCCATTCCGGATTGGGTGGTCCAACCCAATCGGCAACTTCCTCGGGAGTATAATCTGCTTTTTCAAATTCCGGATCGGTCCAATCGTTTGGCTTTCCATATCCAAGAAAAACCTCATCACCGCCTTCGCCCGTATAGAGGATTTTTCCATGCTCTTTTGCCGCTCTCAAAAGAAGGCATAAAGGAAAAAACGAGATCATTCCAAGGGGCTCATCCTGAAGCGAGGCACTCCATTTCACATCGCCTCCAATATCTCCATAGTTGAGCGCAACAGGCTGAATCGGCACGCCGATTTTTTTTGCCGCATATTTCGCATACCACTCATCGGAATCCCACCCAGTCCAGGATTTGAGGGTTAGCGCTTTGAAATCGGTTTGGCGCTTCAGGCGGTCGGCAATAACTGTCGAATCAATCCCGCCCGACAAAAGAGTCACAGGGTTGGGATTATTGTGCAGCCTTCGCTTCACCGCAAGGTCCAACTGCACCAGCATTTTTTCCTGGGCTTCCTCAAAATTCCTGTAAAAGTGTTTGGCTTCCCTTGGACGACAATCTTCTTGCCTTTTGACACGACCCTGGGGATCAAGGACCAGAACCTCTCCTGGCCGAATGGGCCGTGCGCCTTCCAAAATCGAATCCGTCGGGGAGATAAAGCCCCGCTTGAAATAATGGGGAATAGCAGACTGATTTATCGCGGGCTTGGTCGTGGCTGAAGCCGCCATCGCCAAAAGGCTCGAACCAAACCAGGCACCCCCCTCCCAAAACCCGACATACAGTGGTTTTTTGCCTACAGGATCACGAGCAATAATCGTTTCCTGATTTTTTTCATCCACAATAGCAAAAGAAAACATTCCCCTGAGGGAACGGATACCGTCCAATCCATTCAAGGCATACGAAGCCAATAGCACTTCCGTGTCGGATTGGGTTTGGAAAGAATGCCTGTCTTCCAGGGTCGAACGAATTTCCTCGTAGTTGTACACCTCGCCATTAAAAGCAACAGTAAGACCATATTGAGGCAGTTTGAACGGCTGATCGGAACGGGAATGGGGATCGACAATCGCCAACCTTGCCTGGAGTAGCTCCATGGCACCCGATGCGGATCGCCAATAATGCTGGGAATCAGGCCCCCTCCGCTTGAGCAGGGGTAAACCCCTCTCCAAGTCGGGGAGGCAATTCAAATTGCCATTTCGGCCAAGAAATCCACACATAGAAGAACCTTTGGGCAAGTCGGCCTGTTCCTAATCTATTTTTAATCAAAAAAGCACGATTGGCAAAGCTTAACCAAATAATTTATAGCCGTTATGGAGTAATGTAACTTTAACGTAATCCACGATTGCCAATGGCCAAATTTGCCGGGACTCTTATCAAGAAGATTCCATGAAAATTCTTGGCCTTCCCAGCTTGAAGATACCAGCCTTTAATCAACACCATCCTGTTTCAAACAAGAAACTTGACATAGTATCCTTGGGATCTGTCAGGGTATTTCCATTTAACTTCCAAAATTGTTTTCAAAATCCGCCCCGACAAGCAACTCCATGATTCCTTAGTCGATTTCGGTATAAATATTTAGAAATTTGCCTGATTGTTAGGTAATTCCCATCCCGTTTCAAATAACACAGATGAAAACCCGATGCACGGAAACTTCGTAACAATCGCCTGGGCAAAACCCCTGTCTTTTGCCAAAATGACAAAATCGGCTTACTCCTTCTTATCGGAGCCTCCCAATGTCCAGATGCTTACTCAGCTTGGTAACGATTCTTGCCTTATCCATTCCCCTCACAGCTGCTGATCCCGTCGGCACAGACTTCCAAACGATTTTTGATGGGAAATCGCTCGACGGATGGAAACATGCAGGTAACTGGTTCATCGAAGATGGAATCCTCACCCGCAAAGGCCAAGGAGGCGATATCCGTTTTGAGAAATTCAAAGTTCCGGACGATTTTGAACTCACTTTTGAATGGAAAGTCGCCAAAGGCTCCAATTCGGGGGTTTACTACCGTCCCGGACAGTACGAGTACCAAATCCTGGACAACAAAGTCCACAATGACGGGAAAAACCCCCGCACCAGTGCGGCCAGCGTCTATTTTTGCATGCCTCCCTCCAAAGATGCAACCAACCCAGTAGGCGAATGGAACAAAGGGCGCATTGTCTGCAAGGGCTCGGTGATCCAGCACTGGCTAAACGGGGAAAAAGTGATCGATTTTGATTACACCGATCCCAAATGGGCTTTCGAAGTCGAACTCCTCAAAGTCCGTGGCGCCAAACTCGCCGACCGTGGCGCCAATCTTTACCTTCAGGACCATGGCGATCCTGTCTGGTATCGCAGTATCAAAATACGCTCGATTGGCTCCGACGAAAAAATCGGCCATACAGAGGATGTTGTCCCAGCGACCGTGCCCGAAAATATTCTCAAGAACGAAAAAGCCTATCTTGAAAACGGAAAAAAACGGGCCAAATAAATCACAATTTGCGTTTTAAAGACTGTGTAAACTGCCAAAGCGATCCCTGAATTTGGGATCGCTTTTTTCTTGCGTCCCAAAAAGCGAAACCCGACCGATCCTTAAGCAAATCCATTGAAACGAAACCAGTCGAAGGTCTTTCGTGCCGTTGCAACCGCATCATGACTGTGCCTGGAAAGTTCCACACAAACCGGGCCAGGAAATCCGGAATCCCTAATTTGAGTCATCGCCCCAACTAAGTCCATCTCTCCCTCCCCTGGTGGAAGGTGATCGTGAATACCAAACCTCATGTCTTCGAAATGAATGTTGATCGTATTGGGAAGTCCCAATCGGAGCGTTTCAGGCAATGGTTCACCCATGCACTGCAAATGACCAATATCCAGAGTTAGTTTGAATACTGGATGAGCCACTTTCGCCACAAGATCCAATCCGGCCCGTGTGGTCTCGATCAGCATTGCCGGTTCCGGTTCAAAAGCGATGAGAAGCGATCTTTGGGCCGCCTCCTCGGAAAGCAATCGACAACCGTCCACAAGTCGATCCCAAAGGACTTCCTCTGGTCCAAATTCCGGTTTTGGTGTCCCAGACCAAAAACTTACCAGGGGCGACCCAATCTGGTTGGCAAGGTCCATGCAGCGTATAAGAAAATCACGCCGCACCAAGCGATCTTTTGAATCCGCTTCAAGTAGGTTTGGCCTATGTTTCCAATAAGCATCGAGGACAAATCGGGCACCAGTTTCAACCACCCGGATCATCCCAAAATCATCGAGGATTTTGGCAATTTCTTTAGCTTCTGTTTCCCATCCCGATTGCGTCACATCCAGGTGATGAACATCGGGCGTAAGCGCCAAAGCACGATAACCCAAACCGGCAAGGATGCGAATTGCATCCTTGAGCCGGTGATGAGCGAAGCCGTTGGTGTTGTAACCCAGAATCAAGGGATCGCCAATTAGTGATTGAACTGGAACGCCTTGGAGTTGAGAAGAGCCCAAGCCACATCCTGAAGACCGGGAGCCCGGGGATCGGAAGCGACAATGAACGATGCCGCCTCTTGTTCGAGCCGTGCCAGATTCGGTTCCATTGCCCGATGGAACGCGGTGATTTCACCCTTTTGTGCAGCGGTCCGCTTGGCAGGCTCGGTATTCAGGATCCGAACAATGTTTTCCGGAGGCCCTTTATAAAAGAGTGGCTTGGGAACGCTGGTCGTGGAAAAGCGAATACGACCAATCGTGTGCATTGTTCCAAAATTTTCCACCAGGGTAAAAGTCACCGTGGCGGGCTTGTCAAGCACAAGAGCATCCTTGAATTCAAACCATGCCTCATGATTACGAGCCATCTGTGGCGAAATGGCCCAACCGGTTGAAGGATTATTGTCAGCAATATTAGCGATGGCAAAACTGTCCTGAGAGAAAGTCGCCTCGGGACGGGTGAGAACCAAAACCACAGGGTCTTTCCTCCCCTCGATTTGGACGGTTGCGCTGAGTTCATGAAGAACAAAGTTACCGTTGACGGCTCGCCCAGGTCCCTTCGCCCCAAGGGAATTATCCGAAAGGGCTTCCAATCGAAGACCGGTGAATGCCCCCGCGGAAAGTTTGGCTGTGATAGTGAGGGTGTCCTTGTCCGGATTGGGGCCTGTTGCCAACCAGGAACCATCAGGCTGTTTTTTGAAATCTGCCTTCCCTTGGGAAACGATCGTTTGCAGATCCAAAGGTTTCCAGAGGGCTGTTCCGCTGACAGACTTTTCCCATGCACTTTGGCGGGAATCTACCGATGCCCGGAGTGTGTTTGCTGCCGCGACACGACGGGCCTTTTCCTCAGTTTGGGCTTTGTAATCGACGCGGCCGTCTTCGACCGCCCGGATCGCTGCGGCCCGCTCCTTGTCATTGGGCAGACGACAAAGGACGGCTCGATAAAGGTCATCAACAACCTTTGCGGTGTCCTGGGAAGAAGCGAGGAGCTTGGTGATTCGGTTTTCCGGATCACGAACCGCATCGCCAATGACTGGACCATTTACAAGGTTGAGGACTGGCCCAAGCATCATCCCCGTGGAACGCTCGCACTCACATGCGGATTCGCGGGGAGGCTTCCCAAAAAGTTGGAAAAATCCACCACCGACATCCTGGGTGCTGTCGATCATTTCCGCGGCGCGGGCCCCCTGAGGAAGACCGGGCAGCCGACTTGGCGCACCCAGCACCGCATGGATCGCGTCAAAAAGCACTTCGGCAGGAAGGCGGCGCGCCAAAGCATGGCTATAGTTGATTTCATCGTCCTTGTTGAAGGCGTTGGTTTTGACAGAGTGTTGATACACACGGCTCTTGCAAATAAGCCGATAAATGTGGCGGGTATTGAATCCCGAATCGACAAATTCCTGGGTAAGCTTGTCAAGCAGCGCCTGATTGCTCGCGGGGTTGCCGGCGCGAATATCATCGATCGGCTCGATCAAACCTACACCCAAAAGATACGCCCAAAGACGATTGACATAGCTTTTGGCGAAATAGGGGTTCCTTGAAGAAACAATCCATTTGGAAAGCTGGTCGCGACGACTCCCCGCGCTTGGGGGCATGTCCTCATGGGAGTAGGGGAACTTGGGGGCGGCGACCTGTCCTGTACGATCGTGCTTGATGTCGCCACCAGCGGCGTCAGCGATCACTTCGACGAGCGGTTTGGCACCTTCGACATCGGTTCCACCAACTCTTTGCCCCTTGAATTTCGGATCCTCATTGCGGTCGATTTGCGCAAAATACGCCGCCAGTTGGAAGTATTGGTCCTGGGTCCACTTCTCAAAAGGGTGATCATGACACTTGTTGCAATTGAACCGAATCGCGAGGAAAAGTTGGGTTGTGTTTTCCATCGCGGACGGGGGATCACGCAACACCTTGTAATAGGAGGCGTTGGGATGCTCTATGGTGCTGCCTTTGCCCGTTAGGATGGCCGCCACAAAACGGTCATAGGGAACATTGTCGGCCAACGCATCATGGATCCATTTGCGAAGGGCAACGGCACCGTTTTCGCCCAGAAACTTACGATTGACCTGGAGCATATCGGCCCATTTGTTGGTCCAGTGCTCAAGGAAGGCCGGTCCCCCAACCAATTCATCGACCAAATCATCCCGCTTGGTGTTGGAAGGCTTGGGATTCGACAGGAATGCGACAACTTGCTCCGGGCGTGGAGGCAATCCAGTCAGGTCAAGATATACCCGGCGAAGGAATTCCTCATCTGTGCAAAGCTCACTCGGTAGTACTTTGATCTTTTTAAGCTTTTCATAAACAAGTCCATCGAGAACATTGTTGGCGGGAGGTTCCTTCCAGGTAAAACCCGAGCGATCTCCCATACAAATGAGCGAACTGGCGGCATAGGCGCCCTCGTAACGGGTTAGGACCGTCGCCTCACCCCGTCGAAGGGTAGTAACAAGACCTTGCTTGTCGATGGAACATGCTTCAATGTTGCTGCTTTCCAGGAAAGACTCGGCGGTGACATCACGCTTGCGACCATCGGTGTAAGTCGCCACAACCGCAAGCTGCTGCTTCATTCCGGGAAGAGGTGACACAAAAGCCTTCGGAAATACTTCCAAAGAAGCAACTCGGGAAACATTGGTTTCGAGTTTTACTCCATCAGCAATCCAGGCACGCATGATTTCGTAATAAGGTTCGCCCGATTGACAAAGGGCTCCACCCTGGTGGGGAACCACGCCCGAACTCTTTAGTAACATCAGACTGGTATCGGGAGCCGCACGATTGAATCGGCGCCCTTCCAGATCATCCGTAAGGGATCTATGGTCATATAGCGGATCATATCCCCGCAGGGACAATTTAAAGCCGTTTTTCCCTTCATTGGCTCCGTGGCATGTCCCCTGGTTACAACCCAGGCGGGACATCACAGGCATCACATCGCGAATGAAGTTCACGGCCAGGGGTTGGTTCAATTCACCCACTTTGACCGGAATGCGAATGGTTTGCCCGTCCATGGAGGCAACAATCACGCCATCGCCTTTGGCAACAGGTCGCACCATACCATGGTCATTGATCTTTACCTGGGCTGGGAGGTCGATTTTGGCCATCCGGGTCACATCAACCGTGTCACCCGTCGAAAGCTTGGCGCTGAGCAACAGCTGCGAATAGCTGAACTTGTCCCCGAGCGTGATTGGGCCTGGCCACGCTTCCAGCGATACCACCTTGGCGCCGGGTGGTAATTTTTCAACACTTTTGTTCTCGGGCACCGGGGCCGGAAAAACGCCAATCACAAGCAAGGCGCAGGGAATCAGACCAATCATATTTCGACCTCGTCCGGGAGGATGGAAGGAGGCAAGGTGGGATGTTGCCTATTATACCAACCCCTTCGGCTGACTACGAGTCGAATAGGTTTATGCCTTTTCAGAACCCTCAAAAAACAAGGCCTTCCTTGCCTTGTTTCCATCAATAAAACCAAGCAGAAATTTATTGGAAAGAGTTGTTTTCTGACAATTGGATTGGAATTTCCCCGTAACGGGACCGCTTTTTGTTTGGCGGTGCCACCGCCCGAACCCACGAAGGGGCAAACATCGCCGCAGCCACAAGTCCCCAAATACGGTCATTCGTATCGGCCTTTTCGAACGGAATTGCAAGGGGAAGGGGTTGTGTGATGGATTCCCCGGGTACAAGCGCCAAATCCTCTTCCATCCATAACTCGTCGGAATAAGCCGACAAAGGTGCCAGAGTTCCCATGGCCAAGACGGTCGATGTGTAATTGGAGAGGGAGGGAGCACTCTCACCAATGGGCGCCTGCGCCGGGGAGAGCATTGCCGCCTTTTTCGGAGGCTGCTGATTGGCGTTTGCTGGCTGGACTCGCGGTGCCGCTGCGGGATTGTTGGCCTTGAGGGATTTGAGTTCGGCCAAAACAGTCGAAAAAAGTCGGTTGAGGGGCTTATTGACCAGTTCCATTTGCACGGGGCCATTGATCATTCCGGCCAACAATTCCCCAGCTTCCTGTCCCACCTTGTCGATAACTGTTTTTGCGCCATCAAAGCCGAGCCTCTCGAGCGTCTTTCGCAGAAGGGTAACCATATCGGATGGGGCAACGGGTGTTTTGGAGGAGAAAAATCTTCCAGCCGCGGTAACGGCGTCACGGATTTCAACCACAATCTCGTTTACGAGATTGATGAGTTGCCTTTCCTCGGCGCTAAACACAGATACCAGATCCGCAGAATCACTACCGTTGAAATCGGTTGTGGAGATGCTGCCATCGCCCATCAAAAGAACAAGCAGATCCGTAATGGGCATTTCGGCGCCATCGGCCATCGCGACGGCGAGATTACCCGCACCCGTTCCCATTGAGCTTAGGAGCGACCCGACGATCTGTTGTCCGGCCAAACTGGCCGGACCGGCAACCGCCACGCTGGTGGTCTCGGTTGTCCCCACGGGAGTCTCGGGAATGACCTGGTCCGCGCGGAAATCGAGACTGAGAGTCAAACCTTCTTTGGAAACGGAGCCCACTGGCACTCCCGATGCGACCTGTGTGCCACCAATGGAGACAGTCGGGTTGACGATTGTCCCATCCGACTGCAACATCGACGCGCCCGCAAGAACCCGTCCACCCCCCACACCATACAGTTGCATTGAGTAGGTGCTGGCCTGGGCTCCCGGAATAATCACAAGATCCAGCGCGCCTTTTTGAGACAAGGTCGCGGAAGGGTTTTCATTGATAGCGCCCTGTGTGGCGGTGTTGCCAATCGCTTGGGAAGAGGAGTCTGTCACCACAAAATTGACAGGGTCAAGCCAGATCAAAAGGTACGAAGTGAGCAGTTTTCCACCCGAGGCGGCTTTAAAACTTTCGATTAGTGATTGGGTGATTTCGTCGCGAATGCGCTGAAAATCCTCCTCGGCCTCCCCTTCCGTAATCAACCCGGCAAATTTGTTGCTAAGCGTTCCTTCGACGGCGGAGACGACATCACCGCCAACGGCTGGGACCTCGATTTCCTTGGGAGGCTCAAATGTAATACTTACCTTAAAATTGCCACCTGCAAAATCTGTCACATCAGGTGCTTTGGCGACAAGAAAGACCTCTTGTCCTGCGGTAACCCCAAATCGGACTTTTTTGCCGCCTTCAACGAACGAGCCACTGCCGACCTGGAGGGTCGAAGTGCCTTCACGAACGAACGCCCGGAATTCGCCTCCCTGTCCGGAAAAATCAATTACGACATCCGCGTCTTTTGTTGCCAGAAATCGGGAGACATCCTGATCAGCCTGAACAAGGTACCCCTGGAATTCGGTCGCGCCGGTTTCCGAAGGCTCCAATAATTCCGCCATGTCGAAGGTGTTTCCAAAATCGTCGACCCGGCTTGATCCCGGGCTGATGTCGAGTTTCCAGCCGCCTGTGTCTTCTCCATATCCGGAAATTTTCACGAGGTAGGTACGGCCGGCAAGCACTCCGACTTCCAGATTACAGGAAGGATCGGCTTTGCCATCGATGATGGAGTCATCCGCCTGCGCAACCAGTTGGCCCGAATCGGTGTAGAAAGCCAGGGTCGGATCGACTTGTTTCACACCATTTCCGGATACCAGAAGCTTGATATTCCCATCGACCAAGGGAACAATCCTAATCCAATCTGTATCGCCAATGGCGTCGATTTTCCCATCAATCGAAGCGGTTTTGTCCGCCCCGATTGGCAGCGCCTTGGCCAACGCCGCCGAGTTGGCGTAATCATCAACAACCGGTTTGATTTCGAGGTTGTAATCGCCGGTGGTCCCCCGGGCCGAAAGGGCCACAACCCAATAGGTCTCCCCGGCCATAACCTCCAGTTGGACCTGGGAGTTTTTGTTTGTGAGGGAGGTGTCGTTGTTGCTTTGCAAAAGCGCCCCGTCCGAAGCGCTGTAAAAGAACAAATACGGATTAAGCCCATCGGATATTGCGTTCAAATTGACGGTGATCAAACCGGATTTTGAAGGGCGATACAAAAAGAGATCCATGTCACTTTTGACTTCGATGGATCCGGTCGCGGAGGACCGCAACCCCTGGACGGAAAGTTCGGCGCCACTGCCGGGAAGGTCGCCAATGTCATCAGGACGAACAGAGACCTCAAAGGTATAGTTGCCTTTGGTTCCCGCTGCCCCGGAGGACTGCAGGTACACGACTTGTCCCGCCCTGACGGGAATCTGGATCAGGGAGTCGAGCGCTCCAGCCGAGTTGTCATCAAGCGCGACTAACTGTATCGCACCCGAATCATCCTTGGTGAACGCCTGGAGGTAAGGGTTGAATGTTGAACTTTTCGCCGCGCGAACTTTCGCCGTCAGGAATCCATCCAAATGCGAAACAACCTCGACAAAGTCCCTGTCACCGATTTGCTCAATGATACCATCCTGTTTCCCCTCAAAAATCGTGACTGAGGTCCCTCCGTTAACAACGGAGGGACTCAGTACCAGCCTTGGTGAGCCCTCGGGCGAACCGGGGAAATCGTCCGTTTCAGGCTGCTTCAAAACCACAAGGGATAGGACATAATTTCCCACGGTGCGGTTATAGCCAGAAGCCCTGAGGAATAGCTTTTGTCCTGGCTTCGCCTCAAAAATCAAAACGCTGGACGGATCCGATCCATCGTTGTCATTTTTCGCAAGAACTTTTCCGGTCGAATCGGTCAATTCAAGGAAGGGATCAAGTCCCGATCCCGAGGCAGGGGCAAGCCGGGCAATGACCGAGGCCGATCCGGTGGTCGCGGGCCAATCCAGGAGGAAAGAATCCGAATCCCCGACAAAGTCGACTTTTCCCTCGACGGCAATTGGCTCGGACCCAACCACGCCAAGATCACCCGGCTTGTCGGCGGGATAATCATCCGTCACCTGAACGATTTCGGGAGCGAACGGCTTGGCCAAAATAACGAATGCTCCCACTCCCGAAGAGGAGGAAACTTCCAGGAAATACTCCCGGCCTTTCTCCAACTGGGCGACGATAAGGGAGTTGGAACCTGGGCCACTGTCATCATCCGATGAGGTTTGTTTTAAATCGGATCCAATTAAGACCAGATAAGGATCAAGTGTGGACCCTGGACCGGCGTTCGCGCGAAGGATCCAGGTTCCGGTTGACGGGGCCACAAATCGGACCAGATCAACATCCCCAGAGGAATTTATCACTCCGTTGGCGGAGAGGACCGAATCGCCGGTAAGTTGAAATCTTGGGTCCAACCGGACCAACTGGAACGAGTCGGGATAATCATCCCCGGCTTCCAAGCGATCCTCGGACAACAAAAGGCGATAAGATCCGCTCTCCTGCCCGGTCGCGCCGCGGACAACAAAGAGGTATACCTTGCCAGGTTGGGCCTGGAAGCAGGCCAAAGCGTCAGTGCCACTGGCACCTTCTGTTGCGGAAACCACCAATACAGGCTTTCCGGACCCATTCACTTCGTAAACATCGACCGTGGTGTCAAGCGGCAAAGCAGTTCCGGACGAGGCAAGCACGCGATAGGCTCGGAATGGAGGCATGTCGGCTTCGCTCGCCGGGGCGGTCCATGTGAAGACATCACGATCGCCAAATGACTCTATGGAACCCGGCTCCTCTACGCCTGTCTGGACCGTTTTGGCTTCAAGTGGCTCCAAAAGATCTGTGAAATCGTCGTTCACAAAATTCAGTAAGATTTTATAACCACCGGTCGCGCCCTCGATGCCTTTTATGCGAAGGAACAAATCCTCGCCCGCATAAACTTCGATTTTGCCCGTATTGAAATCCGCAAAATCCGTTGGTGGGTTCCCCGAGGATGCCGAGAATCCGAACTGATCCGTGGACCCATCATCTCCCACAAGGGCAATTTGCATAAATCCTGATTGAAAAATCGGCAATCGAAACAGGTCTGTGTCCCCGGGAATCTCGATCTTCCCATTTATGGAAAAATTCCCCTGTGATCCGGTGATTGTTCCGGCTGTTTCGACAGTATCACCGAAATCATCCCGGACAATCAGCGCGTCAAAAGCCCCTTTGGATCCGTTGAGACCCACGATTTGGAACGGATAAACTTTTGTCGCTTCCAGATATGCAACAAGTGTTAACGATTTTCCGGCGGAACCAGTCGCCTCGGTAACTGTTTTGAGGTCCCCATCCAGAATTCGGATTCCCGGCACGAGATCCGTCGCTTTGATTCGCGGCGTGACCTGTATGAGGTAAGTTCCTGACACAGTGGGTTGGAAATTGATCAGGTCCCCGTCACCCTGAATGTCAATTGCTCCACGAACAGAGACTTTGCCGCTTGCGCCAAGTCCGTAAATGGCCCCGGTACCAGTCTCTGCGGTCGCGGCGGCCACATCCTGGGTAAATGTCCCGGATAACACCCATTTTCCCGTGCCACCCAACCCCTGCCTATCGACCTCCCCGTCGACCCTTAGGTAATAGGTGCGACCGGCCACCACGGGAAAACGGACCGTTGATTCGTCCCCACCACCGACCCCCGACGACAAACCAACGGCCACAAGATTTTCATCCTGCCCAAACACGACCAATCGCGCCTGGATGGAACTATTTTGGCCGGGAGCGGCGATGGCGCTTACCCAACCTGTTTGACTCGCCACAAACCGGATAAATTCCAGGTCAGCCAACGAGGTACGATCGCCGTTCGTCGCAAGGAGATCGTTATTGATGCTGATGAGCTGCGCCGTGGCGAAAGTGTTTCCCTGATAGTCAGGCGTCGGGGCAATCGTGTTCAGAGAAAGAGTGTAAGCAGAGGTTGCAGATCCTGTAATTCGCAAATAGCGCGATTCGCCCGCCGGACGAATTTGAAGGACCCCTGCTCCATTTGGCACCGCGGTTTCAGCAGCCAAACGATTGCCTGAATTGTCAAACCATTCCATCACCAGAGTCGAAGTGGCTCCCGAAAGCCGAACCTCGAGACCATTGTCAGTCAAAGGCAACAGGAACCAGTCCTCATCTGTCGCAGATGCAATTTCTCCCTGGTATGTAGCATCTCCAGCAGGTGAAAGAACCAGCTCAAATGCGCGGCCAGGCGTGTTTGCCACATCACCATAAATCGTGAACGATTCCGATTGAAACTGGTTGTTCGCTCCGTCCTTGACCCCGTTTCCATCCAATGTGATCGAATAAATTCCTTCTTTCAATGCTTTAAGTGTCACCTCGAAAGTGTCGTCCGCCCCCGTGAACGAGACCAGTTGCACACCGTCTGGAAGCTTGACCGAACTTGCATCGAATCCCTTGATGGGTTCCGAAAAATGAACATTGACCAGTATGGGACCAAGGTTGCCACCTAATCCCGCATCATTGCCTCTGGTTATCAGCGCTGTTGGCGATGTGGTATCGCACCGGAAAGTGGTTGTCGCCAGTTCCGAGTTAACGCCCGCAAGGCTAACAGATCTGACACTCAGGTTAAATTCATGACCAGTAATCAATTTGGAAATTGGCAGATTCAATCGCCAGTTGATACCGGTGGAAACCTTTGTGATTGTCGCTTGCAGGGTTACCGGCGTTGTGCTCCTGAATTCGGTGCCATCAAACCAAAGGCCAGTGGTGGTGTCCGATATATTCAAATCAACAGACCCCATCTCAGGGTCAAGGTTCGTGTTCGACACCGTTCCCGAAACAAACCCGGGCCAGTTTTCTGTTCCAAATACAGGGTTGTTACCGGATATCCCATCAATCACGGGAACTTTGGGGGCTCGGGGATCATATTGGACCAGAACAGGATCCGTTAATTCACTCTGATTTCCAACGGCATCCACGGAAAGGAATGTGAAAGAATTCGAGCCAATCGCCAGGGACACAGGCAATTGCCACTTCCATACACCGGAACCATCCACACGCAAGGAATCAATTAGATTTCTTTCAAGGAAGACCTTTAATGTGGAATTGGGTTCGCCTTGTCCGATCAGGAGAGGCTTTTCATCACTCGTGAGCAGATCGTTGGCTTTACCGGTGTCTTTGTCAATTCCGACAAACAAGGGTCGATTCGGCGGGGTCAAATCCAATATCAACAGGAACTCTTGCGAATCCCCACTAATGTTGCCTGCAACATCCACCGACTTCGCACGGAAGCTCTGTGATCCTTCGATAAGGGAGGATTGAGCCTGGGTCGAAAGGGCAACACTCCAGTTCCCCTGCGCGTCCGATTGGGTGAAACCCAAAAGAACAGTACCCAGATAAAGCTCTACCTTGCTCAAAGCTTCCGACTTGCCGTTTAATACCAGCGCACGGGTATTCGACAGGTGTTCCCCAC
>Ga0209598_10002661_pt1 | contig 13866 bp, 9 predicted proteins | sample M_140807_EF_Meta_FD_187317 | JGI IMG/M metagenome (GOLD analysis project Ga0209598, IMG submission 187317) | Freshwater microbial communities from Lake Montjoie, Canada to study carbon cycling - M_140807_EF_MetaG (SPAdes) (version 2) | ecosystem: Environmental > Aquatic > Freshwater > Lake... | reverse complement strand
CTGCTCGCACCGCTGCGCGATTCGACGGCTCTCCTGAAGGCTTGTTCCTGGGGAACATTGGAGATTGACTGTATAGCTTCCTTCGTTGAATTCCGGGAGGAACGAACCACCCATCCAAGCGACAGAGCCTATCGAGAGGATCACCCCCAATGCGGTTGAGACAAAAACCCAGCCGGTATGATCCAGCGTCCAGTTCAAAACCCGCCTCGCAAGAGACTTGAGCAACCGGACGAGTATCGCGTCTTCTTTGACCGATAGAAAACGGGCTTTGGGCAATAAATACGATGAGACTACGGGCGTAACAGTCAAAGAGACTAGCAGCGAACAAAGGAGTGAGACGATGTAGGATAAACCCAGTGGAGCGAACATTCGCCCTTCGAGTCCCGTTAGGCCAAATAGTGGAATCACAACTAGTACGACGATCATTGTTGCATAAACAATCGAACTTCGAACCTCACTCGAGGCTTGATAGACTACCTCTAAAGGGGCTTTGCGATCCGACTCGGGTAATTGCCGATTCTCTTTGAGTCTTCGGAAAATGTTCTCGACATCCACGATCGAATCGTCGACCAAATCCCCGATCGCAACCGCAATTCCGCCGAGGCTCATGGTGTTGATCGTGGCACCCATGTAGCGAAAGACCAGGAAGGTCATCAGAATCGACAGCGGCATGGCGATCAAGGAGCAGAGGCTAACTCGAAAGTTCCAAAGAAAAACAAACAGGATCACCACCACCCAGATCGCACCGTCGGTCACGGCTTCGGAAACGTTGGCTACCGCAGCCTGGATAAAGGTCGATTGTTGAAACAATCGCCGTTCCAGAACCATTTGCTCAGGCATCTCTTTCTCGATGCCATCGAGGGCGGATTGGATCTCTCTGTCAAGTTTGATCGTATCGACCCCTGGTTGTTTTTGCACGGCTAGGATGACTCCTAGGCCCCCTTCGATGGAGTTGCTTTGAAGATTTCTGACACTGGCCCCTCCATCTCCACGTCGTATCGGGCCACCAAAACGGACTTGGGCAACCTCACGAACCAAAACAGGTCGCTGCTCTCTCCATAAAATGGGGGTGTTTTCGATGTCAGCAAGCGACAGCGATTGGCCACTGATGCGCAAGATCGATTCCTCGGTATCCCGAACCATCACTCCGCCACCGGCCAGCACATTGGCTTTCTCGATCGCATCGCTGAGTTGTGCAAGGGTGATATTCTGGGAGGCCAGCCTCTCTGGAGAGGTGATCACCTGGTATTGCTTGAGCACTCCGCCCATAACGGTCACTTGCGAGACACCTTGGATTGCCATCAAGCGATTTCTGAGCCGAAACTCGCCAAAGGATCGCATCGCCATTTGCAACTCGGGATCATGTTCGTCCAGAGTACGCTGTGGGCGTATCCCCAGAAGCAAGATCTCGCCCATGATTGACGAGATTGGGGCGATCGTTGGATTCGAGCCGGCAGCGATGCGATTGCGGGCTGTGGCGAGTTTCTCAGCAACGTTCTGGCGGTCTCGATAGATATCGGTCCCCCAACCAAATTCAACCCAAACGATCGAGAGACCGATTCCACTCGCGGACCGAACTCTCTCAACTCCCGTCAGTCCATTGAGTGCATACTCCAATGGTCTAGTCACGAGCAGTTCGACCTCCTCGGGTGCCAAGCCTGGGGCCTCGGTCATCACGGTAACGGTGGGACGGTTCAGGTCAGGGAAGACGTCCACAGGGATCCGAAAAAGCTCCCACAGTCCCGCACACGCGCAGACAAAAGCCAAGAACATCACCAAGGGGCGGTGTTGCAGTGAAAAGCGTATGATGCCGTCGAACATGGCAATGCCCCTATTGAACCGCCGCGTAACCGGTCTGCAATGCCGCGACCCCTTGGACCACCACAGTATCCTGCGGGCCGAGCCCGGAAAGAACCGTCACATCGGTGTCGTCGCTGTGCCCTAGCGCAACTCGTCGACGCTCGAAGACTCCATCGGTCAGAGCGACAAAAGCATAAGTATGACTTCCCTCTCGAAGGATGCTCGAAAGAGGCACAGCCAGTGTCTTGGCTTGCGAATCAGCGGAATCATTCTGATCGTCAAGCTCGATTGCAAGCCTGCAGAGCATGTTGTGAAAGACTAATGAATCCTCTTGAAAGTCTACCTTGGCCCACACCGAGAGGGTTTGTCCACGGTTGCTCAGCGACTGTCCGCTCGAAACCACCTTCCCGGGATAGCTCAGGTGCTCCTGAGCCACGGGCCTGCATCGCAAGCCTTGGCCTTGATGAATCGCTGCGGCATCTATCTCGGAGACAAAGGCTTCTACCAATCGCTCGGAAGTATCATGCACCTCGAACAACTCTTCGTCAGCCGAGACGTTATGCCCTATGACTTTGTTGAACCCAACAATGACTCCGTCGATGGGGGCTAGGACTGGATAGTACTGAAGGACCTGCTGGGATTGCAGCATGGTGTCGATATCCGTTTGCGCGATGCCCAAGAGCCGCAGTTGGCTTGCCAAATTCTCGAATTGATTTTGAGCCGAGACCAGCAAATTCTCCGTTTCGAGCCGCTGCCTCTGAGAAATTGAATTGCCTGCTTGGCGAATATTCTCCAAAACAGAACCACGGAATTTCATCTCCAGGTTGGCTTGGATACACTCGAGTTGCAAATCCTGGAATTCGGTGCTGGCAATAAGCGCTGTGGGTTGGCCGGCTCGGACCCTCGAGCCGCGATCGATCAGGATCTGATGGAGTTTGCCCGACAGCTGAGGAGAGACTCGCGATAGCTTGGATGGCGGCAAACTCACGACACCATCGACAGACAGAGTCCTTGCCACCCGTCCGGATCGCACTCGCTGTGTTCTTAACCCAATGTCTTGGATCGCCTCGGGGCTGAGCCTCAGGACGCCTTGGGTAAAGAGATGCCCAAGTTGTCGGCTACCTTGGGTCATGACTCGATCGCCTGGTACCAACTCCCCGCGGGTGACCTCGCAGTATCCACCGCTTTGAATTCCGATGGCCAAGGGGATTTTACGGAATAACGAGGCTTTTTCCGTCCGCTCTTGCTCGATCAGAACGAATCGTTCCGCTCCATCGCGTATGAGAGCAGACTCGGGGACCAAAAGTTTAGGGCTCGCATTGTTTTGCCCGATGCGCACTCGACCGGTCATTCCAGGTAGCATGGCGGAACCTTGAGGAGGATCGTTTGGAAGGTCAACCCAAGCGGTGGCAACATGCGTGCGAGGATCTAGGACCTTCTCGATGATTTGCAGGGTTCCGGAGATTGGGACTCCCGAGCCGCTCGTTGGGTAAAACTCGACAGGGTCCTGGGCATGGATCCGCGAAACATCTTTTTCCAAGATGTCGATTCGCAACCACAAGGAGGACAGATCGATGACTTCCAAGACGTGTTCTTTGACATTCACGAACTTGCCCACCGTTAGGTCATTATGAAGTAGCGTTCCAGAGATTGGGCTTCTGAGCGCTAGACGCACCGATTGGTACACCTGCGGCTCGCCCAGGATGCGATCCAAATCGGTTGAACTCAGCCCCAGTCCTATCCATTTGGCTTTGGCAGTTTTGAGGGCGGTTTCTTTTTGGAACAACGAGGTCTGGAGTTCCAGGACCCTGGCCATTGGAATCGCACCGCTTTTGCTGGCCTCTTGGGCCCCGAGCAAGAGCTGCTGTTCCAATCGAACTCCTGCGATCAAGTCCCGGAGGTCTCTTTGGATTCGCTCGATGACAGGTGATTCGATTTGGGCCAGGACCTGGCCGGCCTGGACATGATCACCCGCGACCACCGAGACAGAGACGACCCGGCCTTCGAGCATCGAGCCTACCAGCGCATGGTTCTTCCACGGGATCGTTAGGACCCCATAGGCGTTTAGGGAACTGTGCATGGGCCGTTGCGAGACTTCTTCGGTCTTTACCTCGATTGCATTTCTCGCCGAGGCGCTCAAGACCAGCGTCCCGGTTTGAGCCTGAACCTCCACCCCTTTGGTCGGTAAAGGCTTATGCCCTTCGTGAGCCTTTAGTGCCCCGACAAAACCGATCCACGCGAGCCATATCGCGAGCCCTATCGCGAGCGATTTTTTGATCACGAGTGCTACTCCTTGATAAAGGACTCGGGGGATTTGAGTGCATCGGGTTGCTCCTTGGCAGATCGCACGAATTCATCGATACAAGGCGGACAACAAAACGCGTAACTCTTGCCGTCGACGGTCCAAGTGAACTGTTCGTTTGCCTTGGTTTTTGAGATCGGACAGATCTTATCGCCGGGCATCGGTTTATCGTCATGGTTCGAACGGATCCCTTTGAACTTGATCGATGGGATAGCCTTGCCGTTGGCCTCGATGTCCTCGGCGGTGTATTTTCCACCAGGAGTCAAATAGAGCGTCTCTTCTTCTGAGGCGGTGGCGGCTTTCCCCATCGTCTCGTGCCCATCACCTGCTTGGAGCTCGAAGGCAACGCGGAATCGTTCTCCCGATACTGTGAGATTTGGGATTGTCACGCGGATTGGTTTGCCGAGCAAATCCTCGGGGATCTTCGCGACGAACTGAGACGTCTTGCCTTGGCTGTCCCCCTGCTGGGGCTGGGCAAGAAGCTCGATGTTTTTGGAATCGACCGAATCTTGATGCTTGGCAAAGGCTTTGACCGTTTGCGCATCGACTTCCTGCACCCGGGATTCGTCTTTCCCGAGCATGAAGAGCCTCAGGGTCCCATCGCCTTCGAGGATTGCTTCGGCGTGATAACTGTCGGCCCCAAGCGCTACGATGGTCCCGCCGTGGGCTCCGGGGATATGCTCGTGGTCATGATCCTGAGTTGAATGGTCTTGGCCCGAATGAGCCTGGCCCGAATGGTCATGGCCCGGGGAGCTAGTGTTTGATTTCGGTTGGCAGCCTACCGATAATCCAGCGATGGCGAGAGTGAAAACAAAGAGCCGAAAGGTAAAGTTGCAATGCCTCATGCTAAACCTCAATTGTCTGTTTGGAATCGATGGATCGACAGCCGTATCGTCGGTGAGCCGATACGCTGAAACGGCAGATGGTGTTCCTGGGGGCACCGCGAAGCGCCTGCGTGGAAACTAATAATCAGTGAGAATCAATCAGAGAGAATCACATCGCGATACCAATCGAGTGATCGCGGTTCGGATGATCAGTGAATCAGAGGATCCAATGCCCGAGGGTCGAAAGCCTTGAGTTGATCGAACTCGGCGCAGGGGTGGGCTCGCAACTGCAAGCAAAATGGCCCTTCAGAAGCGACAAACGCTCAGAAAGATCTTTCCACGCATTGGCCTTCGCGAAGATTGAAGCAATGAATTGCCATGCGTTCGACGGACAGTGGGACTCGAGTTCAATCGCCTGGGTCTGGGCGGCAAGTTGCTGCTTGTTCAGATGGCAGTCGCATCGATCGGAGTGGATCTTTGAGGTAGGACCGGACTTACGGTTCTCGATCTGACTCGTAGAAATTTTGGATTTGCACTTGCTACAGGGCGGCTTTTTCAATGCCCGCTCGGTGGTGCTTTTCGAGATCATCTGGGTTTTGGAACCAAAGATCGTCCCGGCCAAACAGCAGCAAGAAACCCCTCCGACGATCTGCTGGATCGCGGTAGCAAGAATCAGTGCAAGCTGTAGCCAGGTGCCGTTCATACTTTTGAGACTAGCTCACGGGAGGGATGCGATCAAGTTGGATTCGAGGGGTTGCGAGCAGCATTGGACTGCTGCTGTCCATGATAACTAATCGCAAAGTAGGCCAGCACTGCCAAGACCAAAAGGTCCAAACCGAGCCAATATTGTTGCCAATTTACCCCCGATTCTCCTTGGCACCACGCCAGCCATGCGCCCGTGACTAGATAACCGGTCAGATTCCCCACCCCACCGACGAGCAGACTCAGGAGGGCTTGGGCTCGCGTTCGCCACTCGGGAGCAATCCTACGGGCAAGGTAAATTTGGGTCGAAATGTAGGTAAATGTGAAGGCGAGCCCATGGCTTGCAACCCCCAACAAGACGGGGATTTTCGCATCCATAGCGTACAAAAAGTAGCGCAGAAATCCAAAGGAAAGTCCAACCAAAATCACACGCTTGAGTTGCCAGTCAACCATCATCGAACCGACGGTGAACATGATCGCCACCTCAACGACTTGGCCAAGTGACATCCAAGCACTGGTGCTTTGCATCCCCAAGGTCTTCATGTGCACAGGAGTGTAAGGATAGAAGGCTGCGAACGGAATCGCCACGAGTGCTGCGGTCATGAAGATGACTCGATGGTCATGCTCCTTGAGCAATGACAGGGCATCGAGTCCGAATCTCTGACGCCAAGTCAAGCGGCTTGATCCTCTCGATGGAATCGTTCCGGGAGGGAGCAGCAGCGTATATGCCGAAAGTACAAACCAAAGAACTCCGCTGAGTACGAACGTCTTTGGGCTAGCATCCAATTGCAGTCCGCTGACGATCCAACAACCAGTCATCCAGCCTGCCGTTCCCATCGCACGGATCGCTCCGAACTGACCATGTGAATTTGCGACCCTGGCCAAGACGATCGATCCGGAGAGGCTGTTGGTAGGCACACTGAGCAAGGCTTGCAACTGGATCAACAGCCAGATGCTCGGGCCACTTAGGCCTTGGTTCAATGCATAGGCCGTGACGATCGATAGGATTCCTGCACCGGCACAGACCCAACGCAGGACTCGTATCGGAGGTACCGAGCGATCGGCCATTGCGCCAAAAAACAAAGGGGACATCAATGCCGCTAGGGCAGAGGCTGCAAACGCGAAGGAAGTCCACTTTCCTAACCCGGCACCTTGCAAGACAGTTCCCAGGGGGACAAACCAAGCCGATAGTGCCATACCGTGAAGGAACAGCAAGACCATGAGCTCGATGCGCTGGATCCAAGTCAGTTGCTGTTCCACCGGAATTCCGTTTCCTTAGCCCAGTTGCGAATTCGGTTCCGTCGAGTCGATAGGATTAGAAGTGGCCTCGATGATCCAACGAGCATAATCCTCAGAGACCCATTCGAACCTTCTTGCAGTGATCTCTGGCACTTCGTAAGGATGTCTCGATCGGATCCGTTCGACCACCGAGGGCATCCGCTCGAGTGTGGTTTTAACGGAAAGCTTATATTCGGAGCTTTGCTCGTACTTACCTTTCCACAAATAAGTACTTTGGATGGGCCCTGAGACTTGTGCACAGGCGACCAGTCGACCTTCGACGAGAACCTCGGCTACATCATCAGCGATGATATCGTCCGGAAATGTTGTGGAGATCTCGACAAGATTTTCGACTTGGATCCATTTGGCCGAGAGAGAGTCCAACGCTTAGCTCCCTAAAAACATGGGGTAAATCGTGTTGGACCTAAGGTTACTCGTACTGGAGGGCTTTCGCAAGGTTCAATCGTGCGGCGCGCTCGGCAGGGAACATCGAGGCCATGATCACGATAAGGATTTCGGCCACAAGAGCGCTGGCCATGAAACCTGGATACCACTGGAACCGAACAGCATGCCCCGTGACGATCAGAGTGCTCAAGTTCATGGCTGCTGCCATACCAACGCCCAAAATCATTCCTGGCAGGATGCCGATCAGTGCCATGATCAAGGCTTGGGCGAGGATCATTCGGCGGACTTGCTGGCGAGTCATCGCGACGACTCGAAGCATTCCGATTTCGCGAGTTTGCTCGATGATATTCATCGCTAGAGTGTTAATTAATCCAAAGGCGGCGATCAGGGCGCCTAGTGCCAATACGACCCAGAGTCCTCCGACGACACCGCTGATCATTTTTTCGATGATGTCCGCCATCTCTTGGAAGGACTGCACCATCAGGCCTTCGGAGTCGGCGAGTTTTTGCAAAGCCGCTTTGACTTGGGTCCTTTTGGCCGGATCGGCGCGAACGATGACTGCGTCGGTGCCATCGACGCTCAGAAGCCGTTTGGCTTGCTGGGATTGCATGTAGAGAGTCAGACCTCCTGCGAGGTATTCGTTGGTAATGCCTATGACAGAAATCTTGACCTTCCCTTCCTTGGTCTCCAATTCAATTGGGTCGCCGACGGACAATTGTGCGCGTTCGGCCAGTACCGACCCGAGAACGACTTGGCCCTCTTGGATTCCTTTCATGACTTGGTCCTCCTTGCCTTGGACCAAATCGAAGTAGTCTTGGGTGGGAGAGTTGAAGTCTCGAACGATCACGATCACGCTCAGTTCCCCTGCCCGGGCCGAAACGAACCGCATGGTATCGCTGGTGAGTACCCCATCGACGGCGGCAACTTTCTCAGGGAAGCCTTCGGGCATATCGGCTGCATGACCGCTGCTCATGTCGGGCATCGCAGCGCGAACGAAGAAGTCACCGACGATGGTGCGTTTGTACCAAAACTGCACGTCTCGAATGTTATCGAGGATGGTGAAAGCCATGCCCAATCCCATGGCCATGGCCACCAAGAGGATCCCGATGGTCATCGCTGCACGGCCTGGATGCCGTAAGACTTGGCGACGCGCCAAGGCGGCTTCGACGGGCATCCAAGCCATCAGCGGGGCTGCTGCGATTTTGGTCAAAAGGGGCAGAGAGGCCGGTAGCAGGAAGATCACGCCGAGAATCACCATGACGATGCCTGCGGTACCGAGCCGAACCGAGAGCAGGCCGTAGGTGGACGCCCAAAGAACGAATAGCCCCAGGAGGATCACGATCCAGCCGATGAGGAACCACAGAGCCCAGAGTTTTTTGGAATCGGACTCCGAGACGCTCTTCATCGCCTCGGATGGCGAGGCCTTTGCGGCGGTCATGGCAGGCAAGAACGCCCCGAACAACGAGACAAAAAATCCGCATCCGATCGCGATGGCGATCGGAGTGATTCCTGGTGAGGTGCTCGGGATCGAGATCCCTAAAAGGCTCGCCGTGGATTGATTCAGCAGATCGGCTCCGAAGTATCCGACCAAGCACCCGAGGATACTTCCGACAACACCTAGGATGACCGCTTCGCGCAGGACCATCGAGAGGACCTGCCGTCGGGTGGCGCCTATGGCTCTGAGGGTACCGAGTTGACGGCGACGTTCTCCGACATTCATCTGAAAGGTGTTGAAGATGATAAAGCCGGCCATAACCAGCGAGAAGATCGTGGCGATCAAAAGTCCTCGCTGGATAGCAACCGTGCTCTCGTTCGCCAGATCGCTTCGCATTGGCGGTTCTCGCACGTAGATACCCTCAGGAAGTTTTTCGGCGATCTTCTCCTGGATTTCTTTGAGCTGTTTTTCGTCTCGGAGCATCAGTTGGACGACATCGAGTTTATTCGTCGAGCGAGTCCATTTCTGAATGGTTCGTGTAGGGGCCATCAATACCGATGATTGAAATGCAGATGCGGCTGTGTTTGATTTCAGCAGGCCAGCGATCTTGGCCGACTGATTGCCGGTCTTTGTCAGCAGCTTGATCTCTTGGCCGACGGACAATCCGGTGGATTTAGCCAATCCCTCATCGCACCAGACTTCGTTGTCCGACGTGGAGCCCTTCTCTCGGGACGCATTTTCGGAGTCGGAATTTTGATAAGGGTCCTTACCGGCAACGAACTCAACGTTTCGAACTTTGCGATCTTCTGCGAAATCGATTCCAAGAAGCTGAACTCGCAGTTTACGATCCGTTTTGCCTTGGGCGTCCAGAGTCGAGAGAGTTGAGTAGCGGCGCACCGATGGGGATATGACCGAGACGGCGTCGATATCCTTCAAGAACAGAACATCGCGAATATCGAACGAACCACCACCGGCGGCTTGTACTTCCAGTTGGGCGTTGCCGGTCACGTTTTGGACCATGGCTCGCTGGGCGAGTTTAGCGCTTTCAGAGGCGATGTAGGTCGCTACGATGGCCCCTGCACCGATGACGATGCTCAGCAATGTCAGCAGGGAGCGTGCAGGACGACTTTGGAGTTCGCGAAGTGAAAGTCTCGAAAGGGCCATGGCAGTCCTGGATCAGCCTGTGGCGTTTTGAACTGAGGAAGCATGGAAAACCGATGCGTTGGCGTCGAAGTCCTCCTGGGCGATGTCCCGCTCGATGTTTCCATCCTTGAACTTCAGTAATCGAAAGGCGCTCCTGGCGACGATTGCATCATGGGTGACCATGACGATCGTCTGTCGAGAGTACATGGCGAGGTCTCTGAGCAATTCGGTGACGCGTCCACTTTGGCGGGAGTCCAGGTTTCCTGTTGGCTCGTCGGCCAAAAGGATCACCGGTTCGATGGCGAGGGCTCTAGCGATTGCTACCCGTTGCTGCTCACCTCCAGAGAGTTTGGAGGGAACGTGGTCAATGCGGTGACCCATCTCGACGCGCTGAAGCGCGATGAGCGCTCGTTCCTGAGCTTGTTTAAACGGGACTCCGTCGAGTTGCAAAGGGAGAGAGACGTTTTCGATTGCGCTCAGAGTGGGGATGAGGTTAAAGGCTTGGAAGACAAACCCTACTTTGCGTCGACGCAGCAGTGTGCGTTGGTCGTCGTCGAGTTGCCCGATGTCCAACCCGTCTAAGAGAACTTGGCCACTCGTCGGCGGTTCGATCCCGCCGATGATACTCATGAGGGTACTTTTTCCAGAACCGCTGGGCCCCATGAGGGCGACGAACTCTCCGGGTTCGATTTTTAAGTTCACCCCTTTGAGAACATCGACTGCCAGTTCACCGGCCCCGAATTGTTTCGTCAGGTTTCTGACTTCGATGATCGGCATCAGCAAGTGGCTCGGGGGAAAGAGCAAGGAGGTTGGACAAGGATTGAACGAGCGAGACTTCGTTCGAGCCTTCTGTTCTACGTCGCATTGTATCAGGATTCCAATCCTTTGCGGACCTGCGGAATATTGGATTCTTTGGTAAGATCTGCCGAAAAGACAAGCTAGGGTATTGATTTGGTACTTTTGAATCCCTCCTACGCAGGTAATCCGATGAGAATTGCGGTCACTGGGGCGACCGGTTTGCTGGGAAACAATGTGACTCGATTGGCGTTGGATCGCGGCTGGGATGTCGTTGCGATTTCGAGAAACGCATCGAGCGCTGTGTCCCTTGAGGACCTTGGGGTCGAGAAACTCGACGCCGACATCACACGATGGGACTCGCTCGATTGCATCTCAGGTCGAATTCATGCGGTGATTCATTCCGCCGCTCATATTCACATCGGTTGGAGTCAACGCGAGGAGGGGATACACACCAACAAGACCGGCACAGCAAACGCGATCAGGCTTGCGCAAAAGCACCAAGCAAGACTCCTCCACGTATCGACCGTCAACACGCTTGCACTCGGAGAGCTAAACCGCTTTGCCGACGAAGAGACACCTGGGGACGGCCAAGTCCCCTGCACGTATGTGGTATCCAAGCGAGCCGCTGAGCAGGAGGTGCGTGAGGCGATCGCCAATGGTTCCGATGCGATGATCGTCTATCCAGGTTTCATGCTCGGGCCTTGGGATTGGAAGCCCAGTAGTGGCAGGATGATCATGGATCTGCGAAATGGAGCACCTCCTCTTTCCCCCTCAGGAGGATGCAGCATTTGCGATCCACGGGATGTCGCCGGAGCAATCCTCGCGGCAATCGAACAAGCCCCCTGTGGGTCGCGCTATGTGCTGGCCGGTGAAAACTGGAGCTACTTTCAACTTTGGCGAGAAATCGCAAAACAGTTTGGCAAGCGGGCTCCTTGGACGTTTCTGCGTCGGCCCGGAAGGATCCTCGCCGGATCGGCGGGCGACCTATTTGGAAAAATCACCGGCAAGGAACCGCTGATCAACTCTGCAGCAATCGCTATGTCGTCGCAGTATCATTGGTATTCGAGCAAAAGAGCCATCGATGAACTCAATTATCGCATCCGGCCCGTCAGTGAATCGATCGCTGATGCCATCGATTGGATGCGTCAGCATCAAATGCTCGCTTGATCGAATTCTTGTCAAAACCCTACACAGATACGATGACCGATAACAGCAACACCGATAACAGCAACACCGAAGAAGACTCCCGGGCGATCGAAGCAGCACTGGGCTTAGCGATTTCTTTTCACCGAGGCCAACGCGACTCCGACGGTGCCCCCTACATCCTGCACTTGATCCGGGTGATGCTGCGCTGCAAGAGTGCGCAGGCCAAGCAAGCAGGTGTTTTGCACGATATTCTGGAAGACACTTCGGCATCTTGCGATGATCTGCTGGCTGCAGGCATTTCCGCAAGAGTGATCGAGGCGGTGAAGCACTTGACCCATGCACCCGGGATCCCTTACGCCGATTACATCGAAGCCTTGGTATGCGATCCGATCGCTACGGAAGTCAAACTTGCAGATCTAGAAGACAACTACTCGATCGGTAGGGTCAAGTATCGGCAAGAGCATCGCGAGCACGATGCGGATCGACTCCAAAGGTACATCCTGTCGCATCGCTTTCTTGAGGGGCAAATCCAACTCGATGAGTACCGCAAGCTCGTGCGATAAATCATCACGCCCGAGGGGGCCATGCCTCATAGCTACAAAACAAAAGAACCTTGGGGGTCTGGGGGGACTTAGCGTTTGGACCGGCCCTGTTTCTTGGCCTCTTCGGCTGCGGCCTGAATCGATTTGATCCTGTTGGGATTATCACCCTGGCCAGTGAGTTCATAGAGAAATCGGCTCGGATACGTCGGCCGGGGTTTACCCCACTTGAAACGGCTCTGGGGGAGCGTCAGGGTCAGCTCATCCTGAGCTCGCGTCACGCCGACGTAACACAGGCGTCGCTCTTCATCCACCGCATCGATCTCCCCTGAAATCGATCTGCGGTGTGGCAAAACACCTTCCTCCATCCCGATCATGTACACGTTTGGAAACTCCAACCCTTTGGCGCTGTGGTAGGTCATTAAGGAGACGGCGTTTACGCCTTGTTGCTTGTCTTTGGCGGACCCAAACTCCCTGCCCGAGAGCGCAATCGATGAGAGGAAATCATCGAGCGTCGGCTCCGAGGAATTCTCCTCATATTGAGCGATCGCGTTGTATACCGATTCCAAAGAACCGATCCGCATCGCAGACTCCTCCGGGTCGGTATACAGTCTCTGGATCTCGTCGTGATACTTCAGGTCATCGATCAGTTTGATGAGGACCTCAACCATTGTTTTGGATTCTGTGGGGTCCTGAGAGCTAGCCTCTGGACCGTCGAACCGGGGCTTGTAATGCCCCTGCAATTCTTTGAGCCTTGAAATGCCTCCTTGTGCGGCGGTAGGCAGCGACGTGACAAAAGACTCGTCTTGCATCACTTTCCATACGCTCGAGGATCGAGAAACGGCCTCCTTGAGCAGCTTGTCGACACTCCCAGCTCCCAAACCGCGCGGAGGGACATTGATCACGCGCAAGAGCGCCAGCTCATCCTCCGGTGAATCGATCCAACGCAGATAAGCAAGAATGTCGCGGACTTCTTTGCGATCAAAAAAGGACTGCGTTCCGGTGATCACATAAGGAACCTTGCGTTTGCGGAGCTCCATTTCAAAGGGACGAGGTTGCTCGTTGGTTCGAAACAAGATGCAAAAGTCACCTGCCGAGACGGTTTTGTCCAGCCGCAGTCTTTCTGCAATCTCCTCGACCACTCCCTTAGCCTCCCCATTCTCGTCGGGGTACTGAACCACTCGAGGCGGCTTGCCATTGGGCCTTGCAGGCCGCAAGACCTTGTCGTGCCTCTCGCGGTTGAAAGCAATCAAACGGTTGGCCATCGACAAGATCGCGTCGGTCGAGCGATAGTTCTCCTCAAGCCGCACGACCTTGGCCTCCGGCCAATCCTTGCGAAAGTTCAAGATGTGCCGCACCTCGGCACCTCGCCAACCATAAATCGATTGATCATCATCCCCGACCACACACAGATTGCGATGGCCCTCGGCCAGGGCCTTGATGATCCTATACTGACATCCGTTGGTGTCCTGGTACTCATCGACCAGGACATGG
>Ga0209598_10002660_pt1 | contig 13871 bp, 13 predicted proteins | sample M_140807_EF_Meta_FD_187317 | JGI IMG/M metagenome (GOLD analysis project Ga0209598, IMG submission 187317) | Freshwater microbial communities from Lake Montjoie, Canada to study carbon cycling - M_140807_EF_MetaG (SPAdes) (version 2) | ecosystem: Environmental > Aquatic > Freshwater > Lake... | reverse complement strand
CGCCTGCTGGTGCCGGGCATCGTCGGCGCCTGCCTGGGGGTCGCGGTGGTGACGCAGGTCGACGGCAAAGCCATGAAGCCGTTCATCTCTGGCTACCTGCTGCTGATGGGCATTTACATCCTGTGGCGCGCCTACCATCGCCGCAAGCCCAACCACGAGAAACCGCGCCATGTCGCCAAACTGGCCTTGTTCGGCGGCTTCGTCGATGCGGCTGGCGGCGGTGGCTGGGGGCCGGTGGTGACCACCAGCCTGGTCGGCTCAGGTCACGACCCGCGCACCACCATCGGTTCGGTCAACTTCGCCGAGTTCTTCCTGACGCTGTCGACAGCCGCCTCGTTCTCGGCACTGATTAGCGCCAGCCCGTGGATCACGGTGGGCGGTCTGGTGTTTGGCGGGCTGTTCGCCGCGCCGTTTGCAGCGGTCCTGTGCAGCCGCATCCCGGCCCGCACGCTGATGACGATTGTCGGCCTGGTCATCTCCTTCATCAGCGTCTACAACCTGCACCGCGCACTCGCCTGACAACGCCGCCCAGCGGCTAATCTCGTGATGCTGTGCGGGGACGTGCTATCGGGCCAAGGCCTTGAGCGCGGCGCGGATCCCCTCTTCCACCGAGACGCCGTCCGCCAGTGTCTTAACGGCCGCAATCGCCTCACGCTCGTTGTAGCCGAGCGCCACCAAAGCCGCCAAGACATCCGCTGCCGCGCCTGACGCCACCGCGCCAGGTCCGCCAGATCCAGGCAACGCGTCGGCCAGACGGCCCTTGAGTTCGAGCAGCAGGCGTTCGGCGGTCTTTTTGCCGACACCGGGGACGCGCGTCAGCAGCGCAGTGTCCTGCATCGCCACAGCGCGAGCGAGGTCGTCGGTGGACAAGCCGGACAGCACCGCCAGAGCCACTTTCGGGCCGACGCCCGAGATGCGCAGCAGTTCGCGGAAGGTCGCGCGCTCGCGCTCGCTAGCGAACCCGTAGAGCAGCTGCGCATCCTCGCGCACCACCAGATGCGTCAGCAGCGTCACCTCGGCGCCGAGCGCCGGCAGCGCATAGAGCGTGCTCATCGGTACGTCGAGCTCGTAGCCGACACCGCCCGCCTCCACCAACACCTGTGGCGGCTGCTTGGCCACCAATGTTCCGCGAAGTCGTCCGATCACGATCGCACCCTCATCGAAGCCAATCCTCGAGGCTCGCCACGCGCCCGCCGCGGCGCTTGCCGGTGGTGCGCCCACCAAAACCGTTCGCCGTGTGCGCATGGCAGATGGCGCAGGCAAGCGCGTCGGCAGCATCGCCCTCAGGCGCCACCGGCAGCGCCAGCAAGCGCCCGACCATGTGCGCAACCTGACTCTTGGCCGCCTTGCCGGAACCGACCACCGCCTGCTTGACCTGCAGCGCGGTGTATTCGGCCACTGGCAGCCCGGCGCTCACCGCCGCGCAAATCACCGCACCGCGGGCCTGCCCCAGCAACAAAGTGGACTGCGGATTGACGTTGACGAACACCTGCTCCACCGACGCCACCTGCGGCTGGTGGGTGCGGATCACCTCGTCGAGGCCGTCGAGCAGCAGTTTTAGCCGCTCCGGCAAGGGCTGGCGCTCACCGCCACGCACCCGGCCGCTGGCGACATAGCGCAGCTGCTGGCCGTCCATGTCGACAATGCCAAAACCGGTGACGCGCAAGCCCGGGTCGATGCCGAGGATGCGCAACGTGCTCATGCCTCGTCGAACACCGCCGAGGTGAACACGTCCTGTACATCGTCGAGGCTCTCCAGCGCGTCGATCAGCTTCTGCATCTTGGCGGCCTCGTCGCCGGCGAGTTCGGTCTCGTTGAGCGACTTCTGCGTGACCTCGGCGAACTCCGGCTTGAAGCCGGCCTGAGCCAGTGCTTCGCGAACCTGGGTCAGCTCGGCCGGGCCAGTGAGCACCTCGAACGAGCCGTCGTCGTTGGCAATGACATCCTCGGCGCCGGCTTCGAGCGCGGCTTCCATCAGAGCGTCTTCGCTGACGCCGGGTGCAAACAGCATCTGCCCGCAGTGCTTGAACTGGAACGCCACGCAACCGTCCGTCCCCATATTGCCACCGTGCTTGGCAAAGGCATGACGCACGTCGGCCACGGTGCGGGTGCGGTTGTCGGTAAGGCAGTCGACCATCACTGCGGCGCCGCCGATGCCGTAGCCCTCGTAGCGGATCTCGACGTAGTCGACACCCTCGAGCTCGCCGGTGCCCTTCTTGATGGCGCGGTCGATGTTGTCGGCCGGCATATTGACGTCCTTGGCCTTGTCGACCGCCAAGCGCAAACGCGGGTTAAAGCTCATGTCGCCGCCACCCATCTTGGCGGCCACCGTGATCTCTTTGGCCAGCTTGGAGAACACCCGCCCGCGCTTTTCGTCCTGACGCCCTTTGCGGTGCTGGATGTTGGCCCATTTGCTGTGTCCTGCCATGTCGTGCCCTGCGGGTTCTGGTGAGGCCGTGAGTATAGCGGGGACCACCGGCCCGCCAGCGAAAACGCCCGGGGCACCCTTGAAAACGTCGGGGCCAGCCCCATGTGCCGCTCACGTTCGACCGGAGACCACCATGCACGAGACCCCCGATCATCCCCAGGACACCATTCCGACCGCGGCCGAATCCGCACCGTCCGACACCCCCACCCCCGAAACCAGCGCCGCCGACCTCGAGCGCCTCGGACGCGAACTCGAGGAGGCCCGCGCCGCCGTGCTGTACGCCCGCGCCGAAACCGAGAACATCCGTCGCCGTGCCGCCGAAGACGTGCAGAAGGCCTCGCGCTTCGCCGTCGAAAAGTTCGCCGGCAACCTGCTGTCGGTCAAGGACAGCCTGGAGGCCGCGCTGGCCAGCGACCCGGCCAACGCCGCGGCGCTGCGTGAGGGCGTCGAGCTGACCCTACGCCAGCTGGACGCTGCTTTTGAAGGCGCGCACATCAAGTCCGAAGATCCGCTGGGCGACAAGTTCGACCCCAACCGTCACCAAGCGATGGCAATGGTCGACTCCGAGCAGCCGGCCAACACCGTGGTTGCCGTGATGCTAAAGGGCTACACGCTGCACGAACGGGTTCTACGGCCGGCGCTGGTCAGCGTGGCCAAGGGCTCTTGAAGCTGACGCAAGCGTCCCCAACTCCTTCCCATCGACAACTCCGCTGCGCCCGAACCCGCGCAGCCACTGACAAGGACATCCTCATGGCCAAGATCATCGGCATCGACCTCGGTACGACCAACTCCTGCGTTGCCATCATGGAAGGCGGCTCGCCCAAGGTTCTGGAGAACGCCGAAGGCGCTCGCACCACCCCGTCCATCATCGCCTACCAAGAAGACGGCGAAATTCTCGTCGGCGCGCCGGCCAAACGTCAGGCCGTGACCAACCCGAAGAACACCCTGTTCGCGGTGAAGCGCCTGATCGGCCGCAAATTCGCCGAGAAAGAGGTGCAAAAAGACATCGACCTGATGCCTTACAGCATCAGCAAGGCCGAGAACGGCGACGCCTGGGTCGAGGTGCGCGGCAAGCGCATGGCCCCGCCGGAGATCAGCGCGCAGGTGCTGCGCAAGATGAAAAAGACCGCCGAAGACTACTTGGGCGAGGAAGTCACCGAGGCGGTGATCACGGTGCCGGCCTACTTCAACGACGCGCAACGTCAGGCCACCAAGGACGCCGGCCGCATCGCCGGTCTGGAGGTCAAACGCATCATCAACGAGCCGACCGCTGCGGCGCTGGCCTTTGGCCTCGACAAGCAGGAAGGCGACCGCAAGATCGCCGTCTATGACCTCGGCGGCGGCACCTTCGACGTCTCGATCATCGAGATCAGCGAAATCGACGGCGAGCACCAGTTCGAGGTGCTGTCGACCAACGGGGATACCTTCCTCGGCGGCGAGGACTTCGACCAGCGCCTGATCGACTTCCTCTGCGACGAGTTCAAGACCCAGTCGGGCATCGACCTGCGCAACGACGCCATCGCCCTGCAGCGCATCAAGGCCGCCGCCGAGCGCGCCAAGATCGAGCTGTCGTCGAGCCAGCAGACGGAAGTGAACGAGCCTTACATCGCCATGGACCAGACCGGTCCTAAGCACTTGGTGGTCAAGATCACCCGGGCCAAATTCGAGGCGCTGGTGGAAGAACTCATCACCCGCACCATCGAGCCGTGCAAGGTCGCGATCAAGGACGCCGGGCTCAAGGTCGGCGAGATCGAGGACGTGATCCTGGTCGGCGGCCAGACCCGCATGCCCAAGGTGCAGGAGGCAGTCAAGGCCTTCTTTGGCAAGGAACCGCGGCGCGACGTCAACCCGGATGAGGCGGTGGCGGTGGGCGCAGCGATCCAGGGCGGCGTGCTCAAGGGCGATGTGAAGGACGTGCTGCTGCTGGACGTAACGCCGCTGTCGCTGGGCATTGAGACCCTTGGCGGCGTGATGACCAAGCTGATCCAGAAGAACACCACCATCCCGACCAAAGCCAGCCAGACCTTTTCTACGGCCGATGACAACCAATCGGCAGTGACCATCCACGTGCTGCAAGGCGAACGTGATGTGGCCGCCGGCAACAAGAGCCTTGGCCAGTTCAACCTCGAGGGCATCCCGACCGCGCCGCGCGGCATGCCGCAGATCGAGGTCACTTTCGACATCGACGCCAACGGCATCCTGCATGTCTCGGCTAAGGACAAGGCGACCGGCAAGGAGAACAAGATCACCATCAAGGCCAACTCGGGCCTGAGTGAAGACGAGATCCAGCGCATGGTGCAGGACGCCGAGGCCAACGCCGCCGAGGACGCCAAGGTGCTGGCGATGGCGCAAGCTCGCAACGCCGCCGACGCGCTGGTGCACTCGGTGAAGAAGACGCTGACCGAAGCCGGCGACAAGGTCTCAGCCAGCGACAAGAGCAAGATCGAAGCCGCGATCAAGGACGTTGAGGAGGCGCTCAAGGGCACCGACAAGGACGTTATCGAGGCCAAGACCACCGCGCTGATGGAAGCCTCGCATACACTCGCTGAGCAGATGTACGCCGGCACTGAGGGTGCTGCCGGCGCTGCTGCGGGTGCAGCGGGCGGCAAGGACGACGGCGACGTGGTCGACGCCGAGTACACCGAAGTCAAGGACGAAAAGAAGTAAAGGACGGCGTCACCAGTCATGGCAAAGCGCGATTTTTACGATGTGTTGGGGGTCAACCGCGACGCATCGGACGACGACATCAAGAAGGCCTATCGCAAGCTGGCCATGAAGTTTCATCCGGACCGCAATCCGGACAACCCCAAGGCCGAGGAGAGCTTCAAGGAGGCCAAGGAGGCCTACGAGGTGCTCTCCGACGGCCAAAAGCGCGCCGCCTACGATCAGTTCGGCCATGCCGGCGTCGACCCGAATATGGGCGGCGCCGGGCCGCGCGGGGGTCCGGGCAATTTCTCGGACGCGTTCGGCGACATTTTTGGCGACATCTTCGGCCAAGCGCGCGGCGGGCGTAGCAACGTCTACCGCGGCGCGGATCTGCGCTACAACCTCGAGATCACGCTGGAACAAGCGGCGCGCGGCACCGAAACGCAACTGCGCGTGCCGACCATGGACGAATGCGGCACCTGCGGTGGCACCGGCGCCAAACCCGGCACTAGCCCCATCACCTGCCGCACCTGCAAGGGCCATGGTCAGGTGCGGATGCAGCAGGGCTTCTTCAGCATCCAGCAGACCTGTCCGGTGTGCCACGGCACCGGCAAGGAGATCAGCGACCCGTGCCGTACCTGCAATGGCGGTGGGCGCGTCAAATCACACAAGACGCTGTCGGTGAAGATCCCGGCTGGCGTCGACGAGGGCGATCGCATCCGCTTGTCGGGCGAGGGCGAGCACGGCGTCAATGGTGGCCCATCAGGCGACCTGTATGTGGTGATCCACATCGCTGACCACGCGGTGTTCAAGCGCGATAACGATGACTTGCACTGCGAGATGCCGATCTCGTTCGCCACCGCCGCACTCGGCGGCGAGATTGAGATCCCGACGCTGGATGGTTCGGCACGCATCAAAATTCCGGCCGAGACGCAAAGCGGTCAGGTATTCCGCCTGCGCGGTAAGGGCATTAAGGGCGTGCGCAGTCACAGCACGGGCGACCTACTGTGCCACGTGATGGTCGAGACGCCGGTGAAGCTCACTGATCGTCAAAGAGAGCTGCTGCGCGAGTTCGAGGCGATCAGCGCCGGCGATTCGGCCCGCCACAACCCGCGTGCCGAGTCGTGGATGGACAAAGTGCGCGACTTCTTCGGCGGCTAAGGCGCGCTGGACAGGCCGGGGGCCTTCGCCTCCGCTGGTGGCTTCGCGGAGTAACTGATCCGCACCCGCTTGTAGACCTTGCTGGTGGCGGGATCGAGAATGTTCGATACGCCCCGGTACTCAAGCAGGCGCCGTGAGACTGGGTCGTAGACCAGATCGAGCGGATCGACCAAGAGGCGCAACAGCGAATCCGGTTCGACCCGCAGCAGGGCCGCCGGGGCGCCCTCGAAGCTGGCATCGCCGACTCGCTTGGCGCGGAAGTGGTAGGCGTCGAGCTTGCCTGCCACCACCAGATGGAATTGCACCGTCTCGCCCGCCAGAAGTTTCGGCAGATTGTCCTGAATCAGGTGGTTGAAGCCCGAGTCGGCGGCCACCACACCCTTGGGAATGGCCAAAGGCCGGCTCTGGTCGCCCTTCTCGCGGGTGATCTTGAGCAGATCAAGGCTGCCGGCCGAAACCGCACGGATGCCCTCGACATAACCCTGATCCGGGAGCTCGGCGCGAAACAGCGGAATGGTCCGGTTCTGCCGGTAGTCCAGGCTCTTCTTGCTGACCTGCCGACCGCTGGCGTCGAAGTACGTGATGGTGGCCGTTTGGACTTGACCCGACTCCACCTGTTGCTCATGCAACTCGGTGTAGAGGTATTTGCCGGAATCGAGATCAGTGGCGTAGCCGTAAAAGCGCACAGATTCGGCCATGGCGTTGCCGGCGCTAAGCGCCAACCCCAGAAGTGCGGCCGTCAATACGGTACGGATTGTGGTCATCGCAGCTGTCATCATCATGCCCTCGGCCCGCGCGGCTCGAACAGGAGGTGCGTGACACCCCACTCGCGCCCCTGGTCGAAACCGAAGAACTCGGCCACGGCCATGTAGAACATGCGCCAACGCTGCACCCAAAGCTTCCAGTCGTCGCCGTAGGCTTGGCGGAAGGTGCGCTCGATCGGGTCACGCGCGCCATCCATGCCCTGCAGCCAGTGTTCGCTGGTCTGCTGGTAGTGGCGGCCATCGACCCACCACTGGTCAACAATGCGCAGGTCGTCCTGAAAGTGGGCCAGCAGGTGCTCGCTCGGCATGATGCCGCCGAGGAAGAAGTACTGGGTCATCCAGTCGCTACCGTCGCGAACCTCGTACGGGTAGGACAAGGTCGGGTGGGCAAAGATGTGGACGAACAGCTTGCCGTCGTCCTTGAGCCAGCCCCGGATCTTGGCCAGCAGCAGACCGTAGTTGCGCATGTGCTCGAACATCTCGATCGACATGACTCGGTCGAAACCACCGCCCAGCTGATCCGCGTTGAACTCGAAGTCGACCACGTTGCCGGTGTAGATCGTCAGATTGTCGTAGCCGCGCTCAGCAGCCCGAGCGGTGATGAACTCGCGCTGACCGTGCGAATTGGAGAGTCCAACGATCTGGCTGTTGGGGTAACGCTCGGCCAGCCACAGCGACAGCGAACCCCAGCCGCAGCCGAGGTCGAGGATGCGCATGCCGTCCTTGAGCTGGGCCCGCTCGGCGTAGATCGCGAGCATCGCCTCTTCGGCTTCGGCCAGGGTCTCGCGACCGGTCTCGTACCAGCAGCAGCTGTACTTGAGACGTGGCCCCAGATGCGCGTGGAAGAACTCCGCGGGCACCTCGTAGTGCTGCACATTGGCATCCGAGGTGTTGATGGCAATCGGGCTGGCACGTAGCTCGGCCAGCCAGTCGCGAAACTGCGCAGCGCGCAAGTGCGGCCAACGCGCGGTCGGCTCGTCAAGGCGGGCGCGCATCATGCGGCGCATACCGATGCGCAGCAGCCAATCGGGAAGCCGGCCACGCTCGGCCATCTGGATCAGGGTCATGTCAGGACTTTTTGGGTGGCAAGGGAATGAAGGCGCTGGTGCGACGCATGTAGTCGGCATAGCCCGGTTTGCGCTCGACCAGACCGGCCTCGAGGATGGGCAGGCCAGACATTTTCAGCAGCAGGAACGCCATCACCAGCGGCGCGACGAGCGTCCACGCCCAGTCGCTGCTGCCCCACGCCAATACCGCGTAGGCCAACCAGTGGACGGTCTCAAAAAAGTAATTCGGGTGGCGCGACCAGCCCCACAAACCGCGGTCGCAGACCTGTCCGCGATTGACCGGATCGCGGCGGAACGTCTCGAGTTGGCTATCGGCGATGGATTCGCCGACGACCGACGTCAGCCAAACCGCAGCGGCCAGCACCAGTGTGAGCGGTGTCGCCCGCCCATCGCCGAACGCTGGCCCCCAGAAGGCACTGGCGGCCAGCATCAGCGTGAACAGGTTTTGAAACTGGAAGAAGAACCACATATTGCGGTTGGCCTGTGCGCCCCAGCGGGCGCGGAAGCCTGCGTAACGCCAGTCTTCCGCAGCACCCCAATTGCGCAGCCAAAGATGCCAGCCCAGTCGCAAGCCCCAGACGCCCCCCATGACGCCGATCGCCAAGCGCAGCAGCGGATCGGCGCTGCCGGTGGACGCGAACCACACCGCCAGTCCGCCGAGGCTCCAGGCCCAGATAGCGTCGACGATGCCAGCGTTGCCGTTGCGCAGTTGCAATAGCCAGGCAAGGGTCTTGGCAGCGATAACAATACCAACGGCCACCAAAAAGGCGCTGCTGCTATCCATGGGTGGGCTCTGGAAAATGGGAATCCCGATAGTTTACGAGCAGTAGCCCTTGGCTTTGCAGGTGCTGGCGTCCCTGACCGTCCAGGTGAGGGCCAGTGCACCGCCCGTGGGAACCGCCGGCTCGAGGATGTAACTGGCGCCATCAACCGCCGTAGAACCGGTAGCAGTGATCACGCCAGCCGCCCCGGTGGCCACCGACGCGACGCTGGTCTTGGCGGCGTCGGCGGCTGCGGTGGTGGCGTCAGCTGGAACACCATTGTTGCCGGCGGTGCAGGCGGTCAAGGCGCCGGTGGTTTGGTAACAGCCTTCGACACCGAGTTTGTAAGGCTGGACCGCCGACACCACTTCCGAGAACTTGGCACGCTTGGTGTAGCCCTGGTACTGCGGTACGGCGATGGCGGCAAGGATGCCGACGATGGCGACGACGATGAGCATTTCGATGAGGGTGAAGCCGCGCTGCATGGAAGCCTCCTGAACGAAGATTGGGGGCTGAACCGCCCCGCGGCCACCAACACGGTCACCGCAGCGGCGATTCTCCGCAGGCGCGGCAGACGCCGCATCGGCCGTCCAACCTAGACGTAAGCCTTGCCCCAGCCGCCCGCAAAGAAGGTCTCGCCAAGCGGCTTGCGGGCGCGGGCCGCATGCTCACGCTCGCGCAGTTCAGCATCGAGACCGGCGTCGCTGCCCAAATAGCCGACGGCCACAATGGCCATGATCGGCGCGTCGGCCGGGATGCCGAAAGCGGCGCGGGTCTTGGCCTCATCAAAGCCGCCCATCTGGTGCGTGCTCATGCCCATGGCGTTGGCCTGCAGGCACAGGGCCAGCGTGGCAGCGCCGGTGTCGTAGGTAGCCCAGCGATTATCGGCGCCGTTGTGGCCAAACTTCGGATCGGCGCAAATCACCACCAGCAGCGGCGCGTGTTGCGCCCAGCCAGCATTGAACGGCACCAGGCAATCGACCGCGGCCTGCCAGGCGCCGGCGTCGCGCGCCTTGTCACACACCACAAAGCGCCACGGCTGGTCGCCGTAGCAGGACGGTGACCAGCGGGCGGCCTCGAGCAAGGCGGTGACCTGCTCGGCCGCGAGCAAGCGGCTGCCGTCGAAGGCGCGGCCGCTCCAGCGGGTGGCCATCAGGTCGTGGATCGGCGCGGCGGTGTCGGCGTGCTTGGTGGTCATGCGGGCTCCAAAACGGTGATCAAAAAGGGGATGCTGCTCTGATGTCATTGGCGCGCGGTCGTTCCCGCCTTGAAAGCCGTCAACCTCACCCCATCTCCCGAACATCGCTGACAACACATCGAGGCAAACATGTCCGACATCAAAGAGACACTGGGCTTTCAGGCCGAGGTCAAGCAACTGCTGCACCTGATGGTGCATTCGCTCTACAGCAACAAGGAGATCGTCTTGCGCGAACTGACCAGCAATGCGTCAGATGCCTGCGACAAGCTGCGCTTCGAGTCGCTGGCGGACGCGAGTCTGCTTGAATCCGACCCCGACCTGCAAATCGGCGTCGCCTTTGACAAGGCTGCGCGCACCATCACCATCGTCGACAACGGCATCGGCATGAGCCGCCAAGAGGCCATCGAGCACCTGGGGACAATCGCCAAGTCCGGCACGCGCGAGTTCTTCGCCAAGCTCACCGGGGATGCCCAACAGGACGCCAGCCTGATCGGTCAGTTCGGCGTCGGCTTCTACTCGTCGTTCATCGTCGCCGATCGGGTGACGGTGCGTTCGCGCCGCGCCGGCCTGCCCGCCGAACAGGGCGTCGAGTGGGTGTCGGACGGCAGCGGCGAGTTCAGCGTCGAGACCATTAGCAAGCCCGCGCGCGGAACTGAAGTCACTTTGCATCTGAAAGAGGGCGAAGACGAATTCCTCTCCGGCTGGAAGTTGCGCGAGGTGCTGCGCCGCTACGCCGACCACATCCAGATGCCCATCCTCATGGACAAGGAGGCCTGGGACGACGAATCGAAAGGCATGAAGCTGACCGGCGAACAAGAGCAGGTCAACGAAGGCACGGCGCTGTGGACGCGACCCAAGGGGGACGTCACAGACGAGCAGTACGCCGAGTTCTACAAGCACGTCGCGCACGACTTCGAGGCGCCGCTGGGGCATGTGCACGCCCGTGTCGAGGGTCGCCAGGACTACACCGTGCTGCTCTACGTGCCGGCGCGTGCGCCTTTTGACCTCTACGATCGCGACGCCGCGCGCGGGGTCAAGCTGTTCGTCAAGCGTGTCTTCATCATGGACAACGCCGACCAGCTGCTGCCGGGCTATTTGCGCTTCGTCCGCGGCGTGATCGACGCCGCTGACCTGCCGCTGAATGTGTCCCGCGAAATCCTGCAGCAGTCACGCGACGTCGAGGCGATCCGCGCTGGTGCCACCAAGAAGGTGCTCGGCCTGCTCGAGGACCTCGCCGAGAACCAGCCGGAGAAGTACGGCCAAGTCTGGAACACCTTCGGCGCGGTGCTCAAGGAAGGCACCGGCGAGGACTTCGCCAACCGCGAGCGCATTGCCAAGCTGTTGCGCTTCGCCTCGACCCACAATGATGGCGACGCACAAACGGTTTCGCTCGGCGACTACGTCGCACGCATGAAAGACGGCCAGAACGACATCTACGTCATCACCGCCGAAAGCGCCGCCGCGGCCCGCCATTCGCCGCATCTGGAGGTGTTTCGCAAGAAGGGCATCGAGGTGCTGCTGCTCGGCGAGCGGGTCGACGAGTGGATGCTCAACCACCTGCGCGAGTTCGACGGCAAAAAGATCGTCTCCGTCACGCAGGGCGATCTCGACCTCGGCGACCTGGCCGATGCCGAGGAGAAGAAGGCGCAGGAGACTGCAGCCGAGACCCACAAGGCACTGGTCGAGCGGGTCCAGACCGCACTCGGCGAGCGCGCCAAGGCGGTGCGCGTGACGCTGCGACTGACCGACTCACCGGCCTGTCTGGTGCGTGAAGCGGGCGAGCTGCCGGCGCATCTGCTGCGCATGCTCAAGGCGGCCGGCCAGAGCGCGCCAGAATCCAAACCGACCCTCGAGATCAACCCGGAACACGCGCTGGTCAAGCGACTGGATACCGAGCAGAGCGAGGACCGCTTCGCCGACCTGGCGCAGGTGCTGTTCGACCAGGCGCTGCTGGCCGAGGGCGGTGCCTTACCGGACCCGGCGGCTTATGTGCGGCGGGTCAATGCGCTGTTGACGGCTTAGCGCGAACCGCGCCGGCCCGCAGAACGCGTCGTAAACTACGGGTCGGCCGGACATCCGGCGCTTCACTCAAGGCCCCGGTCAAGCAATGGCGATCCAATGGTTTCCCGGACACATGGCGGCCGCCCGCAAGAAGGCGGCCGAGACGCTGGCGCAGGCCGACGTGGTGATCGAAGTGGTCGACGCGCGCATTCCCGAGGCGTCGACCAACCCAATGGTGCATGAGCTGCGCCGGCACCGGCAACGGCCCTGCCTGAAGATCCTCAACAAGTCGGATCTGGCCGACCCGGCGGCCACCCAAGCTTGGCTGACGCACTACGCAGCGCAACCGGATGTGCAGGCGGTGGCGCTGTCGTGCAAGTCGGCGGGTGACGTGGCGCGGGTACGCGGGCTGGCATCGCGTCTGGCACCCCATCGCGATGGTCCGATCAAGCCGTTGCGGCTGATCATCATGGGCATCCCCAATGTGGGCAAGAGCACACTGATGAACGCGCTGCTCAAGCGCCGGGTGGCCAAGGTCGGCGACGAGCCGGCGGTGACCAAATCGCAGCAACGGCTCGACCTCGACGACGAAACCATCCTGATCGACACGCCCGGCATGATGTGGCCGAAAATCGCGCATGACGGCGACGGCTACATGCTGGCCGCCAGCCACGCGATCGGTCGCAATGCGGTGATCGACGAGGAGGTCGCAGCTCAACTGGGCGCGCTGCTACTGGCGCGCTATCCGGAGCGCCTGGCCGAACGTTACAAGCTGGCCGCAGGCGTGGTCGACGCACTCGACGGCGAGGGGCTGGTCGAGGCGGTCGCGCGGCGGCGCGGGTTTGTCGTCAAGGGCGGCGGCATCGACCTTGAGAAAGCCGCGCTGACCCTGCTGCAGGACTACCGCGACGGCGCACTCGGCCGCATCAGCCTCGAGACGCCGGACAGCCGGGCGGCGATGCTGGAGGCGGCCCGACTGGCGGCACTTGCCGCGACTGAACAGGCCGCCAACGACGCGGTCTGAATTGCGTCCCGTCGCCGCCTTGGCGACACCTCTTCACGCAAGGCTCCCATGCGCACTGAAACCCCCATCACCATCTACCTCGACCAGTACACGCCACCCGCGTGGTGGGTCGACACCGTCGATCTCGTCATCGCCATCCATGACGACCATGCGCAGGTGACTGCCGACTTGCGCATCCGCCGCAACCCCGATGTCCCGGCTGCGGCGCTGTGGCTCGACGGCGAAGCGATGGCGCTGGTCTCTGTCGCGGTGGACGGCGTCGCGCTTGAGGCCTCCGCGTACACGCTCAGCGACAAGGGCCTGAGCCTCCCGCTGACCGGAGACGCTGCGCACCTCACCACCGTCGTCCGCATCGAGCCGGACACGAACACCGCGCTCTCGGGTCTGTACCGCAGCAAGGATGGGTACTTCACGCAGTGCGAGGCCGAGGGCTTTCGCCGCATCACCTACTATCCTGACCGACCGGACGTGATGGCGAAGTTCACCTGCCGCCTGGAAGCCGACCAAGCGCGGTTTCCGCAACTGCTCGCCAACGGCAACCCGGTCGGCGCGGGCAATCTGCCCGACGGCCGTCACTGGGCCACGTGGGAGGACCCCTTCGCCAAGCCCGCCTATCTCTTTGCCTGCGTGGCGGCCAAGCTCGACATGCTCGAGGACTGGTTCGTCACCGCCAGCGGCCGTCGCGTGCGCTGCGCCATCTACGTCGAGCCAGGCAAGCTGGACCAGTGCGGGCACGCCATGGCCGCGCTCAAGCTGAGCATGGCCTGGGACGAGCAGCGCTTTGGGCTGGAGATGGACCTCGACCACTACATGATCGTCGCC
>Ga0209598_10002658_pt1 | contig 13874 bp, 11 predicted proteins | sample M_140807_EF_Meta_FD_187317 | JGI IMG/M metagenome (GOLD analysis project Ga0209598, IMG submission 187317) | Freshwater microbial communities from Lake Montjoie, Canada to study carbon cycling - M_140807_EF_MetaG (SPAdes) (version 2) | ecosystem: Environmental > Aquatic > Freshwater > Lake... | reverse complement strand
GTGCACGTTGCGCGGAATACCGTCCAGGACCAGAAAGTCGTGGTCCGGATGGAAGGCATGAGACTCGACACTCTGGTCAATACGGATTTTCCAAAGCTGGACAGTGATCTCGTCGGGCACGAGTTCGCCGCGACTGGAATACTCAAGGAACTTTTGGCCGAGCGGCGTGCGAAGATCGAGGGCCCGGAAAACATCGCCGCAGGCGCAGTGGAAATACCCGGGAACGGTGCCGAGTGCGCGTCCTTGGGTGCCTTTGCCGCTGCCGGGTGCGCCAAAAATGAGATAGGTTTGGTATTTGCTCATGCCGTGAAGGGAGAAGATCTAGGATTCTAACCGCGAAGATTCGAAAGACAACGCGCCTTTGCACTGCGCTCTCCTTGACACCCCCGTTTCCCCGCCTTAAGCACTCCGTTCGCCCAAGACTCGTGCATACTGACGAACAGATTCTGGAAATCCTTCTGGACCAATTCCGCGTCACCAAGGACCAGGTGGCCGCGGCGAGGGAGGACCATCCGAACTTGCCGATTCTCATGGCGTTGCAGGAACACGGCGCGGTCCTGAGTCGGGATATCCACGAGGCTGTGGCGCATTTCCACGGGCTGAGTTTTTTCGACCTCGAGGACGAGGAGATCATCGCCCGCATCAAAGAACTCCGCGGCGCGATCCCCGGCGAAGTTGCGCGGCGGCACCGCGTTCTCCCGTTGCGCCAAACCGAGCACGGCATTCAGGTTGCCATCGGCGACGCGATGAACTTCGAGGCGTTCGACACGGTTCCTTTCGTGCTCAAGACCGAAGTCGAATTCCTCTACGCGGACCCCGAGCGCGTCGAGCAGTTGGTCGCAGATCTTTATCCCCGCGAAGAAGGACTGGTGGCCGCGGGCATGGATCCGGAAGCGGGAGGCCCCGCCACGCAGGACGAAGCTGCCGTCATCACATTGGTGCAGGATTTCCTCGAAAGAGCCCAAGAGATGCGCTCCAGCGACATCCACCTCGAACCGGTCGACGGGGGATTCCGCATCCGGTTCCGCATCGACGGCGAACTCGAGCTATACAAGATGCTCCCGCAAACACTGCAGGGCGCCATCATCAGCCGTCTGAAAATCATGACGGAAACCATGAGCATCGACGAAAAGCGCGTCCCGCAGGACGGCCGCATCCAATGCCAAGTCAAAGGCAAGTCTCTCGACCTGCGCGTCTCGACCATCCCCACATCGCAGGGCGAATCGATCGTCATGCGTCTGCTCGACCAGTCGACCCTCTCGATCAAGTTGCCCGATCTCGGTTTCATGAGCGACGATCAGGAATATTTCCGGGGACTGATCAAGATGGCCGACGGCATCATCCTCGTCACCGGACCGACCGGATCGGGCAAAACGACGACCCTTTACGCGTGTCTGTCCGAGATCAACGACGAGAGCCGCAAAATCATCACTGCGGAGGACCCCATCGAATACGTCATGCCCGGCGTCAACCAGGTGCACGTCAAAGCGGACATCGGCATGACCTTCGCCCGCGCCCTACGGGCCATGCTTCGCCAGGCCCCCAACGTCATCATGATCGGTGAGATCCGCGACCTGGAGACGGCGGGCATCGCCGTCAACGCCTCCCTTACCGGCCACCTTGTGCTCTCGACATTGCACACTAATGACGCGCCGAGCGCCATCGCCCGACTCATCGACATCGGCGTAAAGCCGTTCCTCGTCTCCAGCGCGGTGCGCGCGGTCATGGCCCAGCGCCTCTGCCGCAAGCTCTGCACCTGCAAAGAAGCAGCGGCACTCACCGAGGCGGAGATGATTTCTCTGCGCCTGGATCCGGATCAATTGGCCGATGCCAAACTGTACAAACCCAAAGGCTGCGAGCGTTGCCGCTTCACGGGCTACCGCGGACGCCTTGGCATCTTCGAGATTTTCAAAGTCGACGACGAGATGCGCCAGATGATCAACCGCATGGGCGAAGGTGAAGACCGTTCGGAACAGGTCAGCACGGTGCAACTCCGCAAACGGGCGCGCGAACAAGGCATGCGCACCCTTCGCGAGGACGGCTTCCAAAAGGTGTTTGCCGGTATGACCACGTTTGATGAAGTCCTCGCCGTGACCATGGGGGACACCGACTGATATGGATCCGAGCCTCGTCATTGCAACACTGGCCGACCAGGGTGCCATCAGCCCCTCGCACGCGGAAGAACTGCTCGGGGCCATGCAGGAAAGCGGTCGCCCCGCGGAGGACTTCCTCCTCAACGAGGGCCACGTCGACGAATACACATTCTACAGCGCGATCGCCAATTCCATCGGGGCGAACTACATCGACCTCTCCAACTTCGAGTTGGAGGCGCGTTTGCGCGAGAAAATTCCTGTCGGACTCGCCCGTCTGCACCGAGCCCTGCCCGTGGCCGAAGTCGACGGGACACTCTACGTCGCACTGAGCGAGCCGCTCGACACGGAGAGACTTTCGGAACTTCGCTTCGCCCTGAATCAGAACCTGCAAGTCAGCGTGGCTCCCATCGCACAGGTCGAGGCGCTCATCGGAAAATTTTACGATTCTATCGACTTCGCCACGGAAGGCTTCGCGTCGCTGACCCAGATGCGTGAGAAGTTGAGCGAACTCTCTTCGAAAGCGGCCGGGACGATGACCGACGAGGAACGCGCGCAATACGTGATGCAGATCGTCGACAACTTGATCGACATCGGCATCCGGGCGAAAGCCAGCGATATCCACTTCGAACCCTTCGAGGAATTCATGGACGTGCGCATGCGCGTGGACGGCACGCTGAAGTCCCTGCTTACCTCCGCGGACCGCAAGGCTTACCGCTCGATCCGGAACGAGCTGATCTCCCGCGTGAAGATCATTGCCAACCTGAACATCGCCGAAAGCCGCCTGCCGCAGGACGGCCGCATTCAGCGCACCGTGACGCGCGAGGGCAAGCCTTTCAACGTCGATCTTCGCGTTTCCACACTGCCCACGCAATACGGCGAAAGCGTGGTGTTGCGTATCCTCGACCGCTCCGCCGTTCAACTCGACCTCGACAAGCTTGGCGTTCCCGAGCGCGTGAAGAAAACGCTGCGGGAAATGATCCAGATGCCCAACGGGATCATCATCGTCACCGGCCCTACCGGGTCGGGCAAAACGACCACGCTGTATGCCTGCTTGCGCGAAATCAACGAACCGAGCGCCAAGTTGCTCACCGCAGAGGATCCGGTCGAATACGATATCGACGGCATCATGCAGGTGCCGGTCAGCGAGGCCATCGGCCTCAACTTCGCCCGCTGCCTGCGCGCTTTCCTACGTCAGGATCCGGACCGCATTCTTGTCGGCGAGACCCGCGACTTGGAGACCGCGCAGATCGCCATCCAGGCGTCCCTCACCGGCCACTTGGTCTTCACCTCGCTCCACACCAACGACTCCACGGGCGCCATCACCCGGCTCATTGATATGGGCGTGGAGCCATTCCTGATCTCCGCGTCGCTGGAACTGGTGGTGGCCCAGCGCCTGGTCCGCCGCATCTGCCCGAAATGCATCGAACCCTACGAACCCACCGAGGACGAGCTCATGCTCCTCGGTTTGTCCGCCCACGAGATCGGCGACAAGAAGTTCTCCAAGGGCCGCGGGTGCGAGGACTGTAACAACACCGGCTACAAGGGCCGCAAGGCCATCTTTGAAACTCTGCGGATCGGCGACACCCTGCGCGAAATGATCAACCAGCGGGCGCCGGGCGTCGTTTTGCGCCAAAAAGCGATCGAACTCGGAATGCGGCCCCTGCGCGAAGAAGGACTCCAAGCGATCTTCGACAGCGAGACCAGCGTCGAGGAAGTGCTCAAATACACCTGACGCTCAGCGGCGCAGGTGCCCGGCGACCTCGCGGGCGAAATACGTCATGATGAGGTCTGCCCCGGCACGTTTGATGGCGAGCAGCGATTCGTCGCGACAGCTTTCGTAATCAAGCCAGCCGGCCCGCGCCGCAGCGTGGATCTGGGCGTATTCGCCAGAGACTTGGTAAGCAGCGAGCGGAAGTTTCGTGCTCTCGCGCACAGCGCGGATGATATCGAGATACGGACCGGCCGGCTTGACCATGACCATGTCGGCTCCTTCGCGCTCATCGAGTTCGACCTCGCGCAGCGCTTCGCGGACATTGGCCGGAGCGAGTTGGTAGGTCGCCTTAGAAATCGGTGCAACATCCGGGTGTTTGCTGCCCACCGCATCGCGGAAAGGACCGTAATATGCCGAGGCAAACTTTGCTGCGTAGGAAAGAATGCAAGTTCCGGTTCGGCCCGCCGCGTCAAGCGCCGCGCGGATGGCTCCAATGCGTCCGTCCATCATGTCCGAAGGAGCCACGATATCCGCTCCGGCCTCGGCCTCCCGCACCGCGAGGTCGCAAAGGATTTCCACGGTCAGATCGTTGTCCACGTCGCGACCGTCCTTGGTCAGCACTCCGTCATGACCGTGGTCCGTGTAAGGATCGAGTGCGACATCCGCAATTACCACGAGCTCCGGCACGGAGGATTTCACCTCGTGCAATGCGCGGAAAAGCAGGTTGTCCGGCGAGAGCGCGTGCGTGCCGCGTGGATCCTTCCCGACCGGATCGATCACCGGAAAGATGGCCACAGCGGGGATTCCCAGACTGAAGGCCTCGCGGCATTCGCGAACCAAATCCTTCACGCTCCGCCGCTCGACCCCGGGCATCGAAGCGACAGGTTCGTTGCTTTGCCCTCCGTGCACGAAGAGCGGATAGACCAGATTCGCCACCTCGAGCCGTGTTTCGCGATTCATCCTTCGCAGGCCTTCGCTGGCCCGGTTGCGGCGCGGGCGGGTGGTCAGTTGCATGAGGCGATCCCTACAGCGAATTGAGCACCGCTTCCAGCTTGGCGCGCTTGGCCTTCCAGTCGTCGCCGCGTTTCTTGAAGTTCTCGAGCACCTGCGAGGGAGCTCCTTTGACGAAAGATTCGTCGGAGAGCTTCGCGTGCACCTTCGCGATTTCGGCGTCGATCTTGGAAATCTCCGACTCGAGCCGCTTGCGCTCGGCCGTCACGTCGATCTCCAGTTCGAGATAAACCTCGCCCAATGGCGTCGGCGCGTGCGGCATCTTCTTGGCTGGGCCGGCGGCGCCGAGTTCTTCAACGCTCGAGGCTTTGGCCAGCGCGCGGAAGACGGAAAGGTCGAGACCCTGAAAGGCGGGATCGCGCGCCAGATAAGCGACGCAATCCTGGTTGGTCGGGACTTTGAATTCTGCGCGTAGCACGCGCACATCACGCACCGCGTCGTAAACAGCCCGCACCGCGTTCGAGGCGCGCGCTTTGTCTTCCGCAGACACGCCGGGCAGCGAGTCATCCGCCGGCGGAGCGGCAAAAAGAATCATGGCATTTTTGCCATCGCCCCTCGCACAACCGAGGCGCATCCAAAGCTCCTCGGTGATATGAGGCATAAAAGGATGTAGAAGGCGCAGGTATCCGCCTAACACGTGATCCATGACAATGCGGACGCCGTCGGCCGATTCCCCTCCGGCAGCCAACTCGGCCTTGCTCGCCTCGACATACCAGTCGCAATACGTGCTCCAGAAAAAGTCGTAGAGCAGCGCGGCCGCCTCGTGGAAATGGAAGTCGTCGAGGGCCCGGCGATACCCCGCGTGCATGGCATCGAAGGCGACCAGCACGGCGATCGAGTAAGGCGAGAGCGCGTGCTCCGACAGCGGCTTGTCTGCCGCGGGCGCGCCCTGCATTTCGCGGAAGCGGGCCGCGTTCCACAGCTTGTTGGCAAAGTTGCGGCCCTCCTTGATTTGGTTTTCGTCGAAACGCACATCCTGCCCGTGCGGCGCGATGCGCATGAGACCGAAACGGAGTCCATCCGCCCCGTATTTGGCCATGAGATCAAGCGGATCCGGCGAGTTGCCCAAGCTCTTGGACATTTTACGCCCCTTGATGTCCCGGATGATGCTCGTGAAGAAAACGTTGCGGAACGGCACTTCGCCGGTGAATTCGAGCCCGGCCATGATCATGCGGGCGACCCAGAAGAAAATGATGTCCGGCCCGGTGACGAGGTCGTTGGTCGGATAGAACTTCTTCCGCGTGGCCGCGTCCATCGTGGCGAACGGCCAGAGCCATGAACTGAACCAAGTATCGAGCACGTCGTCATCCTGGCGCCAGTTCTCCTCATCGGCCGGCGCGTCGAGACCGACGTGCACGACGGACGGATCGTCCTTGCGATACCAGACGGGGATGCGGTGCCCCCACCACAACTGGCGGCTGATGCACCAATCCTGGATATTGGTCATCCAGTGCTCGTAGATCTTCGCCCAGCGTTCGGGCACGAAGCGGATTTTTCCCGAGACGACCGCATCGAGCGCGGCCGGCACCTGCGGGTATTTGAGGAACCACTGCTCGCTGAGACGCGGTTCGATCGGCACATCGGCGCGTTCGCTGTAGCCGACGCTGTTCTCGTAGTCCTCGACGCGCACGAGAAGACCCATCTCCTCGAGTTTCTGCACCGCGGCTTCGCGCGCGGCGAAGCGCTCCATCCCGGCGAACTCCGCACCGGCCAACTCGCTGAGCGTGCCGTCGGCATTCATCACGTCGACGACGTCCAGACCGTGCCGCTGCCCGATCTCAAAGTCCGTTTTGTCGTGGGCCGGGGTCACTTTGAGAACGCCGGTGCCGAAGGTCATGTCGATGTGCGTGTCCCCAATGATTGGAATCTCCGCCCGCGGGAACGGACGCACCGCGTTTTTGCCGATGAAACGCGCATAACGCGGATCGTCCGGATGCACCGCCACTGCCGTATCGCCCATCAATGTCTCGGGGCGCGTCGTGGCAATCTCGAGAAACGTGCCGGGTTCCTCCGCCACCTCGTAGCGCATGACGTAAAGTTTGCCCTTCGCGGGCTTCATGATCACTTCCTCGTCGCTCAGGGCGGTCTGCGAAACCGGACACCAGTTGACCATGCGCTTGCCCCGGTAGATGAGGCCTTTGGCGTGCAGTTTGACGAAAACGTCCTGCACCTGACGGGAGTAATCCTCGTCCATGGTGAAGCGCTCGCGGTCCCAATCGCACGAACAACCCAGGCGCTTGAGTTGTTTGATGATGATGCCGCCGTGTTTTTCCTTCCACGTCCAGACGCGCTTGAGGAATTCCTCGCGCCCCAGATCGCGGCGCGTTTTGCCTTCCTCCTTGCGCAGTTGGCGCTCGACCACGGTCTGCGTGGCGATGCCCGCATGGTCCGTTCCGGGCAGCCAGAGGACTTCGTGGCCGGTCTGACGGGCGCGCCGGGCGAGGATATCCTGCAATGAGTTGTTGAGCACGTGGCCGAGCGTGAGGACACCGGTCACGTTGGGGGGCGGAATGACGATGGAAAAAGGTGGCTTTGACGAGGCGGCATCGGCGGAAAAGCAGCCGTTTTTCAGCCACTCGGCATACCATTTTTCTTCAACCGCGCCCGGTTCGTAAGCTTTGGGAATCTCCGACATCGAACCATCCATCATTCCGAACCCGGCGCCCTCTGTAAATCGCTTTCCCTCTTCAGGAACGCCGGTGCAAGGCCATGAGGGTGATATCGTCGGAACGCTCGGCCTCGCCGACAAATGCGGCGACCGCCTCTTCCACCCCGGCGACCAAGTCGCGGGATGAAGACGGGATTTTGGAGCGCAACACGGACAAAAACCGTTCGTTGGTGAAAAGCTGATGCGACTCATCGAGTGCCTCGGGCACGCCGTCGGTGTAGACGAGAAGGGCATCCCCGGGCGCGAGTTGCGGCCGCCATTCGGCAAAGGTGGCCTCCGGCATGAGCCCGAGCGGCGCGCCTCCCAGCAGACCGAAGACGGCCGAATCGCGCGTGACATGCACCGGCGCATTGTGCCCGCCAAGACCGCAAACAATCTCGCCTGTGGTCACGTCCACGATGCCGAGGATCATGGTGACGAAAAGACACGCCTCATTGTCGCGGCACAACTCGGTGTTGAGGCTCTTCAGGATTTCCGCCGGCGACATTCCGGGGCGCGCGATCGCGCGCAGCAACGTGCGTGTCACAGCCATGAAAATACCCGCGGCGATGCCCTTGCCCGAGACATCGCCGACCACGAAGCAAAGTTTCCCCGGCTCGATGAAAAAGAAGTCGTAAAGGTCGCCGCTTACTTCCTTCGCGGGTTCGAGCACGGCGAAGAGATCGATGGCTGGCGAGGCCTCGAGCGAGGGAAACTCCAGCGGCAAAAGCCCTTTCTGCAGCTCACGCGCCAGATCCAGATCGCGCTGCAAAGCGGCGCGCTCGAGCGCGGCCGCCTGGGCGCGTACGCGGCCGACGGCCCCGGCAACCAGACCGGCGAAGTATTCGGTCAACCGCTCGTCCTCGGGAGTAAAGACCGGTCGCCCGACGGGGTTGAGGAACTCTATAACGCCCAGGCACTCCTCGCCGTCGAGCAGCGGCGCGGCAAGCAGGGCCTTTGTGGTCCAACCGGACTTCTTGTCCGCCTCCTTGAAGACACGCGAATCATTGGGCGCGTCATCCACGCGGATAACACGCTTTTCCGTCATCGCCGTTCCGACGATGCCGCGTCCCGCCGGGACGCGAAGCTGCCCGAGACTCGGCGCGCCGGCACCTTGGGCCGTGTGCATGACGAGATCGCCCGTTTCTTCGTCGGCCAGAAAAATCGAACAGGCTTCGACCCGCATCCACGGAAGGCTCTTGGTCAGGATTTTGGCCAGCAAGCCCTCGAGATCGGTCTCGCGGGTGATTTCTCCGGCGAGGGAGAGAAGCGCGGCGTAATCGGCCATAGAGATCAGCGTGCTGAAAAAAGCATCGCGATGAAAGCCAACAAAACCGCGACCCCCGCGGCCCACCACGCCCAACTGATCCGCTCCGGCTTCACCCCGCCGCCGAACTCGCGCTCGAGAAAATCATCGTAGTTGAATTCCTCGTCCGGCAGATCGAGACCGCCCGTCTCGTCCGCATCCGCCCGCCACCCCGACAAATGGTCCGCCCCGCATTCCGGACAAGCTTTTGCACCGCGCGGCACATCCTCGCCGCAGACCGGACATGATTCAGGGGAGTTCATACGATCCAACCACGGATTTCACCGATGGGCCCCGAGGCAATCGAGAATAAATCCCTGAAGGCGGACAAAGGCACGCGGACCGTTCGTCCCTGCCATAGGGCTCGACGGCAAACTCAATTCTCCTCCCTCTCCTCCTCGGGAATCTCTGTCTCCTCTGCGGTGTCATTCCTCGCCCAACAAAGCCGTCAGGACACCCCGCGTGTCCGACAAATCCTCGAAAATAAAATCCGGCTTGTGCGCGGCAAGTGCCTCCTTGTCGCAGCTGCCCGTGGCGATGGCCACCGCGACGAACCCCGCGGCCCGCGCGCAGTCGATGTCGCGCGGCGTATCGCCGAGAACGAAAACGTCCTCCGGTTCGAAACTCATCCCGTGTCTTTCCACCGCGCGCGAATGCGCCACCGGCCCGAGTTTGTTGCGGTCGATGTGATCGTCGGCAAAAGCACCGAACTTGAAATAATCCCAGACCCCATAATGCGAAAGTTTCAGCTCCGCGCCTTTCTCGATGTTTCCGGTAAGCAGTCCGAGCACGCAGTCCTCGCGCCCGTGCAGCACCTCGAGCAGTTCGACAATGCCGGGCAACACCTTCCCCCCGCGACGCGGCAACTCCAGGGCCAGATTCCGCACATAGCCATTGAACAGATGAGCGAGGTTCTCCGCGGTCGGAGGAATACCGTGCGGAGCGAGCATCTGCCGCGCGATGGCCCCGTCCGTCGAACCGGCGAAGGAAATGCCCGACAAATCGTCGTCCACCCCGAAGCTCTCTTTCAGCGCCACCCGCAGGGCATGCTCCCCCGCCCGGCCGGTGAGGAGCAAAGTTCCATCGATGTCGAAAAGAAGCAGTTTTTTCCGTTGAGCCATACCGAAGCTTAACGGCATCGCCCCTCCGAGTCGCCCCAAAGCTTGCGCCCATCCCCGCGCGCGCCAAATCTATCGTCCATGCCCGCCGAACGCGTCCTGGCCGTCGATCCTTCCCTCCGCGGGACGGGCTATGCCGTCATCGAAACTGCCGGCGGCAAACTGCGCGCCATCGCCTACGGCGTGGTGAACAACCCGCCGAAACTCCCCTCCCACCAGTGCCTGCGCGAAATCCACGAGACCTTGTCGCGCGTCGCAGCGGAGCACGAACCGACCTGCTTCGCCATCGAGGGCGTCATCTACGTGCAGAACGTGCGCACCGCGATCATCCTCGGTTCGGCCCGCGGCGCCGCGCTGCTCGTCGCCGCCGCACACAATCTCGCCGTGCACGAATACGCGCCGCGCCTGGTGAAGCAAGCCGTGGTCGGGCGCGGCGGCGCGCAGAAAGATCAGGTCGCGTTCATGATGAGAGCTCTTCTCGGGCTCAAGGAAACACCGCCCTCCGACGCGGCCGACGCGCTGGCCATCGGCATGACGCACTTCAACCGCCGGGCCACCGCCATAAGATGACCGCACTCGACTCACGCTGGCTGGGGCGCATCGCCTACGCACCGGGCTTGGACATCCAAGAAAAGTCTGTGGCCGCCCGCGCGGCGGGTGAAATCCCCGACACGGTTTTCCTGCTCGAACACGAACCGGTCTACACCATCGGGCGCAAACGCGACCGCTCCAGCCTCGGCGATGCCCCGCTTCCCCACCCGGTCGAAGAAATCAACCGCGGCGGGCAGGCCACATTCCACGGGCCAGGCCAACTCGTGGGTTATTTCATCTTCGACCTGCAAAAGCTCACCCCCGACCTGCACGTTTTTTTGCGATGGATCGAAGAAGGGCTCATCGCGCTGCTCGCCGGCTACGGCCTCGCCGCGCAGCGCCGCGAGGCCCTCACCGGCGTGTGGATCGACGAACGCAAGATTGCCAGCATTGGTGTCGGTGTGCGCAGATGGATCACCATGCACGGTTTTGGACTCAATATCGGACCGGATCTCTCCGGATTCGCCGCAATCACCCCCTGCGGTCTTCAAGGCGTCACCATGACATCGCTTTCCCGCGAACTCGGCCGCGAAATATCGGTAGAAGAGGCTGCAAGCAAAGCGCGACACGTCTTTGCCGCCCACTACAGCCTTCTCTCATCCCTCGACATTCAACTATCCACGCCACAGCCATGAGATACCTCGTCCTCACCGTTGGCAAATCGGCCCTCCCCTATGCGAGGGACGGACGCGACGAATACCTCGAGCGCCTCGCCAGGTTTGCGACCGTCGGAAAGCTTCCGGTCAAACCATCCAGCCCCGCGCGCGAAACGGAAGGTCTTCTCGAACTGAGCGAGGGTTACTTCCGCGTGGTTCTGCACGAGCGCGGCACGGCGCTGACCAGCCGTCAACTCGCCGCGAAAGTAGACGGATGGCGATTGGCCGCGCGCCCGGTGGCCATCATCGTCGGCGGCTCAGACGGACACAGCCAACCACTGCTCGACGCGGCGGATTTCCTCTGGTCCCTCGGACCCCTGACCCTCCAGCACGAGTTGGCCCTCGTCGTCGCCCTCGAGCAACTCTACCGCGCCCACACCATCCTCGCGGGCCATCCTTACCACCGGGATTGACTTGGACAACCAAGGCGCGCCGGCGGCGGAGCATTGTGACACAATAAAAACAGACTTCCGGGCGGCCGGTGAGGGCACTATCGGCCGCAATCCGCTTGGCGCAGCGGGCCTGCTGCGGCTAAGCTACGCACCCTTTTTCTTCACATGAGCAAAGAACTATCCGACATCGGTCTCATCGGCCTCGCCGTCATGGGGCAGAACCTCGCACTGAACATCGCCGACCATGGCTTCCGTATTTCCGTCTACAACCGCACGACCGCGAAGACGGAAGAGTTCGTCAAAAAGAATCCGAATACGCCCGGCGGACTGCATGCCGCACTCACTCTCGAGGACTTCGTCGCGTCGATCAAACGCCCGCGCAAGATGATCATTCTTGTCCAAGCCGGCAAGGCGACCGACGCGGTCATCGACGGCCTCGTACCATTGCTCGAGAAGGACGACATCATCATCGACGGCGGCAACGCGCTGTGGTCCGACACCATCCGCCGCGAGAAAGACCTCTCGGGCAAAGGGCTTCGCTTCATCGGTTCCGGCGTCTCCGGGGGCGAGGAGGGAGCGCGGTTCGGTCCCTCGCTCATGCCGGGCGGAGCGGAATCCTCATGGGAAGAACTTGCCCCGATCTGGAACGCCGTCGCGGCCAAGGTTGATGCGAAGACGGGCAAGCCGCTCGAAGGCGCCGCACCGGGCAAACCGATCCAAGGAGGCGTGCCCTGCACCACCTACATCGGACCAAACGGCGCGGGACATTTCGTCAAAATGGTGCACAACGGCATCGAATACGGCGACATGCAGCTCATCTGCGAAGCCTACAACATCATGCGGCACGGCCTTGGACTTTCCGTCGAGGAAACACAAAAAGCTTTTGCTTCGTGGAATGCCGGTGACCTCGATTCTTTTCTCATCGAGATCACGGCCAACATCCTCGCAGTGCAGGACGCGGCAACCGGAAAACCGATGGTCGATGTCATCGTGGATCGCGCGGGACAAAAGGGCACCGGGAAGTGGACCGTGACCGACGGACTCAATGCCGGCATCCCCATTTCGACCATCTCCGAGGCAGTCTTCGCCCGCTGCATCAGCGCGATCAAAGAGGAGCGCGTGGCCGCTTCGAAAATCCTCAAAGGACCCAAGCCGAATTTCCCCGGCGACAAACAGGCACTGGTCGACGCCGTGCGCGATTCGCTTTACGCCTCGAAGATCTGCTCGTACGCGCAAGGCTTCGCCCTTATGCGCGCGGTGGCGGCGGAGCAGAACTGGCCGCTCAACTTCGGCGAGATCGCCATGATCTGGCGCGGCGGCTGCATCATCCGCGCGCGTTTCCTGCAGCGCATCAAAGAGGCGTTCGACCGCGACCCGGCGCTGCCCAACTTGCTGCTCGACCCGTATTTCAAGGACGTGATCGACCGGACACAGTCTAACTGGCGCAAGATCGTCTCCGATGCCGTGCTCTCGGGCATCCCGACGCCGGCCTTCAGCGCGTCGCTCGCCTACTTCGACAGCTACCGCTCGGAGCGTCTGCCCGCGAACCTGCTCCAAGCGCAGCGCGATTATTTCGGCGCGCACACCTACGAACGGATCGACCAGCCGAAAGGGAAATTTTTCCACTTCGACTGGGTCGGGGACAAGCAACAGCACGAGGCATAGCATGCCGGACACCGCGCCGGTTCCGATCGATCCGCGCCGGTGTGTTGTCATTCCAAGCTACAACGGCGGTCCGCTTCTCGAGCGGACCGTCCGCGAGGTTCTTGCCGTCTGGCAACCGCTCATCGTCGTCGACGATGGTTCGACCGACGGCAGCGCGGATGCTGTTGTCCGCCTCGCCCGAACCCAGCCCGGTTTGCATGTCCTCGCGCAATCGGGCAACACAGGCAAAGGGGCGGCTGTGTTTGCGGCCTTCAACTACGCCATCGACCGCGGCTTCACGCACGCCGCAGTTTTCGATGCCGACGGGCAGCACCATGCTCCCGACATCCCGCGCTTCATGGAAGCGGTCCGCGCGAATCCCGGCGCGCTGATCGCCGGGAAACCGGTCTTCGGCGATGATGCGCCGCGCGAGCGCGTCTTCGGGCATCGCCTGGCCAACTTTTGGACACAGCTCGAGGGCGGCGGGCACAGCCCGGCCGATTCGCTCTGCGGATTCCGCGTCTACCCCCTCCCCTCCACGTGCCGCGTCCTGGCCGCGACGCATTTCGGCCGTGGGTTCGATTTCGAAACCGTGGCCGGTGTTCTTCTTGCGCAGCAAGACGTGCGCTGCTTGGATTTGCCGACCCCGATCCGCTACGCGCCGCGAGGTGTCAGCCATTTCCGCTACTTCCGTGACAATCTGCT
>Ga0209598_10002655_pt1 | contig 13880 bp, 12 predicted proteins | sample M_140807_EF_Meta_FD_187317 | JGI IMG/M metagenome (GOLD analysis project Ga0209598, IMG submission 187317) | Freshwater microbial communities from Lake Montjoie, Canada to study carbon cycling - M_140807_EF_MetaG (SPAdes) (version 2) | ecosystem: Environmental > Aquatic > Freshwater > Lake... | reverse complement strand
TCGAATCGTACAGAGCACTGATGGCCTCGACCTCGTTGAAAACGGGGACGGAGATCGAAACAAGTCCGGTCAGTTTGGGTTCGGTCGCCATGTTAGCGGGCAAAATAATCGGTGATCGCCTCGACCAGTCCCGGAACATCGTAGCGCGCCGCCTCGACGGCGGGACGGGCCCCGCACTCATCCATGGTTCGGGTCGTGACTGGTCCGATACTGGCAAACTTCAGGCCGCTTGGCAGCGGTAATTTGAGCGCGAAAAAGTTGCGGACTGTCGACGCACTGGTGAAGACCACGAGATCGGCTCCCTCGGTCTCCAACCGCTCCCGCGCCCGCGTGCGGTCTTCGGGTTCGGGGACCGTCCGGTAAGCGATGCCTTCGTCGACGATCGCGCCCATTTTGGCCAGGCCTGCGGCCAGCGCTCCGCTCGTCTCGACCGGACGCACCACGAGCATTTTCACGTTCTCGACATCCGTCTGCTTGCGGATTGTTTCCACCAGGGATTCCGCGTGGGAACTTTCCGCCAGCAAGTCCACGTGAAAGCGGTTATCCTTAATACGCTGCGCGGTGGCGGTGCCCACCGCGGCGAATTTGGCCCCGCCGATTTCGCGCGCATCGTCATAAAGTTTGTCGAAAATTTCGAAGAACGCATCCACGCCGTTCGCGCTGGTGAAAACGATCCACTCGTAGCTGTGCGCGTCCTGCACCAGTTCGGCGAATTCCCGCAGGTCGGGGGCCTGCTCGCGCCGGATGAGCGGAAGCTCGTAGACATCCGCACCCAGATCGCGCAAAGCGGCACTGAGCTTTCCTGACTGGGCGCGGCTGCGCGTCACCACGATGCGATGACCGAAGAGAGGGCGCGCGGCGGTCCAGGCCAGCTTTTCCGAAAGTTTCACCACTTCGCCGAAAACAACCACCGCGGGCGGCAGCATCTCCGCCCCGCGCACCCGGTCGGCAATGTCGCCGAGCGTCGCCGCGACCACCTGCTGGTCGCCGCGCGTGGCCCAACGGATCGCCGCCGCAGGCGTGGAGGCGGGGGCGCCACCGGCCATCATCCTCTCGGCGATGCCCCGCAAATGCTCGACCCCCATGAGCATCACTTTTGTCCCCTCGGCCGCACCGATCGCGGCGTAAAACTTGGCCGCCGACTGATCCGCAGGATCCTGGTGCCCGCTGAAAACAGTGAGCACAGTGTTCACCGACCGCTGTGTCACCGGGATGCCCGCGTAGGCCGGACCGGCGATGGCGGAACTGACGCCCGGAACAATCTGGAACCGCAACCCGGCGGCGGCCAAGGCGAGACATTCCTCCGCGCCGCGCGCGAAGACGAAGGGATCGCCGCCCTTGAGACGCACGACGTTTTTGCCCTCGGCGGTCTTGTCGACGAGCAGCTGGTTGATTTGCTCCTGTGGCAGCGTGTGGTCGCCGGATTTTTTGCCCGCGTAGATCAACTCCGCGCTCTCCGGGGCGAAGCCGAGCAACTCGCGGTTGACCAAGTGGTCGTAGATGACCACTTCGGCGCGCGAGAGCAGATCGCGGCCGCGAACCGTGAGCAGGCCCGGATCACCCGGACCCGCCCCGACGAGGAAACAGATACCGCTATGATTCGCCATGAAGTTTCGCCGCGACTTCGCGGCCCAGAGTTTCGGGATCGCCCCCGTGCGCTGAGGCATAGCGGGGAGAACCCCCGGCATCATCGAACATCACGGCCTCGAGATGCAGTTCGCCACCGGCAAATTGCGCCTTGGCCCCCAGCGCCATGTGGCATCCCCCACCCAACGCGCGCAGCACCTCGCGTTCGGCGCGCACCGCGGCATCGGTGCCCTCATCATGCAGGGCGGCAAAAATACCGGTCGCGAAATCATCGCCGGCGCGCACTTCGACCGCGATGGCGCCCTGACCCGGGGCAGGCAAGAAATCTTCCAAGGGCGCGGCATAGAGTGTGCGCTCGCCGAGTTTCATCGGTCCGGATACCTCATAGCCGAGCCTCGAAAGCCCCGCGGCAGCGAGAATGATCGCGTCATATTCTCCGCTCGCGAGCTTGCCCAGGCGCGTTGGCACATTGCCGCGGATCGATACGGCGGAAAGATCGGGACGTGCGGCCAACAACATGGCCTTGCGACGTGGACTTCCCGTCCCCACACGCGCACCCGGCTGCAAAGCGTCAAGTCCGCCCGATTCGGACGCAACCAGCACATCCGCGCTGTCGGCTCGCGGCAAAACGGCGGCGATCTTCAAACCGTGCGGTTGCGTTGTCGGAAGATCTTTCAAACTGTGCACCGCCGCGTCCGCGCGGTTGTCGAGCAGTGCCGCTTCGAGTTCTTTGGTGAACAACCCCGGCTCCGCCGATTGGGACAGATCCGCGTCCTTGTCGCGGTCGCCAGTCGTGCGGATGACAACCTCGGAAACCTGCACCCCCGGGTGCGCTTCACGCAGCAGGCGCGCCACTTCGCGGGTCTGTGTGAGTGCGAGGTCGCTGCCACGCGTTGCCAATCGGACGAGGTTGCTCATGACACGGAGGTAACGGTCACCTTGGTCGACTCGGGGCGCTGCCGCGCCCAGGAGAGAAATTCCTCCACCTGCGCGTTGATCAACTCTTCACAACGCTCCACTTCGCGGCCGCGCGCCTCGACACTGCGCTGCGCCATGGCCTGCAACGAGTCCATGTCATGCAAAAAGACTCCATCCAGACCGTTGAGCGCGGGATCGAAGTCGCGCGGAACGGCGAGATCGACCAGAAACAGCGGGCGATCCACCCGAGCGGTCATGACAGGGGACAGCTCCGCAGCCGAGAGCAGGCGACCGCGTGCGGCGGTCGAGGAGATAACGATATCCACATCGGGCAGGGCCGATTGCCACTGGTCGAAGTGCAGCGCCATCCCTTCGAGTTCGCGGGCCAGTTCCGCGGCTCGCTCGAACGTGCGGTTGGAAAGAACGAGTCGGCGCACGCCGCGCGACTGCAGGCTGCGCGCCACCCGCGCACCCGCTTTGCCCGCGCCGAGTAGGAGCACACGGCAATCCGCGAGATCGCCGAAAATTTTCTCCGCGAGTTCGACCGCGACCGATCCGACCGAAACGGCACCGCGCGTGATCCCCGTCTCGGTGCGCACCTGCTTGGCCACGCGGAAGGCCTGCTGGAAAAGCCGGTTGAGCGCCGCGCCGGTCGCACCGCTTTCCAGCGCCGCCGCGTAGGCCTCTTTGACCTGTCCGAGGATTTCCGTCTCGCCCACCACCATCGAATCGAGGCCGCACACCACGCGGAAAAGATGGCGGGCACCCTCGGCTTGCTCGCGGCGGTAGAACTCCGCCTCGGTCCCGGCCGAGCGTTGCAGGACATCCGCGCAGACCCGCGCGGCCGCATCCGCATCGCCGGAAAGTCCGTAGATTTCCACCCGGTTGCAGGTGGACAACACCACCGCCTCGCCCATCGCCGCCTCCCGCCGCAATTCGGTCAGCAAGCAAGAGAGAGAACCCTCTTCCACGGCGAAGCGCTCGCGCAGCGAGACTCCGGCCGTCCGGTGATTGATGCCGACGCAAAAAATATTCATTTGGCCAGCATTCCTCCCAAGGCATACATCGCGGGCAGGGTGACGAGGGCTAGCGCGAACGCCCCCACGCAATATTGCGCCACGCGGTGGGAATGCAGCACGTTGCGCGTCCAGAGGAAAAGCACCCCGGCATATACCAGCCAGACCAGGATCGACGCGCCCGACTTAACCCGGCCGATCGGTGTCCCGATGAAAAATCCGGCGACGATTCCCACCGAAAGCAGAATAACCCCGAACCACAGCAGGCGACGCATCGCCACGGCCAGCGTGGTGATCGGCGGGAGCAGATGGAAAATCGAACCCGGCACGCGCATTTTCAACTGCTTCTCCTGCACGAGAAACATCACGCCGGCCACGCAAGCCAGGGCGAGCACGCCGTAGGCCACAAGACTCGTCGAGGCGTGCAACTCGAGCCATCCATCCGGCGGACCGCGCCGCGCGGCGGCCGGGGCCGAGGGCAGGAGCAGCGCGGCCAGTTGCAATCCGAAGACCAGCGGGGCCGTGAACACCCCGAGCAGCGAAATGCGGTAGGTAGTCCCGACCACCAGATAGGCCATGGCAACAGACCAGCTGAGAAAAACCAGGATCTCGAAAGTGTTCGTGATCGGACAGCGCCCCACGACGTGTCCGCGCAGATAGAGAAAAGCGGTCTGCAGAACGAATCCGCCCGCGATGGCATACAGGTTGAAACGCCCCGGCCGGAATTTGCCCGCGCCGAGCAACACCAGCGAATAGGCAAAACCGAGCAGGTAACAGAATGTCGACCCCGCCAACAAATAGCGTTCCATGAAAGCCCTCGATCATAGCGGCCATACCCCTCCATCGGCAAGACAGCCCCTTTTGCGCTGGCGCCGGGGCCCCGGACGTGACAAGAGGGAACATGTTCCGACCCTGCCTTCTCACCGCGGCCCTCGCCGCCACCCTGTTGGCCGGCTGTGCCACCGGCCGCAAACTCCCCGCCTACGAGAAACCCCTGGCCCGCACGCCCGTCCAGAGCGTCCGCACCACGGCGTATACCCACACCGAATCGGACCACATCAAACACGGACGCAAAACGGCCGCCGGCGGCACCCTGCGCCGCGGCGACGTCAACAGTGCGGCCGCCGACTGGTCTCGTTGGCCGCTTGGCACCAAGTTCCGTCTCGCCGAAACCGGCGAAGTCTTCGAGGTCGACGACTACGGCTGGGCACTGTCCGGCACCAACACGATCGACATCTACCAGCCCTCGCGCGCGCAAATGAACCGCTGGGGCGTGCGACGCGTGACCATCGAGATTCTCGAATGGGGCGACCCGGAACGCAGCCACGCCATACTCAAACCTCGCGTCCGTTTCGCCCACGTCAAACGCATGGTCCGCCAGCTCGAAGACCGATACGCACTGTAAGCCTTTCACCGCAGAGCACGCAGAGAACACAGAGGAGACTGAATTGGCGTGTCGGTGTCTTCTCGAAAAAAATAACCCTCTGTGACCTCCGCGCGCTCTGTGGTTAATCTTTCTCCCAGCCGATGAAGAACCACTGGTCCGACCCCGCGCGCATCTTCATCGCCCTCCTCGCCGGTGTGGCTTTCGGAGCATTGGTTCCCGCCACCTTCGGCTACGGCACTTTTACCGTCGGGGCGGTCATCACTTTCGTCGGCGAACTCTTCTTGCGCCTTTTGCAGATGATCGTCGTCCCCCTCGTCTTCACTTCGATCCTCAACAGCGTGGCCCGGCTCGGAAGCGACCATGCTTTCGCGCGGCTTGGAATCAAAACCACGGTTTATTTCGCCGTGACCACACTGCTCGCCGCAATCGTCGGACTCGTCATCTTCAACGTTGTCCAACCCGGCAAGGTCGCGCCCGACGTCTCCGCCGCCTTGCGCGCCTCCGTGCCCGAAAGCGTGGCGGAAGTGAACGAGAACATCGGCAGCAAATCGACAGGCGACCTGGCCGACGTCATCCGCCGTGCCGTGCCGGTCAACATCTTCGCCGCCGCATCGGACAATCGTGAAATGCTCGCCGTCATTTTCTTCGCCCTGCTGTTCGGATTTTTCAGCGGACGCCTGGACGACGGACGCCGCGAAGCATTCCAGGGATTCTGGGAAAGCGCGAACGATGTCATGTTGGCCATCACGCATGGCATCATGCGCGTGGCCCCTTTCGGCATTTTCGCACTCATCGCCCGCACTGTTCAGGATAGCGGCGGCGCCGCCCTCGGTCCACTCGCCCTCTTCTTCGTCTGCGTGGCCGGCGGGCTGGCCTTCCACATGTTCGTCACTTTGGCCGCCATCATGCGCGTCTTCGGCGGATTCCGCCCGTGGGCCCATTACCGCGCCATGGCCCCCGCTTTGCTCACCGCGTTTTCCACCGCTTCCTCCTCGGCCACGTTGCCCGTGACCATGGAATGCCTCGAGAAGAACGCGAAAATCTCGCCGCGCGTCTCCGGGTTTGTCGCGCCCCTCGGGGCGACTGTGAACATGGACGGCACCGCGCTCTACGAGTGCGCCGTGGTCATGTTCATCGCGCAGCTCTACGGCGTGAGCCTCGATGTTTCGCAACAGATTCTCATCGTGGTCCTCGCGCTGCTCACATCGGTCGGTGTGGCCGGCATCCCCGCCGCCAGCTTGGTCGCCATTGTCATCATCCTGCAGGCCGTCGGCCTGCCCCTCGAAGCCATTGCCATCGTCATGGCCACCGACCGCGTCCTCGACATGATGCGCACCGCGGTGAATATCTTCGGCGACAGCTGCGGCGCCGCCATCATCGCCCGTAGTGAGGGCGAAAAGATCTACAGCCTCACGCCACAGGCGTAAGAAGTTTGCGGCTTACAGTTTTCCGTGTTCAGTTCCTGAGCTCCGGTTGGATCCGCGCGGTGGGGCCGGCTGGCTCAGCCGGCCGTCTCCTATCCACTCCCACCCAAACTCAAGTTCAGCCCTAACCGTTCCCCTACTCCCCGACCTTCCGCAGAATCTCCGCCGCGAAAGGATCCCCCTCCTGCGCCAGCTCGCGCAGAAATTTCCGCCCGAGTTCCCGCACGGCTTCATCGGCATGCGCCGCAGCAGCCTCGGCCACGCGCGGCGTGAGAAAACGCTCCAGCATCTGCACCGCTTCATCCCGTGAAGACTGTGGCAGGCGCTCGAGGTAGTCCGCTTGAATCTTTCCCTCCAGAAAAATGATATCCGTCTGATCCTTGTCCCGACCGGTTTCCTGTTTGCTGACCAAGAGATCGATCGGATCGGGTAAACGCGTGCCGTCACTCATCGGTTGTGCCCGTGTCCAAATTTCGTCGAACTCATCCATAGACAGCTGATTGGGATCGCGAAAAATATCCAAGGGGCGCTCCAGTCCACCAATCCGAATCACCCCATCGCGCCCGATGACCGCAGCTAAATCTTTCTGTGCAATCTTTTCCCAAGAACCGATTGCCACAGGCTCCGCGGTCCCCGGACCAAAAACAAAAGGAATGATGCTTTCCGCCCAACGATCAGGATCCCCGAAAGGTTCCAGCCATATATCGGCATCAAATGTGTTGCGGCTGAGGCCTGACGCAATAATGGCCACGCCACCAAGTGTGAGCACCCGAAACTCGCCCGCCAGTCGGTGGATTATTTCGTCGGAGCTTGTTTGGGCCCCCATCGTTCGACGTCCTCCTTGATCCGGTCGGAAATCCACAGGGCGTCCGCCACGGACCTCACCCCTCCGGGCAACCAAGGCTCGGAGTTGTCGGGGATGCGCGGTTTATCTGGATCGGGCCCTTCCGGCTTGCCCTGCCACCGCCGCAGCACTTTACGCGACTTCTCCATGGAATAGAGCATTCTCTGCCGCTCCACATTGGGCCGGTATTGCTTCACGGCAGAAAAATAGCCTCCTATCCCCCACGAAACAAGAGCGACAGGCAGTGGAGTTTTCAGTTTTCAGTGTTCAGCCGGCCGTAGCTTGCAGTCGTGTGACCACACGCCACGGCGGATACTGCAAATTTCGCTTCGCACGCTGATCCCGCCCGGTGCCGCCTGATTCGCGCCCACCTTCCTACTTTCGAACTTTCCCACCCCCGCTTCCCCCCAAAGCGTGCCGCATTCCTCGCATTGCTTTACGCTGCAATCACGGGCATAGATCCGTGCTCATGGACACATCATCCGTCGGCCACTTTGCCGCCCTTTCCTTCATCGTGGCACCCGCCATGCTGACCAATGCGTCGGCGCTCATGGGATTAAGCTCGAGCAATCGTCTGGCCATTGCCACCCAGCGCACCCGCGAGCTGGCCTTGCAGCTCGAGTCCTACGAGACACTTTCCTCGGACGAAGCTCAGCGCCAATTCGGAGAGATGAGCGCCTCCGCGGAGCGCTCGCAATTGCTTCTCAGCGCCCTGCGCTCCTTCTACTTCGCCATGGGTGCTTTCGCCCTGGCCACCCTGCTTTCGCTGCTCGGGCTGGCCATGGAAACCTTCGACCCGCTCGGACTGGTCCGTCCGTTGGAAATCGCCGCACTTGGTGCCGGCGTGCTGGCCTTCGGCGGACTGGTCACCGGTTCGGTGCAACTCCTGCGCGAGACCCACCTCGCCGTCCGCCAACTCGAACTGCGCTCCGCCAACCTCCACGCCAAATTCGAAGCATGGCAACACAGCAACGCGACTTGAGTCGGTTCCGCGGCCACCAAGCAGAACGCGCTCAGCGGCGACGGCGGCGGATGATGTGCGCACCAAGGCCGGCGGCGGAAAGGATGAGCAGGGCGTAGGTCGATGGCTCGGGGACAACGTTCAACTCGAGGCTACCGACGGAGAAGTAAGCCGATTTCTCGCCACCGAGGCTGAACGCATTCTCCACTCCGAGGTTGCTCAGGTTGTTCGTATCGACCGTGGCCGACCCCGCAAAAAGCGTGTAGGTGCCGAGCGGCGTGCTGCTATCCAGACCTACGATGTCGTCCATGCCGAAATTAGAGAAGGTCACCGAAGTGCCGTTCACCGTCAGCGTCGGGCTGAGCAAGTTAAGTTCGAACTTCCCACCGTTGAGGAAGGACAGACTGCCGCCAACGGTTCCGTTGCCCGCGAGCACATTGCTGCCCCCAACGGTAAGGCCGCCGCCGATGGCATTATTGAGGGTCAACTTGACGGTGTCAGTCAGCGTGATGTTTTCCTCTAACGCAGCCGAACTGCCGCTGATGACCACTTGGCCAGAGCCACCGATAGTAATGCCCGTGGCCGTGGCGCTGCCGCTCGTCGCGGCGAAGCCGCCGGAAAAGGTTGTTACGTTGTCGACGTTGAGAACCAACTCGCCGTCGCTCGTTCCGTTGGCTCTGACAAAGGCCGACTGGCCTTGGAACTCCAAATTATTGCCGGCTAAAAGTGCGGCGGCACCCGAACGTCCAGCGATACTGAGACCGTTGGTAAAGACCAGATTCGAGGCAGCTCGGAGTGTGCCGTAGTTGACTTGGATGGCCTGCGCCAGCGTGCCGATCGCGGTGTTTTCCAAGACGACTGTGCCACCGTCAGTCGGCGCGGCACCGGCTGCACCGACTCGCAAGCCGCCCATCGTGTTCGCGCCGCTCAGGATGAGAGTGCCGCTGCCCGTTTTGAGAATGCGTCCACTGCCCCCGCCATTGGAGAGTGCGCCGTTGAGATCGACTGTGCCGCCAGCCGCCACATTGAGCGTTTTATCACCGCTGGTAAAAACGATGTCGGGGTTGATCGTGGCCGTTCCGGAGGAAACGCCCGGTGCCGTGAGACCGCTCGCATTGATCGCTCCAACAGCGTTGATCGTGCCGGCCGCATTCAGAGTAATTACCCCCAAGCTGCGCGTGGCACCCTGAAGGTTGAGAGTGCCAGTGTTAGCCAACGTGGTTGCCGTGTTGCTGATAGCGCCGTTGACCGTCAGGGTCGTGCTGCCAGCAAGGTCGTAGGCGCCACTGCCGTTGATGTTGCGTCCCGCATCGAGCGCAATACTGGCTGTTGTTTTAAGGGTGCCGTTATTGGTGATGTCGTTGGCCACATTGCCGAGAGCGTTGTCGCTGGCAATTTGCAAAGTTCCGGCAGAAATCGTGGCGTTGCCGGTGAAGCTGTTGGATGCGGATAAAACCAATGTGCCGCTGCCGGCCTTGGTGAAACCGGCAGATCCGGAGAGCCCCGAGGAAATTGTGGCCGAGGCTGAGTTTGTCACGCCGAGGGAGTTCGCAAGAGCAGTGGCCCCACCAAGGCTGATTGCGCCTCCTGACAAGAGGTAGCCGGACGAGACGAAAAGCATGCCATTGCTGGTGGTCACGGTCCCGCTTGCCGTAACGTTGCCGGCTGCACCTCCAAACACGGCTTGGCTGGCAGGATTCCATGACCCCACGCCGTCTTGCCAAGTGCCAGACCCGCCGCTGCCGGGTCCAACGCTTACCCAGTTCCCCGAGCCGTCCCAAAAGAGTTGCGCGGCGGCAAGAGGATTGAGGGTGCTCAACACGGCAAGACTGGCGAAAAGCAAATTTTTCATGTTGGCGGGAAAATGGAAGGCAGCAAAGCAGGACGCTCGGCTGACATCCTCAACATCACCCACATATCCCGTTGGCACAAGGGAAAACCCTCAAGTCACACACCGTAACATCATTGATGCAAGATACTTATAATCGCGGATGAAGTTCGGAAGAAATTTCGAATTGGAGCTATGTGGGCCAATGGTCTGACTCCCGATGCTGATGCCGTTAGTGAAGGAAAGATTCGAGGCAGCCGATATCTTTCCATAGTTCAGTTGAATAGCCTGTGTCTGTGCTCCCTACGGCGCTTCTCTGGAGGACGACAGAGCCACCATCCACAAGCGCCGCGAAGTTAGATCCGACGCGGAGTCCTCCCATGTTGTTCGCGTTACAGAAAAGCGTGCCGATGCCAGTCTTGATTAAACGCCCCGAGTTGTTGCCGTTGGAAAGCGTGGCGATGAGTGTGATTGCACCCAAGCTGCGTACCCAGTGGCACGGCCAACGCGCCAGCGTTCATCGGTCACGGCGACGAGGTGCAGATTATACCAATAGCGCCGGTGGTCGCTGGCCAGCGGTTCGGACAAATCGATATCGCCATCGGTCCACGCGGCACCGGCGAGCGATCGCACATAACGCGGATCGGCAAGATCTGCGCGACCAAGCTGCGTGGCGATGTAGCGCAGCACCGTCTCGAGCGTATTCTCGCCGAGGGAACGCACCGCGACTTTGCGCGCCAGGCCGGCGCGCCATCCGCTCGCGCGCAGGGCATGATCAAGCCGTCCTTTGGCGTGGGCGGGGTTGTCCCGTCCGACGGCAGAGGCCTTGTGCCGCAAAGCGGCGGGTCCTAAGTTCCGGGCGATGAAGTGCGTTTTGCGGATCGCAATGCTCGCGGCGTTGGCGGTTTCGGCCTGCCGCCGGCCGGCACCGGAGGACCCATGGGCCTGGGAGAAGAATCCGGGGCTCGATCCGCATCCCACGGGGCAGACGCTGCAAGGTCAGGCGGGGCCGGCGTTGCCGGAGGTTTCTTTCCGTCTCGATCCGGCGCGCGGGACATCGGCAACCCTGGCCGCCACGCAGCCGACCACCGGCGAGGAGGAGCTTTATCTCAAGGCGGCGCGAAGCGGTCAGGCTTGGGCGCAGGTCAAGCTAGGTATGAAGTATGTCATGAAGGATGACATCGCACGCCTAGGAGAAGGGTTGTTTTGGCTGAACGCCGCAGCGGACCAAAACAACACGGAGGCCTTGCGCGTGCTGGCCATGCTGGCGATGGAAGGCCGCGGGGTGGATCAGTCGGACAAGGACGCCTACAGATACCTGCGGCGGGCGGCGGACCTGGGATCGCCGGAAGCGCAGCACGAGCTGGCGAAGATGTTGGCCAACGGACAAGGAATGCCGCGCGATATGGAGGCCGCGCTGATCTGGTGGCGCAAAGCTGCAGAGCAGAACTACGCCCCGGCTCAATTCGCGGTGGCCCAGATGCTCATCGGTTCGGTCGAGCAGCAACGCAGGAACGAAGGGTTGGTTTTCGTGCAGCAGGCCGCCGACGCGGGCCGCATCGATGCGGTGATTTTCCTGGCCATGGCTCTGATCCGGGGAGAATTCGGACTGGCCAAGGACGAGGCCCGCGCCGAGTCGATGCTCAGGACCTACGCCGAGAACGGAAAAGCCGACTGCCAGTTCGCTCTGGCTTTGCTTTACCGGAACGGCGAAATGTTTGCGGACCGGCGCGGAGAAGCACAGGAGTGGTTGCGGCGCGCCGCGGAGAGCGGGCATCCCAAAGCACTCGAGGCTCTGCGCAAAGGCTCCTCGCCTGCGCAACCTTAGCCCGGATGTTTCATGCATGGCATGGAATATCTGCCCGGAGGGCCTGATGATATCCGGCCTACCGGGCTAACCCCGTCGGCCGTGCCAAGCTTCTTGCCAAGAGGCGCTTGAACACAGCGCATCTTTCACCCGGCGAAAAATGCGGGTCAGTCGCGCGAGGAAAACGCCCGCTTCCGGAAACGACGGCGGTAAGTGTGAACTCCCAGAGCAATACCACTGAGTGCGAGCAGCGCGTAGGTGGTGGGCTCGGGAATGACTTCGAATTGCACGATCTGGCCGTTGATCGTAGTCGTTCCGTCGAAGCTGGCGGCCTGCGCGAAAGTGTTGGTCGTAATGGTGAGGTTGAAGCCGGTGCTCGTCTGGTATTGGGTCTGGGTCATGTAGTTCTGACCGTTGTAGATGGTGCCGCCGCCGGACATGGCGAAGTAGTAATTGTAAGTCGCGCCGCTGATCGAACTGAAGAAGTTCGCCTGCTGATCGGTGAAGAAACCGCCCTTGATCTGCTTGGCGGCACCGCCGGTGTAAAGCGCATCGCCGCTGAAATAGACGTTGATAATGTTTGCGCCATTGAGTGACTGGCTGAAAGGTGTGGTGCCGGTGATGCGCACGAGATCGTTCACGCTCGCGTCCGGCGCATTGAAGACTGGAGTCAGCCCGGTGAACTCGAAGTTGAAATCCAACCCGCCCGACGGGTTGACCTGTGTCGTGGTGAGAATGCCGGGGCTGTTGCCGGGATCGATGGAACCCGCACCGCCGAGCACGCCGGTGGAACCATAGCCTCCGAGCTTGGCTCCGGACGAAACGGAGACGGACGAACTGGCGGATAGCGTGGCGCCGACCAAGCGCAACTCGCCGCCGCTGACCGTCGTGCCGCCACCATAGCTGTGTGTCCCGCCGAGGGAAAACGTGCCGTTTCCCGCCTTGGTCAGACCGCCACCCGCGCCGCTGATCGAACCCCCGGTGTAGGAACTGCTGCCGGAAGAAACCGTGGTGGTGAGACGATTGGTGCCGAGGTTGATCGCGCCGCCCGTGCCGGAAAGCGCACCGATCGTGTCATCGCTGCCGAGGTTGTAAGTCCCGCTGTTGACCGTCACCGATGCCGTATCGCCGAGAATGTTGGCCGCCGTGGTTTCGAAATTTCCCCCGCTGACAGTGACACCCGATGAGGCCAAGGCGACGCCCGTGCTCAGCTTGCCCCCGGAGACGGTAGTCGTGCCGCTGTAAGACTGGGTGCCATAAAGATTCATTGTGCCCGTGCCGCTTTTTGCCAAGTTGCCCGAGCCTCCGATGGAGTTCATGAAGTCGCTCCAATTGTCACCGGCGACAGTGAGCGTCGCACCCACACCGATCGTCGCCGTTCCGCCGTTCGCGGTTCCCCACTCGCGCAGAGAGGCGATCGTCGCATTGGCGTTGACCGTGAGCGAGCCAGCGGCGGAAATGTAAACATCGGACGTGCCGTTGCCGAGAGTTCCGCCGGAAGCAACGGTCAAATTACCGGCGCTGATGCGCGTGTCACCGGAGAAGGTGTTGTTGCCTGAGAGCGTGAGTGTGGATGCGCCGTCCTTGAAGAGTGACGTGGTCGTGCCGTCCTGCACGGCGCCCGCACCGCCGAGCGCGCCGCTGATCGTCATGTTCGCGGTAGCCGATGACTTTGTGCCGACAAAGAGGACATTGTTCCCGCCGTTGATATTCCCCGCGATGGTCAACGCACCCGCCCCACCCGCCGAATCCGAATTGATGCGCGCGTTGCCGCCAAGGGTGATGACACCGTTCCACGTGTTACTGCCGCCGCCGACGCTGCGCAGCGCGCCTGCGTCGCCGCCCACATCAACGTAAGCCGGTCCGAAGCCGTTGAGGGTCACAGCCTCGGCGTCGTAGCTGATGCCGGATCCGCCGCCGAAGAGTTTCAAGTTCGCCCCGGAGCTGACGACCGTTGCTCCGTTGGTCGAACCGAGCGCGGAAGCACTCTGCGCTTCCAAGCTTCCCGACGAAATGGTGGTCAGCCCGCCGTAGGTATTCGCACCGCTCAGGTTGAGTTGGCCGGCGCCTGACTTGGTGAGCGCTCCGCTTCCGCCGATCGCACCCGC
>Ga0209598_10002653_pt1 | contig 13882 bp, 10 predicted proteins | sample M_140807_EF_Meta_FD_187317 | JGI IMG/M metagenome (GOLD analysis project Ga0209598, IMG submission 187317) | Freshwater microbial communities from Lake Montjoie, Canada to study carbon cycling - M_140807_EF_MetaG (SPAdes) (version 2) | ecosystem: Environmental > Aquatic > Freshwater > Lake... | reverse complement strand
CAATCGCCACGCCATGGTCGCGATGGCAGCGCTCGAAAAAGGCCGACAGCTCGGGGCTGGCCACCCGGGCCAGCAGCCGCGACTCGCGCTCGATGACCACCACCTCGGCACCCAAAGACCGGGCGGATGCCGCCACCTCGAGCCCGATGTAACCGCCGCCAACGATCGCAAGGCGGATGCCCGGACGCAGTGCGCTGCGGATCCGTTCTGCATCAGCCAGGGTGCGCAGTTCCAGCACGCCAGATGTGTCGATACCCGGCACATCGAGCTTTCGCAGCCGTGAACCGGTCGCGATCACCAGATGTTCATAGGGCACTGACTCGCCATCAGCCAGCCGCACGGTGCGTCCTGCGCGATCGATCGAGGCCACCCGGATGCCGGTGCGCAGGCCGATCGACTTTTCAGTGTAGAAGCTGTCCGGGCGCAGCAGCAGATCAGCCTGCTGGGCCTCGCCCTTGAGCCAGGCCTTGGACAAGGGCGGCCGTTGATACGGTGCCACCGGTTCCTCGCCAATCAGGGTGATCGGATCGGCATAGCCGCTCTGACGCAGTGCGGCGGCCATCGCGCCGCCTGCATGGCCCGCACCGATGATGACCACACCGGCGCTCATGCGCGAACCGCCTGCAGCCCGATCAAGTCGCGCGGCATCAGCCCGGAATCCGCACTGGCAGTGCCGAAATACCGTGCACGAAGCACGAGGGCACGCGAGTGGGCTCGCCAACGACTTCGACCTTCGGATGCCGCTTGAGCAGCTCTTCCCACAGAATTTGCAACTGCATCTCGGCCAGGCGATTGCCCACGCAGCGATGAATCCCGAAACCAAAGCTCAGATGCTGACGCACGCGCGGCCGGTCGATGATGAAGGCATCGGGATTGTCGATGACCTCGTCATCGCGATTGCCCGAGATGTACCACATGGCGACTTTGTCGCCCTTGCGGATCAGCTTGCCGTTGAGCTCGTAATCGGCCAGCGCGGTGCGGCGCATGTGCGCCAGCGGCGTCTGGTAACGAATGATTTCCGAAACCGCGCTCGGAATGAGTTCGCGATTGTTGCGCAGCTTGTCGTATTGCTCGGGGAAGCGGTTCATGAACAGCATGCCGCCGCTCAGTGAATTGCGGGTGGTGTCGTTGCCGCCCACGATCAGCAGGATCAGATTGCCCAGGAACTCATGCGGCTTCATGTCGCGGGTGGCGGGTGCATGAGCCAGCATCGAGATCAGGTCGTTGCCTGGCTCGGCATTGACCCGCTCGTTCCACAGACGAGTGAAATAACCCAGACACTTCATCAGCTCGGCATCGCGGTTGGCACGGATTGCGGCTGCATCCGGATGGTCCAGCGGCGGGATCGCGGTGGCGATGTCTGACCAGTGGGTCAGCAGGCGACGGTCTTCGAAGGGGAAATCGAAGAGCGTGGCCAGCATCTGCGTGGTGAGCTCGATCGAAACCTTGTCGACCCAGTCGAAGGTCTCGCCCACCGGCAGGCTCTCGATGATGGCAATCGCCCGCGATCGGATGGTGGCCTCGAGGCGGGCCAGATTGGCCGGCGCCACGATCGGGCTGACCGCCTTGCGCTGCTCATCGTGCTTGGGCGGATCCATCGAGATGAAGCTCGGGCGGATCTCCTGCTCTTTGGCGATCTGGAAGATCGTGATGCCGCCCAGGTAGGCATCAGAGGAGAACACCTGATGGTTGGTGTCGACTGCGACGATGTCCTTGTACTTGGTCACCGACCAGAAGTCGCCGTGAACACCGCCTTGCCTGAAATGCACTGGGTCTTCGCTGCGCAGCCGGGCCAGGTAGGGCCAGACGGTGTCGTTCTGGTAGAGCGTTGCATCGGAGAGGTCGATCTGATCAAGCGGCATCGAATGCGCCAGCTCGCGTGCTTCGGTTTGCGTCACCGCATTCATCGTCGTCTCCTGAAAAGTGTGCTGTTTTGATTTGTGGCGCCGTCTGAACGCGCAGCGCATCCGGGCATTGTGACGCACCTGTGGCCCGCGACACAACCGCGTCGCCGGACGAGCGGCTGCGCTTCGCCCATACGGGCACATCCATTGCCTGTCTTGCGCAGACCGGGCCACCTGCATGTCGCACCGCCCGCTTTCCTGTCGAGTTCAAGATGATGCCTCAGTCGATCCATCCCGTCTCCGATCGGGCCAGCCCCATTGACATGGCCCTCCTTTGCCGCACCCGGCCCGCCGTGACAACGCATCGCGTGGCGCACGCCTGCCCCATCCTTGCGCACTCGCCGATGCGCTGGGGCCCCGGTTCAGACCGGGCACGCCAGATCTTTTCGCGACTGGCCAGCCACCATCCGGTGCTTTATCTGGAAGCACCGATGTTCGCGGCAATCGATGCACCCACCCTGCAGCTGAGCGAGCCGCATCGCAATGTCGTGAGGGCGGTTCCGCTGCTGCCTGTTGAACTCGCCCGCAAGGACGATGTCGCTCGGGCGTCGGTTGCAGCCCTGCTGGATTCGACCTTGATGCCGGCACGATCGAACAGCCCTGACCATTCACTGCGGCTGGCTGAACGCTTCTCGGGTGCCATCCAGTGGTTTTGCTCACCGATGGATGCCCCCGCCTTCATCGGTCGCTTCAACACGGTCGGTGCGGTCTATGACCGCACAGCTGCACTCGCCACACCGCAGCGACTGGCGCCCGATTTCCAGGAGCGCGACCGAAGCCTGGCTCAACAGGCACGGCTTGTACTGCTGGGCGATGAAGCCGCAGCGCCGGTCTCCAGGCGGATCAAATGCACCGGTGCACTCGACACTCAGCACATGCTGGCACGCCGTGCCGCCTGGGATGCCATCGTGGCCTCGATCCGCGCGCGCCTGAGCGAAGCCTTTGCGCCCACTGTCCATCGGCAGCCGCTTTCACCCGGATTCATTGCCGCCTCGCTGGTCGCACTCGGTCTGGATCAGGTGCCAGCAGCCTGATCCGGTGATGCCCGAACACCGGGCGGCGGGCATCACCGATTGAAACGGCCGGGCTGCGACGCAACACCGCGGACCGGTAAACTTCGGCGCATGAATGCAAATACCGCCCCCAGCCTGTTTGACCCCGTGCGCATCGGCGCAATCGAGTGTCCCAACCGAGTGATCATGGCGCCGCTCACGCGATGCCGGGCCCTGCCTGGCAGCCTGGCGCTGCATGCGCTCAATGCCGAGTACTACGCGCAGCGCGCATCGGCAGGCCTGATCGTGAGCGAGGCCACGCAGGTCGAGCCACGCGGCATCGGCTATATCGGTACACCCGGTTGCCACAGTGCTGAACAGCAGGCCGGCTGGAAGCTGGTTGCCGATGCGGTGCATGCCGCGGGCGGGCGCATCGTCGCCCAGCTCTGGCATGTGGGCGCAGTCTCGCATCCGGATCTTCAGCCCGGCAATGCCGCACCGGTCTCGTCGTCTGACTACACCGCGGTCGGCACGGTGCATACCCAGAACGGCAAGCGCGATCGCACCGCAGCGCGCGCCCTGAGCACCGCCGAAGTCAAGGCGCTGGTGGCCGACTTCCGGCATGCAGCCCAAGTCATTCGCGACGCAGGCCTCGACGGTGTCGAGGTCCACTCGGCCAACGGCTACCTGCTCGAGCAGTTCATCCGAGATTCGGTCAACCATCGCACGGACGAATACGGCGGCGAAATCACCAACCGCATCCGCTTCACGCTCGAAGTGATCGATGCATGCATCGACGTCTTCGGCCGCGACCGGGTCGGCATCCGGCTGTCACCGGTGACCGGCGCCAATGGCTGTCCGCAGGACAGCAACCCGCAAGCCACCTACACCGCGCTGCTGCAGGCACTGGATGCCCGGAAGATCGCCTTCGTGCACTTCATCGAAGGCAATACCGGTGTCGAACATCATGAGCGCGGATTCGATTTCGCAGGGGCCCGTCGCGATTTCCGCGGCACGATCATCGGCAACAACAAGTACACCCGGCAGATGGCGCTGGATGCACTCGCAAGCGGGCGCAGCGATGCGGTCGCCTTCGGTGTGCCGTTCATCTCGAATCCGGATCTGCCCCGCCGATTGCAGCTCGATGCGCCGATTGCACCGGCCAACATCAAGACCTACTACGGCCCGGGCGCTGTTGGCTACACCGACTACCCGACGCTGGACGCACCGGCGCAAGCCGCAGCCGCCAGCTGATCAAGCCATCGCACGGCGCGCCTGGTCATCCGGGCGCGGTGTCTATCGCACGACGCAGCTGAGCGATTCGCAGCGCGCGGCCGGTACCGGCAGCACCGAGCAGATGCCCATCGTGCCTTCCAGTTCATTGCGCTGCGCGGACAGGCGCTGATGCTCGGCAGACAGGCGCTCCAGATCGGCCCTGTCAGACACTTGGGTCGAATAGGCCTGATACCGATCCGGACCGCCGCAGGCACGTGCACCCAGGGGCAGCGCCCGACACTGGGCATCCGAGGTGCACAGCGGCTTGAGCACCTTCGTGCTGATATCGGTCTCGAGCACCAGCAGGCGCGCGTTGATCTCGGCCACTTTGGCCGCCCCGCCAGCGGATGCAATGGCCTCTGAAGCACCACCGCCTCCGCAGGCCGACAACAGAATCAGCACTGCAAGCTTCACGAGCAGCGCGCGCATCATCAGGCGGCCTCGGCCTCGCGCGATGCCCGCTTGCGCTCATGCTCCTTGAGGTAGCGCTTGCGCAGCCGGATCGACTTGGGCGTGATCTCGACGAGTTCGTCGTCGGCAATGAACTCGACTGCTTTTTCCAGTGTCAGCTGGATCGGCGGGGTGATCACGATGGCTTCGTCCTTGCCCGATGCGCGCACGTTGGTCAGCTTCTTTTCCTTGACCGGATTGACCACCAGGTCGTTGTCGCGGGTGTGGATGCCGATCACCATGCCTTCGTAGAGCTCATCGCCCGGGCTGATGAACATGCGCCCCCGGTCATCGAGCTTCCAGAGTGCATAGGCCACCGCTTCGCCATCGTCACCGCTGATCAGGACGCCATTGCGCCGGTCTTCGATCGGGCCGGCCATCGGACCGTAGGCATCAAAGACATGGCTCATGATCCCGGTGCCACGCGTCATGTTCAGAAATTCGCTGTGAAAGCCGATCAGGCCGCGAGCAGGTACCCGATAGTCCAGGCGCACCCGACCCTTGCCATCGGGCTCCATGCCCTGCATGTCGGCGCGTCGGGTACCCAGGTACTCCATCACTGAACCCTGATGCTGGTCTTCGACGTCCATCACCAGGGTTTCATAGGGCTCTTCGCGTTCACCGGTCTCGGCATTGAGCCGCACCTTGGGCTTGGGCCGAGACACTGCCATCTCGTAACCCTCGCGGCGCATGTTCTCCAGCAGGATGGTCAGGTGAAGTTCGCCGCGCCCCGACACGACGAAGGTGTCGCTGTCGGAGGGAAATTCCACCCGAAGCGCCACGTTGTGCTGCAGTTCGCGCTCGAGCCGATCGCGGATCTGGCGACTGGTCACGTACTTGCCTTCGCGACCGGCCAGGGGACTGGTGTTCACCATGAACTCCATGGTCAGGGTCGGTTCATCCACCTTGAGCAGCGCCAGTCCGTCAGGGGTATCGGCCGCGCAGATCGTGGTGCCGATGTCGATGCCCTCGACACCGGTGATCGCGATGATGTCGCCTGCAAGCGCTTCGTCCATTGGAATGCGCTCGAGGCCCTTGTAGCGCAGCACCTGGTTGATCTTGCCCATTGTCGGCTTGGCATCCGGACCATGGACGACCGCAACCTGCGCGCCTGCGTTGATGCGCCCGCGATTGACGCGTCCCACGCCAATACGACCGACATAGCTGCTCCAGTCGAGCGACAGGATCTGCATCTGAAGAGGGCCATTGACATCGTCGGCGCGCTGCGGCACGTGCTTGAGGATGGCGTCGTACAGGGCGCGCATCGTACCGATCGGCATGCCGTTGTCACCGCGCTGCAGTGCATCCATCTCCTCGATTTCCTTGACTGCAAAACCGGCCAGTGCCGAGCAGTAGATCACCGGGAAGTCCATCTGTTCATTGCTCGCGCCGAGCTTGTCGAAGAGCTCGAACACCTGATCGATCACCCAGTGGGGGCGCGCACCCGGACGGTCGATCTTGTTGACCACGACGATCGGCTTCAGACCGAGGGCCAGCGCCTTGCGGGTCACGAAACGGGTCTGCGGCATCGGGCCATCGACCGCATCAACCACCAGCAGCACGCAGTCGACCATCGACAGGGCGCGCTCCACCTCGCCGCCGAAGTCGGCGTGGCCGGGTGTGTCGACGATGTTGATCCGGGTGCCGTCGACCTCGATGGCGCAGTTCTTGGCCAGGATGGTGATCCCGCGCTCTTTCTCCAGGTCATTGGAGTCCATGATGCGTTCCGCCACCTGCTGGTTGGCTCGGAAGGTGCCCGACTGGCGCAGCAGCTGGTCGACCAGCGTGGTCTTGCCGTGGTCGACGTGGGCGATGATCGCGATGTTGCGGATGGCCTGCATGAGAGATTCCTGGATGGATACGAAGTTCGGGAGGATCGGGTGAGTCGCTGTCTTGCGAAGGGCTGGATCAGGGCGGCGGCGGCGCAATCAGGCGCTTGGGTGCCAGCAGCCCCGGTGGCTCGAAGCTGGCCACACCGAGCAGCCGCTCGCCGCAGTACACCCGCACCGGACCTGCCTGCGCCCGCTGCAGCGGTGCCCGCGCGACAGTGTCGAGCACGAGGCGTTGCCCCTGGATGAAACGCTGTGAAAGGGATTCATCCAGCGCAATGTGAGGCAGGCTTGAAAGCAGGCGGTCTGGAGGGCCCAGCCAGCGATCGCGCACCGCGGGCTCGGCGGCCTCGAGAGACTCCAGCGCAACCGCATCGGTGATCGACAGCGCAGCCACCTGGGTGCGGCGCAGGGCAAGCAGGTGGGCACCGCAACCCAGCCGCTCGCCGATGTCCTGCGCGAGCGTGCGGATGTAGGTGCCCTTGCTGACCTGCGTGCGAATCGAGACCCGCGGGCGCGATGCATCGCTGCGATCAATGCCGATCAGTTCGAGTGAATACACCCTGACACGCCGCGCAGCGCGCTCCAGCACGATGCCTTCACGGGCATATTCGTAGAGCGGACGGCCATCACGCTTGAGCGCAGAGTGCATCGGCGGGATCTGGTCGATCTCGCCGAGGAAGGCCGCACAGGCCGCAGCAATGTCGGCATCCGACACAGCGACTGCGCGTTCACTGACGATCTGGCCCTGCGCATCGCCACTGTCAGTGCACACGCCCAGGCACATCGTGGCCTCATAGGTCTTGTCGGCATCGAGCAGGTCATGCAGAAATTTGGTGGCCTCGCCAAAAGCGACCGGCAGCAGGCCGCTGGCCATCGGATCGAGGGTGCCGCCGTGGCCTGCGCTGGCTGCGCTGAACACCCGCCGGGCACGCTGCAGCGCGTCGTTCGAGCTCGGCCCCACCGGCTTGTCGAGCAGCAAGACGCCATCGACACGCAGCCAGGCGCGTCGCACGCGCGGTGCCTGGCCCGATCGGCGCGCTCTACCCGTCGGCATTGCCGATGTCGGGTGATTGGCTGGATTGACGAGGTCGTTCACGGGTTCAGTGTCCAGTCGACTCGACATCGCCATCATCTTCGGCCCGCGTCGAGTTGGCCTCGTCGATCAGACGTGAGAGTTCCACACCACGGCCCACAGACGTGTCATGCACGAATCTCAGTTCCGGATTGGTGTGGATGCGCACGCGACGCCCGAGTTGGGAGCGCATGAAACCGGTGCTGCTGCGCAGGCCGTCCAGCGAGCGGGCAACCGTCTCGGCATCATCCGGCAGCACGGTGAAGTGGATGGTCGCGTAAGCGTAATCGGGGGTGATCGACACGGATGTCAAGGTGACCATCCCGATACGCGGATCCTTGACCTCGCGGGCGATCATCTGGGCGAGCTCCTGGTGGATCTGCTCGGCCACGCGAACCGATCGATCGCCACCGCTTCTTGAATGCCTGTTCATGCCCATGCCCCTGCAAGGTGCCGAATGCCCTCGGACGCTGCAGGCCGCTGCCCACCCGGATTGATCCGGGTGGCCGGCAGGCCGGCTGCGCTCAGAGCGTTCGAGCGACTTCCTTCACCTCGAAGACCTCGAGCTGATCACCGACCTTGATGTCGTTCTGGTTCTTCAGGGTCAGGCCGCACTCGAAACCGTCGCGGACCTCGCGGACATCGTCCTTGAAGCGCTTGAGCGAATCGAGTTCGCCAGTCCAGATGACCACGGAATCGCGCAGCAATCGAACCCGTGCACTGCGTCGAACGATGCCTTCGGTGACCATACAACCCGCGATGTTGCCGATCCGGCTGACGGTGAAGATCTCGCGGATCTGGACCATCCCGATGGTCTCCTCGCGCTTTTCGGGCGCGAGCATGCCACTCATGGCGGCCTTCACCTCATCGACGGCGTCGTAAATGATGTTGTAGTAACGAACATCGATGCCATTGGCCTCGGCCAGTTTGCGGGCAGCCATGTCGGCACGCACATTGAAGCCGATCACCACCGCCTTGGAGGCGACCGCCAGGTTGATGTCGCTCTCGGTGATGCCACCGACTGCCGCGTGGACGATCTGCACCTTGATCTCATCGGTGGCCAGCTTGAGCATCGACTGCGACAGCGCCTCCTGCGAGCCCTGCACATCGGCCTTGATGATGAGCGCCAGCGACTGGCTTGCACCCTCGGACATCTGCTCGAGCATGTTCTCGAGTTTGGCCGCCTGTTGCTTGGCCAGTTTGACGTCGCGAAACTTGCCCTGACGGAACAGGGCGATCTCACGCGCCTTGCGCTCGTCGGCGATGACCACCACTTCTTCGCCGGCCGAAGGCACTTCAGACAAACCCTGAATCTCGACCGGAATCGAGGGACCTGCTTCGGTGATCGGTTTGCCGGCTTCATCGAGCATGGCTCGCACCCGGCCGTAAGACGAGCCGGCCAGCACCACATCGCCCCGCTTGAGCGTGCCCGAGGTGACCAGCATGGTCGCCACCGGACCCTTGCCCTTGTCGAGCCGGGCTTCGATCACCAGACCTTTTCCGGGTGCCGCGACCGGCGCCCGAAGCTCGAGCACCTCGGCCTGCAGCAGCAGGTTCTCCAGCAGATCATCAATACCCTGGCCCGTCTTGGCTGACACCGGCACAAAGGGGGAATCGCCACCGTAGTCTTCGGGCACGACCTGCTGAGCAACCAGTTCCTGCTTGACGCGGTCAGGATTGGCTTCGGGCTTGTCGATCTTGTTCATCGCCACCACGATCGGCACGCCGGCCGCCTTGGCATGGTGGATGGCCTCGATGGTCTGGGGCATGACGCCGTCATCCGCCGCAACCACCAGCACGACGATGTCAGTGGCCTTGGCGCCCCGTGCCCGCATGGCCGTGAAGGCCTCGTGGCCTGGGGTGTCCAGGAAGGTGATCACGCCGCGAGGCGTCTCGACATGGTAGGCGCCAATATGCTGAGTGATGCCGCCAGCCTCGCCCGAGGCCACCTTGGCCCGCCGGATGTAGTCCAGCAGCGAGGTCTTGCCGTGGTCGACGTGGCCCATGACGGTGACGACCGGCGGACGATTGAGCTGCTCGACATCAACATGCTCGGCCGACTGCTCATCGAGCATCGCCTCGGGATCGTCCAGCGCCGCGGCAATCGCGGTGTGCCCGAGTTCCTCGACCACGATCATCGCGGTCTCCTGATCGAGCACCTGATTGATGGTGACCATCTGGCCCATCTTCATCATCAGCTTGATGACTTCCGCCGCCTTCACCGACATTTTGTGAGCCAGGTCGGCGACCGAGATGGTCTCCGGCACGTGGATCTCGCGAACGATCGCTTCAGCAGGCGCAGCCATCTGGGACTGGCCACCCGAGCCACCCCGACTGTCACGGCCGCCCCGGCCGCGCGGACCGCGCCAGCCACCGACGCCGCCGCCAGCATCGCCACGTGTCTTGATCGCGCGGCGCTTGGCGGCATCGTCTTGCCAGGTCGACGAGAGATTCTCGGACTTGACATGCTTCTTGACGGTTCCGGGTGCAGCCGGCGCTGCGGCCGTGCCAGGTGCGCGCGGTGCGTCAGTGCGCGCAGTCGGCCGGTGCAAGGTCCCGGTTCGGGCGGCATCGGCCGCCGGCTTGGCGCCCGCTGCGGCTGCAGCCGGTGCCGGTGCCGGGGCTGCAGGGGCCACTGCGGGCGGCGCTTCGACCGGCTTGGGCGCAGGCCGGCGGGAAGCGGTCAGCAGCTTGTTGATAGCGGCAGCCTCATCCAGCGCACGGCGCCGGGCAGCCTGCTGGGCAGCCGCCTCTTCCTGAGACTTGCGGGTCGCCTCAAGGGCAGCCTGCGAAGCGACTCGAGCGGTTTCGGCAGCCGCTTCAAGCTGAGCTTGCGCAGCCGCCTGTTCGGCCTTCTGCGATTCAGATTCAGCCAATGAAGCGATCCGCTCCTGCTCGCGACGCGCCTCGTCTTCCAGACGGGCCGCCTCGGCTGCAGCCTCCTCGGCGCGCCGGCGTTCCGCCTCCAGATGCGCTTCGCGTTCGCGCATGGCCTGTGCCTCGCGCTCAGCCGCCTCACGCTGCAGGCGCTCTTCTTCCTCGCGCCGCTGCTGCATCTCGGCTTCCACCGAGGATTGTTCTGGTTCGTCCAGCGGCGCCGAGACCGGCACCGGCTGCTCGCCTTCCGCGTCGCGCTGCACGAAGACCCGCTTCTTGCGGACCTCGACCTGGATTGTGCGAGCCCGCCCGGTTGCATCAGCCTGCTTGATCTCGGAGGTCTGCTTGCGCACCACCGTGATCTTCTTCTTGGGCGAATCGTCCGCGCCATGCGCACGACGCAAAGCCGTCAGCAGCTGGGCCTTGTCGGTCTCGGTCAGCAGGTCATCCGCCGACTTTTTCTCGACACCGGCCGAGCGCAACTGCTCTAGCAGGACATCCGCCGGCATTCTGAGCTCGGCGGCAAAATTTGCTACGTTGGTGCTTGCCATTCAGTTCCTTGCGACTCAGACCGACTCATTTTCGAACCAGTGCGCCCGAGCCTTCATGATGAGCGCCTTGGCAGGCTCCTCATCCAGGCCGGTCGCCTCGACCAGTTCGTCCACCGCGAGCTCGGCCAGATCGTCCCGGGTATGCACATTCACATCGGCCAGTTTGGCGGCCAGGTCACGGTCCATACCTTCGAGGCTGAGCAGATCCTCGGTCGTGGATTCGAGTTTCTCTTCCTTGGCGATCGCCTCAGTCAGCAGCACATTGCGCGCGCGATCGCGCAGCTCGTTGATCGTGTCTTCGTCGAAGGCTTCGATCTCGAGCATTTCATTGAGCGGCACATAAGCGACTTCGTCCAGGCTGCTGAAGCCCTCGTCGATCAGGATATCGGCGACTTCTTCGTCGACATCGAGCTTGCTCATGAAGGTCTGGCGCAGACCGTCACGCTCAGCCTGCTGTTTGCCCGCACTTTCTTCGGCGGTCATGATGTTGATCTGCCAGCCGGTGAGCTCGGAGGCGAGCCGGACATTGCGACCGCCAGTGCCAATGGCAAGCGCCAGGTTGTCCTCGTCGACCACCACATCCATGCTGTGCTTTTCCTCGTCGACCACGATCGAGGAGACATTGGCCGGGGCCAGGGCGCCAATCACGAACTGAGCCGGATCGTCCGACCACAGCACGATGTCGACGCGCTCGCCGGCCAGCTCGCCGGTCACCGCCTGCACGCGGGAGCCGCGAACACCGACGCAGGTACCGATCGGGTCGATTCGGCGGTCTGTGGTGTGGACCGCAATCTTGGCGCGAACACCCGCATCGCGCGCGGCCGCCTTGACCTGAAGCAGTCCCTGTTCGATCTCGGGCACTTCCAGGCGAAACAGCTCCATGATGAACTCAGGCGCTGTGCGCGACATGAAGAGCTGCGGCCCGCGGCCTTCACGATTGACCTTCGAGACCCAGCCACGAACCCGGTCGCCCACACGCAGATTTTCCTTGGGGACCATCTGGTCACGCGGCAGGCGCGCCTCGATCTTGCCGGATTCGATGACCGCACCCTCACGATCCAGGCGCTTGATCGTGCCCGACAGCAATGAGTCGCCGCGATCGAGGAAGTCGTTGATGATCTGCTCACGCTCGGCATCACGGATCTTCTGCAGGATGACCTGCTTGGCAGCCTGCGCGCCGATCCGCCCGAACTCGATCGGCTCGAGCTCTTCTTCGATGTGATCACCGATCTGGATGTCAGGGATCTGCTTCTGAGCCTCGGTCAGGATGACCTGCAGGTCGTGATCCTCAAGTTCGCCATCGGGCACGACCAGCCAACGCCGAAAGGACTCGGACTCACCGGTCTCGCGGTCGATCGAAACCCGGACGTCGGTCTCGTCCTTGAAACGCTTCTTGGTGGCCGAAGCCAGCGCACTTTCCAGCGCAGCGAATACAACCTCGCGGGCCACGCTTTTCTCACGTGCCAACGCATCGACCAGCAGCAACACTTCCCGGCTCATCCTGAAGCCTCCTAAAACTTGAGCGGCGGCACCAGGCGCGCTCGCTCCACGTCTTCCAGTTCGAACGACAGTCGCCGAACCGTCTGTTCACCCTTGTCTGAATCCGTTGCCGGCGCCTTGACCGGCTTCGCCCGGGCCGCCGCCTTGCCGCCTGCAGCACGCTTTGCGCCCGGCGCTGGCTTGGCAGGCGCCTCGACCAGGTCAAGCGCCCACCCGCCCGGGCTGGCCTCGTCCTGAACCAGCAATCCGACAAAATTACGCCGCCCCGACAAGGGCATGCGCAATCGCAATGACACCATCTCACCCACGAACCGCTCGTAATCAGACGCTTTTTTCAGCGGCCGATCCATCCCGGGTGAGGACACTTCGAGCCGGTCGTAATCGATGTTCTCGACCGTCAGGACATGCGTCAGCTGGTGACTGACCCGCTCGCAATCCTCGACCCGAATCATCGGCTGCGCAGGCAGGTGAGCGGGGCGATCCAGCTGATCCGAAGAAGACTCGGTCGCGCCCTCATCGGGTCCCGACGCCGCCGACGCCCCGGGCGGCAGATCGATGAACACGCGCAGCCAGCCCCTGCCGGCAAATTCCAGATCGACCAGCTCGTAGCCCAATGCAACAACGGTCCGCTCGATCGCGGCCTGAACCGGATTCACGCCGGACAACACCTTACAAATTCGACCCGTAAAAAAAAATGGGCCTGACCAGCCCATTCCCGCACTGCACGGCCTGTTGACCAGGCCCGTGCTCCGCGCCCGCCCGCACGGCGAACAAGCTTCTCAATTGCACGGAGCAAAGCCAACAGAGTATAGCCTAAATCCGTCCATTCATTCGAGAATCAAAGCACCGCAGACGTGCTGCGACCGTGAAACCCCGCGATTCAACCCGCCGGCCCGCGCCGGCGCCCGGGACCGGGCGGTCGTGCGGTGCCGCGATTGCCGCCCGCACCCGAGCGGTTGGCCTGTCCGGCGCCGCCGCGCTTGCCGGCACCCGATTTCTGCCCGGTTCCCGCTGCCTTGAACCCATTGCCACCGGCCTTCTGGCCGCCGCCCGCACCGCCGGGCACACCCGGCACCCGAGCGCCGCCCTGCGCTCCCTGACCGGCCTTGCGACCGCGACGCCCCTGGCCCTGCCCTTGCCCCGGCGGCCTGGCTTGGCCGGGTTGAGCAAAGCCGCCCGGGCCATAGCGCTGCTCACGCCCCTGCTTTCGGACAGCGCGGGTGATGCCCGACAAGTGCGCATCCGCAGACGTGGGTTGCCAATCATCGTCCTCTCGGTTGACGTGGGCCCCGCCCCGACGGGGGCCGCCTTGCAATCCATCCTGTGGCACGCCCCGATACGGGCCGGCCCCCTCATAGGATTCCGGCTGGACATCGTCTTCATCTTCGTCGAAGTCATCGAGCGCATCGTCTGCGGCGAAGCGATCGGC
>Ga0209598_10002650_pt1 | contig 13889 bp, 10 predicted proteins | sample M_140807_EF_Meta_FD_187317 | JGI IMG/M metagenome (GOLD analysis project Ga0209598, IMG submission 187317) | Freshwater microbial communities from Lake Montjoie, Canada to study carbon cycling - M_140807_EF_MetaG (SPAdes) (version 2) | ecosystem: Environmental > Aquatic > Freshwater > Lake... | reverse complement strand
CAGGGGCTCGCCCCAATCCGCAAGACATGCAAGCGATGATGGAAAAAATGCAAAAGGCTGCCGAGGAAAACGAGGGCAAAGTGGAGGGGATTCTCGATCCCAAGCAACTCGATCGCTTGGTCGGGCTGATGATCCAACGCAGCAACCTCCAGTCCTTGACCAGCAAACTCGTGGCTACCAGGCTAGGAATCACCGACGATCAAAAGGCCAAGATGGCTGAAATCAACAAGGCCAACGGCGAGAAGATGCGTGAGCTGTTCCAAGGTGGTTTCAACGAAGAAGCTCGCGAAAAGATGACCAAGATGCGAGAAGAGGGAGACGCCAAGCTCAAAGAAGTTTTGACCGCCAAGCAGAAGGAAGACATGGAAGCTCTCAAGGGCGCTGAGTTCAAGTTCCCCGAGCGACAATTTGGTGGCCCAGGTGGCCCAGGTGGACCTGGTGGACCCGGCGGAGCCGGTGGTGGACGAGGCAACCGTCGCCCAGGTGGCGGTGGAAACGACAACTAGTTGTCGTTTGGCCTCTAGCCTCAGCCAGACATCGGCAGCTTGGAGCACTTCTCAAGTGCCTCGTCAACCGAGCTGACTTGAACATAATTCTTGCGTAGCGACGGGTTTTTTTGAAACCACGTCGCTACTAGTCCTAAGGACTCGTGGGGTCGACAAAATTGGAGCTCTACTTCCTTGTCGGCTCTGAGCCAGCGCTCAAGCGTTTCTCGGATCCCTTTGGAGTTGTTGCTCTGAGCAACTGCGTGCTGAACGCCTCCGGATCGCATCAAATACAGAATCCCACTCTTTGGGAATCTTGAGCCGCCGCTGGTTTCCACCCAATAAACGCTCGGCGGATTGCAGGACGACTTTTGCAATTGTTTCAGTTTGCCCTGCAACCACTTGAGAATAGCTGCGTCTTGTTGCAAACGAGAAGCTCTCTCGAACTGGGTCCTATCGATCGCCGTTTGCATCTGCACGAGCAGTTCCTCGTGGATGTTCGCCGACTCACCTCTCATCCAAGCTCTCGCGATTTCTTCTTGGGCGCGATAATCCGCACGGGCTGAATCGGCAAGGCACGGGGCAAGGCAGGTACCCAAGTCGGCCCGCAGGCAACCGGCTCGTTCGGGAAGATCGAATAGGGTGAGCTGATCGGAGAAGAGCATGGGCGTCTTGGTTGAACAGTCGCGTAGCAGAAAGTATCGGTTGAGGACTTCAGCGGCCCGAAACAGCTTGGTGGAACCATAAAGGGGACCCCGGCAAATCGATGCGCGGGTATCCCATTGGCGAGAGACGTAGAACGACTCAGCGGGACCGCGACCAATGTTCAGGTAGGCCGGTTGGCTGCGGTTGGGCATGCCGATGACGTTAAGCGTTGGTTGCCAAGTCCGGATCAAGGACTGTTCGCGAAGCAGAGCCGCAAACTCGCTGGGCTGAGTCTCCCAGACAATCGCTCGAGCGTGCTTGAGGATCTGACCGGCTTTTTCGTCGGTGGCTCCGGGCAAGAAATAGCTCAGCAGTCTTGCTCGCAGGGCTTTGGATTTGCCGACATAGATCAATCGGTTCAGAGGATCGAGGATCCCGTAAACGCCCGGCGAGTACGGAACGAATTGCTGAACCAAAGATTTGAGTTCTTTTTGGATCGAGACCGTGCTCTTTAGATCCGTTGCATCGATGCGCGCAAGCATCGGGGAATGTTTGTTTAGCGATTTATCGCTAAACAAACCATCAGGTCCGAAATCGACAAAGGACTCGGTCCATTTGGCGACAGCTTTATTATCGGTTTTGTAAGATTCCGGCGCTTCCATGCGTGTCTAGTCGGGACCAGGGCTTCTTGGGGATGGGACCAATGCTGATTCTAGCGATTTTGTAATGATTACAAATTGGTTGGATTGCACATGGCTTAGGAACCAACCCAGAGAACCAGGGTTGTTACGTGCGTCGCGGCGGTGTGTCGCTTTGGTGCATAGGCAGGTCAGGGTAACTCTTGAGGTTCCAGTTTAAAGGGTTAGATGGCCGGTCTGCAAGGATACCTGTTGGTAGCGGGCGGTTTTTGAAAACGAATATGAGCTATTTTGTATCCGAGAATTCATCCGGCAAGTCCCCGCGGCCCTTGCCCTTTGCTTGCTTTATTTTTCTGGCGTGTTTAAGCAGCCTTGGAGCTTTGGCACCAGTTCTCTTTTCTGACTTGCCATCGATACAGCGACTGGTTGATTACCAGTTGCACAGGACAGTGAACAAGGCCCCAGAGAGCAATGCCCCATTGAACAATGAGGCAGAAAGCATGAATGCAGGGGGCATGAGCCTTCGGGCAGCGACTCTTTATGTGCATTCCATCACGGATCATAGCCAGGGGCGAGACCTAGTCCTCTGGGAGAACTGGCTGCAGTGGCTCATCGGCCAATTCTACTCACCACTTTTGCGAACACAGAACACGCGTTGGATCATATCAGGCGGCCAGGGGGACTGTTCGGAGCGGGCAGCGGTGCTCCAGGATCTCCTCAAGTGCCATGGTGTCGAATCCCGCTTCATCGGCCTTGGGGGCCACGTCGTTTTGGAAGCTCGAACAGAGCAGGGTTTTTGGGTGCTGGATCCCGACTATGGGATCTGCTTCGAGACCGGGATCGAGCGGCTCGAGGGCCGGGCCCCAGGGGAGTTGGCGGCCTGGCTCGTCGAACAGGGGCTTGCGCCTAAGAAATCGTTCGAGTACGAGCGGCTGATCAAGACCCAGCAGGATAACGTCAAGCTCGATTGGAACGATCCGCTGAGTCCGAGGCTCAAGCGGATCGAGGATTTATGCGATTGGGCCGTTTGGGTTGTGCCAGCGATGTGTTGGTTGTGCGTCTTTTGGAGCATGCAACCAAAAGGGGGGCTGATGGCTTGAGAGCCGGCTGTCCTAGGGTTACCATGAGGTTTCAAGTGTCGAGTGACTAAACCCCAGGACCGGATAGGTCCACCAAGGGTTTGCCTAGGGAGCTTCCAAGAGGTTGGCCATGCAAAAAGTTGTTCTTTCAAACAGTAGCGGAATTCGAAGTTGGTTTTTTTCACAAGGCCTTCGAGGGGCGCTAGCCTTGGGGTTGGGGGTTGCTTCCCCATGGTTCCCCGCCTTGGCCCAGGACAAGCCCCTGGGTGTATCGGGAGTGGAAAAGGAGAATTTCAGCAAGACACTTCAGCCGTCGGATGACTTTTTCCGGTATGTCAATGAGAACTGGCTGGAGTCGACCGACATCCCACCCGACCAATCCAACTACGGTTCCTTTACGGCTTTGGATATCGAGACCAAGGGCGCGATTCGAGCGATCATCGAAGAGGCCAGCAAATCGGCGGTTGCGACACCCGAGGCCAAACAAGTCGGCGATTTTTTCAAGTCGTACACCGACATCGAGGCAAGGAACCGAGCAGGCATCACCCCCGTGAAGCCATGGTTGGAGACTATCCAAGCCATTCGGACCCAGGAGGATGCGATCCGTGTGGCCGGTGAGTTGTCGATCTACGGGATCCCGAGTTTCTTCTCTGCAGGGATCGATGTCGACGATCGCAGATCCGATCAGTATGCGGTGTATCTATACCAAGACGGCACGACGCTACCGGACCGAGACTATTACTTGGATTCGGATCCCGAGTTGGTTAGCCGGCGTGAAAAATACGAGGTCTTCATCAAAGATATGCTCGGCAAGATTGGCTGGGAAAAGCCCGATGCGCTAGCTTCAGAAATCCTCAAGCTCGAGACAGCTTTTGCGAAAGTTCAATGGGACAAGGTTTCGCTCAGGGATCCCATCAAGCGGTACAACAAAACGAGCGTCGTGGATTTTTCGTCAAAGATCCCAGGCGTGAGTTGGAAGACTTATGCCCAAGCCGTCGGACTCCCGGATGTCCAGGAGATCATCGTTGGTCAACCGAGTTTCTTCGAACAGTCCCAAGAGATCCTGGCTAAGACTGATCCAGAAGTTCTCAAGGCTTATTTAGCTTTCCAAACCATCGACACCTTTGCCCCGGTGATGACCGAAGAGCTAGAGAAACTACACTTCGGATTCCACAAGACAGTCCTAAGCGGGGTTGAGCAGCAAGAGCCCTTGTGGCGCCGAGGCGTCGATGCCTGCAACTCACTCCTGGGAATGCCTGTCGGCAAGCTCTACGTCCAGAAGCATTTCTCGCCCAAGGCCAAAGAGCGGATGAATGAGCTCGTAGGGAACTTGCTCAAGGCATTCGAGAAACGGATCGATTCTTTGGAGTGGATGGGCAACGGAACGAAGGCGCAGGCCAAGGAGAAGCTCAAGCTCTTTACTCCCAAGATCGGATATCCCGACAAGTGGAAAGATTACTCGTCGGTCCAAATCGATCCATCGGACATCGTCAGCAACATCGGGAGGATTTCCAAGTTCGAGCATTTCTATGCGTTGAACAAGCTAGGCAAACCGATCGACAAGACCGAGTGGTTCATGCCACCCCAGACGGTAAACGCTTACTACAACCCATCGATGAACGAGATCGTATTTCCTGCAGCGATTCTCCAGCCACCGTTTTTCAACTTACAAGCCGATGATGCCATCAATTACGGAGCGATCGGTGCGGTGATCGGTCACGAGATCAGCCACGGATTTGATGACTCAGGAAGCAAATACGATGGCCGAGGGAACTTGAGAAACTGGTGGACCGAGAACGATGAGAAAGAGTTCGTCAAACGCTCCGAACAACTCATCCGCCAGTACGATACCTACCAGCCTCTGCCGGGCATCAATCTCAATGGCAAGTTCACCCTTGGCGAGAACATCGGTGACTTGGGGGGGCTGAGTGTAGCCTATACCGCTTACAAGCTTTCGCTCGGCCAGGCTAAATCGCCAGTGATCGATGGGTACACCGGAGAGCAGAGGTTCTTTATCGGGTGGGGGCAAGTTTGGCGCCGCAAGTATCGGGAAGCCGAGATGCGCAAGCGGATCAAAACCGATCCGCATTCGCCAAGCCAGTACCGATGCAATGGGATCGTTTCGAACCTCGATAGTTATTACGAAGCTTTCGGAGTAGAGCCCGGTTCCCCGATGTACATCGAACCCCAGAAGCGCGTTCGAATCTGGTAGCGGTTTGGTGCTGTTCCAGAAGTTATGCAGCTTCGGATTGATTCCAGCCGTTGGCGTGGTCGGACTCTTGAGGCTTGAAGCCTGTGTTTTGGCTTAAAAGCCCATGAGAAAATGGCATTGCGTAGGAATCAATCCTGCCGGCGGTTGTCGATCGGCGGGCTGCCTCCGCACTCCGTTTCCAAAGTTCCGCGATCTCCATCAGAAGGCTCAGTTTGGCCGTCTCTCGATAGATGTTATCGGCTGGAAGTTGGGCCATGAGTCGCCTGTGGGCGATTCCCAGGTTGTGGTAGGGAAGGGATGGGAACAGGTGATGCGTCGCATGGTAGCGAGTTCCGGTGGGTCCCCAAAGTTCGGTGAGCCAGGGGCGATGCGGATAATCGCACGAGTCGAGAAGTTGCTGTTCAAAGGTCAGTTCCGAACCAGGTCCGGTCCAGCGATGAGCACCGAGGGTTCGAATATTGTTCATAAAGATCATCCCGATGCTAACCAGGTAAGCGTGGATCCAGAGCGGATCTAGCCATGTTTTGGCAACCAGCGGCCCGTGCGCAACGAGTCCCAGGCAAACCAGAAAGCAGCCGAACTCTTGGAGGATCATAATTCGATAGACACGGTTGCTCGCTTCTGGACGCTCATAAAAAACATCCATGACCATCGTCGAAGCGTGCGTGAAGGTCCATTTGCGAACCGAGGGGAAAACCCAGCAAATCGGAGATAGGATTGCAAAGCGGATGAATCCTGCAATCGGGGTGATCAGCACTCCGAGCATGTAGAAAACGATCGCCGATGGTGGCTGATGGCTGAGGCTCAGGTACTCACCGTCATGCTCGGTCCCGTAAGACTTGCGACGGTGGTGGTCGATGTGAGGGTAGTAAGTAAACGATGGAATCATGAATGGGATTCCGCACAGCAGGTTCCAAGCGATCCGAAACCAGGTCCAACCCTCGCGAGGCAAGTGGACCAATTCGTGGGTGAACATCGCACCTCGGAGAAATAGCAAAATAGTGGCCGTGTAAAGCAAGCCCTTGAGTTCCCACCAAAGCACCGGCCAATGGCCCGCGAGTCGATCCGGAAGCTGCATCATCGCTGTAAAGCAAAGATGTCCACAGATGGCAGTAAGCAACAGATCGATCCAGTAGATCTTGGGATTCGGAGCGTGGAGGTCTCCGACGATCTGGCGAGCCTGTTTCATCGAAAAACGTTTGGATTCAAGCGATGTTTCTTGCATCGTGGGCACTCAAAGTTATCGTTGCGTCGTGAGGGTCGCCGACCAGGCTGTTCGGTCCGCTCTTGGATTCGAATTTCGGTACTTTCTAAAGTGAATCTTAATTACAGGCGTTCGGGTCGGTAAAACCGATACCAACCCACCGGTTAAAAACGATACGTCCGTCCCAAATTAACCCGTCGTCCTGTTTTATTCGCTGAGGGGGCAAAACCCCCAGGGACCAGGTAATGGGGCTTTGGGAGCCAGAGACAAGAAAAAACCGTGCCAAAGCCCAATTAACCCTTGCAAGGATCTAGGTATCTTCGTTAAAATTCCGGGCTCGAACGATCCATCGTAGTGGGTCCACCCCATCGGGTTTTCCCGGCGGAGGGGTTGATTTTTCGTTGTAAAGCGTGTCCGGGTAATGGTTTAGGAGTGGGCAAGTATGCCGCGTCTTCTGGGTGTTGACATTCCAAACGACAAGCAAGTCGTCTATTCGCTTCAGTATCTCTACGGCGTAGGGCCGTCGGTTGCGAGAGAAGCATGCGCGAAAACCAAGATCGACGCTACCAAAAAGGCTCGTGAGTTGGACGAAGACGAACTGAGCCGATTGGCCAGTTTGCTTGAGAGGGACTACACGGTTGAAGGTCCTTTGCGACGACAGGTTGGTCAGGCGATCCACCGATTGCGGGAAATCAAATGCTACCGGGGGATGAGGCACAAGCTTGGGCTTCCAGTCCGTGGTCAGCGAACAAGAACAAACGCTCGGACTCGCAAGGGTCCGCGAAAGACAGTGGCGGGGAAGAAGGGGGTCAAGGATCTGCGGTAGTGTGTTCCGCATGCCGTTTTCGGCCTGCGGAAGCATCGCGGAAACCTTACCGTTTGGCTCGATATCTTTTCGTTTCGTTACAGCGATATCGAAGCCAAGCACATCGTTGCGGACCTAGTGGTCGACACGAATTCACGAACAGGAATTTGGTTTTTTCTTTTTTTAATTATGGCAAAGCAACAAGTAAACAAAGACGCGAACAACAAGCGGCGAAAAGTGCGTCGCAACGTCACCAGTGCGATCGCTTTCGTCAAAGCAACCTTCAACAACACGCACGTGACGATCACCGACAGCCGCGGAGACACGCTCTGCTGGGCAAGTGCCGGGACCTGCAATTTTAAAGGATCTCGCAAGAGCACTCCCTTTGCTGGTCAGATGGCGGCCCAACAAGCCGCCGAGAAGGCTGCCAAGTTCGGCGTCAAAGAGATCGAGGTGCGGGTCAAAGGGCCAGGTTCCGGACGAGAGTCTGCGATCACCGCTCTGCAGGCTGCGGGTATTACAGTCAAGCAAATCGAAGACACAACACCCATTCCCCACAACGGTTGCCGTCCTCGCAAGCGAAGGCGAGTCTAGTCGGTAGCGTTAGGTAGGGGTTCGAGTTATTTTTTTTCGGAGAAACAGCAATGCACGTTAGATGGCGAGGATTGGAACTTCCCAGTCAAGTCAATGTTGAGCGATCGACGCTCAGTGCGACTTATGGCAAGTTTACCGCAGAACCGTTCGAGAGGGGCTTTGGGGCCACGATCGGTAATAGCTTGCGTCGCGTTCTGTTGTCGAGCCTCGAAGGCAGCGCCATCACGCAGATCAAGATCCGCGGTGCGCAGCACGAATTCAGCTCGATACCCAACATCCTCGAAGATGTCACCGAGATCGTTCTAAACGTCAAATCGCTTGTGGTTAAAAACCATAGCGACAACACTCGAGTTCTAACCGTTCTGAGGTCTAAGGCCGGGCCGATTACCGGCGCGGATGTTCAGACCGATTCTGATGTCGAGATCATCAATAGGGATCACCTCATTGCAACGTTGACCGGTGACACCGAATTCATGATGGAAATGGTCGTTGAGAACGGTCGCGGATACCTGCCCGCGTCGGAGCAAAACACCGGTGAGCATGAAATCGGCATTATACCCGTCGATGCGGCTTTTAGCCCGGTGGTCCGAGTCCGATATACAGTCGAAGAAACACGCGTTGGACAAAAGACCAATTACGATCGCTTAGTAATCGAAATTTGGACCGATGGCTCTCTGCAACCCGACCTGGCTATGGTCGAGGGGGCGAAGATTCTCCGCAAGCACCTGAACCCATTCGTTCAATCCGGCGAACTGGGTCGACAAGTACACGCCGTGGCGCGTGGAGGTCCTGGCAGTGCCGAGGCTCAACTCGAATCCAAACTCAACATGCTCGTTTCTGAACTGAAGTTATCTGTTCGGGCCAACAACTGCCTCGAAAGCGAAGGCATCCGCTACGTCCGAGATCTTGTTCAGCGTACCGAAGACCAACTTTTAGAAGTCCGCAACTTCGGAGAGACGACTCTGACAGAAGTTCGCGAAAAGCTCACTGCTGTCGGTCTGCATCTGGGAATGCGAGTTCCCTCGTCGATGAGATAAACCCTAGGCTCAGACGCAACTCTGAACACTTTAGCACTTACTAGCAACTGCAACGAACCCAAAGCAAACTGAGATCTGATCATGAGGCACTTAAGGAAAGGCCGTGTTCTAGGCCGAAGCCCAGCGCACCGAAAAGCACTCTTTAGTAATTTGGCATCCGCCATTTTCTTGACAGAGCGTGAATTCAGCGACCTGGAACCCAACAAGCCCAAGGTTCCTGGCCGAATTATTACCACGTTGGAAAAGGCCAAGGAGATTCGGCCGATTGTCGAGAAGTGCATCACGATCGCCAAAAAAGGCCTTGCCGCCGAAGCTTCTGCGCAAGCTTACGCGACGACCGCTGAACGTGGCACCGACGCCTGGAAAGCATGGCGAAAAAGCGACGCTTGGCAAAAATGGTGCGATGCAAAAGCCCCTGGAGTTACCGCGCGACGCAGAGTGCTCGCGATGATCAAAGACAAACAAGCCGTTCGCGCTCTGTTCGAAAAAGTAGCGCCAAGATTTACCGACCGAGAAGGTGGTTACACCCGAATCCTTCGACTGGCAAAGCCCCGTGTCGGTGACGCCGGGACCCGAGCTATCCTAGAGTTTGTCGGCAAGAACGATCGCACCAAAGAAAAGGCCCAAAAGCCATCCTTTGGAGAATAAGTCAGACGTTTCGACGGTTAGCACAGCTACCACCAACAAGTCACTGGGCTGGCGGGGATTAACCGCCAGCCTTTTTTCATAACAGGGTTTGGAAAGATCCCAAAATGAGCAACGATTTATTTCATCTTATCCGAGAACGTATCCACATCCTCGACGGTGCGATGGGGACGATGATCCAACGTCTCAAGCTCGAAGAGGCGGACGTTCGAGGCCAGAGATTCGCCGGCCACCACAAGGATCTTGTTCGCTTCAGCGACATCCTGTGCATCACCCGACCAGACGCGATCTCCGATATCCATTTTGCCTACCTCCAGGCAGGTGCTGATATCGTCGAAACCAACTCGTTTGGTGCTTCACCAATCGGGATGGGAGAGCTCGAACTACCCGAAGAACTGACCCGAGACCTTAACTATGCGGCCGTCGATTGCGCTCGCAAAGCGGTCGATCGGATTCGCAAAACCGATCCATCGCGTCGCTGCTACGTTGCTGGAAGTATCGGACCGACCACCAAACAGCTCGCGATCAGCACCAAGGTCGAGGATGCAGCTAACCGAGATGTCAACTTCTTGGAAATGGTCTCCAGCTACAAAGTCCAGGTTGCCCATCTGGTCGAGGCAGGAGCCGATATCCTGCTGCCGGAGACCGCAATCGATACTCTCAATCTCAAGTCCTGTTTGTATGCGATCGCTGAGTACTTTGCCGAGACCGGACGCAAAGTCCCGGTAATGCTCAGCGCGACGTTCGGGACCGGGGGCCGAACGTTTGTTAGCGCCCAGACCGTCGAAGCCTTTTGGAATTCCGTGAGCCACTTTCCAATGCTCAGTGTCGGCATGAACTGTGCCATGGGACCAGACATCATGCGTCCCCACATCGAGGAGCTTGCCAAGGTCTCCGATGCACCGATATCCTGCCACCCAAATGCCGGACTCCCGAATGCATTCGGTGAATACGACCTGACCCCATCGAGGATGGCCGATTACATCGAAGACTTCGCTCGCAATGGCTGGCTCAACATCGTCGGGGGGTGCTGCGGATCGACCCCCGATCACATTCGAGCTATCTCAGAGCGCATCCAAAGTATCCCACCGCGTGTGCCACCCGAACCGATCGTTTGGACCCGCCTGAGCGGTCAGCAAGCCACGACGCTCAGACCTGAGACTCGGTTCACTATGGTCGGTGAGAGGACCAATGTGACAGGTTCCAAGGCTTTTGCGAACCTGATCCGAAACGACAAGTTCGAGGAAGCCGTCGAGGTGGCTCGGCAGCAGGTTCAAAATGGTGCAACGATCATCGACATCAATATGGACGATGCGCTGCTCGATGGAGTGGAAGCCATGACTCGATACCTGCGACTCATCGCGGGGGATTCGATCGTCGCTGCAGTTCCCGTGATGATCGATTCATCGAAGTGGGAAGTGCTATTGGCAGGTTTGCAAAACGTCCAAGGCAAAGCGATCGTCAACAGCATCAGCCTCAAGGATGGCCAAGAGGAGTTTCTCCGACGTGCGAGCATCATCCGTCGATACGGCGCGGCGGTCGTCGTCATGGCGTTCGACGAAAAGGGGCAAGCCAGCGAGACACTCGAAAAAGCTCGGATCTGCAAACGCGCTTACGATCTGCTGGTCAACGAACTTGCCTTTCCTCCCCAGGACATCATCTTCGACCCGAATATTCTTACAGTTGCCACCGGGATCGAAGAGCACGACAACTACGCAGTCAACTTCATCGATGCGTGCCGACTCATCAAGAAGCAATGTCCAGGTGTGAGGATCTCTGGAGGGGTCAGCAACATCAGCTTCTCATTCCGAGGCAACGACGTTGTCCGCGAGGCGATGCATTCGGCATTTCTCTACCATGCGATTCAGGCGGGCATGGATATGGGGATCGTCAACGCCGGGCAGCTGGCTGTTTATGAGGACGTTCCCAAGGACCTACTCGAGCATGTCGAAGACGTGCTTCTGAACCGTCGCCCGGATTCCACCGAAAGACTCCTGTCGCTCGCCGAGAACTTCAAAGGTTCAGGTACCAAGAAGGCCTCTGGAGAGAACCTCGAATGGCGTGAGAGTCCGGTCTACGATCGGCTCAAGCATGCCTTGATCCATGGGATCGACAAGTATATCGAAGCCGATACCGAAGAGGCTCGCACGCGATGCACGCGATGCCTGGAGGTGATCGAAGGTCCATTGATGTCTGCGATGAGTGTCGTCGGTGACTTGTTCGGCGCCGGCAAAATGTTCTTGCCCCAAGTCGTCAAAAGCGCTCGCGTGATGAAGAAGGCCGTCAACTACTTGCAGCCTTTCATGGAAAAGGAAAAGCAAGACGCTGGGCTTGAAGGCCAATCCTTCCGAGGCAAGGTCTTGATGGCAACGGTCAAAGGGGATGTTCACGACATTGGCAAAAACATTGTCGGGGTCGTGCTGGGTTGTAACAACTACCAAGTGATCGATCTGGGAGTTATGTGCCCGTGTGAAAAGATCCTCGAGGAAGCCGTCAAGCACGGCGTCGATGTGATTGGACTATCGGGATTGATAACCCCGAGCTTGGATGAGATGACCCACGTTGCTAAAGAGATGCAGCGACTGGGTATGAAGATGCCTCTGCTCATCGGCGGGGCAACTACGTCGGCCAAGCATACTGCGGTGAGGATCGCCCCGCATTACAAGGAATCCACCGTGCACGTGACCGACGCTTCCCGATGCGTCGGAGTCGTCGAATCGCTCTGTAGCAAGGAGCTCAAGCCCAAGTACGTTCAGGACAATATCAAGCTCCAAGAGGAATTGCGAGCCGGTTACGAAGCCCGTCAAGTGAAACTTGCCCCATACAAAGAGGCTTGCGCCAAGGCGTTTGCGACCGACTGGTCGAGTGTACAAATCGATAAGCCGAATTTCCTTGGGACGAAAGTCCTCAAGAACTACTCGCTTGAAAAGATAGCCAAATACATCGATTGGTCTCCGTTCTTCATGGCCTGGGAGCTCAAGGGCAAGTACCCGAAGATCTTCCAAGATCCCTATGTAGGCAATGAGGCCAAGAAGCTTTTCGATGACGCAAGCAAGATGCTCTTTGATTGCATCGCAACCGATGCGCTCAAGGCTCACGCGGTGTACGGTTTCTGGCCAGCGGCTTCCCAAGGGGACGACGTTGTTTTGTACACCGACGAAAGCCGCTCGCAGGAGCTCGTCAAGTTCCACTTCCTGCGACAACAGTGGGAACGCAAAGGTCAAAGCGACTACCGAAGCCTCGCCGATTACATCGCACCGATGGACTCTGGACGCAAAGATTATTTAGGTGCATTCGTGGTCTCTACAGGACATGGTGCTGATGAACTGGCCAAAGAGTACGAGAGCAAGCATGACGATTACTCGGCCATTATGGTCAAGGCGATCGCCGACCGGCTCGCAGAGGCATTTGCAGAATTGCTCCATGAGCAAGCCCGCATGGACTGGGGGTATGGAATTCAGGAACAGCTTGGTGCGGAACAACTGATCAACGAGGAGTACCGAGGCATCCGGCCCGCGCCAGGCTATCCTGCTTGCCCAGACCATACCGAAAAGCGAATCCTATTCGACTTGCTCGATGCTCCCGGACAAATCGATGTCTCGTTGACCGAGTCGTGCGCGATGTGGCCGGCGGCGAGTGTCAGTGGGTTTTACTTTGGACATCCTCAAGCCCGCTATTTCGCGGTGGATCGGATTACAATAGATCAGGTCGAATCCTATGCGAAGCGCAAGGGGATGCCGATCCGTGATATCGAGAGATGGTTGTCTCCCAACTTGGGTTACGAACCGAGTTAACTAACTTCGTTATGGCGTTTTGTTTCTGGAGTGATCCATGACATTCCTGGCAATCGCGATGCTGCTCTTTGTAGCTGCGTTGGTGGTGTTTGCTGTCGACTTGATGATCCCCACCGGAGGGGTTCTCGTTGCCGTTACGGGGCTCCTGGGGTTGGGAGCAATCTATTTTGCGTTCCGACATTCACCCACGAGCGGTTGGTGGATGTTGGTTGCCGCCTTGGGGATGATTCCAGTGATGGTCTTGGCACTGCTATACATATGGCCCAGGACCCCGTTTGGCAAGATGCTCATCTCCTCTCCAGATCGAGCCAAGGAGTACGTATGGTCGGATGCAGCAGAGGCAGATGATCCCAAGGCGCTTGTCGGCAAGATCGGTAAAACGCAGACAGAGTTTCTCCCGCACGGTACGGTATCGATCGATGGTTTGGAATTCGAGGCCGTCAGCGAAGGCGGCCCGATCGAGGCTGGCACCTCGGTGAGAGTGACCAAGCTCGATGTCGGCAGGCTAGTGGTGATTCCATATAAACCCAAGACAGATCCCACAGAGCCGATGTCCAGCCAATCGTCGTTGGACCGCCCGAGCGAGGAGCTAGGTCTCGATTCTTTGCAGTGAAACTCTGTCTCTACGGAGCGTTCACCGAATCGGATTTCATCGTACTCCTACTCGTACTCGAAAGCTGTTCCATCGCCGAACCGATAGCTGATCCCCAGTGATGTAGATTCCATGCTCCTTGAAACAGACGATCCTATC
>Ga0209598_10002648_pt1 | contig 13898 bp, 15 predicted proteins | sample M_140807_EF_Meta_FD_187317 | JGI IMG/M metagenome (GOLD analysis project Ga0209598, IMG submission 187317) | Freshwater microbial communities from Lake Montjoie, Canada to study carbon cycling - M_140807_EF_MetaG (SPAdes) (version 2) | ecosystem: Environmental > Aquatic > Freshwater > Lake... | reverse complement strand
CTTGTCACGCGCGCGAATGCCGACCCAGACATGCAGCCCATCGGCCCGGCGCACCAGGCCATTGAGATGCACCCCCTGGCCGATCACGCCGAAAGCGGGAATGGCGCCACGGTCCAGCGTCGCCAGGCTGGGCCCCTCGGCGGTGGCGCGGACATCGAAGGGCTCGCCCCGCGAGCGCAAGCCCAATGCGCCGCATAATGCCTCCAGCGCGGCGCTGCGGGCGGTGGGGCTGCGATGGCGCGCGGCCAGGGCCACGCCCTGCGCATCGAAATGCACATCGCGCGGGTGGAAGGTCAGCGCCCGGGCCAGTTCCGGCGCAACCCAGCCCACCTGCTGCTCGCCAATACGAAAGGGCAGCAGATGCGCCGGCGATGGGGTGTTGTTGCAGGCCTCGATATGCCGGTGAAGATCGCTCATGCGCCCTTATCGGGCGGCTTGGTGGGGAAACTCAATCCCGCCTGGCGGGAAGGCTGGCCTCGCGCACCACGGGTGCCGCGCCGGCACCGGGTTCTGGCGCGGCCGCCGGCACGGGGGTGATGCTCAGCCAGGTGGCGAGCAGGGTGGGCCAAAGCCCGCTATTGCTGACCATGAAGTCTCTCCTGCCGGATTGCAGGCGGATTTGGCCAGCCGGGTGTGGCGGGAGGATGGCTGAAACATGTCCAAGTGTATCAGCCGCCTCGCGCCCCGGTCTCGCGCAGAATCGGAAGCCAGCGCGCCTGCTCGGCGGCGATGAAACCGGCGAGATCGGTGTTCACAACCTGCACCCCCACCTCGGCATAGCGGCGCAGCAGCGCGGGGTCCGCCAATGCGGCGGCGGCGGCGGCGCGCAGCCGGGCCAATTCGCCGGCCGGGGTGGCGGCGGGGGCATAGAGCGCCTGCCAGGATGAGGCGTCGTAACCGGCGAGGCCGATCTCGGCGAAGGCCGGCAATTCGGGCAGGAGCGCCGAACGCGCGGCGGTGGTGACGGCCAGGGCCCGCAATTGCCCGGCTGCGGCCAAAGGCGCCAAGAGGGTCTGGCTGTCGAGCATGAAATCGACGCGGCCGGCGACCAGATCGGTCACCGCCTGGGGCGTGCCGCGATAGGGCACGACTTCGAAATCCACGCCCGCGAGCTTTTTGAGCAATTCGCCCGCGAGGTGTGAGGCAGCGCCCACCCCCGTGGTGGCAAAGCGCGCCTGCCCTGGCCGGGCGCGCAGCCAGTCCAGAAATGCCCGGGCATCGCGCGCTGGATTGGCGGGATGCACCACCAGCACGAAAGGCTGTTGGCCGAGCAGCGCGATGGGTGCGAAATCCGCCACCGGGTCCACCCCGGCATCCGGGTAAAGCGCTGGAATCACCGCATGCGCCGCACCGGAGAGCAGCAGGGTGGAACCATCAGCCGGGGCCCGCGCCACGCTGCGGGCGCCGATCACGCTGCCCGCGCCCGGCTGGTTCTCCACCACCATGGTCTGGCCCAGGAGGCGGCCCATCGGCTCGGCCACAATGCGCGCCACCACATCGATGATGCCGCCGGCACCAAAGGGCACCACCACGCGAACGGGGCGACCAGGCGGGGGACTAGGCTGCGCCGCGGCTATGCTGGGAACCAGGGCAAGCAGATGGCGGCGGTTCATTCTTCACTCCATGCGAATATTGCTGGCGCGGATGATGGCGGCGTAGCGCTGAGCATCCTCGCGCAGCAACTTGGCAGCATCGGCCTGGGTTCCGCCACCCGGGATGAAGCCGGCATCGCGCACCCGGCCGCGCAATGTGCTGTCAGACAAGGCACGATTGACGCTGGCCACCAGCCTTTCGGTCACCGCCTCGGGGGTGCCGGGTGGCGCCATCAGCATGTACCAGACATTGGCATTGAAGGTTGGGAAGCCGCTTTCCGCCACGGCGGGGACCTCGGGCAGCCAGGGCGTGCGCTCCGGCATGGTGGTGGCCAGGGCGCGCACCCGCCCGGCGCGGATATGGTTGAGGTAGGTTGGCAAGGTGTCGATGGCGATGTCGATTCGCCCGGCCAGAATTTCCGTCACCGCCTGGCCGGTGCCGCGGAAGGGGATGTGCACCATGCGCAGCCCCGCCTCGGCGGAGAGCAATTCTGCCGCCAGATGTTGCTGCGTGGCCACGCCCGAGGAGGAATAGTTCAGCCGCCCCGGATTGGCCCGGGCATGGGCGATGAAGCCGGCAAAATCCCGCGCCGGGGAATTCTCCGGCACCACGGCCACCAGCGGCACCGTGCCGCAAAGCACGACGGGGAGTTGGTCTGCATAGATATCGAAGGGCGCGGGGTTCATTTGCGGCGGCACCACGGCGGAGGCGCTGACAGTGGTGATGCCGAGCGTATAGCCATCCGGCCGGGCCCGGCCCACCGCGGCGGCGGCGAGCGTGCCCGAAGCGCCGAGACGGCTCTCGATGGTCAGAGGCTGACCCAGATCCTCCTGCATGGCGGGTTGCAGGGCGCGGGCGATGATGTCCGTGCCGCCGCCTGGCGCGAAGCCGATCAGCACATTGATCGGCCGGGTGGGCCAAGCTTGGGCATGGGCTGGGACGGTGAGCAGCGCGGGCGCGGCCAGAATGACACGGCGGTTCAGCATGGCGATCCTCATTCTTGTTGTTACCTTATTATTGCGCGCAGCTTCGCGCGGCGTGACATTGCGGTAAAGAACCAATATGCGCGGGTCGCATAGTGTAACAGCCGATGCGAAGCGCCATGGGGTTGCCTATCTTGCGCCACAGGCGGGCCATGAAAGCCCTGCAAGGTGAGACGATGACACAGCAGACCACATCCATCCTGGCTCTGGCCGGCGCTGCCCTGGCGTTGACGGCCTGTGCCACGCCGCCACCTGCCGGCCCGGCCGTGATGGCCTTGCCCCCCAAGGGCGCGGATTATGCGCTGTTCCAGCAGCAGGATGCCGCCTGCCGGCAGAATGCCGCAGCGAGCATCGGGAATGGCAGCCCGCAGGTGGCGTCGAACCAGGCCGCCGCGGGCACGGTGGCGCTGGGCACGTTGGCCGGGGCGGGGATAGGTGCGGCCATCGGCTCGGCGACCGCCAATGCGGGCGCGGGGGCTGCCATCGGCGCCGGCGTCGGTGCACTGGCCAGCGGTGGGGCGGCAGCGAATGCGGGGGCGGCTGCAGGCTATGGCACGCAGCAGCAATATGACATCACCTATTCCCAATGCATGACGGCGGCGGGCAATGAGGTACAGCCCTTTGCTGCGGCCCCGCCGGCGGCCGTGGGCTATGCCGTGCCCTACGCCTATCCCGCCCCTTACCCGTATTATGGCGGAGGGGTGTATCTCGGCGTGGGGCCGCGTTGGGGCGGGTATTACGGCGGATACCGCGGTGGTTACCGCGGCGGATACTATCGACGGCGGTAGGAGCGGGCGGCACCGCTGACTGAGAGGGGCTGCAATGCCCGCCCTCGTCAGAGACCAATTCGCATGCGGGTGATACCCCAAACGATCGCGGCCGAGAGGGCGAGCAGCGCCAAGCCGAGCGCCGGGCTGCCCATTCGTGGCGCCGGGATATTAGCCGGAAGCTTCTTTTCGCCATGGATCATCGGGCCCAGCAGGTCGTGGCTCTTGGTGACCAAATACACCCCCACCGCCACCACATGGGCAACGATCGCAGCCAGCAGCCAATAGAAATTCTTCACATGGAGCGTGGAGGCGAAATCGACCCATTCTTCCGAGACCCAACGCGCCAAGGGTCCGCGGGTAAAGACCTGATCATAGGTGAAGAGGCCGCTCGTCGCCTGGGTTAGCAGCAGGGCCAGGAGCAGGACCACCATCCAGCCGCCGGCTGGGTTGTGGGAGACCTCGGTATCCGGCTCCCGGCGGCCAAGCTTGGCCAATTGCCGCCATGCCGCGCCGGGCCAGGCGAGAAATGTCGCGAAGCGGGCGGTGTCGCTGCCGAACACGCCCCAGAGCAGGCGAAAGATCAGCAGGGTGAGGATCGTGTAGCCCGAGAGCATGTGCCAATCCATTTTCTGGGACTTGGCCGTGCCGAAGGAGACGATCATCAGCATCAGGATGAGCCAGTGGTTCATTCTCACCCAGCCATCCCAAACCTTCACATAGTGGAACTGCATGCTCGCTCCTGCGCTTGATGATGCGCCGGGCACAATACATGATTTCATCGCACAGCCAGCCGGGGCAGAATGGCGGAATGCTCGATGATCCACGTCTTCTTGCCTGCCTGGCCGCTGGGCTACTCACCCTAACAGGGGCGGGGCTGGCACGGTTTGCGGCATCGCCGCGCTTGGGTGCGGCTGCGCTGCCATTGGCGCTTGTGCTGGGCTTTACCCTGATCATTGGCGGGGTGCAGGCCAGCCCCAGGCAATTGGGGGAGCGGCTGCCGATGCTGGCGCTTCTGCTGCTGGCCCCGGCGCTGCTGGCGGCCTGGCGGCCGCGCTTGGCGCTGGGTTGGGTCATGCTGGCGGTTGCAGCGCTTCTGACGGGCTGGTGGATGAGCGGTGGCGCCCTCTATGGCCCTGATCTTGTCCGGGCCGTGCCGGTTCTGCTGCTGGTGGCATTGAGTGCTGTCCTGGCCAGTTTGGGAATGCGCGGCGCCTGGCAGGGTGCGATCCTGCCGCTTGGGCTGACCGCGATGCTGCTGCAGGCGGCGCCGCCTGGGCCATGGGCGGAGTTGGGGCTAGTGATGGGGACGGCCGGGCTGGGCAGCTTGGCCTATGGCCGCGCCATGCCCATGGCCGGCTGGCTGGCGCTGGGCCCGGCCATGGCGGGGCTGGCGGCGGGACCCGTGATCGCGCTGGGCCGGCCGCAGGACTGGGCGCTGGCGCTGAGCCTTGCCGCCGCAGCGGCGCTGGCGGCGGCGCCACTGCCGCCGCTGGCGCGGCTGGGGCTTGGCCCAGCCATCATACTCGGCGCAGCCCTGGCATTTGGCCTGCAGTGAGGGCGCGCGCCGTCCCGATCAGCAAGAAAAGATCGTAGCGCCAGGACCGTAACCAACTTGCCGCCTCGGGGCGAAGAGAGGATAAACCGCGACCATGGCCCTCGCGCAATCACTCAGCATCGTCCTCGCCCGCCCTCACCCGGCCGGCTATCCTTTCATCGGCGGCGGCGCTGCTGCCTGCGGCCTCGGGTTGATCCTGGGCGGGTGGCTTTTCTGGCCCGGGCTCGCCTTCACCCTGTTCTGCCTGTATTTCTTCCGTGACCCGGATCGCGTGCCACCCAGCACCCCCGGCCTGGTGATTGCGCCGGCGGATGGCCATGTGGTGAGCATAGGCGAATTCCTGCCCCCAGGTGAACTCGATATGGGCCATGCCCCGGTCTGGCGTGTGGCGATATTTCTGTCCGTTCTCGATGTGCATGTGAATCGCAGCCCGGTGGCCGGCCGGGTGAAGAAGATTGTCTATCACCATGGCAAATTCCTCTCCGCCAATCTCGACAAGGCGTCGGATGAGAATGAGCGCAATGCGCTGGCGATCGAATTGCCGGATGGCCGGATGGTGGGCTGCGTGCAAATTGCCGGGCTGGTTGCGCGGCGCATCGTCTGCGACGCCAAGCATGGCGATAGCCTGCGGGCGGGCGAGCGCTTTGGCATTATCCGCTTCGGCAGCCGCACCGATGTGTATCTGCCACCCGGCGTGCTGCCCTCGGTGCTGTTGGGGCAGACCATGATCGGCGGCGAGACGGTGCTGGCGGATCTTCGCTAGTGGCACGCGCTGCGCGGGAGACCGGCCCGAAGCTCTCCGCGCGGGAAAGGGCCCGTCGGGCGCTGCGCCGGCGATTGGAGCGCCGGCCGCGGTATAGTGGGCCCTCCATCAACCGCCTGATTCCCAATATTCTGACGATGCTGGGGCTTTGCGCCGGCATGATCGCCGTGCGGTTTGCTTTCGAGGGCCATTTTGGCCAGGCGGGGGCGATGATCGTTGTGGCGGCGGTGATCGATGGGCTGGATGGCCGGGTGGCCCGGTTGTTGAAAGGCACTTCGCTGTTCGGCGCGGAATTCGACAGCCTGAGCGACTTTCTGAGTTTCGGCGTGGCACCGGCCTTGGTGCTTTATCTGTGGGCGATGCAGTCGGTCGGGCCGCTCTTCTTCCTGCCATCGCTGATCTACGCCGTGGCGCTGGCCTTGCGGCTGGCACGCTTCAACGCCGCCCTGTTCGAGGACCCAGCCCAGCCCAAGCCGGTCAAACCGCTCTTCGTGCATAATTTCTTCACCGGCGTGCCGGCGCCGGCGGCGGCGGGGCTGGTGATGTTCCCGCTCTTCGCCTCGCAGGCGCTGCTGGAATGGGGCTGGCTGGTCACGGCGCAGGCGCTGCGCAACCCGGTCTTTGTCGCGCTGGTGTTGGTGCTGGTGGCGGGGCTTGCGGTCTCCACCCTGCCGAGTTGGAGTTTCAAGCGGGTCAAGGTCAAATCCGGGCTGGTGCTGCCGCTGATGCTGGGGGTGGTGGCCTATGCCACCCTGCTGGTCACCGAACCATGGGCGGCGCTGGCCCTGGCTGGGCTGATTTATATGGGCATGCTGGTGATCTCCGGCCGGCATTATCGCCGGCTGGCGCGGGAATGGGCGGCGGCGCATCCGCCTGCTGGGGCTTAGCCCCAAGCCGCTATCGCACCAGGGTGCGGGCCATATCGTCCAGGCCCGAGAGGGTCAGCGGGTACATCGCGCCCTCCATGATCTCGCGCAGCATGCCGATGCTGCCAGTGTGGCGCCAATGCGCTTCTGGCGTGGGGTTCAGCCAGGCTGAGCGGCGGAAATGGGCGCGCAGACGCTGCATCCAGACCCGGCCGGGCTCCTCATTCCAATGCTCCACGCTGCCGCCGGGCTGGATGATCTCGTAAGGGCTCATCGCGCCATCGCCGACGAATATGAGCTTGTAGTCGGGACCATAGGTGCGCAGCAGGTCGTTGGTTGGCAGCATATTGGCCTGGCGCCGTTGATTGGTGGTCCAGACCCTTTCATAGACGCAGTTGTGGAAATAGAAGTGCTTGAGGTGCTTGAATTCCGCCCGCGCGGCGGTGAAGAGTTCTTCCGAGGCGCGGATGTGATCATCCATGCTGCCGCCGATATCGAGCAGCAGCAGCACTTTGATGGCATTGCGCCGCTCGGCCACCATGCGGATATCGAGCAGGCCGCCTTTTGCCGCGGTGTCGCGGATGGTGCCGTTGAGGTCCAACTCGGTCGCCTCGCCCTGGCGGGCGAAGCGGCGCAGGCGGCGCAGCGCCAGCTTCATGTTGCGGGTGCCGAGCGCGACATCATCGGCGAGGTCGCGGAATTCGCGCTTGTCCCAGACCTTGGTGGCGCGGCGGTTGCGGCTTTTATCCTGGCCGATGCGCACACCCTCAGGGTTATAGCCATGCGCGCCGAAGGGGGAGGTGCCGGCGGTGCCGATCCATTTCGAGCCGCCCTGGTGGCGGCCCTTTTGCTCTTCAAGCCGCTTTTTGAGGGTTTCCATCAGTTTTTCGAAGCCGCCCATGGCCTCGATCTGCGCCATTTCCTCGGGCGTGAGGTTCTTCTCGGCGATTTTTCGCAGCCATTCCTCGGGGAGGAGCGGCGTCTCCTCGCCCTCCGGCGGCTCCAGGCCCTTGAAGACCTGGGCGAAGACGCGGTCGAAACGGTCGAGATAGCGCTCATCCTTCACCAGCGCGGCGCGGGCGAGGAAGTAGAAATCCTCGACCGAATAATCCGCCACGCCAGCCCGCATGGCGCCCAAGAGGGAGAGCCATTCGGTCAGGCTGGAGGGCACGCCCGCGCGGCGGAGTTCCAGGATGAAGGGTGCGAACATCGCGCTACCGGCGGGCGCGGTTGAGGAAGGCCAGGCGCTCGAAGAGGTGGACATCCTGCTCATTCTTCAGCAGCGCGCCGTAGAGCGGCGGGATGGCCACCTTGGCATCGCTTGAGCGCAGCGCCTCTGGCGGCATGTCTTCGATCATCAGCAGCTTCAGCCAGTCCAGCAATTCGGAGGTGGCGGGTTTTTTCTTCAACTCATTCACCTCGCGGATCTGGAAGAAGACGTTGAGCGCCTCGCTCGCCAGATCCTTGCGGATATCGGGGTAATGCGCCTGGACAATGCGCTCCATCGTGTCGCGCTCCGGGAAGCGGATGAAGTGGAAGAAGCAGCGGCGGAGGAAGGCGTCCGGCAATTCCTTCTCATTGTTGGAGGTGATGATGACGACGGGGCGCTGCTTCGCCACCACCGTCTCGCGGGTTTCATAGACATGGAACTGCATGCGATCGAGTTCGAGCAGCAGGTCATTGGGGAATTCGATATCGGCCTTGTCGATCTCGTCGATCAGCAGCACCACGCGGTGATCGGCGGTGAAGGCCTCCCACAGCTTACCCTTGGAAATATAGTTGCGGATGTCGTGCACCCGCGCCTCACCCAATTGGCCATCGCGCAGGCGCGACACAGCATCGTATTCGTAAAGCCCCTGCTGCGCCTTGGTGGTGGATTTGATGTGCCATTCGATGAGCGGCGCGCCGAGGGCGAGGGCCACCTGTTGGGCCAGAACGGTCTTGCCGGTGCCAGGCTCGCCCTTGACGAGCAAGGGCCGGCCGAGGGCGACGGCGGCGTTCACCGCCACCTCCAATTCACGCGTGGCGATGTAATCCTTGTTGGTCTTGAACATGCCGGGCTCCTGGCTGGTTGGCGTGAATGTCGGACGGCCTTGCGTGCTGCGCAAGCATCGGGCTAGGCGTCAGCCATGCAGTCCTATTTCGCAGCGCTGGTGATGTTGAGCATTGCCGCCTTTATCGAAGGCCGCTCCTCCACGGCGGGCTTGCGCCCGAGCCACCCGCCGGCGGACCGGGCCTTTCGCAATCTGGGCCGGATTAGCCTGGCGGTGTGGCTGGGGATGCTGGTTTGGGGGGCGGTGGTGCTGCCCTGGTGGCAGCCCTTGGCGGGGTTTGCGGGCTCGCTGGCGGCCAATGCGCTGGTGCTGCAGGCCGGGCCGCGGCCGGGATGGCCGGGCATGGCGATGGCCCTGGCATTGGCCGGGCTGGGTGCGGCCAGTTGGACATTGTCGCGGTATTTTTGAATACGCATAGGCGCGGTGTTTTGGCTTGGCGGCCGGCAGGCTCGTCACAGTTTTTTGCCGCCTTAAACCGTCTCCACGAAGCCATTGACTTGTAGGGCCTCAGCCAGGAAACCCACGCGTCGATCAATTGCTTCGCCGGGAAACACCGTGTTGCTTCGCGGAAGAACAAGAACCACGCCTTGCTTTCGAGATTCTATTTTCGTTTCTTTGAGAATTTCCGCAATACCTGCCGATAATGTGAAGGCCAAACGAAAGGCGAGGCCGATCTGGTTGGCAATATCCCGATGTCTTTCGTCCAAAAGAAGAAGGGCGCCCTGAAGGAACCTGTCGGTCAGCTTGGCATCGTAGCGGATCGCAATGACGACAGCCAGGAATGCCCTGACGACATGGTCTAGACCCGCACCATTCTGCAGAAAGATACGGTCAAAACTCTGTTCTGCGCGATAATCTGGATGGTCGTAGCAGCCAACATCACAGAGCAGCACCGATGCAATCAGGAGTTTTTTCTCGTCATCCCTGAGATTGATATCAATATTCATCATCCAAACGAGCAGGGCGTCGGGGAATAGATCATTGCGCCCCAAACGCGCACCGAGCTCTTTGGCCGCGCTGATCACCGGGTCCTGTTGACGAATGGCCTCCGGCAGCAAGGCACTATACCAGCCCTCGCGCAGTCCATTGGCGCTAAAAATAACCTGCTCCGGCTTAAAGGCTCGCAATATTTCTCGAATTATTATGGCCACATAAGGCAAATCATCGAGCCGCTTGTTAGAAACGATTTGGAATTTTTCTCTGGAGGAGTTTTTTGCTAGAATTAATTTTTGCGCATAACGCCTTGTTTCAACTTTATTAAGTTTATAATTATGAATCATTGACAGTGGATAATTGGTTTCTGATATATGAAGCTTGGCAAACGCTCGAAATCCGCCACCAACCATGTAAATATTTTGATATTTTGACGGAATAATCCATTCTATTTTGTTTATTTTTTCTTCGACAATTGATTTTGCCAATAGAAGCGATCCATTGGACATATCACTGAGCCTAATAGTACCAATAGATAATGAGGTTGATTCCGTAACCTCGCCATGGGAGAGGCGGGCCAGTTCGAGGGAGCCACCGCCTAGATCGGCAATAACGCCATTGGCATCAGGATTGCCAAGAAGCACGCCATTGGCAGAAATCCGCGCTTCTTCATTGCCGGTCAGAACGATAATGGTGACGGATGGCACGGCTGCCTGGACTCTGGCCAGGAAAGCGCTGCCGTCACCCGCCTCCCGCACCGCAGCGGTGGCCAAAATCTCCAAACGCCCGCATTCAAATCCCGAAGCGATGGCATGATATCGGGATACTATGGTGATCGCTAAATCTGACGCAGCCGGGTTTAGATTTCCGCTTTCATTCAGACCACGCGCCAGTCCGATAATCGCCTTCTCGTTGAAAATAACATGCGGATTGCGCGACAAGCCTTCAAAAATAACCAGCCTTATTGAATTTGACCCAAGATCAATAATACCAAAACGCATGCCATGAATTCCATTTTTGCACTAACAGCGAGATAACCAAGGATATAGTGGCTAAAAGCTGTCAATCTTAATTTAAAAAATATTTTGTTAAATTTGTTTTGTAAAAAGTCTATACACCGAGTATGTCGCGCAGCCGACAGCTCCCGGCGCCATTGGAGCATGCCGCTGCAAAGCATACCGCCAATCTCTGGCACGGAACAGCCTGCACCAGACGCCAAGGCATGTTCCATCCGCAGGCGCTCACTGCACGGGCTTTGGCTTATTGTCTTGCGAGCATGAGCCGCTGCGGTGATCTCACCGCAGCGCCAGGGCATCGCTCTGTGCAAGAATGAGGGATCAAGTCGACCCGGGATCGAGCCAACCCACATTCCCATCCGGGCGCCGATAGACCACGTTGAGCGCGCTGGAGGCACTGTTGCGGAACAGCATCACCGGCAGATTGCCAAGGTCGAGCCGCATCGCGGCCTCGCCCACGGTGAGGTGCATTATCTCGGTGGTGGGTTCGGCCACCACAGCCGCATGATCGGCGGTGCGGATCTCTTCCTCGTGATCCTCAGCCTCATCGCGCAGGATGTATTCCTGGGCCATTTCGCGCGGAACGCGATCCGTCGCCTTGCTGCGGGCATGCTCATTCACCCGGCGGCGATAACGGCGCAGACGCTTGCCAACATGCTCCGCCGCCTGTTCGAAAGCGCGATGCGCATCGGCCGCCTGGCCCTCGCCGCGCATGATCAGATTTCGTCCAGCGTGAAAATTAATGTCGCAGGAGAAAAAGCTGCGCACCTTGCTGAAGGTCACGCGGGCTTCCATCGCGTGGTCGAAATACTTCCCGGCAATGAGGCTAAGCCCCTGCTCGACATGGGTTCGCAGCACATCGCCGGTTTCCACCTGCTTGCCAGCCACAGTAATATGCATGGTCGCGGTCATCCCTTCCTGTTGAAGGTCCAACCGCAGGACCGGTGGCTTTCGCCTCAATAAGGCTAGGCCCAGGCCGTTGCGGCCTTCCCTTCCTTCTCGCGCTTGCGTTGCACCGAACTTGGTATGCGCAGCGCGTCCCGATACTTCGCCACAGTCCGACGGGCGATGTCCACACCTTCTTCACGCAATCGCAACACAATTGCATCGTCGGACAACACGGTGGCAGCCGTCTCGGCATCGACCATGGCTTTGATGCGGTGGCGCACCGCCGCCGCGCTGACGGATTCGCCGCCTGCGGTGCCGCTGATGGCGGTGGTAAAGAAAAATTTCAGCTCCAGCACACCGCGCGGCGTGGCGATGTATTTATTCGCGGTCACCCGGCTGACGGTGCTTTCATGCATCTCCACCGTCTCCGCCACCTCGCGCAGGATCAGCGGCTTGAGGAATTCCACCCCATGGCGGAAGAAGGCGTCCTGCCGTTGCACAATGTCGGCCGCCACCTTCAGGATCGTATTGGCGCGCTGTTCGAGGCTTTTCACCAGCCAATTCGCAGTTTGCAGCTTTTCGGCCACGAAGGCCTTGTGGTCCTTATCGGTGGTGCGCAGCAGGCAGCGTGCTGCAAAACCCTGGTTGATCAGCACGCGCGGCAGCGTTTCGGGGTCCAACTCCAGGATCCAGCCGCCATCTGGGGCGGCGCGCATCAGTACATCGGGCTGGATTGGCCTGGCGGGCATGACATCGAAGCCTGCTCCGGGCTTGGGATCGAGGCGCTTGATCTCGGCGATCATCTCCGCGAGGTCCTCGGCATCGACACCGCAGCATGCCTGCAGCCCGCGGTAATCGCGCCGAGCCAGCAGCGGCAAATTATGCAGCAGCGCCTGCATGGCGGGGTCGAGCCGGTTTTTTTCTGCCAGTTGGGCGCCGAGGCATTCGGCCAGGTCGGCCGCGAACATGCCGGTGGGGTCGAGCCGTTGCAGCCGAAGCCTGACCCCCTCCACCACCGCCACGGCGCAGCCGAGACGGGCGGCCATGGCCGCCACATCCACCACCAGCCGGCCGGAAGGCTCCAGCATGGCCAGCATGGCGCTGGCGATCAGTTGCTCGCGGGGCTCGCGAAAGCCGAGGCGGATCTGTTCTGACAGATGTTCGCGCAGCGTGGGCTCCCGGCCCGCCAGATCCTCGATGGTCGAGAGGTCATCGGCGAAATCGCTGCGCCCGCCCGCCCCCAGGCTGGAACTGAAGGGCGTGCCCTCATCATGCACATTGGACCAATCGACGTCGAGCGGGGCTGCGGCCTCCGTCGGCAGTGAATCGGCTGCGGCCGCGGCGGCGCTGTCCCGGCTGTCCAGCACCGGCAGCACATCGGCGCGGCGGCCATCCTCCATCGGGGGTTCGGGCCGCTCATCGCGCTCCAGCAGCGGGTTGCGCTCCAACTCCTCCTCGACGAAGGCGGCCACTTCCAGATTGGAGCTTTGCAACAATTTGATGGCCTGCCGCAGTTGCGGCGTCATCACCAGGGATTGCGACTGCCGAAGGTCCAGTCGCAAGCCGGAGCGGCTCGGCCCTATCGCCATGGCACAGCGGCCTGTTTGGCGTGACTAGGGCCCATGGGGTTCAAGCTACAATGAGAATTTTTCGCCCAGGTAAACGCGGCGCACGCCTTCATGCGCCACGATATCCTTCGGGCTGCCCTCCATCAGCACCAGGCCATCATGCAGGATATAGGCACGGTCGATGATCTCGAGCGTTTCGCGGACATTATGCTCGGTGATGAGAACGCCAATGCCGCGATTCTTCAGGTGCTTCACGAGGTCGCGGATTTCGGAGACCGCGATGGGGTCGATGCCCGCCAAGGGCTCGTCCAGCAGGATATAGGCGGGGTGGGTGGCCAGCGCGCGGGCGATCTCACAGCGCCGCCGCTCACCGCCCGACAGCGCCAGCGCCGGCGCGCGCCGTAAATGGCCGATGCCGAATTCGGCCAGGAGATTGTCCAGCATCTCCTCGCGCCGTTCGCGGATCGGCTCCACCACCTCCAGCGCGGCACGGATATTATCCTCGACCGAGAGGCCACGGAAAATCGACGCCTCCTGCGGCAAATAGCCCAAACCGAGCCGCGCCCGGCGATACATCGGCAGCTTGGTGACGTCGTGGCCATCCATCGTCACCGTGCCCTCATCGGGTGAGACGAGGCCGGTGATCATGTAGAAGGTCGTGGTCTTGCCCGCGCCATTCGGCCCCAGCAGCCCCACCGCCTCACCGCGCTTGAGGCTGAGCGATACGCCGCGCACCACGGGCCGCTTGCGGTAGCGCTTGACCAGATTGGTGGCGACAAGCCCACCCGCGCCGTCGAGAGCTTCAAAGGCGGTCATTGTGGCATCCCTGTGGGCGGCGTGACCCGCTGCTGCTGCTGTTGCTGCGGCACGATCAACCCTCGCACACGGGCGCCGGGGGCATTCACCTGG
>Ga0209598_10002645_pt1 | contig 13913 bp, 8 predicted proteins | sample M_140807_EF_Meta_FD_187317 | JGI IMG/M metagenome (GOLD analysis project Ga0209598, IMG submission 187317) | Freshwater microbial communities from Lake Montjoie, Canada to study carbon cycling - M_140807_EF_MetaG (SPAdes) (version 2) | ecosystem: Environmental > Aquatic > Freshwater > Lake... | reverse complement strand
CTTAAATAACATCATGGTAAACATGAGCATTAAGTAGATTTGTTTTTTCATTTTTTGTTTTTTTAATGAATAAATAAAAGTTTTGGCAAGTTTTCAGTAATTTGAGCCGGGATTATTTGATAATATTTAACGCTATAAAAATATGTTCATCTACAACAATAAAAATTTTAATGCCCACATCAATACTACATCTATATTATTTTATAGTTGTTTTTATAGGTATTTTCACTACATCAATACTACATCAAAAAAAAGCGTGGACTTTCTCCCTCGCAAAAAAATAAAAAACATAAACAAAATTTTAGCCCTTTTTCTCTTTCCGATTTCTGTTTTTTGTCAAAATACCATTGGCTTCCCAGACGTGATAAATTATACCAAAAAAACATACAATGGAGGGCTACAAAGCTGGGATGTGAAGCAAGGACCAAATGGAATTATTTATTTTGCAAATAATGAAGGACTATTAAGCTTTGACGGAAAATATTGGAAAGTAAACGCATTACCCAACAAAACAATTGTTCGTTCCGTTGAATTTGGAAACGATAACAAAATTTTTGTAGGCGGTCAAGATGAAATCGGCTATTTTGAACCGAATAAAAACGGGAATTTAATTTATCATTCCTTTGTACCGTTAATTGCCCAAAAAGATCGACTTTTTGGCGACGTTTGGGACATTATTTTCAAAAATGGCGATGTTTTTTTTAGAGGCTCTAGCCAAATTATCAAAATAACCAACAACTCCTCCATTATATATAAAGCACATTCCGAATGGTCATATATGGGTATGTGCAATGGCAACATTTATGCCCAAGATGCTAAAAATGGACTAATGATGTTCAAAGAGAACGCTTGGATGCCAGTTGAATCCAATAATTCACTTCCAAGCAACGACCCCATCTCTTCTATTTTCGTCATGCAGAAAAACAATATATATATTACTACGCTTAAAAATGGTTTTTTTACCCTAAATAAAAATCAACTTACACCCATAAAATCAGCCAATTTAAATGCCATTGTCAACAAAAGAATTTTTTGTGCCATACCCATTACGGACGATTGGATGGCTTTGGGTACCAATAATGATGGGGTTTACATCGTAAATACCAATGGAGAACTCATTCAGAAGTTTTCAAAAAACGAAGGATTACAAAACAATAATGTACTCAGCATTACCCTTGACAATCAAAAAAATATTTGGGTTGGTCTAGACAATGGAATAGATTTTATAAATTATGACAGTCCAATCAAGCAACTGAACCCAAATAATCAAAAAGGATCAGGTTATACTGCCACTATTTTTAAAAGCAATTTATTTATAGGTACGTCAAACGGTCTTTATTATGTACCTCTGCAAACAGTTAAAGATTTGAGTTTTAGTAAAGGCGATTTTAACTTTGTAAACAATACCTCAGGTCAAAATTGGATGCTTTCCGAAATCAACAATAAGTTATTGCTTGGTCACCATGAAGGCGCTTTTGATGTAAATGAAGGAAATGCTGTTCAGCTTTCACGTGATCCCGGATTTTGGAATTTCACTCCAGTTTCTAATGTTTTTCCTACGAATCGATGCATCGCAGGTAGTTATAACGGAATACGATTTTTTAATTATAATAATAATAGTTTTTCTGAAGGGGATAAAATACCTGATTTCAATGAGTCATCACGATATGTTGTTATTGATAAGTCTGAAAATTATTGGATTTCACATCCTTATCATGGCTTATTTAAAATTCAATCCAATCAACAAGGCGGATTTTCAACAAAACAATATACCGAAAAAAATGGGCTTCCATTATTGCTAGATAATCAGGTGTATAAAATAAAAAATGAACTTTTGGTTGCTACACAGAAGGGCATTTACAAATACAATCCACAAAAAGATATTTTTGAAGTGGATGAGTTTTACAAGAATATTTTGGGAACCCAAAGCGTACGTTACCTAAAAGAAGATAATGAAGGGAATGTATGGTTTATACATGAAAAGCAACTCGGTGTAATTGATTTTACAACCACAAAACCTTCAATAATTTATATTCCCGAATTGAATAATAAAATGCTGAGTGGTTTTGAATTTATTTATCCAATAAACAAAAACAATATTTTCCTTGGTGGCGAAATAGGATTTTTTCATATCAATTACGAAAAATACAAACAAACCAAAACAACCTTATTGGTAAAATTAAGTGCTGTAAAAATTTTCAATTCAAAAGATAGCTTATTATTTGGCGGAAATTATGCGGGAAAAACGTTCAATGAAACTCAGCAAAAAGAGGATATACCTAAGATTAACTACAAATGGAACAGCATACATTTTGAATATGCTACATCAATATTTGGTCAGGAATCCAATTTAGAGTATGCTTATAAATTAAGTGGACAGGGTAAAGATTGGTCAGAATGGACGAGTAAATCTGAGAAAGATTACACCAATTTATCTCCTGGAAATTATACGTTTGAAATTAAAGCTAGAAATAATTTGGGTAATGAATCAAAAATCGTTTCCTATCAATTTGAAATTGTTGCACCTTGGTACAGAAGTTATTTTTCTTATTTCTCTTATGCTATTTTGATCATTTGGGGATTAAGTTATTTTTATGCTAGGCAACAAAAGAAGTTAATTATTCAAAAACAAAAGCATGATGAGGAACAAAAAAGATTAAGCTATTTACATCAATTTGAAATAGATAAAGCTTCCACCGAATTAATAAACTTAAGAAATGATAAGCTTCAAAGTGAAATTGATTTTAAAAATTCGGAGCTGGCTACATCCGCCATGCATTTGGTACAAAAAGGAGAAATTCTCGCAAAGATAAAATCCGAATTAACACAACTGATGAAGTCGATTGACGACCCATCAAAAGTTTCGGAAATTAAAAAAATAATCAAAGTAGTTAGCGAAGATGAAAAAGTAGATAAGGATTGGGAGCATTTTGCTCAACATTTCGATAAAGTACATAGTGATTTCATGGTGATTCTAAAAGAAAAGCATGATAACATTACCCCAAATGAATTAAAACTATGTACCTATTTGCGCATGAATTTATCCACTAAAGAAATTGCTCAGCTATTAAACATCACCGTTAGAGGCATTGAAATTAGCAGATACAGACTAAGAAAAAAACTCGGCATTAAAACAGAGGTTACGCTGTTTGATTATTTGATGAGTATTAAGAGTAGTTAGAAGAGGTTTGTGAGGTTTGAGAAGTTTAGGAGGTTCAAAATGTTCAATGAGTTCAATAAGTTCAAAAGGTTGAAAGTATATTCCAATGATTAGCATTTTTGTTTTCTAAAAAAACTTCGTGTCTTCGTGTCTTTGTGTCAAGAATACTTCAGTGATTCAAATAAAAACGCGCAGCGTTAAACCGTTAACCCTACCTCCTCATGCATCTTAGGTATTTCCACATCCAAAAAACCTTTTCTAATTAAGCGTTTTTGAAAATCCAATTGTACCGGATATTCGCCGTGTACTAAAAATAATTTTTTAACTGCTTTGGGTTGTTGGCAAGCAAGGAATTGACAAAGATCTTCATAATCTCCATGGGCACTCATGCTGCGCATCTCTGCAATTTCTGCATTTACCTCATGTGGTTGTCCAAATATATTGATCTCTTTTGGTTTTAATTTTAAACGGCCTCCCAATGAATGTGGTTCGCAATAACCTGAAAACAATATGGTGTTTCTACTACTTTCGATGCTATTGCTAATGTGATGCTTTACCCTACCCGCTTCAGCCATTCCGCTCGCCGAAATGATTACACAAGGACCTTTATGGTAGTTCAACATTTTGGATTCATCCAACGTTTTTGTAAACTTCAACCCCTTGAAAGCAAATGGATCATCGTCATTCAACAAAACTTTTTGAATTCTATTGTTGAAATATTGCGGATAGCTTTTTACAATGGCCGTTGCTTTTGTACTCAATGGACTATCTACAAAATAATCTAAATCGGGCAAGGAATTTTCAAGCTCTAATTGATTTAATGCATACAAAATCTCTTGAGTTCTGCCAACACTGAAAGCTGGTATAATCAATTTACCTTTCTTTTGCAAACAGGTTTTAGTTATCCAACTCAATAACATTTCGGTTGATGAATTGTGTTCATCATGCAAACTATTTCCATAAGTTGACTCAATTAAAATATAATCTGCCTGAGGAAATGTTGCTGGCGATTTCAAAATAATATCCCTGTATCTACCTACATCACCACTGAAAGTTAATGTGGTTGTTTTGTTATTTTCTTTTATTCTTAAATGCACAGCTGCACTTCCAATAATATGTCCGGCATCGGTAAAACAAAACTCGAAATGCTCATCGATGGTATGCCATTTTTCATAATCAATTGTTTCAAAATGATCTACAGCTGTAATGGCATCTTCAGTTGTGTACAAGGGTTTCAAATAAGGCAAACCCAATAAAGCCCTTTTTTTATTTTCAAATTTGATGTCGTTTTCTTGAATGCCTGCTGAGTCTTCCAACAACACACTGGCTAAATCTTTTGTGGCTGGTGTAGCAAATACTTTTCCATCATATCCATCTTTAATGAGTTTAGGTAGCAATCCACAATGATCAATATGTGCGTGTGATAAGATTACATGATTCACTGATTTTGGATCAAATCCAAAGTCGCTATTTAATACATTCGTTTCTGGCCCCATCCCTTGAAACATCCCACAATCCAACAAAAGCTTTTTCCCATTACTCAATGTGATCAAATGTTTTGAACCGGTTACAGTTTGTGCAGCGCCGTGAAATGTAATTTTCATAAAGAATAATTATTGATGGTTAAATTGAAATGGCCAACCATGCCATCATGCCTATTCCTTGTTCTATGGCGTTTTCATCGATATTAAATTTCGGATGATGCACATTATACACAATCCCTTTTGATTGATTACCTGCGCCCAATCTAAAAAAACAGCCGGGAATTTTATGGGTGTAATACGCAAAATCTTCGGCACCCATTCGAAGTTCGGTTTCTGATACATGTTCACTTCCTGCAAACATTATTGCTAGCTCTTTAGCTTGTATAGATAAATCTTCATCATTAAAAACAAATGGATAACCCACATCAATTTTAACGTCGGCTTCACCACCCATGGATTGCACAAGTGAATTGGTTTGCTCAACAATCAACTCGTGTGCTTTAAATCGCCATTCTTCATTCATTGCCCTAAAAGTGCCCATGAGCTTTACTTCGGAAGGAATTACATTTGTGGTATTACCTGCATTTATTGCAGTTATAGACAATACTGAAGGATTAAACGGATTGTTGTTTCTACTAATAATTTGTTGTAAGCTGATGATTAAATGAGATGTAATTAAAATAGGGTCAATGGCCAAATGTGGCGCTGCTGCATGTCCGCCTTTACCCTTAACCGTTATGTATATTTCATCCGCGCTTGCCATCACCATTCCGCCTCTAAAACTAAACTTGCCTACTTCCATTCCGGGATGAACATGCAATGCCAAGATTTTTTCTGGAGCAGGATTTTCCAATACGCCATCTTTTATCATCAAACTAGCACCCCCTGGATTTTTTTCTTCTCCCGGTTGAAATATCAATTTCACCGTTCCTTCCCAATCTTGTTTTGTTTCATTTAAAATTTTTGCCGCACCCAATAAACAGGTGGTATGTACATCATGACCACAAGCGTGCATAACCCCGTCTATTGTAGATTTGTAAGGAATGTCATTCTCTTCTAAAATAGGCAGGGCATCCATATCAGCCCTTAACGCCACAATCCTTTTCTCTGGATTTTTACCCTCGATAATACCTACCACACCAGTAACCGCTTTTACTTCAAAAGGAATGCCAAATTCGCTTAATTTTTGTTGAATATATTTTGAGGTATTGTACTCTTCATAGCTCAATTCGGGATGTGCATGTAAGTGATGACGCACTGCTATAAACTCTGGTAAATATTGATTTGCCAGATTTTTTATTTTCTCTAACATCTTTAAGTAGTATTAATTATAAAAGGCAAAAAAGAAATCAAATCATGATCTAGCATTTGCACTAATCTTCAACAGGCAAACCATTTTTATCAACTGGCTTCAATTCTATCTTTTCATTAACCAAATAAATATTTCCGGTAACAATGTTTAGTTTTTGCAACTCTTTGCGAATCTTTTCTGCATCTGCTTTATCAATAAAATTACCCATTTTCAGTTTAATATATGGCGCTAGAAAACTCATGTACAATTTATGCTCTGGGTATTGTTGTAGTAGGGCTGATCTTAATTTTAATGCAAGGGCTCTGTCTGTTGTATTTAACAACATTAATCGATATCCACTTACCATTTTAACTTTCAATGCCAATCCTTCATTGTATTCCGCCATTTTTCTGCCAAGCACATCAATACGTGAATCTTTGTGAATGATATTTTTTTCTATTGCTACAGAATCTTCAATATCAACGACTTGTGCTACAGAATTAAATCCCATCATCATTAAAAAAAAGAAGCAGTAAATGAAATTATTCATTGGTATATTTTTTATCACAACGCATCTTTACCATGACATTGTTTGAATTTCTTTCCGCTTCCACAAGGACAAACATCATTGCGTCCTATTTTAGGCTCAACCCTTACTGGTTCTTGTTTTGCAGGTGTTGATGGATCAAAATAATCTTTTTCATTTGCTGCATAATCCTGTCCTGCTGCATCTATTTCTGCTTTATTGACATTCATTTTGCTCAAATCAGTTTTCTTTTCTCTGCCTTCTCTAATTTGTTGAGGTTCGTTTTGTTCGAATGGCAATTGAGCATGACTTAAAAATCCTACAATCTCTTTGTTAACTTGATCATTCATTCTTTTGAATGCATTGAATGCTTCAATTTTATAAATAACCAAAGGGTCCTTTTGTTCATAGCCCGCAGTTTGTACACTTTGACGCAAATCATCCATTGCACGTAAATGCTCTTTCCAAGAATCATCAATTAATGCAAGCGTGATGTTTCTTTCTAAAGCAAACATCAATTCTTTACCTTCTGTTTCAAAATACTTGTCCAGCTTTACCAAAGCTTGTATGCTTTTTTTACCATCAGAGAAAGGCACAGCTACATTTTCAATTTGTGTACCTTGTTCTTTTCTTATATTTTGAATTAAAGGCATCGTTTGATGTACAATGCTTTGTTTTTTTGATTCGTAATGGTTTAACGATTCCATGTAAAGCTTTTGTATCAAATCGACCTCTGTTGACTTGTCAATTTCATCTTGTGTTATGGAAGTTTCAATACCCAAATTCATAATCACATCCATCTTAAACACCTCAAAATTGCTGGTATCTTTTACGGCAAAAATTAATCCTTCGGCAACAGAATAAAATGCATTGTCAATATCTAATGCAAGGCGATCTCCAAACAAGGCGTGGTTTCTTTTTCCGTAAACCACATTTCTTTGCTTATTCATTACATCATCATACTCCAATAATCTTTTTCTGATGCCAAAATTATTTTCTTCTACTTTTTTCTGTGCTCTTTCAATGCTTTTTGTAATCATGCTATGTTGAATCACCTCTCCTTCTTTGTAACCCATTCTATCCATCAAACTGGCGATTCTTTCGCTACCAAACATGCGCATTAAATCATCTTCTAAAGAAACAAAGAAGCTTGATGTACCTGGATCTCCTTGACGTCCGGCACGTCCACGAAGCTGACGATCCACACGACGACTTTCATGTCTTTCCGTACCTACAATGGCCAATCCACCTGCTTCTTTAACGCCAGGCCCTAGTTTGATATCGGTACCACGACCAGCCATATTCGTAGCAATGGTAACCGCACCAGCCATACCCGCTTCCGCTACAACTTGTGCTTCTCTTGAGTGCTGTTTTGCATTCAATACATTATGTGGAATATTTTTTTGCTTGAGCATACGACTCAACAATTCACTTACTTCAACAGATGTAGTACCTACAAGTGTTGGTCTTCCTGCATTTCTAATCTTTTCAACCTCTTCTATAACCGCACCATATTTTTCACGTTTGGTTTTGTACACCATATCCTGCTCATCCTTTCTAATGGCAGCACGATTAGTAGGAATGGTGACTACATCCAATTTATAAATACTCCATAACTCTGCAGCTTCTGTTTCGGCAGTACCGGTCATACCACAAAGCTTGTGATACATTCTAAAATAATTTTGTAATGTAACAGTAGCGTAGGTTTGAGTAGATGCTTCAATCTTTACACTTTCTTTAGCCTCCAAAGCCTGATGCAACCCATCTGAGTATCTGCGGCCTTCCATAATACGACCGGTTTGTTCATCTACTATTTTTACCGCACCATCAATTACAACGTACTCATCATCCTTATCAAATAAGGTGTATGCTTTCAATAATTGTTGAACCGTATGTATACGATCTGCTTTCATTGAATATTCAGAAAGTAACGCTTCTTTTTGTTGCAATTTTTCTTCAGGAGAAATAATTGATTTTTCAATAAAAGATAATTTTGTTGAAATTTCAGGTAACACAAAAAAGTGAGGATCTTCTCCATTTCTGGTAATTAGATTAATCCCTTGTGTTGTTAAATTAACAGAGTTATTTTTTTCATCGATGACAAAAAATAATTCCGAATCTACTTTTGGCATTTCTTTTTGTTGGTCTGCCAAATAATAGTTTTCGCTTTTTTGAAGTTTTACGCGCATACCTGGCTCACTCAAAAACTTAATAAGCGCGCTAGACTTAGGCAAACCTCTGTGCGCGCGCATCAACGCCAATCCACCATCTTTAGGATCATCATTTCCTTCGGCAATCTTTTTCTTGGCTTCAATTAAAAATTGATTGGTTGCTTTTTTTTGCGCTTCTACTAATTTTTCAATTCTTGGTTTTAGATCGAAAAATTGTTGGGTATTGTCACTATGTCCAATTGGACCACTAATGATTAAAGGCGTTCTTGCATCATCAATCAACACACTATCCACTTCATCCACCATGGCAAAATGATGTTTTCTTTGAACCATTTCATCGGGGCGATGCACCATATTATCCCTCAAATAATCAAAACCAAATTCATTATTGGTGCCGTAAGTAATATCCGCATTGTATGCTTTTCTTCTAGCATCACTATTGGGTTCGTGCTTGTCGATACAATCAACACGCAATCCAAGCCATTCGAAAATTGGACCATTCCATTCACTATCTCTTTTTGCTAGATAATCATTAACCGTAACAATATGCACCCCTTCTCCAGCTAACGCATTTAAATATGCAGGCAAAGTACTTACCAAGGTTTTACCTTCACCAGTGGCCATTTCCGCAATTTTTCCAGAATGCAAAACGGTACCACCAATAAGCTGAACATCGTAATGTACCATGTTCCAGTTTACAATATTGCCAGCGGCGTTCCAAGTATTTTTATAAATAGCGTTATTGCCATCAATAGTAATGTGTTCTTTTTTAACAGAAAGTTCGGTATCCAATTCTGTTGCGGTAGAAATGATGTTTTCATTTTCTGTAAATCGTCTACCTGTTTCTTTAACTACCGCAAAAGCTTCTGGTAAAATTTCGAGTAAAATTTCTTCTATCTTTTGATCACGAGATTTTTTAAGCTTATCCACTTCATTGTAAATCGCATCTTTGCCATTAATGTCTTCAGAAGGTAATGATTCGGCAGATTCATTTTTAACTTTTATCTCTTCATTAATGTTGGTTAGATGTTGTTGAATTCTTGATTTAAACTCTACAGTTTTGTTGCGAAGTTCATCATTACTTAACGATTGATACTGTGTAAAAAAAGCATTTATTTGACCTACATATGGTGTAATTTTCTTTACATCTTTTTCACTTTTGCTTCCTCCAAATAATTTCGAAATGAGTCCTAACATATATTTTTTCTTAATAATTCTAAATAAATTGTTCAGCCAACTCAAACAAAATCAATGCTAATGATAATAATTCGTCAAATTGACAGAACTCAAAGGTAAAGGAAGTTTATAACGGATAAACAATTTTTCAAACTTAACCACAAAATTTGAAAAAAATGGGTTATGAATGTAAAAAAAATTAAATACCTCAATCGATTTGTTGATTTTAACTTTCAAAAATGCGAGTCCAACTTTGTTACAAAGTAATTTGAAAATCTAAAATGCGGAAATTATGGTTATAAAATATTCAATTATATCCTTGCATTATATGGCATTTGCCCTACATTTGCAACCTGAATAACCCAGTAAATTTGGGATAATAAAAAAATCGAATTTTATATGAGTGGTGCTTTAAAAGAAGTTAGAAACCGAATTAAAAGCGTTCAAAGTACGCAACAGATTACAAAAGCCATGAAAATGGTGAGTGCTGCAAAATTGCGTCGTGCGCAAGATGCTGTTACGCAAATGCGTCCATATGCAAAAAAATTGCAGGAAATGCTGAGTAACATTGTAAGCAATAGTGATGGCGAAGTAGCGATGGATTTGGCTATTGAACGTTCGATAGAAAAAGTGTTGATTATTGTGGTAACGAGTGATCGTGGACTTTGCGGGGGTTATAACAGTAATTTGATAAAGCTTGCAAAATCAACAGTTAACGAAAAATATGCAAGTCAGTCGGCAAAAGGAAATGTAAAATTTTTACCGATAGGCAAAAAAGGATACGAGCATTTTACAAAAAATGGATTTTCTGTAATTGATGCTTATTGGGATATATTCACAGGATTAAGTTTTGAAAAAGTACAACAAGCTGCGAAATATGCGATGGATGCTTTTGCTGCAAAAGAATTTGATGCGGTAGAAATCATTTACAGCGAATTTAAAAATGCGGCTTCTCAAGTTTTTATTGCAGAATCTTTCTTACCTGTTCAACGTATCACCCCAATCGAGGGCAATACAAAAAAATCTGATTTTATTTTTGAACCAAATCAACAAGTATTAATTACGGAGTTGATGCCCAAAATTTTAAATACGCAATTGTTTAAAGCGGTTTTAGACGCCAATGCCAGTGAGCATGGTGCACGTATGACTGCAATGGATAAGGCAAGTGATAATGCGAACGAATTATTGAAATCATTGAAAATAAGTTATAACAGAGCGCGTCAGGCAGCGATTACAACCGAGTTGACAGAAATTGTAAGTGGCGCGGCGGCACTTCAAGGTTAATCATTTGAGAGATAAGTTTTTTTTGTTTTACAATCAACTTATCTCAAACAATAACCAATAAACAATATACTCAAGCAATGGAAATATCTCAAATTATACCACATATTGAAGCGTTGATTTTTGCTAGTGATAAAGCTTTATCCAATGAAGAAATTAATGAATTTATCAATAATGCTTTGGGATTTATTGAAGATCGTGCTGATTTGGAACAAATCGAAACCGCGATACAAGGGATACAAGAAAAATACGACTCTGAATTTTATGCTTTTGAATTAAAGCAAAGTGGCGGTGGTTGGCAGTTTCTAACCAAACCCATGTACCATAAAACCATTGCATTACTTAATGGTGATAAATTTTTAAAGAAATTATCTTCTGCTTCATTAGAAACATTAGCCATTATCGCCTACAAACAACCCATCACAAAAAGTGAAATCGAATCTATTCGTGGGGTAAACTGCGATTATGCTGTTCAAAAATTACTGGAAAAAGACTTAATCATTATTTCTGGTAGAAATGAAGATGCTGTTGGAAAGCCTTTAATATATGCTACTTCAAAATCGTTTATGGATTATTTCGGCATCAATAGTGCAAGTGATTTACCAAAAATAAGTGAAGTGTTGATGGAAGAATTGGTGAAAGCTACCATTGTAAATCCTACCGAAACAGAATCTGAAGAACAAATAATTGATGAAATCATCATTGAAGAAACGACAATTCAAGGTCTAGAAGCACCTAATGAAGGTGAATAAGGACTGTTGTTTGTTGTTTGTGGTTTGTAGTTTGGTGTTTGTTGTTTGGCGTTTGGTGTTGGAAATATCTTCCCGTTGTTCTTCTTACTCTTTTATAGAAAATATTTTTTAATTTTCCTTTGCGTTCTTTGTTCAATTTCATAGGTAGGAAACTATCGCCAATAAAGAAACGAAATGCCAACCTTTTGAACGCATTGAACAAATTGAACCTCATAAACCTCATAAACCTCTCAAACTTCATAACCCTCTTAAACACGCGCAGCGTCCTACACCGCCACATTAAAATCCCTCAACGCATCATTCAAACTGGTTTTTAAATCTGTACTTGCTTTACGCTTTCCAATAATCAACGCACAACTTACTTGATAATCTCCAGCTGGAAATGATTTTGTATAACTACCTGGTATTACTACACTTCGTTCTGGTACATAACCTTTCATTTCTAATGGTTCAGCTCCGCTAACATCTATTATTTTTGTGGATTGTGTAAGCACTACATTGGCACCCAATACGGCCTCTTTTCCAACATGCACCCCTTCAACTACAATACAACGGCTACCAATAAAGCATCCGTCTTCAATAATAACTGGACTTGCTTGTAATGGCTCTAAAACGCCACCAATACCTACCCCACCACTTAAATGAACGTGTTTTCCAATTTGCGCACAACTGCCAACGGTAGCCCATGTATCTACCATTGTTCCTTCATCTACATAAGCACCAATATTTACGTAAGATGGCATCAATACTACATTACGTGCGATGAATGCACCATAACGAGCTACAGCATGAGGCACCGCCCTTACACCCAATTCTTTATAATTGGATTTCAATTTCATTTTATCGTAAAATTCAAAAGGAGGCAATACATAGGTTTCCATTTGCTGAATAGAAAAATACATAAGTATCGCTTGCTTTACCCACTCATTTACAACCCAGCCATTTGCTGTTGGTTCGGCTACGCGTAATTCTCCTTTATCTACTTTTTCTATAACTGCACGTAAGCCATCTGAATATTTTATGTCTTTTAATAATTCCCTATCGTTCCAAGCTGCTGAAATAATTTCTTGCATGTTTATTTTTTTTGCGAATATAAACAATTGACTTCATGATTCAATTCTGTTTCAATACCATTATTTTTGTTGTATAATTAAAAAATATGAATATTGGTTTCGATGCAAAACGGGCTTTTCACAACAATACTGGATTGGGGAATTATAGCCGCACCCTTATTCATTCTTTGCATGATTTTTTTTCAGAAAATAATTACTATTTATTCAACCCCAAAAAATCAAATCGATATCAAATCATTGGAAAAAATATCCATGAAATTTTACCTACTGCTTTTTTAGATACATTATTTCCATCGCTTTGGAGAAGTCATCGGGTTATAAGCAATCTTAAAAAATTAAACATCGATATCTATCACGGATTGAGTCATGAAATCCCATATGGCATTGAAAAAACAAACATAAAATCGGTGGTAACCATACACGATTTGATTATTTTCAGACACCCAGAACATTATAAAAAAATTGATGTACGCATTCATGAAAAAAAAATCAAGTATGCCTGCCAAAATGCAGACCACATCATTGCCATAAGCGAGCAAACAAAAAAAGACATCATCAATTTCTTCAACATTGATGAAAAAAAAATAACTGTTTGTTATCAGAGTTGTGATAAAAAATTCGAACAGAAAATTAGTGCACAAGAAATCAATTTGGTAAAACAAAAACTGGACTTGCCAGAAAATTATTTCTTGTATGTTGGCTCCATAACAGAAAGAAAAAATCTGTTAACCATTTGTAAAGCCATGTTGTTAAATAAAGATGAATTAAACATTCCTTTGGTGGTCATTGGGAATGGGAAAAAATATAAAGCAGAAGTAGAAAACTTTCTTCAACAAAACAACCTTACAAATGCTGTGATTTTTTTGTCTGATAATAAAAAGGCTAATGCCCTCCCAGAGTATATTTCCGGAGATTGCTTTCCGGCTATTTATCAAGCGGCAACAGCATTAATTTACCCATCATTATTCGAAGGATTTGGCATACCAATTTTAGAAGCAT
>Ga0209598_10002643_pt1 | contig 13915 bp, 8 predicted proteins | sample M_140807_EF_Meta_FD_187317 | JGI IMG/M metagenome (GOLD analysis project Ga0209598, IMG submission 187317) | Freshwater microbial communities from Lake Montjoie, Canada to study carbon cycling - M_140807_EF_MetaG (SPAdes) (version 2) | ecosystem: Environmental > Aquatic > Freshwater > Lake... | reverse complement strand
CCGTCGATGGACATCTTCTGCGCGGCCCCGAACCTCTGCATCGGCGGCACCTGCAAGGCGCCTTGCGGCGGCGATGCCTGCGGCCAGAACGACTCCTGCCCCGAGGGCGAGTCCTGCATCGACGCGTCGGCCGACTACAACGGCCTGAACATCAAGTACTGCATCAAGAAGTGCGACATCTACGCTCAGACCGGCTGTGACGCGGGCGAGGTCTGTGTCGTCGCTGGCCGCGAGCCCAACGGCAGCATCTACGGCGAGTGCACGACTTACGCCGGCACGGTCGGCGCGGGCGTTCAGGGCGAGGCCTGCATGCCGGACGACGCGACGTACTTCGGCAACTGCCAGCCGGGCCACGTCTGCAACAACTTCTTCGAGCAGGGCGGCGACCCCACCTGCAACGCTTTCTGCGACGTGAACAACCAGACGAACTGCACGGGCGCCAGCGGCTGCGCGCTGCCGTTCTTCAACTTCGACGGCCTCGGCGCTTGCGTCGGCGACTGCGACGTCTTCGGCGCGGTCGGTCAGTGCGGCGAGGGTCGCGCGTGCGAGTTCGCCGTCATCGGCGCGCGCGGCGGCAACCCCGAGGTCGCCCTGGGTCTCTGCGCTGCGGGTCAGGAGACCGTCGCGACGGGCGGCGCCTGCCAGCAGAACATGAACACGGGCGAGAACAACTGCGAGCCGGGCAACATCTGCGCGGCGCTCCAGCAGGGCGGCGCGACCACCTGCATCAAGCTGTGCGACACGATCGCGGACAGCGGCCACACCTGCCCTGCCGGCACGATGTGCCTCACCGAGGTCTTCGGTGACCCCGCTTCGACGGTCATCGGCGCTTGCGTTCCCGCCCAGGGCATGATGCCCTGATTTCGCCCCGCGGCCTTCGGGCCGCCGACGCTCTCCGGGCGGCTCTGCCTCGGTTACTGCGTGCGGTCGGCTCGTACCGCCACGCACCCGAGGAGAGTAGATGAGCGACTATCCCATCCATAGACTGCTGGCGGCGGCGCTCCTGAGCGCGGTCGTCGGCGCCTGCGCGGCCGAGTCCACAGACGAGGCGCCCTGTAAGTTCGGCGACATCGTCGGCACATGCTGTACGCCCCTAGACCCGTCGGGGGCGCCGCTGACGCGCTCGACGGCGAACGGCTCGGAGCCGATTCTGGGCGTCTGTAACGCGCAAGACCTCTGCCAGTTCGGTGCGGGCGCTGCGAACCAGGCGCCCGCTGAGGCCTGCGGCGACACCGCAACCGAACGCGACATGGGCCGTTCGATTCGCCTTGACGCAGCGGTTGAGCCGCCGCCGCAAGGCGGTGCAGCCAGTGGCGGTGCCCCCGCCGGGGGGGAGCCGAGCGGCGGCGCGCCCGCCGGGGGCGAGCCGAGCGGCGGCGCGCCCGCAGGCGGCGAGCCCGCGGCGCCCTGCGACGGCGTGAGCTGCCCCGCGGGTCAGGCCTGTGAGCCGGCAACGGGGCGCTGCGTGTCGGTCACGCCCCCCCCGCCGGCCGGTGAGCACGCTGGGCCGTGCGCGGACGACGCGGACTGCCCGGCCGGCGACTCTTGCCTAACCGAGGCAGCCTCGATGGGCCGCGTGCCCGGCGGCTTCTGCCGCTCAGAGTGTCAGAGCGACCGCGCGTGTGGTGCCGGTAAGGCCTGCCTGCCCGCCGGGCAGACGGACCTGTGCTTTGATCTCTGCGGCGATGGGGTCGACTGTCGCGACGGCTGGACCTGCATCGAGATCGACAACGGCGCGCGCGGCATCTGCCAGCCCGACTGCCGCGTGGGCGGTTGCGACGCGGGTCAGGTCTGCAATGACGCGTCGGGTCAGTGTGAGGTGGGCTGCCCTTATGCCTGTGGCCCCGCCGAGCAGTGCACGGACGGCCACTGTGTCCGCCTGAACGGCACCTGCGACACCGACTACCACTGCGAGGTCGGCACACAGGAATGCCGGGGGGGGCGCTGTGTCACGGCTCAGTTCTCCGACTGCACGAACGACCCGGCGCTGTGTGACGCGCAGACGCAGACGTGCATCAACGCGGGGGCGTCGTCGATCTGCTTGGTCGCGTGCCAGACGGACGATATCTGCCCGCAGCACATGGGCTGCATCGAGGGCGCTCAGGTCTGCTACTACGCGCTCTGCGGCGCGGCCGAGGGCAATGGCAACGTGTACGGCGCGTGCTCCGCGGGCAGCGCGCAGCAGTGGGCCGGTACGTGCCTGCCGCTCGCGGTCGGTGACCCCGCCGCGCCGGGCCCCGAGGGCCTCTGCCTCGAGGCGGGGAGCGCGACCGAGGGCCGCCCCTGCAACTCACAGGCGACGGGTCGCACGGCGGGAGACCGCGCCCAGCAGTGTGGCTCCGGCATGCTCTGCTACGGCGATCCGGACGACGCCCTCAACCCATCGCTCGACTTCGACGCGACCGGCACGTGCGCCACGCTCTGCGACCCTCGCGCGGGCCGCGGCTGTGCGGGCGGCCGGCAGTGCATCGACTTTAGCGACCGCGACGACCCGGCGACGCCGGCGCGCGATGAGACGCGCGCGCTGGGCCTCTGCTTGGCGAGTGACTGCCGCATGGCGCAGGGCGCGGCCTGCGGTGCGGGCCGCGCGTGCCGCCCGTTCAACTTGGTCACAGACCTCGGGGCCTGTGGTCCCGCGGGCGCTGCAGGCATCGGTGAGCGCTGCACGACCTCGACAGACTGTGCGGACGAGGCCTTCTGCGGCGATCCGGGCGGCGGCTCGGTCTGCATCGCGACTTGCACGGCGGACGCCGACTGCGCGAACGGCGGCATGTGCGTCCGCAACCAAGAGGCCGGCTGGGCCTACGGCCTGTGCCTTTGACCTGAGCGCGCGGGGCGGGGCGCTCTCGGCGCCGCGCCCGCCGCTCAGTCCGCGTTCAGGTCAATCTTGATGCCGGCAGGCTTGGGCGCGGGCTTCTCGCCTGTGGGCTTAGCGACGCCGCCTGGCTTGCGGCCGCCGGCGGGCTTCTTCTTCTCGGGCTTGTCGGCGTCGGCGACGAGCGTGGCCGGCGCGGCCACCGGCACGGCCGTCAGGGTCGCGGTCGGCGGCATCGTGGGGGGCGTCGTCTGCGGCGCGACGTTGACCACGATGGGCTGCGCGGGCGCCGCGGGCGGCGGCTCTTGCTTCATGATGAACGCGATGGCGACGGCGGTCACGCAGAGCACCGGCAGGCCCACGACCGTGAGGTAGAAGCCTGTGCCCCGGCCTGCGGGTGGCTGCGGCGCGAGGGCCGTGGGGGCGACCTTGTCGGCGGAGAGCGCGTCGAACGACGGCGCGGGGACAACCTCGACGGCGGCCTGCGGCTCGGGCTCGTCGATGATCTCGCCACGGGCTCGACGCTCCTCGATGTCCTGACGGCGCAGGCGCTCGAGTCGCTCCTCTTCGGCCGCGCGGCGGCGCGCTTGCTCGGCGGCGATCTTCGCCTCGATCTCCGCCCGCTGCATCGTGGCCGTCTCGCGGATCTTGCGCTCTTCGGCTTCACGCTGCCGCTCGCGCTCTTCCTTGAGCCGACGCTCTTCGGCGGCGATGTCCTCGTTCACCTCATTCTTGAGGTCTGCGAGCAGCGAACCCATGTCATCGAGCGCGCCCGAGCGCCTGGGCGCCGGCGTCGACGAGGCCTTCAGCGAAGCTCCCGGTCGAGCGACCTCTTCCTGAGGCTCTTCGGACGCGAAGTCCTTCAGCTCCTTGAGGCTGAAGAGGACCGAGTTCTCTTTGCGTTCACCGGCCATGCACACTCCCAATCATCACAGGGCGCGCGCGCTGCCCCGAGGCGCACGCGTCGCGGGCTGAGTCTAGGGTCGAGGGTTCACAGGGTCAAGCCGCGGTCACATTGCATTCGCGTGGGCTTCGAGGCGATGTTCTCCCCATGAAGACGCCGCGTCCCACGAAGATCCTCTGCATCGGTCGAAATTACCGCGAGCACGCCGCTGAATTGGGGAACGCGGTCCCCGAGCGGCCGATCTTTTTTTCCAAGCCGCCGAGCGCCCTCATCGGTCCGGGGCAGGCGATTGTGCGACCGCCCCAGAGCGCCGAGGTCCACCACGAAGGCGAGGTCGCGCTGGTGATCGGTCGACGCGCCTGCCGGATCACCGCGCGCGACGCCGCCGAGTACGTCGCGGGTCATACATTGCTCAACGACGTGACGGCACGTGACCTGCAGCGCAAAGACGCTCACTTCACCCGCGCGAAGGGCTTCGACACGTTCTGTCCCGTGAGCGACGCGGTCCTCCCGGGGCTGCCAGCGCTGGACGCGCGCGTCCAGTGCGCGGTCAACGGCGTGACTCGGCAAGATGCGCCCCTCTCGGCGATGGTCTTTGGTTTCGCGGAGCTGGTGGAGTACCTGAGCGCGCACATGACGCTCGAGCCCGGCGATTTGATCGCGACAGGGACGCCGGCGGGCGTAGGCCCCCTCGTCGCGGGCGATGTTGTCGAAGTGCGCTTGGTCTCGGCGACCGGGGACGTCCTGGCGAGCCTCTCGAACCCGGTCATCGACCTGACGCCCTGAAGCTCAGGCGGGCGCGCGGGGCGTCAAGTCTAGGCGTCGTGGCCGCGAGCGCGGACCCAGACACGCAAAAGCGCTGGGCGCTCTCCAGTCACCGCGCAACTCGGGCCTGCGCCGCCCACCAAGCGCGCCGAGGTGCGCGCGTGCGCGTCGACCTCGAGTGGGAGGCACAGACCTCGGCCTCCCGGGAGGGCTTCGCGATCACGGGCGCTGGGCGAGCGTGGGGCCGAGCGGCGCTCGGTCCGAGTCGTCAGCGGGTTCCAAAGAGGCGCCGAGGGTTGCCCCGGCGCGGGCCGGGTCGAGGCGCTCACGGCCACGGCGAGCGGGAGAATGCGCGTTCGGCACGGCCGATTCAACGGAGTTGATAGCCCAAGCCGAGCGTGGCGCCGAGCGGCCGGCCAAGGTCGCTCGGCCCGCTCGCGAAAAGGTACTCGGCGTAGTGGAGGCGTGCGACCAGGAACAGGTCGTCCGGCAGCTCAACGCTCGCCCCGAGCGAGGCGTACGCCCCGACGAGCACGCGCCGCGGCGTGCGGTCGAGCCCGCCCCCGTCGACGCACGCTTGGTATCCCAAGCCATCCGTCGGCACGCCAAAGTGCCGGCAGTATACATTGCTGCTCGTGACGAACTCGCCGGGGCTCGCGACCTCGAGGCCAATGTGGGCCTCGAGCCGCGCGCCGCCGAGCCGCGTCTCGAAGCCCGGCGCGACGGCGCCGCGCACGGTGACCATGCTCTCCGTGAGCTGGGCGCTTGAGTCCGCGATGCTGTTCGAGACCATCGCCATCGCCTCGACAGAGACACGCTGGGCGAGCTGCGTGGTCAGGTGCATCGCCGCGCCAACGTGGCCGAAGGGGTCGAGCGGGTTCTCGAGGAAGACAAAGCCCGCTCCGCCGATGTCGGCGCGCACTTCGCGCGTCACGCGGCGAACCGGGGCCGCGCCGCCGAACGGGAGGCACGCGAAGAGGCGCGAGGCCAATCGCCCCCCCGCGTCCTCGGCGGGCACGCCCGCGGGGAGCGGCTGCGTCTCCGGGACGACCGCGCCGTTCGCGGACACGACGACGAGCTCCAACCGCGCGGGCTCCCCCCCCTGAGCGGCGTGGTGCCGCGCACGCACGATGAAGACGTCTGCGGCGGCCGGCTCACCCGCAGGCCATCGCGCGAAGGTGTCAGGGGGCCTCTGCGTCGCCAGCAAGCTCTGCCGGGCACGCTCTAGAGCGGCGATGGTTTCAGCGCGGTCGTACTCCGGCCGCAGGCGTGTGCGTGGGTCGGTCGAGAGGGCCGCGACAAAGGCGTCGTTGGCCTCGAGCGCGTCACCCTGCTCCAAGAGGGTCGACGCACGCGCCAAATCGGTGCGCGCGACCGCCCGTGGGTCGACGTACCCGTGCTCGACCTCATGAAAAATGCGCGCAGCCTCGCCGAGTGCGCGTGCGGCGTCACTGAGGCGCACCCGAGCTGAAGCGTCGCGGCCGTCCTCGGCGCGCGCCGCGCCGACGCGAACGCCTTCGAGCCACGCGCGGCGCGCTTTGATCCGCGCGACGACGCCCGCGGGTGGAACGACGCGCAAGTTGGGGTACCGCGTGAGCGCGCTCACGAACGCTTCGAACGTGGGGACATTCGAAGCGGCGGGCGTGGGGCTCACGATCGCGGGCGCGACCTCGGCAAGCGGGGCCAGGTCCACGAGCGGATAGACGAGGACCGTGGGGCGCTTAAAGCCCTCGGGCGGCGGCGCAAGGATGCGGGCAGCGTCCGGCGCGGGCGCAGCGAGCGTGAGCGTGGCGCAGAGCGTGACCACGGCCATGGTCAAGGCCGAGAGAGCGCGAAGCGGGCTCACTCGTTTAGCCCGGCGTCGGGCGCGTTTCGACATCCGCCGACGCAGGTGCGCCGGAGCCGCTCATTGACCGGTTCGAAGCGCACGGCAGCCGCGGGGCCGTCGTCGCAGGTGAGCGTCCCGACGAGCACGTCGGTCTCGCCGTCGAGCTCGAACTGCACTGCTCGGCAGGGCGGCGCAGCAAGAGCGTCCTTGCAGCCCGCCGCGGCAAACGCGTACCCCGGCGCTGGGCAGCCGAGCGCAGACGGCATGCCCGGCTCGATCTGAAACCGGGTCGTGAGGCCGCTCGCGCTGCCCGATGTGACGAGGTAGCACCCGCACTCGCGCAGTGTGTCAAAGGTCGCGTCGCCATCGGGGTTCACGTAGCGCACGACCAGCCCCGTCAGGTCGTCCCCGAATCGGCCGAGGTGCAGCTTGTAGACGAACGGCGCGTCGGCGCACGCGGCCTCGCCGCCCTCGCAGGCTTGCTGCCACACGCCGGTGAGGGCACGGTCGGTGCCGCATGCGCTCAAGGCGAGCCAAGGCACGCACAAGAGCGCCGCGCGGGTCAGGGACAGAGCGCCGCGCCTCACTCGCCCTCCGTGTCCTCGGCGTCGCCCTGACCGCGCAGGTCGAGCTTCTTGAGCAGATACTCCGCGCTCTTGCGATGAATCCCCGCCAGGCGAGCTGCCGCGCTGATGTTGCCGCGCGTTCGGTCAAGCAGGCGTGACCAGTAGGCGCGCTCAAAGTCGTCGATGAGCCGCGCCTTGGCGTCCTTGAACGGGAGCGTCTCGTCGAACGTGGCCACGGCGGGCCCGGGCGGCGTCTCAGGGGCGGTGGGTAAGGCCGGGGCGGGAGGGGGGCGGGTCACGTCGGCATGCGCACTGGGCGGCACCAAGAAGCGCGTCTCGAGGCGATTGCTCGTCGCGAGCATGGCCGCGCGCTCTACGAAGTTGCGCAGCTCACGGACGTTGCCAGGCCAGCGGTGCTGCTGCAGCTTGACGATGGTGTCGTAGCTCACCTGCACCGGCTCACCCGACGGTGTCTTGTGCTGCTCCAAGAACGCCGCGACGAGCGCGGGGATGTCCTCGGCGCGACGCCGCAGCGGAGGCAAGTACGCGCGAATGATCGCGAGGCGGTAATAGAGATCCTCGCGAAAGTGGCCGGCTTCGACCTCGCGGGTCAGCGTTCGGTTCGTCGCCGCGACGATGCGGACGTTGACCTTGACCGTGCGGTCGCCGCCGACGGCTCGGACCTCGCGCTGCTCGAGCGCCCTCAGGAGCTTCGGCTGCAGCTCGATCGGCAGCTCGCCGATCTCGTCTAAGAAGAGTGTCCCGTTGTGCGCCCGCTCGAAGGCCCCCGTGCGGGTCGCTGCCGCGCCCGTGAACGCACCCTTAACGTGCCCGAACAGCTCACTCTCGACGAGGTTCGGCGCGACGGCCGAGCAGTCGAAGACGACGAGCGGCCCGGCGGCGCGCCGACTATGCTGGTGGAGCGCCTCGGCGACGAGCTCTTTCCCTGTGCCGCTCTCGCCCTCGATGAGCACTGTCGTGTCGGTCGGCGCGACGCGCTCGAGGAGCGCGAAGAGCTCACGCATCACAACCGAGCGGCCGATGAGGCGACCGAAGCGCTCTGCGCGCGAGAGCTCAATCTCGACCGGCTCGTCGGCCTGCTGGAATCTCAACACAGTGTCGCCGATCCGAATCAGCGCTGAGGGTGCGAGGAACGCATCCATGACCCGAAGCTCGCCGACGTAGGTGCCGTTCTTGCTCTCGGTGTCGACGAGCCGATGACCCCGCGGATCGGCGTCGATGCGCGCGTGAAATCGGCTCGTCGTGCTGTCGTTCAGCTCGATCTCATTCTCGGGGCTGCTCCCCAATCGGGCCGAGCGTTCCTTGACCTTGAAGACCTTGCCGCGGTCCGGTCCCTCGATGATCTCGAGCGTGTAGGCGCGCGTCCTGAGGCGCTCGATGGCGTCTACGGCGCGGGTCTGCGTGTGCTCCGGGTCACTCAGGGCGAGGCTCCATGGGGGGCGGCGGGGTCGGCGTCGTCAGCGGTGACAAGAACGAACGGTGTCAAGACGACGCTCTCACCCGCCTGAATGACCACTCTACGCGTTTCTTGGGCACCCTTGAAGCGCGCCGTGATCTCATGCTCACCCGCCGGGAGCGCGCGCTTGTCGAGTACATTCGTCCCGAGGTCGACGCCGTTCACCACGAGGGTACCGGCCGGCGGCAGTACCCGCACGGTGACGAACCCGGGCGCCGCAGGGACGAGCGGGACGACCAGCCGCGGACCGTCTGACGGCGCGACGCTGCGGTGGGTCTCTGAGAAGCCCGCGAGCTTGAAGGTCAGCGTCGTGGAGACGACCGGGGCGGGCATCGTGAGCGGGGTGCGACCCAGCATTGTCGTGCCCCGGGAGACCTCCGCGCCCGTGGGGGCGGAGTCGATGAACAGTGGCGCCACGGCCGCGGGCCGGCGCCCACCCCACTCCACCGCCACGCTCGGCGGCGTTGAACCGGTCGGCGGGGGGGCATCAGGCAGCGCGGCCATGGGGATAAGGCGCTCGCGGACCTCGCGGGGCTCGCCGATCGAGAGCAGGTCGTAGGTCTTCTCGAGTGGCGCGAAGCCCGGGGCCCGATACACGACGCGGACGGCTGCGCCGAGGCGCACGTTGCGCGGCGTGCCTTGCGCGAAGGGCGCCTCGATGCCCTCGACGACGACCTCGGTATTCTCCGGCGTCGCCGCGAAGGTCACGAGCGCGATGCGGGGCTCGAGGCCGAGGCGGACAGCGTTCGCCTCGGCGCGGACGCGGTAGTCGCCTTCGCAGCGCTCTTGAAAGTCGCGCGCGGACGCACAGACGTCGACCCGCGTGCCGACGGCGTAAGTCGCGCCGTCTGCGTGCGGGGCGCCGTTGACGGTGACGCGCAGGCCCGCAGCATCTGCCGGCGTGACCCGGACCTCGAGGGGCACCTGCGCAGGCGGGGTCAGGAGCAGAACGGCCGCTGCGATCGACGCGACCGCCGCGCCGAGGAAGATCCAGCGAAACTTAGGGACGCGCGTAGGCGACGTCGAGAACGCGCCACTCGGCAACTGCGCCTGAAAGGGGGCGACCTCGGCGGGCGGTGTGGATGAGGCGACCGCGGGGGGCGCGAGCGGAGACGCCGTTCGGGTGTGCGCCAGCCCATCGTCGAGGGCCTGCGCCGCTTCGAGCTGCGCGTTCAGCGCCGCGTCAAGTGAGAGCTCGGCGGGCGGCGCCTCGGGGACGACCCCCTCGGGAAAGAGCTCCTCGAGCAGCCGCGTCAGCGCGCGAGGGCCTGCGGGGCCGTAGGGCGCGGCGGCAAGGCTGAGCGCGCGCGCGAAGTCGGCTGCCGTCGTCCAGCGGTCGCCGGGACGCAGGGCGAGCGCTCGCAGGACCGCGGCGTCAAGGTCGGGCGAGACTTCGGAGCGGAACGTCGACGGTGGCGGTACCTCGGCGCCGCGCACGCGCCGCAATGTCTCGGTCTCCGAGTCGCCCTCGAGGGGGCGAACGCCGGTGAGGAGCTCGTAGAGCACGAGACCCGCCGAGAAGATGTCGCTCCGTGCGTCGACGGACAGGCCCTCAGCTTGCTCCGGGCTCATGTAGGCGAACTTGCCTTGGAGCGTGCCGGAGATGCTCTGGTGCACACTCCCCCGGGCCCGCGCGATGCCGAAATCCAGAAGCTTTACCTCGCCGCTGGCGCCGAGCATCACGTTGGACGGGCTCACGTCCCGGTGGACGATCTGCAGCGGCTGCCCATCGTTGCCGGTCTTGCGGTGCGCGTAGTCCAGCGCGTCGCAGACCTCGCACAGGAGCCAGGCCGCCAGGTCGATTGGGCACGGCCGCCCCGCGCTCCGAAGGCGCTGCAGCACCGCCCGCAGGTCCCGCCCCGGGAGGTACTCCATGACGAGGTAGAGCTCGCCCGCGTCGTCGCCGAGCTCGAGCACGGGTACGATATTGCCATGGTGCAACTGCACCATGACGTGGGCCTCGTCGATGAACTTCGTCTCGAAGCCGGGCGTCCGCGCCAAGTGCGGCAGGATGCGCTTGATCGCGACGCGCTTCGTGAAGTTCGCGGCGCCCTGGACCTCGCCGAGGTACACCTCACCCATCCCGCCCGCCGCGAGCCGCCGCTTCAGGACGTAGCGGCCGAGGGCTCGGGGCGTCGAGGTCATCTCCGCCTAGAGGTGGGGCGGGACCGCGGGTGCGCCATGCGCTGCTGCATCATCTGCTGCTGCATCATCTGCTGCTGCATCCCGGGCGTCATCTGCGCGGTGGGCGCCTCGAGGCCGAACTGGTACCACTGGTCGCCGTAGGCCTGCATCGACATCTTCTTGCCGTTCTGCAAGGCGGTCAGGTTCGCGGCGACGCTCTCGTCGCTCGGCAGGGCTTCCCGAGCGCGCGCGAGCACGGCGATGGCGGCCTCGGACTCACCCTCCTTGACGAGGATCCATGCGTAGATTTGCCAGAACATGCCCTCCCGCGAGGCGCTCGGCAGGCACTGCTCGAAGAGCGCCTTCGCTTTGGGGAGGCCGTCCTTGCCCGATTTGTAGTAGGCGACGCCGAGCATCGCCCATGCCGGCCAGAGCCCGGCGAAGATGGTCGCGAGGCGGCCGCGGACGCGCGCCTTCTCCAAGTAGGGGATCGCAGCGGCGACCGGCGCGTCGGGCACGAGCTGCGTCTTGGTGAAGAGCAGGCTCCCGATCTGGCCGTTGAGCTGAATCCCGACGCCGAACTGCCATGGCTGGAGGAACAGGCCTTTCTTGAAGGCCTCGACGGCGCGGTCGATATACTCGCTCGCGGTCTTGAGCGCCGCGCTGCGCTGCGCCGGCGTGACCGGGCGCTGCGCGAACTGCTGCATCATGCTCTGGAGCTTCTGCATCTCGGCGGCGGCCTCGGCGTTCACGCTCTCGAGGCGCTGGCGGATGCGCCGGCTCAGCAGGGCGAACGTGGCCACGCCGAGCACGAGGGCGGGGAGCACGGTCCACTTCGCCTCGACGTCGAAGAGCCCGGGCACAGCGATGGTCAACACGGTAACGACGAGGGCGGCGATGAGCGTGTACATGGCACTCGACCTGACGGGCGTCCGCGCCCCGCGCTCGGCGTGTGCGCGGCCGCGGCCGAAAAGCGCGCCCTGATACCACGCTCGCTTGAGCGGAGCAACGCCCGGGGCGTAGAGTCCGCGGCGTCATGGCCGACGATCTCTCAGAGCGGGTCAAGCAGGCGGCGCGCGCGGGCCGCATCGACGCCGACGCGCTCGCGCGGCTGTGCGAACGCCTCACGGCAGCCGGACACGGCGCGCTCGTTCAGGGGCTCATCAGCGACGCGCAGGAGTCGTACGTTGGGGCGGGGAGCGTTGACGGGGGCACTGCCGGCGGCGACTCGTCTCGGTCGGGGCAATGGCTGAACGCCGAGGGCAGTGGCCAGGGTGGCGCGTTCCCGCAGGACGGCGACCTCGTCACTCGCTCCATGCGGCTCCGGGCCCACGCGCAGGGTCGATCGCAGGCGCCGGAGCGCTACGAGTTCGGCCCCGAGCTCGCGCGCGGCGGCGTTGGGCGCATCAACGTCGTTCGGGACCGCGACCTGATGCGCACGGTCGTCATGAAGACCCTCATCGAGGGCAACGCGGTCTCCGACTACGTCCTCAAGAAGTTCGTCGAGGAGGCGCAGATCACGGGGCAGCTCGAGCACCCCAACATCGTGCCGGTGCACGAAATCGGCTTCTTCTCGGGCGGCGAGGTCTTCTTCACGATGAAGCTCGTCCGCGGGCGCACGCTGAAAGACATCATCAAGCGCTTGCGTAAGCCCGAAGAGTTCGCCGACGCCGAATGGTCCATCGAGGAGTTCACCCGCACGCGGCTCCTGGGGATCTTTCAGCAGGTCTGCATGGCGATCGGGTTTGCGCACAGCCGCGGCGTCGTGCATCGCGACATCAAGCCGTCGAACGTCATGATTGGCGACTTCGGCGAGACGCTGGTGCTCGACTGGGGCGTCGCGAAGGTCTTGGGGCGCCGTGAAGAGGTCGCGGCAGAGACGCACGTCTCGACGCTCCGCAGCGAGTCCGAGGACGCGACGATGATGGGCGTCGTCACCGGTACACCCGCTTACATGGCGCCGGAGCAGGCCGCGGGGCGCGTCGACGAGGTGGACGCGCGCTCCGATATCTACTCGCTCGGCGCGCTCTTGTACGAGATCTTGGCCTACGTGCCGCCGTTCCGGGGCAAGAACTTTCGGCAGACGCTGACCGCGGTCCTCACGATGCCGGTCACGCCGCCGAGCGCGCGCGCGCCGCAGAACGACGTCCCGAAAGCGCTCGAAGAGATCGCGCTGCGTTGCCTCGCAAAGCGGCGTGAGGACCGCTACCAGAGCTGCCGCGAGGTCATTCAAGACCTCGAGCGATACCTCGCGGGCGTCGAGGACCTCGACCGCCGCGCGCGCCTGTCCGTCGACAAGGTCGAAGAGGGTCGCCAGCTCGTTGACCGCTTCAAGGTCGCTCGGGCTCGCGCGGAGCAGCTCGCGGCGGATGTCGCCGCCTTCGAGTGGCGCCTCGCGGGCCACGAGCCCGTCGAGATGAAGCGACCCCTGTGGTCGTTGCAGTCCGAACTCACGGCGGCGCGGTCCGAGATGCACCAGGTCTTCGGCGCGGCGGCCCAGGCGTTCATGGCGTCTGTGGGCTTCGACCCCAGCAATACCGAGGCCGCGAATGAGCTCGCGAAGCTCTACTGGTTCAAGCTGAGGGAGTCCGAGCGCGCGAACGACGAAGAAGGCGTCATCCACTACCGTGGGCTCGTCGAGGCCTACAACCGCGGCCTGTTCGACGAGCAGCTCCGCGACGAGGGGCGCTTGGTGCTGCGTTCAGAGCCGCCGGGCGCACAAGTCACCGCGGCGCGCCTGGTCGAGGTTGACCTGCAGCTCATGCCGATGATGGAGGAGTCCCTCGGGGCAACGCCGCTGAGTAACGTGCCGCTCGCCTTCGGGAGCTGGCTGCTCACCGTCTCGCTCCCGGGCTATCGGGACGTCGTCCTGCCCGTCCAGATCGAGCGTGGCGAGGTGACGGACGTGACCTGCCGACTCTTTACCGAGGACGACATCGGCGCCCACATGGTCTATGTGCCGGGGGGGCGCTTTGTGGCGGGCGGTGACGACGCCTGCGCGAGCGCGCGGCAAAGGCGCGTCACCTCGACGCCCGACCTGTTCGTGGGGCGCTACCCGGTGACGTGCGCGGAGTACCTCGCGTTCTTGCAAGCGCTGGCCGCGCAAGCGCCCGGCGCCGCGGTCGCGCGCGTACCCCGGCTCAAGGCCCGCGAGGGCTTCCTGTGGGTCAAGGACGCAGACGGCCAAATCGCGCTCCCGAACGTCGACCGTGAGGGCTTCCGCTGGGACCCTTACTGGCCCGTGCTGGGGATCAGCTTCGACGACGCTGCGGCTTACTGTGCGTGGGCGTCTGAGGCCTATGGTCGGGCGGTGCGGCTGCCGTCTGAGGACGAGTGGGAGCGCGCTGCGCGGGGTGCGGATGGGCGTGCCTTCCCGTGGGGACACCGATTCGACCCCACGTTTTGCCGGATGGCGACGTCTCGCGAGGGTCGGCCG